>Ga0209066_10000228_pt1 | contig 85482 bp, 61 predicted proteins | sample All_14_2_FD_187198 | JGI IMG/M metagenome (GOLD analysis project Ga0209066, IMG submission 187198) | Freshwater microbial communities in response to fracking from Pennsylvania, USA - Allegheny Zone_MetaG_DW_15 (SPAdes) (version 2) ...
GAACGCGGCATCCGGGCGCGGGCGCGAGGGGTCCGGGGAAACCTCTCCGGGCCGCTGCGCAGTGAGGCACGAACGGAGCCCGTGACCATGCGGAACGCACTGCCCGGCAGGGCATGTGCGGAAGAGAGGCCCCGGTGCGCGAACGAGGGGACGGCGGCGGCAACCGGGGAAGCTCGGCGGTACTCCGCCGAGATCGCCCCGAGGTGCCAGAGCCGCCGAGGAGACAGCGTATCCGCTGGCTCCGAGGTTGCCCCGAGGCTCGCGCTGGGGCCGCCGGAGTGAGGGTGTGCCGACGAGGCCGAAGCCGCAGGCAGCCCGCTATCTCGCGGGCTGCCCGCCGCTACCTGCGGCGAAGTGCGGCGAGGCCGAGGAGGCATGCCCGAACGTGGTAAGGGGGTCTGGGGGAATGTGTCCCCCTGGCCTACCGTCTTGCGACGAGGGGGACACCAAGCTGCCCTTCTCCGCCCGCTATCTGCGGGCGTGGGCAGCGCAGGTGAGCCGGGGGACCCGGCCGTCTCCGCCGCTATCCTGCGGCGTGGCCCGCCGCTGGCAGCGCCGCGCCCTGCCGACCTGCGAAGCGGGAGGCAGGGCTGTCTCCGGCGGTGCAGGCGGGCCGGCCGGGGCGGCGGCCCCCGAGGAGCTCTTGCTGGCCGGCGGCATCGACGCGGGAACACGACGGTTGTGCGGGCAAAGAGGCCTGCTTGCCCCGCGCTATCCTGCGCGGGGTGCAGGCCGATGCAGGGGCGCAGTGTCCGCCCGCTATCCTGCGGGCGTGCGCCCCGGTCGGGACGGGTTCTTGCGCCGCAGGCCTTCGGGCGCAGCCCGATTGAGGTGCCGTGTCCCCCGCCGCTATCCTGCGGCGGCGGCACCGTCGCGAGGGAGCCGCCCCCCTTTCCCCGGCCGCTATCCTGCGGCCGTGGGGGGCGGCGACCGAGTTTGCGGGTCGTTTTAACCGGGTGATCATTCCAGCGATGGTCATTGAACGGGTGATTGTTCGTCGGATGGGTGTTCGCGTTCGCCCGGTGCTCGTCGCGGTGGGTGTTACGGGCGTTCGAGAGGTTCGGATGGCCGTTTTGCGGCAGGTTTTCCGGCTGCGGCAGTGTCGGTGGTGCGTTTTTCGGTTCGTGGAGAACAAATGTTCTGGTATCGGGGTGTATCGGTGGTTGCTCGCCCTTCCCGGTCGGTTTCGACACCCTCGGCCCATCTTCGCCCCGCTCGGTGCCATTTTCGTCGGTTTCGGGAGTCGCAGACCTCCTTTCGACACGCAGTGTGCCTTTTCGACCCTCCTTCCGAGGGATTTTCAACTCTCTTGGGGTGTTTTCGACCCCTTCGGAACCGGTGTCGACCCACCTTTCGAGAGTTTTCGACCCTTCCGGTGACCTTTTCGACGGTCTCCGACCCCCTTTTCGACCCTCCATCTGAGGGTTTTCGGCTCTCTCGGACCCCCTAACCGGATTTCGACCCTCATATTTTCGAGGGATACCCTGCCTGACCCTACCCCTGATCCAGCGATGTTTCGGGGAACTGCCTGTCGTGTATGACACTTCTTTGCTGTCTGTAGGCCTTGCCGGACTAGTCTAATTTTTAGACTAGACTAGTCTAGATTTTAGACTAGCGCTAGTCTGTTTTTTAGACCATCACTAGTCTAAATTTTAGACTAGACTCCTTATAGAAGAGATTAAGAGAGAACATAAGAAGAATTCTATGTGTTTTCCCCACTCCCTGAAAGACCCCAAGGCATCGTTTCCGCCGCTGGAAAAACCGGTTTCGGCTTGACAGCGCAACGCGCCGTTTGTGTATTCATTCCGGGCATCGGGAGAAACTGTCATGGTAAACGACGATGCTTTCGGGGTCATGCAGGCGATGGCGGAGAATGTGCCGGACACGCGGCCGGGCCCGCCGTTCGCGGGCGTGGACCGCTATTTCGACGAGCCGGAGCCGCGCGAGGACGGACGGGCCGCGGGCCTGCTGGGCTGGGCCGCGACCGCCCGCAAGGAACAGCGCGGCGCGTTGCTGCGGCTGACGCAGTGGATGCACGAGGCCCCGGACGCGGAGCGGCGCGTGATCCTGATCCTCATGGGCCAGTACGAAGGCCGGCTGCCGCGCGGCGCGGTGACGGAGATCGCCCGCATGGCGGGTGTCCGGCGCAAGCGCGTCTGGTTCGCGGTCAACCGCTTCGCCAAGTATTTTCCCGACGCGGTCGCCAAGGCCAGAGGGGTCAAGGAGTGATGGATCTCGAAACGCTCAAACTGCTCTCCGAACCGGACGGGTATGCCCGCGTGCGCCTGGGCATCAGCCTGTACCCGTGGCAGACGGACGTGCTGCGGGCGCTCTCGCCGCGCGGCAGCCGCGTGGCGGTGCGGACGTGCAACGAGTCCGGCAAGACCTCGACCCTCGTGCTCGCGCTGATCCTGTGGCACATGGAAACGTTCCTCGGCTCGCTCACGGTCACCACGTCCGGCTCGTACCGCCAGATCAAGGACCAGCTCTTCCCCCACCTGCAGAACTGGGGCGGCCGGCTCGGCGAGGGCTGGGAGTTCGGCGACTGCTGGGGAAAGAATCAGCTCACCGGCTCGCGCCTCGTCTCGTTCTCCACCGACAACCCCGGCAAGGCCGAAGGCTGGCACGAGCCGCCCCGCATGCCCGGCGAGATCGCCGGCCGCAGCAACCCGCTCGCGGGACTGTGTTCGGACGGCGACTGGGCTGAGATGGCGGGTGCCGCCACCAAGTCCTCGCTCATGCTCATCATGGACGAGGCCAAGACCCCGCCCGCCTCGCTCTACGAGGCCTTCGAGCGCTGCCACGCCACGCGCTGGGTCAACCTCTCCTCGCCCGGCCCCTCGCACGGCGCGTTCTACGACTGCTTCACCAAGCACGCCAAGCGCTGGCAGACGTTCCAGGTCCGCGCAATGGACTGCCCGCACCTGTGGGACGATCCCGCCAAGCGCGCCGAGATCGAGGGCCAAATCGTGAGCCTGCGACCCGAGCTGGTGCAGAGCATGATCTACGGCGAGTTCATGCCGGCAGGCGCGGGACAGGTGTTCGACATGCACGCCGTGGCAGCCGCCATGTCCGGCAACGTGCCGACCGTCGGCGAGGGACAGTACCGCCGCGCCGCGCTGGACATCTCGGCCGGCGGCGACGAACAGGTGTTGGCCACGTGCGACGGCAACCGCGCGTGGATCGAGTGGGCCGGGTTCGAGCGCGACGACCACCGCCTCGTCGAGATCGTGATCCAGCGGTTGCGGCGCTGCGCGGTCGATCCCGACGACTGCCTGAGCGACGACGGCGGGCTCGGCAAGATCGTCAACAACCAGTTCGACCGCGAGGGCTACGCGCTGCGCCGCTTCGACTTCAACGGCACGCCGCAGGACCCGACGCTTTACGAGAACAGCCGCGCCGAGGCCTATTTCAAGCTCGCGGATCTCGTGCGGCTCGGCCGCGTGTCGCTGCCAGACGACGACGTGCTGCGCGAGGAACTCGCGTTCTGCCGCTACGACGTGGAAAGCTCGCCGCTCAAGCTGGTGCCGAAAAAGAAGCTGCCGCGCTCGCCCAACCGCTCCGATGCGCTCGCCATGCTGTTCTGGGAACTGGACTACGCCAAACTGACGGCCAAGCCCGAGGACACGTCGGATCTCACTTCACCGACACGGCGGCGGCGGGAGCGCGAGGAGTTCGCGGGGAGCACTTGGGAGGAGTGAGCGGGGTGGTATCGATTGCTTTTGCTTCAAAGCACAGTACACCTTACAACTAAGCATTCCCCTCTTTAATCATGACGAGTGGTGCGCAGATCGGTGCGTCAACTATGTCAAATGCAAGTGTTTTAAAGAGACCAAGAACCGAAATCGCAAAACCTTGACACGAACCGGCAAGATGTTTCTGTATTTGGTCATAACCCGTCGAAAGGTAGACATCGTTCGTTACGAGTATCAAACTTTTCCTTTGCTCCGATAAGTCGGAATATAACCGAAAATACGATTCCCGGTGAACAACATGTCCACCTTGCATTGTGTCAGACCCGCATGCGCCAAACACTCCTCTCATCCAAAAATACTCTGGCAGTTGAGAGTATTCAATTTTATTGAACTCGATAGTTGGGTATTCGTCCAAACTCTTCCGGATCTCATCAAACATTCTGTGGCTGCTAATCGGAAACTCTTTTGTCTCAGTCGTTGTCGCTCCACCAGTGACAAAAAACGCGGACAAACTTGCGGAAACATCAACCGACTTCGACACGCTGACTGGGACCTGCGTGTTAGTTACCGTCTCGTACACATCAACAATGAACGCCGTGTCGAGATACATTAACTGAGACAACTTCATTTACACTTCCTCAGCATGACATCGTAACTACCCAAAGCTCGCATTTTGTCATCCCCTTTGCGCGGCCATTCCGCCAAGCATTCAGACATAGGATATTGTGATTTCTGCAGCGAAGTGAGTCAGGCATTTGCGAAAGGTGGAGCGACTCATTCTCTCCTGTCCCGAACAAATGCCGCCAGTCCTCCTGCTAAGCTCACCTTTAGCAACCATATCGCGTAGAATATCGCCAATACACCATCCCCCGTCTGTGCAATTTGAATTTGAACACCGAACATATTCGCCCGGGGGATTCTGAAATGAGAATATCCGAGTTTGCGGGCGGCCATCCATCGGCCCGTCTTTTCTGATCTCAACCTTGATAGTCAAATCTTTGATAGTCGGAAAAGCCTTGGTGAAGGGTATTGGTTGCGCAAATACATACGCACCACTTTCAACTTTGTCCTGCCTATCCATTAAGCACCTCACTCTTGACATTCGATGCGATGTCAAACGTTGTATGGAAAATTTAGCGCGTAGCACGTGGGATGCCGACGTCACAGCCAGACGCGATGCTGCGTTAGTGCCCCCCCGCCGAGTCATTTGGAAAGATGCTGCCGTATCCGTTCCTTGAGACGTTCGATATCGTTCTCCTCAAATGCAGCGTTAAGTTCGTTTGTGACAGGTTCGTAGTATTGAAACCGGCCACAAGTGCAGTCCCTTATCCACCCTTTTTCGAGAAGGCATGAATTGCTACCCCCAGGCCTGTATTTTGAATGGCCAGGGCCAATCGTCACCAACTGCTTCACTACGATATGAGTACCACGACCCAACGTGGACTTCTCTTCGAACTTAATCATGACTTTACCCCTTCAGGTCAGACCTTGATTATACTCAGGTTGTACTTTATCGACGCAGAACCGCCCCCCAAGTCTATCGTGACATTCCAGAATCCAGACCTTGGAACGCTGATAGTCGCAGGGAACCTCTTGTAAAACCCGCCGTAGTATGTGTAATTGGCACCGCTTTTGAAGGACGACAAATTCGAATCGTCTACAATCATAAAATTACATTGCGTATCGCAATCAAGACGCACAACGTCTCCTTCATTCAAGTACTCACGGCTGTGTATGAAGTCCATTTTCGCCCTTTCGTGCTACCGCTGCAAACCCTACATTCTTATGCAAAGTTCACAAATTGTCATATTTATACATTCCCACTTGCCACGCCCGAAATCAAGCCCAAACCGAATTCCCTTCTGCAAGCTTGATCCCGGGGAACATTCTTTTCGCTGGCTTTTAGGAGCCAAACCATGGACGGAGAGATACTATTCAGCGATGTTGAGCGCTTCGGCGTGCTCAAGGATCTGGTGGACGCGGACCTGAAGGACCGCGCCCAGTGGTACGACCGGGCGGTCAAAAACCGCACCGAGCGTTTCAAGCGCACCAACACGGTGAAACCGATGTACGAGGGTGCGCCAAACCTTGTTGATCCTATCATCGATGACCTGATCCGCGAACTGAAGCAGTCCATCGTGACCACGCTGTGGCAGGCCCCCCACCTCGCCCAGTTCATCGGACTCGATGACGTGGGGGTGGCGACTGCCGAGAACGCCGAGGCGGCGTTCGACTTCCACCTGCGCAAGGCCTGCAAGACGCGTTCTCGCATCTCGCAATGCGTGGACGATGAGCTGACCTTCGGCTACGGCCTCTCGAAGCTGGTGGAGGTGACCGGGCGCGGCGGGCGCGCCGTGCCGGAGTTCTGGCCGGTCTCCCCGCTCTCGGTCGTCGTGCCGACCTCCACGCTGGAGATCGGACAGGCGGAGCGCGTCTGCCACATGATGCGCTACACCGCGGCGGAGTTCCGCCGCGTTGCCACGGCGAATGGCTGGGACAGCGCGGTCGTGACGTTGGCGATCACCAAAGCGGCGGAGCGGCGCAACGCGGCGTCGGCCGGTGACCGCGGCGAGACCCGCGCCCGCTACCGCGACGGCAGCCTGAACGATTCCGGGGGCGGCGTAGAGGTGCGGGAAATCTTTTACGACACGTCGGACGCGGGCCGCCGCGTGTGCTCGCTCTCGCCGGACGTGCCCGACCGTCCGCTGGATGACCGCCCCTGGACGTGGGTCGCACTCGTAGGCGCGGAGAGCGAGCCGCCGACGCGGCCGTGGCCGTTCGTGCAGTTCCGTAACGAGGACACCATCGGCTTTTATAACTCGCGCGGCCTGCCCGAGATCCTCGAAGTCGACCAGAAGGAAGCCTCGACCTACCGCACCACGCGGGCCATCGCCATCGACTTCGCGGGCAAGCCGTTCCTCAGCGGTCAGCGCCATTCGACGCCTTTCCGCTTCCGCGCGGGCGAGCAGTTGGACGGCCGGGAGATCGTCTGGGCCAAAACCCCAGGTGTGGACCACATCTATCAGCAGGACTACTCGCGTAACCTCGCCATGAAGCGCGTGGGCTCCACCCAGGGCGCGATCGCCAGCGTGGCGGGCGCTGATCAGCGCAAAACAGCCACCGAGGTCAACGCCATGATGGCCAGCGCGAACGGCATGTCCACCGATGCGGTGGACCGCTTCGCGGAGCCCTGGGCCGAGATGTTCGACATGATGTGGACCTTCATGGCCCGTACGGCGCGGGCGAACGCCGGCCGGTGCGGTCTGATCCAAGCCGCGGGTAAGGTGCTGCCGCCCGCCGCGTGGAGCGCCGAGTACTGCATCTCAGCCGGAGTGTCGGGTCGCTCGGTCAACCAGATCCGCACGCTGGCCGCGCTGACGAACATGGGGCAACTCGCGCCTATCGTCGAAAACATGACGCTCACGCTCGGGCCTGCGGCGGTGAAGGATTTCTACCTGTGGATCTTCAACACGCTGGATACGGAGCTTGCCCGCAGAGTCATGGCCTCTGCCGGCAAGCCGAGTTCATGAGTTCATTAGTTCATTCGTGCATTAGTTTGGAGTGAAACATGATACGCGTACGGAAGTGGCTTTCGAGTTTGGGCAAGCGTGAGTGCCAGTCTCCGGGGTTGCCCGGCGCGCGGTTCGTGCGGCCGGAGAACTGGACCGAGACTGACAAGGAAAACTTCGACCGGTTCCTCAAGACCCCGACGGGAACGAAGCTGTTGCTGACCCTGCATGCGCTGGTTGTGGACCGGGCGCTCTCGGTGTGCGACCGCTCACCATACGAGCACGGCATGACCGGCGGCATGTCGTTCCTGCTGGGCGAGATCGAGCGGCTGGCCTGCGAGGGCGAGCCGGCGGAAGTGGACAAGTTGTAACGAACGGGAGTACGGAACGTCAGAGATACACTGCTGGCAAGCCGCGCAGTGGGTCGCCAGTAGACACCACCCCTTTGTTATCCGGGCTTCCTATCACTTACGGAGTCCAGGCCCAATTTGAGCTATAGATACGCATGTTGTTCATTTGAGACCACTGTCTCTCACGCCACATAGGCGTCGTTGTCCCCGTCTTATACTTTGCGGAATCTAATAGACGATCATACACATCACCCGTGATAAACGAGGCGTCATCGTTCGAAATGTCCGTCAGTTTGGCTGCGAAATTGGCTGCACGGCCAACCCAGACCAAGTCATTGTCACCGCGAACCCCGGTACGCGCGACCCACAAGGAACTTCGATCGACGCCCACAACTTGCTTTACGTTGTAGACAATTCTCGTACCATACTGAGCAGTAATCGCTGGGTTGACAATATTTTTTACCGCGTGATTGATCTTTAATGCGGCCGTTGCCGCATTGGTGTTCGGTGCTTCTCCCATAAATACTGCCATGACCCTATCCCCATCATATGCAGTGATGCCCCCCCCCTCATTCCTGATTATTTGGGCTGCGCTGTACAGATATGCGCGATACACCTCTGCCGCGAAGTGCGGAGGATAGTTCTGCACCATGTTTGTAGAGCCAGACAGGTCGGCATATAAAACCGTCCCCTCGTCGATTGTCTTGGCCTCGTTCTTCTCGAGCGCAATCGCGCTTGCTTCGGGGACAACAGTCGCATTCGACGTTACCCATTGCTGCCGAAAAATGCGTTTTACTTCAGCTTCGAGATCAGTAGCAAAGCTCATCGTGGGCCCATCCTATCAATAAGTGAGGCAATATCTCGACAGACCGGAGCGACGTTATCGGCAAGCGCACCAGTCTGTGACACAAATCGGAGGGGGTTCAATCCGAGAATGTCAGTCGGAATCTTGACATCGACATCGGCTGGTACGATGAAAAGTGTCCTCGAACGCGCGAGCGCTCCCATGAACAGCCCGAGTTCAAAAAGTACATTGTCTCGTGGAGCATTAGAGGTGACTCCACGACTTAAGATCTGATCGTCGGGGCCGAGTACTAGCGCCGCGAAGTCGCACGCGTCAAGTTGCTTGGTAAGGTCGTCGATGGGAAATTGGGACGGAGTGAATACACCGCCAGTCCATGGGCGCAATATGAAAGGTGCCGACTTCCATCCGTCTAAAAGGGCCTGTACGATAGGGAGTGACTCTCTTGATGACCCCACAAATAGAATCGGTGTGGCGTTCCGCTGTCGGATGAACCGCGTGCGCTGCCGGAGTCGCTCGCCGAGTTCGGCGGCGATGCGCCTCCAAGTCTCGGGATATGCTGCGGCAACCGCACTGAAATCAGCCTCCGTAGCCCGCGCCGTAACAACAGTATCGCGCGTAATTACGCTAGCTGACCGAAGTGCCCCAACGCTTAGGAGCGCCATTTCCCCAACTTGTTGTCCTGCCTTGCGGTAGGCAATCTCCTGTCCGTTGATGGCGATGCCCACCTCGCCGATCAAGATGAAGAGCAGGTCGTTGTCCGCTTTGCCCTGTTCAATCAGAAGCGTACCCGGCCCGTGCTCCTCGACCTTGACGACAGCGGCCAGCGCCATGGCCAGGGCCGCGTTACCGTGAACTATGTATTGCTCCCTCAGCGCTTGAAGAAGCGCGGGAGATGTGGCACCGCCGACGAAACGATCAATTGGTCTCATGAGTCATTACTCGCCATAGTTCAATTGCCGCATACTCGTGTTATTGAACCTACCTCAAAAGGAGGACACCGACTCAATATGGGAACCATTGTAGAAGACGATAAGAGCGATATCAAGTGAGCAAATGTTTGTACATGAACAAACGCACAACGGTATCACTTTACCGAGCGTCCTTTATCTTCGAGGGAACATTGTTTTCCCAGTTAGTGTAGAGGGCAATGAAGCCGCTCCGGAGAGCGGGCCCGGCGGTTCCGGGTTCGGGTTCCGGCGCAAAGGGTGCTGGGGGTTCTGACCATGACAGACGAAGAGAAAGCCGCCGCTGAAAAGGCCGAAGCCGACAGGAAGGCTGCCGATCAGAAGGCCGCTGACGATAAAGCGGCTGCCGACAAAGCCGAGTCGGACCGTAAGGCCGCTGACGATAAGGCCGCCGCAGACAAGAAAGCCGCGGATGATAAGGCGGCTGCGGACAAGGCCGAAGCCGACAAGAAGGCGAGCGGCAAACAGGATTTGGAGCGGGTGACCGCCGAGCGCGACGTGGTGCGTGCTGAACGCGACACGCTGCAAGGGACAGTCACCGCGATCACTGCTGAGCGCGACGCGGCCGTCAAGGAGCGCGACGCGTACAAGGCTGAGGTCGACCGGCTTGCGAAGCTGGTCGGAAAGACCTCGACCCCGCCCGCCGGTGGCGGCGGGGGCAAAGGCAAGCAAACGGCTGAAGAGTGGCTAAAGGAGCGACTCGGAAAGAAGGAGTAACACATGGACCTCGATACGTTGAAAGGCACGGTGCAGGGATATTTTGACCGTGCGTTTGTGGAAGTCGCCGAGAAGGATTACGAAACCCCTCTCGCCAACAGCGACTACGGCGTCAAGGCGAAGCTTGCGCCGAACGCGGGCACGTTCGTGCAGTTCCGCAGCTTCGGCGATCTGCCGCTGACGGTGAATGAGAACAACGATTCCCCGAAGCTGTACGCGGAAGATGAGGAGCCTGAAAACCCGATGGTGCTGTCGGATGACGTGTTCCAGGTCTCCCTGCAGGATCTCGTGGGCTGGCTCAACATGCGCCCGCGCCTGCTGCAGCAGGACCCGGTGGACATCCTCGCGATGACCAAGAAGCGCCTCGTCAAATGGGCTCGGCGCATGATCCACACGGTGGTCAACGACCGCTTCGTGGTGCCGCTGGGCGTGGCCGTGACGAACCTGAGCAACACCTACGTGAAGGCACCCCTGCCCCTGCGCACGATGTATGCGGGCGGCGTGGCGGGTTTTGCGGGGCTGCGTTCCGATTCGTTCCTGACGATCACGGACATCATCCGCGCATCGGCCCTGCTGCGCAACGCCAACGTGCCGCTCGTCAGCGACCGGCCCGTGTGCGTCATCGACTCGCCCGGCGTGCAGCAGATTGCCCTGGGCGACTCTAAGTTCATGGACGCGATCAAGCGTTACGAGGACTCGAACCAGAAGATGTTCGGCTCCGGCTCGTCCGTCGATTACGCGGGCGTGCTCTTCAAGGTACAGTCGGACGGTTACCGCTGCCACCTGGCCGGCGAGGGCGGCGCTCTGCGCACCCGCAAGAACGAGGGCAAGGTCCGCGTCTGCCACGTGATCGGCGAGAACTGCTTCGGCTATCTCGACCTCGGTGAAGCCGGAAGTGAGCAGCGCAAGCTGCTGGCCCCTAACTTCAAGGTGCAGGACATCACCGTCACGGGCAACAAGATCACCTGCGCCCTGCGTTTCCCGATGCAGGCCATGGTCATGCAGCGCGACAACGGCGTTAACATCGCGTACACGTCGGCGTTCGACGAGAAACCGTCCGATCTCCCGGATCAGGACGCGTAACCGGCGACGGTTCAGCGCCCACCCGCTGAACCGTTCCCCCAACCTCTCAAGGAGCCCAACATGCAAAAGATCAATGTCACGACCGTTTCGGCGGTCGCCACCTCGGCCACCGCCGTGCAGGCGGTGATTCCCGAGTTTCAGAAGTCCAAGGCGGTCATCCGCCGCTTCTCCGCGCTCGGCAACGATGCCGCCTGCGCGTGCAACTTCTACGTCCCGAAGGTCAGCCGGACCTTCCGGCTGCCGATCGCGCTGGAGGCCGCCGGCACTGCGGTACGCGTTCCCGTGGATACCGTCGGCGGGCACGTCTTCAAAGGTCATACGCTGGCCGCAACGGACCTGCTCTGCCTCCTGACGCCGACCGGATGGAAGATCGTTTCCGCGACTTATGCGGACAACGCCGGACAGGACTACTGCACGGCCACGATCACGGCGGTCGGCGCGATTCCCGCGAACACGGTCTGCTACGTGGTCGTTCCCGCGACCGACAAGATCGCCGGCGTACCGGTGATCGGCGCGGCGCAGGTCAGCGTCGAGGATCTGCTGTCCGGCGATACCGGCGTCCCGGTCGTGTTCGACATCGTCGCCACCGCCGGCAAGGTCACCTCGGCCGCCGCGCTGGTGGAGTACTGGGCCTAGTCAACGCCTAACGTTCAACGCAAAACGCTGAACGTCCAACTTTGGGCGTTCAGCGTTTTTCGTTTCCCTTCAGGAGCATTCCAATGACTGCCGGAGAAATCGTATCTAACGCCTGCAAACAGGCCGGGCTCGTCGAGGACGGAACAACCACCTCCATCGTTTCGACAATGGGGATCGGCTCGCTGTCGATCGGCGGCGGGATCACGGCTGAGGCTGGCACCATCCCGACCACGGCCGCCGAAATCGGCCTGGCGATTCTCAACCGCTGGTATCTCTACGCGTGGCAGCGCTATCCGCATCGCGACATCCGGATCGCCAATGCGACCGTCGAGGTCGCTGCGGGCGTAGGTGCCGTGGATATGCCAAGCGAGATGGACAGCATCCGTTCGGTCCGCGTGGCGGGCGGCTCGTTGCTGCCGCTCTCCGAGATCCGCGAGGCCGACTTCGCGGCGACTTATGCCGACGCTCCGGGAACGCCCGTGGCCTACGTCCAGTTGGCAGACGGCGTGACTGGCGACGTGCCGCCCCTGCCGGTCAAGCGGATCAGGCTGGCTCCGTTGCCGGTCGCCCCGATCACACTGCACGTCAACGGGCTCAAGCGCTTCGCACCGCTGCTGAGCGCCGACGCGCCGCTGCTGCCGAAGTTCGAGGCCGCGCTATTCTATTATGTGCTGTCCGAACTGTGCGGCTACACTAAAGACGCTGTTCAACAGAAATCGGCCTTGGCGCTGGCCGTGAACCATTTCGACAATGCGTTGAACTGCGAGACCGGCGGCGACGCGTGTGATGACGTGTGCGTCCCGCTTCAGAGTTTCGCCAACGGGTGATGTCACCACATCCTGCGTGCGTTGCCGATACAGCCCATTTCTGGAGACGGCAACCACCGCGATTGCTTCGCTTCTATAGTGCAAGGGACGAGGCCGCATGTTACGCCGTATTGTTCAGTCTCGCTGGTTAACTGGATGGTCCGGCAACTTCATGACGGCCTGACAGAAGGCAGGGATAGAAAGCACAGCGATCCAATCTTCATTTTTATGGGTCCCGCCGATAATGATTTCATGAATATCCCTGCTTGCTCGGAACGTCGTTTTCCGCGGATCGTAATGTGCGATCTTATCCAGTGCGGTACGCAAGAGCATTTTGCTGAATCCGCCTTCGGCCTTGTAAGGCGGATGATAACTTTCCGCGAACTTCTCGAAACTTAGATGTGCGGGTTGGCATAGCGCTCCGACTGTGAGTTCGGATTTAGGGACAAGTTTGTAATCCTGCTCTGAGCGGACAGTTAGCGCAATGCTCTGAAGCAACTCGATGCCATCACGCGAATACTTAAGTAAGTCGCGGTTCCCTTGGAGTTGCTCCATGCGGGAGGCAGATACGAACGCATTTTGGAAGGCATTGCTAACATTGCTGAGTAGCATCGCGCAGTTGTGAAAGGAGTCTCGGTTCCACATGTTTTGTCCTGCAAAAGATTGTCGAAGTCTCATTCTTTTTACGAAGGCCTGAATTCGGTGCCTAGTCTAGCATTCGGTGAACGTGCAGACAATGACCGTCACTCGGTATTCCTCAACGAGCGATCACTTCTTTACTTGCTCCAAGGGAACATTCTTTCTCCTGTTAATTAGACGCACACCGCGTCCAACAGGAGGTTACCAATGTCTGCCCCCGAAATCTTTGCGCAAGCGATCAAAACCGGCAACTCGGTCATCGCCGTGACCGTCAACGGCGTCGAGTACATCGCCGAGGCGATCCCCTTCGCATCCCCCGCCGCTGACGCCTGGAAGTGTTATGCGAGCTTCCCCATCGAGGGCGGGCGTTTCATCAAGCACGTCCCCGGCCTGCACGCCCCCGGCTGGAACGGCGAGAACCTTCCCGGCCTCAACTACCTGCCTCAACAACCCGCACCCTAAAGGAAACCCCATGAAACGCAACCTGCTTGCCCTCACTCTTGCCGCCGCCGCCCTCGCCTGCCTCGCGGGCCTCGACTACTCAGACATCGTAAAGTGGGGCCTCGTACGCCGTACCGATCCTCCGGCCGAGGGCTACCGCATGGTCTGCACGACCAACGTCGTTACCACGTGGGTATGGACGTTGAACGGTTACATGTCTTCCACTGACGAGGGCAACCCCACCGTGCTCTCGTGCGACAACCAGGTGCTCGAAGGCATGCCCATGGAACTGGTCCAAGACGGCATGTCGGGCCTGTACCCGATCGGAGAGACCGGCTATTTTGTCGGGCCGTTCCTTTACGACATCTACGGCGGCTTCGGCGTGGTGTCCGCCAACACCGACCCGCTCAGCGGCCCGAGCTGCTGGTCTGAGGGATACACGCCGGGGCAGACGAGCTATTCGTGTTCGTACGGGCTCGGGCCTTACTTCTACTGGGGCAACTTCACACTGACACGCGCGGATACGATCACAACCACGGTGACCACCAATTACGTCGCCTTAGGCGGCGGGGCCGTGCTCCGCGACGCCACCAACCCCGACAAGTTCGCGCGCCTCGAAAACGGCGTGTTCAAGGTCTACGAAGTGGTCAGGACCCCGGCCCACTGGGAGTTCCAAGGGCAACCCTGCTTCGGTCTGTCCAACCCGCTCACGCCGTTCAGCGGGAACCTCGCCGGTTACACCTGGGCGACCGAGACGGCAGGCGAACCGCCTTACCTTTACTACGCGCTTTACGATGAGGTCAGCACGCGCAAATTCGCGTCGGGGCCAATCAGCGGTGTGACGGTCTCACTCGACCTCTTTCGCGACGAGGACCCTTACGACGTCGTCCCCATGATCTACCGGTCGGCCTCGGTCGTCACCAATTCCTTATAGTCCGGCCCCGCGTCCATCCGCAACAGGTAGCGCCCGGCCTCCGGGCGGGCCTCCCCGAAAGGATCTCACCATGAGCCCCCACGGCTGCATCCAGCAGAAACCCATCGAGGACGTGACCGCCCAATGCGACCGCGTGGAGAAGGAAATCTACGTCGGCCGCGAAGGGCGGCAACCGGTGCTGGTGCGCGTCGACCGCTGCGAGCGGATCGTCAACGCGCTGACGTACGTCTCCACCGCGCTTCTGATCTCCGTGCTCGTGGCGGCCGGCTCCCTGCTCTGGCAGGCGGTCGTGCAACACGCCGCCGGAAAGTGAACACATGAAAACACTGATCATCGCTTGGCTGAAAGCCAACTGGCTGACCGTCGGCAAATGGCTGCTGGCCGGTGCCGACTGGGCGGGCATCCTCGCCCGCGTCTTCTCCTACCTGCTCAAGCTCGCCCTGCAGAGCGGCCGATACCAGACGGTTCGGCTGCTCGCGACGCGCGTGATCGAGCAGGCGCAATTCGTTCTCGCCGTCACGGATGACGGCGTGGTGTCCAAGGAAGAGGCGGAGAAGGCCGTCGCCACGGCGCGGCGGCTCTTCGATGCCTGGGCGGATGGCAAGGGTAAAGGCGTCACCCAGCCCATCGTTGCCGAACTGCATGACGCCGTGCGAGAGGTGACCCAGTGAAGAAGTGCAAAGAATGCTCCCCCAAACCCGTCAGCCCCAAGACCGAGATCCGCGACAAGCGCGATGCTGTGCGCGACAAGGCCCGCGGCAAGCGCGGCCTGCTGCGCGGCGCGGCGACTGCCGCAACCGGTCTCCTGCTGGCCTGCCAGCTCGGCTGCGCGACGGCCACGCCGTCCAGCAAGTCCCAGACCTCCAAGGCCTGCGGCAACACCATCACGGTCAACCTCAACCTGGCGTTCGCCACCAACGGTCTCGCGTGCGCGGCCCACTCCGGCGGCATCAGCATTTCGCTGAGCGACCTCATCGGAACGCAGGTCCAGAGCGCCGACGCAGGAGGCAACGAATCCGTCAATCAGACGGCCACTCCCTCCAACACCCCCGGCATCGTGGGCGACAAGCCCATTGAGACCCTGGGCGAGATCGGCAAGACCGCGCTCACCGGCGGCACTTCGACGGTCCTCAAGCAAGCCGCCAACGCGGTCGGGATCTCCGGCACGGCACCGCCCGCCGCTGACAAGGCAGTTTCCGCCGCCACCGGCTCCGCCTGCGCTGATGGTGTGTACTCCGTCCCCTGCGCCAAATGATCGGCCACCGGATCGGTTTTATGATCCTGACATGACGCGGACATTTTTGTCCGCGTCATGTTCTTAGTTGAAATCACAGCTTTGTCGCCAATCCGGTGCTCAGCAATCAAACCGAATCCTTTCCTATCTGAAACCAGTTGACTTATTGCGAACTAGCACGCATAATTTGATCATGAAAGAGAATGACATTGTCAGGTATAGCAAGCCGCAAATTGGCGAGGAAGACATCCGCTTTATCCTACGCGAGATCAATGGTGACCGCGTGCTAATCGAGATGGTCTGCGAATGGACCATCAAGCCCACTGAGACTGTGGCAATCAGCGAGGTCTGTAAGGCTGATGAATAAATGCCCGCACTGCGGCCACGAATGGCCCGATGACAAACGTGCTGCTGGCGGCAAGGCTCGTTGGCGTGGTGTGCCAAAGGAGCAACGTAAGGCGGCGGCAAAGAATGCAGCTAAAGCCCGGTGGGCCAAACGAACCTCGTTGACTTAAGTCACGTACCCACAGTTGCAGATGCCAGAACGATCCGAAATTGACGGCCGGACAATGGACAAGCGAAGTCTTGCCGGCTGATGCTGGCGATGCTAAAGTACGGACGATGAAAAGCGGGGAGAAGAGCACGATGCTTGTAGCGGATATAAATTCTCGGTTGTTGTCCACTTCTGTTGGCCCTGAAACCCACCCTTCTCGCGGCCTAGACCGGTATGGCGAGTGTCATATAGCCCCCCCCCGCGACAACATTTTGGACATGCCCACCGGCATGCACCCCCATATTGACGGTGTCAAAGCGAATCGGGCGCAAAAAGATGTGATAAGTGAAAATGGTATGCGTGTAATCGATCTCTGCTGTGGCCTAGGGGGCCTGTCACTCGCGGCAACCGATCTCGGCATGCAGGTAGTGGCTGGTGTAGACATTGATGCCAGCGCTCTCAAAACGTATGCCGGCAACTTTCCGCACGCAGAAGCAATCGCAGGGAGTATCCGATCTTCGACAATTTTAGAGCGTTGTCGCTCACTGCTTAAACCTGACGGCGCCCCGAGAACCCCTTGTGTCATTGTATCCGGTCCTCCATGCCAAGGGTTTTCTGTCGCCGGAACACGAGACCCGAAAGATCGACGTAATAAGGTGCTGGTTGCTGTCGCTCGTGCTATCGTTCAACTACAGCCTGACTGCGCACTGATCGAGAATGTCTCATCTGTTCTCGCCGAAAAGTATGGGGACCGACTAACCAGTCTCAAGCGTGTCCTATCTGTTGGGCACTACCACGTTCAGGAGGTGCTCCTAGACTCCTCTGAATTCGGTGTGCCTCAGAAGCGCAAACGCGCCTTCTTCCTTGTGACTCGTCATCCTCTGTCCCTCGACCGCATTCTCTGCCTTCTTGCAAAGCATAAAATGCCGCCTATCACCACAAAAGTGGCGCTTCAGGGACTTCCCTCGCCAGCCATCCGACCGGAAAAATATGTCGATGAGGCTGATTGTATTTTCCCGACAAATCACTATGCAATGCGCCACTCCAAGAGTGTCATTGAGAAAATTGCAGCTATAGCGCCAGGCACCGGTCCAATGTCCTATCGAAGACTTCACCCTGTTCGTCCTGCCAATACGCTTTTCTCGGGCCACCGGGCACCACCCGCACATTTTGCTGAACCACGTAGTATTACCGTACGGGAAGCAGCTCGGTTACAGGGGTTCCCGGACACTTTCCGTGTGTATGGAGCATTTGGTAATCAGATGACACAAGTCACTAATGCCGTTCCGCCTCCGCTAGCAAGCGCCGTTTTGAGCGTGCTGGTTGAAAGTACTGGCCTAGGGATTCACCACGATGAATGAACAGAGTGACATAATGTTATCCTCTAACATCCGTTCCACAGAGCGGACGCACAACACTGTTGAGGGTAAACTTAAGACGGATGAGCGCGTATTAGCTCGAATTACGGAAGGCATTTACCGTCAACCCGCATCCGCCTTACGTGAACTTGTTTCCAACGCTTACGACGCAGATGCGACAGAAGTTGTAATCCTGACCGACGCCCCACGATTCGGTCAAATTACTGTGCGCGACAATGGCCGAGGACTTAGCCCAGAGGTTGTCGTCCAGATGCTCAACCACATCGGGGGCAGTGCAAAGCGATCTGATAAGGGCAAAGAACTTGGGGTAACTTGTAAGACCAATGCCAACCGTAGCGAAGGCGGGCGGCAACTGATTGGCAAACTGGGGATCGGCCTTTTTTCCGTCGCACAATTCACAAGGCATTTCCTCATTATCACCAAGACCGCAAGCGACGATTTTCGAACGGTTGCGGATATCACCCTTGGAAGAGGCGTCAAAACCAAGGCTATGGCACCTAGCACGGGTGAAGTCGATCAGACCTTTGAGACAGGGCACTATAGAATCTGGCGGGAGCCAACCACAGACAAGGAAGCTCACGGAACAGAGATCAAGTTACTTGATTTGCTCCCGCGCACGCGTGACGAACTCGCAAGCGCTGATCTCTGGACGAGACAGGATTACATTCGCGACGACCCTGATGCTGAAAAAACAGATCCGCCGCTGCTGCATATTGGTCGCATGGACAAGAAGGCGGGCATACTCGCCACGCAACCGAAACTGCCTTGGGCTGAAACCGATGGGCCGAGGGCACGTTTTGAGAAACTGGTGCAGGAACTTCGCTCTCTTACAAATCAACGCGAATCTGTAGACTTGCGTAAAGTTTGCGACAACTACTTGTGGTCATTATGGACTCTCGCACTTTCTGCTCCCGTAGCCTATCTCGAAGGTCATCCTTTCGACCTTGAATGCGATCATGATATTTTATGTTTCTCAATCGAGAACCGTATGAAAGGACAGGCCCGTGCGATTGATTTGCCAGAAGGTAAATCACTACGCACGATCCTGAACCTTAAAGCACCAGATGGCCCCACGGCAGGACGCTTCGAAGTGTTTATGGATGGTGTTCAGTTGCTTCGGCCCATTCTCTATCGCAATCTTCCGTGCACGGAAAATGCAATAAAGACGCCATTGCTTTTTGTGGGACAGCATCGGGAAGAATTTGGAGGAAAACCTTCAGAACTTAGTGGTGGTCCTCTTGAGTTTGAGGCTTACCTGTTCTGGGCACCACGGATCGTTCCCAAGCAACATCAGGGTATCATTCTTCGAGTTGGCAATGCGTCCGGCGCTCTCTTCGATACCGAATTCATGGGGTATGAAACATCGGAACTAACCCGTAAGTCACAAGTCACTGCTGAGATCTTTGTCAGTGAAGGTCTAGATGACGCTATCAACCTTGACCGCGAGTCATTTAATTACGCTCATCCGCATTACCAATACCTCACCAAGTGGTTGCACTCTGCTTTCCGCCAGTTCAGTAATCGGCAGAAGGGATTGGCCAAGGAATTACGAGATGACCACCGCAACCAAGAAGCCATACAAACGCAGGAGAAGGTGGAACTGAAGGTTCAGACTGCGTTGCAGGCACGCGGTATCGAGGATGTGCCTCAGGTTGAATTGTTAGAGCCAACCCGAACATCTGAGGCAGCTAAGCTCCGAAACGCAGGCCGCATTGTGCTGCACCGGGATGCCGTGGTTCCTCAATCAACTCAGATCCGCCAGACAAGCGTTGAGAATGCTCGAGCGAAGCTAGCCGAAAAGAAAGCGATCGGCATCGCACAACTTCTTCATGGCATGGGGCTCCTTGACTCTTTGTCCTATGAAGAGCAAGAAAAGTTGATCAGAGACATCTTGGAAATCGTTCTACTGGAAAATTGAGCATGAATTTGCAGGATTCTGATATCGCAGATGGAATCGTTCCAGAGCATATACCGGAGCACATCGCTGCACCGCGCTCAACTTTCTTGCCTTGGCATAAGGTCAGAAAACAGTTCATTCGTCGAAATCAATGGAATGCGCTCACGATACGGAATGTGAATGACCGTTGGCGTCGAGATCTTGACAAACCATCGGCCGTTAACGGTGGAAACGTGAGCTCCATGCATGTAATGCGCCCACTTCGGTGTCTTGTGATCCCTGGCGATGACTTACTTGACATGCGTGCTTTGTGGAACGAAATCAGTCCCTTAGATTGTTTCATACACTATCTGGGTTTTAATGAGGGACACGGATCGAGTGACGTTGATACGGATGTGCATGTGGCGAACAACATGGTGACATCACTGCCTGGAGTAGTACCGAATTCACAGGTGCTCCGAGACCGCTTCGAGGCAATTGCTTCGGCCGACTCACAAGCTTACAAGTACCTTCGAGAGTTTGGGCCTTACCACATCGTGAATCTCGATCTCTGTGGCTCCATGTTTCCGAACACCGAGCAGGATGTTGAACCGTATTTCAAAGCTGTGCACCGTTTGCTTGAATATCAGTTTGCGACTCAGAAGACAAACTGGCTCTTGTTCATCACCACAATGGTCAAACCGTCGGTTGTGGACCATGCATGGATGCAGCGATTGTGCAAGCCAACGCGAGACAACTGCAACGCACACTCCTCTTTCACTGAGAAGCTGTCGGAGTTGTTACCGTCAACATCGCTGCAACACGAAGTGCACAATGTTAACCTTGATGGTCTTTCGGACGCTCAACTCGTGCGTCTCTTCGGCGTTGCTCTGGGTAAATGGTTGTTGCGATTGGGCCAGTCACCGAGTCCGAAGTGGACTGTCGGAATGCGCCGTAGTTTTCAATACAGTATTAACGAGCATGAAGGAGCCACCATGCTCTCACTCGCTTTCGAAATGACACCAAATTTCGCCCCCCCTGTCGATACCGCAGGAATGTCTAGCCTCACGGTCACGCCTCGGACATTTTCGACGGAAGTCGAGTGTGCGGTAAAATTAGTGGCCTCAGTGACTGGCATAACTGATGTTGACGAAAAACTTGCAGCTGATGAGACTTTGAAAAAATCATTGCTTCATGAGGCTGCGGACCTTATGGCATCAGCCGGATATGATCGGGAAAAATACATGCAATGGGTCAATGATGGCGAGGTCGTCTCTCAATGTTGAACCGTACCAGATAGAACTAGGACCTGACGTAGAATTTGAAGGCCTTTTTTCCTCACCGTGCCCATCGTCCGGTTGAGTATCGGCTGCTGGCGACCAGTCTGTTTCGCATTCTCCACTATTGATCGAAACCCCTTAACTCTCACAGTTTAAAGCGCCCCACGCCAGAACTTTACTCAACTCCACTGCACAAGCAGATTGTCACGATGCCATGCAAACGCATCGGGCGCGGTTCGCAATGCAGGCTTACGGGCCTCCATAATTGGCTTGTCGTGAAATTGGATCAGCCATTCGTTTGCCGGCATGGAGCGCACGCGCTGGGGAACGATGACGCGGCGGGTATCGCTGACACCGAACAACCCCTTATCGAAAGCCCAATGCAGCGTGCCCGTGAGCGTGAATCCATTGCGCGGCTCGTCAGCGCCTCCGCGGCCGAGCCCCACCACGTGGGCCGCCTGAACCTCGGCGACAGTCTGTGTCGCCAATGCGATACCGCTGACGGCGCAGCGACGCTGATACTGAGAAAGCAGTGTCTCGCGAAACGCCGTGTCCCGCGCGATCGCGGCGCGGGCTGTCGCGACGCGGGGGATACTCTCACGCACTGTCACGAAGGGATGCGCCGCTTCTTCAAGCATCGCCTCTCTGGCGATGACCAGCTCTTCCTGTGAAATGGGCGCGACTTCGGAAAACAGCACGCCCCAATTGTTTCCTTGCGTCAGTTTATCGAGTTGAGTGAAGGCTGCGTCCTTTTGCTGCACAAGCAACAGCCGGTAGACGTCCAAGCTGTCTCGACTACGTTGCATGATGAGAAGGTCGCCGCCGTGCGCCTTGTTCCGGATCGGCCCGAGATTTCCGGTGATCCGGCTTTCAGCCGAGCGAGCGCCGCCCCAAGTCTGAAACTGATAGCGTACAACGTCGCTGCCGACCTGTTGGCAGGGGGTGAACATCTCCGCGATCAGATGACGGTCCACTGTGGGCGCGGCGGCAGAGGCTTGATCCTCGTCCAAATCCGGAAAATAACAACGAAGCGCCTTCGGGACAACGATGCCGCCCTGATGGCCCGGCGCATTTCCCGTGTCGTTATTAGCCAAACGCTTGAAAAACGGCGCGTCCCAAGCTGGATCGTTAAGAAACTGCAGCAACAGCTTTGCGCTCATTCGGACCTCTTTTGGCTTGAATCGTCTGCTTTGGAAGGGTGTAGCGAGTGTGTTTTTGGGGCGCAAGAACAATGACCGCGTCGGTCTTCTTGTTCTCTCTCAGAACCAAAGGCGGAACCTCGTCAGCGGGCCGCGCCAGCGTTTCACAAACGGCTTTTGCGATTCGCTCGACAACAGGCATGACAACCGAATTACCGAATTGCCGATAGGCCTGGGTGTCCGAAACCACGATTTTGAAATCCTCTGGATAACCCATAAGCCGGGCGCACTCCCTTGGCGTGAGACGCCGAGGCCGTTGACCGTCCTGCGCGATCAGGATCTCGGACCCGTCCTTGTGGTAACGGGCGCTCAACGTGCGGGCCGTATCGTTGCCCGTGACAAGACTGAAGCCGAACCCGTTGCCGGCGGCCCGATGTTTCGCGGCGTAGTCCTGCAGATACTTCCAGAGGTGCTCCGTGAGCGTATAACGGGGGTCAGGGTTTGGATCCAGAATGGTCGACAGTTTTGGCCCCTCTGCCGGGAACTCGGGAAAATCGAAATAGCGTTTCTCCCGGAAGCCAACCAGAAACACGCGTTCGCGATGCTGCGGGACAACCGACTTCGCGTCGATGATCTTGTAATGAACGTCGTACCCCAACGACTCGGTCAGCGTACGATAGATGATGTCGAAGGTCTTGCCCCCGTCATGGCTCTTGAGGTTCTTGACGTTCTCGAGGACAAAAGCGGCCGGCCGGTGAAAATCCAAAATGTCCGCGATGGAAAAAAACAGATTGCCTTGCTTCTCGTCGTCGAAACCGTGCTTGCGCCCCAAGCTGTTCTTCTTGGAGACGCCGGCGATGCTGAACGGCTGGCAGGGAAATCCGCCGCACAGAATGTCGTGGGCAGGAATATCGGCGATTGCGACAGCATGGATATCGCCCTTCGGCTCTTCACCAAAATTCGCCTTGTAGGTGATTTGGGAGTATTTGTCCCAATCGCTCGAAAAGACGCACTCGCAACCGGCACGTTCAAACCCGATCCGGAAGCCTCCGATGCCGCAGAAGAGGTCAATGAAGCGAAGTTTAGCGGGCTGACCATAGGGAGGAGGCGTCTCGCGTACACCTGAAGCCTTGGACACTTTAGGGCTCTTTATCGCCTTTGGGGTGACCTTCGGCAACTTCTTTGAAAGGCGTTTTTCCGTTTTTGCAGACAGCGGAGCGGCAACCTTGGTTCGTTTCTTGGACTTAATCGGGCTCATGGGTATGCCTGTGACCGTAAAGTAAATGGGTAAGGACAGCCGTACGTCAGCCATGTTCTCACGCGCTTTGACGTACGGGGTTAAATTTAACATTCTAGCACTCTGAGTGCTAGACGAAACAGCGTCTAACGCGTTTTGAGTTAACGCGCTCTATCGCTAAACAAACTACTTCGCCTTCTCCACGGCCGCCCGCAGTTCTTCCACGCGTTCTGCGTGGTCATAGCGGGCCGCTGTCGCGTCCTCGGTCCATCCCCCAAGCCGTTTAGCTAGGTCGTCAGACACCCCCGCCTCGCTCAACCTAGTGCGGAACGTGTGCCGCCAACTGTGGAAAGTGTGGCCCTCGCCCGTTACCTTCGCCGCCTCCAAGATGGCTCGGAACGGACTGGTCTTGCCGAAGTCCGGGTATGCCGCCGCGTGCTCTGGAAACAGGTACTCCCCGCCCCGCTTGACAAGCGCCTCCATAACGGGCATCAGCGACGAGTTGATCGGACTTGCAATGTCGATGGCGAAGCGCTTGGTCTTGTTGGGACGCATCCGGATCTCGCCCTTGTCGAGGTTAACCTGCTCGGTCTTGATCCGCGCGACGTCGGAATAACGCAGTCCCGTATGCCGGGCGATCATGCTCGCCTCGTACCAGCCATGCCCAACCTTTTTGGCGGCCTTCAGGATCGCCGTCTCCTGCTCCCGCGTGAACGGCTTGCCACGCTCGCTGTCGGAAACATCCACTTTCACCAGATTCCAGCAGTTCACGACATTGTCGCGCTCCATCCGCAACGCCTCCCAGATTGTACCGAGGTCGGCGAGGATATTCTTGCGGGTCTTTCCGCTCGCGCCGCTCTTGGCCAGGTGCTGGGCGAACGCGAGCACGCAGGCCCGGTTGACCTTTTCCGCAGTGGGCGCGGCCGGGTACGACTCTTGCGCCCAGGTGGTGAACCGTTTGCACACATTCCGACGCAGCCGCACGGTGGTCAGTTCGAGCTTCTTGTTGGCGGCTTCCAGCCAGCGCTCGTAAGCCAGCCACACATCGCCCAGCGGCAAACCCTCTGACCGCGTACCGCAGAGATTATCGATCAACGCATGCAGCTTGTCGGCGGTCGTTGTGCCCGCAAATGCCATCTTAAACGTGTGTTCGATGGCCAACGCTTTATCCTTGTCTGCGGTGCCAGTCGATTTCCGGATGCGCTTCCGGTCCGGCCCATAAATCTGAATCCACCAGAACTGACTCGTCCCTTGTTTATACAGTGACATGGCATAATCCTCCGTTCGTAATTAAATATTTTAAGCTCTTCTCAAAGCACGATCAAGCCATATTATAACCATACTCCAAGTAATTAAAAAACCGCTAAATCCCAATGATTTAGCGGTAAAAGGATGGAGCGGGCGATGGGAATCGAACCCACGTAAGAAGCTTGGGAAGCTCCTATTCTGCCATTGAATTACGCCCGCAGAAAAGAATGGCCGTAATGTACCAAAAACCGTCTGGCCGTCAAAGCCGATTTTGCACAAAAAAACCGCCCCCGGCCACAGGCCCCCTTTAGGCTTGCCGCACAGGCCCGTTCCACGTATAGTATATGCCCATTCTTTCGCGGTATCGGCGCGTCTGCCTGTGCAGGCCGGGCCGGCCGGATTTAAACACAGGAGACAGCCATGATCGTCACCACCAAAGAGCTCTTCCAACAGGCCTACGGCAAATACGCCATCGGCGCGTACAACATCAACAACCTCGAGCAGACGATGGGCCTTTTCAAGGGCAACGTCGACAGCAAGGCCCCCTTCATCGTGCAGCTCTCCAAGGGCGCGCGCTCCTACAGCCACAAGCTGATGCTCGAGACGATGATGACGACCGCCGACAAGATCTTCCCGGATGCCGTTTTCGCGGTGCACCTGGACCACGGCGACGAGGAGACCTGCATGGACTGCATCAAGTCCGGCGTCTACAGCTCCGTCATGATCGACGCCTCGCACCACCCGATTGAGCAGAACATCGAGATCACCAAGCGCGTCGTCGAAGCCGCCCACGCCCGGGGCATCGTGGTCGAAGCCGAGCTCGGCCAGCTCAAGGGCATCGAAGAGGACGTCTCGGCCGCCGAGCACGTCTACACCAAGCCCGAAGAGGCCGAGTACTTCGTCAAGCAGACCGGCATCGACTCCCTCGCCTGCGCCATCGGCACCTCGCACGGCGCCTTCAAGTTCCACGGCGACCAGAAGCTCCGCTTCGACATCCTCGAGAAGATCCAGAAGCTGCTGCCCGGCTTCCCGCTGGTGATGCACGGCTCCTCCTCGGTCCCGCAGGACGAGGTCGCCCGCATCAACGCGGCCGGCGGCAACATCAAGGGCGCGAGCGGCGTGGACGCCTCCCAGTTCCTGGGCGCGGCCAAGCTCGGCGTCACCAAGATCAACATCGACACGGACGGCCGCCTGGTGTGGTGCCGCGTCCACCGCGAGTTCTTCCGCGACCACCCCGAGAAGTTCGACCTGCGCGATCCCGGCAAGGTCTTCATTCCGGAGTACGCGAAGTTCATCGCCGCGAAGAACGTCCTTCTCGGCTCGGCGGGCCATCTCGACGAGGTCCGCGCCGCCCTGAAGAAATAACCCCGCATTGTAAGCGCGTCCGGCAAGCCGGGCGCGCTTCACGGTTTTAAGGAGAACACACAATGGCTAAGAAAATCATGGTCGACGGCAACCAGGCCGCCGCAGAAGTCGCCTTCGCGTGCAGCGAAGTCGCCGCAATCTATCCCATCACCCCCTCCTCGCCCATGGGCGAGTGGTCCGACGAGTGGGCCGCCAAGGGCATCAAGAACCTGTGGGGCACCGTGCCGCACGTGATCGAGCTGCAGTCGGAAGCCGGCGCCGCCGGCGCTGTCCACGGCGCGCTCACCACCGGCGCCCTCACGACGACCTTCACGGCGTCGCAGGGCCTGCTGCTGATGATCCCGAACATGTACAAGATCGCCGGCGAGCTCACGCCGACCGTCTTCCACGTCACCGCGCGCGCCCTCGCCATGCAGGGCCTCTCGATCTTCGGCGACCACGGCGACGTCATGGCCTGCCGCCAGACCGGCTTCGCGATGCTCTGCTCCAACAGCGTCCAGGAAGTCATGGACATGGCCACGATCGCCCACGCGGCGACGCTCGAATCCCGCATCCCCTTCCTGCACTACTTCGACGGCTTCCGCACCTCTCACGAAGTGCAGAAGATCGACGAGGTCAGCCGCGAGACCATCCGCGAGATGATCGACGACGACCTGGTCGCCGCCCACCGCGCCCGCGCGCTGAACCCCGAGAAGCCCGCCATCCGCGGCACCGCGCAGAACCCGGACGTCTACTTCCAGGGCCGCGAGACGGTCAACGCCTACTACACCGCCACCGCGGGCATCGTCCAGAAGCAGATGGACAAGTTCGCCAAGCTCACCGGCCGCCAGTACAAGCTGTTCGACTACGTCGGCGCGGCTGACGCCGAGCACGTGATCGTGATCATGGGCTCGGGCGCCGAGGCGGTCCACGAGGTCGTGGAGGAGCTGAACCAGAAGGGCGAGAAGATCGGCGTCATCAAGGTGCGCCTGTTCCGCCCGTTCGACGCCAAGTCGTTCGCGCTCGCGATCCCCAAGACCGTCAAGACGCTCACCGTGCTGGACCGCACGAAAGAGCCCGGCTCCATCGGCGAGCCGCTCTACGTCGACGTCCGCACCGCGATCGGCGAGATCATGCAGTACAAGCTCGCCGAGATCAAGAGCTGGATCCCGACCTACGGCGGCCGCTACGGCCTGGGCTCGAAGGAGTTCACGCCCGCGATGATCAAGTCGGTCTTCGACAACGCGAAGAGCGCCTCCCCGATGAACCACTTCGCCGTCGGCATCAACGACGACCTCAGCGGCCTCAGCCTGCCGGTCGCGGCCGACTTCTCCCTCGCGGACGAAGGCCGCAAAGAGTGCATGTTCTACGGCCTCGGCTCGGACGGCACGGTCGGCGCGAACAAGAACTCGATCAAGATCATCGGCGAGGACACCGACAACTTCGCCCAGGGCTACTTCGTGTACGATTCGAAGAAAGCCGGCGCGATCACCGTGTCGCACCTGCGCTTCGGCCCGCACCTGATCCGCAGCACCTACCTCTGCACCAAGCCGGACTTCGTGGCCTGCCACAACTTCTCCTTCCTCGAGAAGTACGACATGCTCGCCAACATCAAGCCCGGCGGCACGTTCCTGCTGGCCTCGCCCTTCGAGGCGAACGAGGTGTGGGACAAGATGCCGGACGAGATCGAGCAGCAGATCATCGACAAGAAGCTCAAGTTCTATGTCGTGAACGCCCTCAAGCTCGACCACGAGCTGCACTTGGGCGGCCGCATCAACACCATCATGCAGACCGCGTTCTTCAAGATCTCCGGCATCCTTCCCGAAGCCGAAGCGATCGACGCCCTCAAGAATGCCGCCAAGAAGACCTACGGCAAGAAGGGCGACGCCGTCGTCAAGATGAACTGGGACGCCATCGACGCCGCCTCCAACGCGGTCAAGAAGGTGGACTACCCCTCCAAGCCGGCCGGCAAGATCAAGATGCCCAAGGTCGTCGCGGACGAGGCCCCCGAGTTCGTCAAGACCGTCACCGCCGAGATCATGGCGCAGCGCGGCGACGCCCTGCCCGTCTCGAAGCTCCCGAACGACGGCACCTGGCCGACCGCCACGACGCAGTGGGAGAAGCGCAACATCGCCACCGAGATCCCGGTGTGGGACCCCGACACCTGCATCCAGTGCACGCAGTGCTCGCTGGTCTGCCCGCACGCCTCGATCCGCGGCAAGGTCTACGATCCCGCCGCGCTCAAGGGCGCGCCGGAGACGTTCAAGTCCACCGACGCCAAGGGCGTGATCGGCAAGGCCTTCCCGGGCTTCAAGTTCACGATCCAGTGCGCGCCGGAAGACTGCACGGGCTGCGGCCTCTGCGTCCAGCGCTGCCCGGCCAAGAACAAGGCGGACCCCTCGAAGAAAGCCATCAACATGGCCGACCAGATCCCGCTGCGCGCCAGCGAAGCGGCGAACTGGAAGTTCTTCCTGGACCTGCCCGAAGCCGATCCCACCAAGCTGAACCCGAACACGATCCAGGGCAGCCAGCTGAAGCGCCCGCTGTTCGAGTTCTCCGGCGCCTGCGCGGGCTGCGGCGAAACGCCCTACATCAAGCTGCTGACGCAGCTGGCCGGCGACCGCCTGCTGATCGGCAACGCCACGGGCTGCTCGTCCATCTACGGCGGCAACCTGCCCACCACGCCTTACTGCCAGCGCGAAGACGGACGCGGCCCCGCCTGGGCCAACTCGCTCTTCGAGGACAACGCGGAGTTCGCCCTCGGCATGCGCCTCACGGCTGACAAGCTGAACGGCTACGCGCTCGAGCTGATCGACCAGGTCATCGCCGCCGAGCAGGCTCCCGCCGCGCTCAAGGCCGTGGCCCAGAAGATCAAGGAAACCGAGCAGAAGACCTCCGAAGGCGTCGAAGCCATGCGCGCGCTGGTCGCCGAGCTGAAGAAGCTCATCGGCGACGGCTCCTGCTGCAGCATCTGCAAGAACCTGCTCGCCGCTGCGGACTATCTGGTCCGCAAGTCGGTGTGGGCGATCGGCGGCGACGGCTGGGCGTACGACATCGGCTACGGCGGCCTCGACCACGTGCTCGCCACCGGGCGCAACATCAAGATTCTCGTGCTCGACACGGAAGTCTATTCCAACACCGGCGGACAGGCCTCCAAGTCGACCCCGCTCGGCGCGATCGCGAAGTTCGCGGCGTCCGGCAAGAGCCAGATGAAGAAGAACCTCGGCATGATCTCGATGACGTACAAGAACATCTACGTCGCGCAGGTCAGCTTGGGCGCGAACCCGGCCGCGACGGTCAAGGCCTTCGCCGAGGCTGAAGCGTACGATGGTCCCGCGCTGATCATCGCGTACTCGCACTGCATCGCTCAGGGCTTCGACATGGTCGCAGGCCTCGAGCACCAGAAGATCGCGGTCGAGACGGGCCACTTCCCGCTGTACCGCTACAACCCGGAGCTCTCGGCTCAGGGCAAGAACGCGCTGCAGCTCGACAGCAAGGCTCCGACGCAGTCGTTCGCCGAAACCGCGCTGACAGAGAACCGCTTCAAGCAGCTCCTCAAGCTCAACCCGGATGCGAACGCGATGCTGCAGAAGGCTGAAGTTCAGTTCAAGGAGAACTTCGCGATGCTGCAGGCTCTGGCTGCGATGCCGAAGTCGTAACCTGACCGCACCCTGAAAGAACAAGGAGGGCTCCGGATCGCTCCGGGGCCCTCCTTTTTTTCGTCCCTAGCGAGGCGTCAGCACCAGTGCCCGGATCTCGCGCGGGGCGAGGTCGCCCAGCACGGCACCGCCGCTGTCCAGCGGGATCTCCGCCGCTCCCGCGGGAGTCACGTGCGTCAGACGCGAGCCGCCGCGCGCGCCGGCATCGGGCGCGACGCGCAGTTCGAGGCGCTGCGGCACGGCGCTCGCATTCACAACCACCAGCGCGGTGCGCCCCGCCGCGTCGCGCCACACCGTCCCCAACACCGCAGGCAACGTCGCCGGGTGCGGCGCGTTGCGGTGCCACAGGTGGGTGGATTCCGGCACCCGGTTCAGCGGGCGGATCTCGTCGACCAGCTGCCCGTACACCAAGAACGCCTTGAGCAGCCGGCGATAGCGGCACAGCTCCAGCTGGAACTGCTGTTTCTCGCGGTGCTGCGGCTGCAGGATCCACTCGCCGTTCCACCCCAGCTGGCAGCCCCACAGGAAATCGCGCGCCTGCGCCGCGCAGAAGGCGTCGAGCGAGTCGCTCGGCGACTGCGGGCTCGTGAAGTAGGTCGTGTATCCCGAGTAGACCGCGGGCAGCAGAGGCACGTCTTCCTGATGACGCGGATTCCAGGCGAGATAGGCGTCGACCGTATCCATGTAGGGCTCCGCCGTGTTCTCCGTGGTCAACGCGACCCCGGCGCGCTGCGCCTCGCGTTTGACCGGCGTCAGCAACGTGCGGTATCCGTCGGTCCAGTAGCCCCCGCCGCCGACGGGATGGCCGTGCGAGGCGTCGTAGCAGGCCGCCGGCGCCGCCGCGCCGATCTGATCGAGGTAGATGGCGTTCACGCCGCACTCCGCGATCAGGCGATGGCAAATCTCCTGCACCTTGCTCTGCCACAGCGGCGTCGCCGGACACATCGGCACCAGGTTGCGGCCGGAGCCGTAGGTTTCCACGTAATTCGTCCCCGTCGGCTGCTTGCACGCCGCGGCATACGCCCCTGCGAAACTCGGGATCTGTTCGTCCCACAGGCGCGCGTTGATGTACGGCATCACCGTCTGACCGCTCTCTGTCATCGCCCGCGTCGCCTCGGCCATGCCGGGTTTGGCCGGAAAATATTCGGGGTAGCTGTGGTCGAACGGGATCTGGTGCCACACGTACCAATGGACGCCGACCGGCATGTCGGGGAAGAGCCGCGCGGTTTCGGCCATGTTTCTTGTGACACCCGCAGGATCGCCGCTCAGAATCATCCAGAAGCCGAGGTCCTCCAGGCGCCGAGGGTAGTCGGCGCGCTGCCGGACCGGCCCTTTTGACGCCCAGACCTGCCGTGTGGCCCACGTCCGGTAGCGTCGCGCCGCCTGCCACCAGTCTCCGGCATAGGCCGCCACCACCACGGGGAAGTCGGGCACGCCCGCCGCGCCCGGCACGCCGGCGTGCGCAGCGGGCGTGCGGACGCTCACGTCCTGGTCGCCCGTCACGACGAACCGCTTCGCGCACGCGGCGCCGTCGTGCGCCGCAACATACAGGCCGGCCTCGCCCAGGTGAAACGCCAGCAGCTGAAGCGGGCACGCCGCCGAAGGATACCGGCCCTCATAGCGGCCTCCGTGGCGGGGCAGCAGCGAGCCGCCCCAGTTGCCGCGCGGCAGCAGCACATCCGCCGTCCCCGGCTCCGCCACGCCGCTCAGCAGCGGATAGGCGCTCTCCCAAACCCCGAACCGGCGGCTGCGGTTGACGACCTTCAGCCGCCACGCGCTGGCGCCGTCGCCGGGCTCCAAGCCGATCTCGGCGCGCACGTCCACGGCCCCCTTTTCGCCGGGCAGATCGAGCCCCTCCCAAACGAAGGCGAGTCCGCCCCTCGACCGCACCGCCGCGCGCCGCACGGCGGGCGACCGGTTGTCGAGCTCGACGCGCTCGCGGCGTCCAGACGCGTCCGGCAGCGTGCTGAAGCTCAGCGACCAGAGCCCGGCGACCTCCGGCCGCGGATGCACGAAGCGGGCGTTATCCGCCAAGCGGTTCTCGATGCCGAGGCAGCCGAAGCCGTTCTCCGCCGAGTCGAACGCGAGCCGCAGCGCCCGGTTCTCCAGCACGTGCGCGGCCGCAAGCGTTTCCGGCTCAACCGGCACCCACGCCTTGCCGTCGCGGATGAACCGGACCTCAGGCTGCCGGCTGCTGCCCAGCCACGAGGCATACCCGGCGGCCTCTTGCGCAGGTCCGAAGTAGAGCCCCCCTTCGAACCGGTGGGCGCGTCCTTCCCAGCTCGCGTGACCGCTGCGCAGATAGTAGACGAACTCGTTCGACGCGTCCCAGCAGACCGCGCCGTCGAAGCCGACGCCGCAGGCATCGGACGCATCCGACATGACCGCCCACTGTCCGGCGGTGAACGCGCGGCTCTTCGCGCCTTTGGGCTGCAGCGCATGCGTCTGCACCGCGTCACCGGCGACGAAGCGTTCGTAGCGGCGCTCGCGTCGCGACAGGTGCAGGAAATGCAGCTCACGCCACGGCCCGTCGTCCTCGCGCTCGTAGCGCGCCTCGACCTCCACCACCGGCGAAAAGGCGGAGTAGCTGTACCGGTAGACTGCCTGCGGCAGGCCGGGCGTGCGGGAGGCGTTCGGGCCGAAGCCCGTGCGGGCCTCCACCGTCACGCGCAGCGGGCTGGCGAACACCACGCGCGCCTCGGACTCGGCGCAGTCGCGCGCGCAGTACTGCGCCAGCCGGCCGCCCTCGCCCTGCGGCCGCACGATGCGGTCGAGGAAATAGAGCTCGGGGTCGGCATGCCCGGAGCGCGCGTAGACGATGTCGCCGGGAAACCCGCCGCCGCCGCGGGCGGGATGCTTCAGCGCAAAGTAGCCGTTGCTGACGGCGATCGACGACGCGTCCGAACGCACGTGCAGTCCGGGCCCGGAGAGCGCGGCGGACCGCCCCTCGCGCCAGACGAAACGCCGCACCGCTCCGGGCTCGGTCTTTCCGGAGAGCAGCCAAAACAGGACCGGGCGGCGGCCGCTCGCATCGACGCCGCAGGGCACCGGCACGGTGCCGCGCTCAGTCACCTCCGCCAACGTGTGGGTCGCGGCCTGCAGTGCCCACTCGCGCGTGACGGCGTGGCTCACCACCGCGTTCTCGCGCGCCTCGCGGCCGTTGCGCACGTCGAGCGCATACTCCGCGCCGAACAGCGGCACGGCGGCCAGACACAGCACGCCCATCCGTTTGAAGCCCTGCATACGTATGCCTCCCTCAAGACCCGGGCTCCGGCCCCATCGCGACGGCCACGATCACGGCATCCGCCCCAAGACGTCCACCGCGGCTGAAAGAAGGACACCGCTCAGCCGTCGCAGCCCAGCCCCTGCACGCTAACCACCAGACTGGGGGCAGTATAGACCGCTGCCCGCCTGGTGTAAAGCGCAAGGGGTGGAGGGAATAAAACGCGCGGGCGCGACCCAGTCTTGAAAAACTGAATCGCGCCCGATCAGAAACGAAGAGGACTACTTGCCGGCCTGCTTCATCTGCGGGAAGAGGATCACATCGCGGATCACTTCCGTTCCGGTGAGCATCATCACCAGCCGGTCGATGCCCATGCCGAGACCGCCGGTCGGAGGCATGCCGTGCTCCAGCGCCAGAATGAAGTCTTCGTCGATCTTTTCGGGGTCGTCTCCCGCCTGATCGGCGAAGGCCTTGCGCTGCGCCATGGGGTCGTTCTGCTCCGTGTAGCCCGGGCAGAGCTCTTTGCCTGCGACCACGAACTCGAACACGTCGACCAGCTCGGGGTCGTCCTCGCACGCCTTGGCCAGCGGCACGAACTGCCGCGGGATGCGCGTCACAAACGTCGGCTGACGCAGGGTCTTTTCAACAACCTTGCCATAGACCTCGTGCGTCACGAGCAGGTGATCCCAACACGGGTGGATTTCGACGCCTTTGGCCTCAGCCTTGGCGCGCGCCTCGGCGACCGGCAGATCGAACCAGTCGCCGCCCATGACCTCTTTGACGGCGTCGCGGTAGGCGACCTCGCGGTACGGCGGCGTGAAGTCGAGCACCTCCTTGGCCTCGCCGTATTCGACCCTCATCGTGCCGAGCACCTTCTCGCACAGGTGGGGCAGAAGCCCCTCGATGATCGCCTTCATCGACCGGCGGTCGCCGTACGCCTCATAGATCTCCAGCACCGTGAACTCGGGGTTGTGCGTGCGGTCGATGCCCTCGTTGCGGAAATCTTTGCCCAGCTCGAAGATCTTGTCGTATCCGCCCACGATCAGGCGCTTCAGGTAGAGCTCCGGCGCGATGCGCATCACCATCTCGGTGTCCAGCGCGTTGTGGTGCGTATAGAACGGCTTGGCCGCTGCGCCGCCCGCCTGGGCCTGCATCATCGGCGTTTCCACCTCGATGAAGCCGCGCGCGTGCAGGAAGTTGCGGATCTCGGCCAGGATGGCGCTGCGCTTGTTGAAGCGGTCGCGCGAATCGGGATGCATCATCAGGTCGAGGTAGCGCTTGCGGTAACGCTCCTCCACGTCCTGCAGGCCGTGAAACTTCTCAGGCGGCTGCATGATCGCCTTGCCGAGGAAGGTCCAGCTGTGGACCTCGATGGTCGGCTCGCCCATCTTGGTGGTGAAAAGCCGGCCTTCGACGCCGATGAAATCGCCGAGGTCGAGATACTTGAAAGCCTCGAATTGCTGTTCAGACAGGAGGTCCTTTTTCAGAAAGATCTGGAACGCGCACGTGCCGTCGCTGAATGTCGCGAAGGAGGCCTTGCCCATGCGGCGCACGGTCATGAGCCGCCCGGCGGCCCGCACCGTCTTGTTCTCCTCGAACCCCGCCCGCACCTCGGACAGCCTAGACCGCTCAAAGGCCTGCCCGAACGGCTTGAACCCCAGCTCCTCCAGCTTGCGCATGTTGGCGATACGTTGTTCGCGGTACTCGTTGACCGAAAGCGGCTGCTCGTCTGACATCTTCTCGTTTTCCTTCCGTAAAAAAGTCCTAAGACTATAGCACAACCGGAGGGGAGTGTCACCGTCAGCTTCGCGCGGATCGTCCGCGAAAAGGAGATTTTGCCGCGTGCGGCGATTTACAGTCCTGCTTTGTTCTGCTAATATCAAAAAACGTTTTACTTGATATAGCGTTGCACCCCTTTCGGATCGGGCATCAGAAGGAGTCGGCCATGTCGAATTTCGACCAAGAACTGCATCACATTAACGGCAAGATCAACCGTTGGCACACGTTCGAGCACCTGATTTTCGCGTTGGCGGCGTTGCTGACCTCCTGGGTCGCGCTGACCGCGCTGGACGTCTGGCTGCGGCCGCGCCACTACGGGCGCATCGCGCTGTCCGCCGCGCTCATCGTGCTGGCGCTCGCCGCGGTCGCCTGGCTGATCCGCGTCTACAACCACAAGCGCACACCCGCGGCGGTGGCGGCTTTCCTCGAGAAGAAGTTTCCGCAGCTCGACAACCATCTGATCAACCGCGTGCTGTTCGCCACCGAAAGCGCGCAGTCCTCCTGGCTCAAGACCTATCTCAACGAGGGCGTGCCGGGCTTCGCGGCGCTGCCGCTCCACGAGATCAAGAACCGGACGTTGCGCAAGCGCGGAGCCGCCGCCGTGGCGGCCGCCCTGCTCGCCCTGATCGTTCCGGCCTTCGTGCTCGGCAACGCCTGGACCGTGGCGATGCAGCGGGTGGTCAACCCCTTCTCGCGCCTCTCCCCCCCGACGTTCGCGTCCGTGCTCGCGGTCACGCCGGAGAACAAGACCATCGTTCAGGGCGACGGCATCAACCTCACCGTCAAAGCCACGGGGCGCGCCGGACAGTTCATCGACGTCGACCTCTTCCCGGCCGACGACAAGCGCTCCACCATCCGGGTGGGCCAGTTCAAGGCCAGCGGCGTCGAAGAAGAGTTCACCTACCGGGTCTCCAAAATCTCCACGTCGCTGGGCTACCGCTTCAAAGTCGGCGACGCCTATCCGACCGACAAGTTCACGGTCGACACCGTGCCGCCGCTGGCGCTGACCGCGCTGCAGCTCAGCGTCAAGCCGCCGGCCTACACCGCCCTGGCGCCGCGGACCTTCGACGCGCTCACCAACGCGGTGACGCTGCCGGTCAACTCTGAGGTCACGTTCAAGACCGTCTGCAACCGCCCCGTGGTCTCGGCCGAAGTCATGTTCGAGAAATCCAGCCTCACGCTCGCCCCCGGCGCGGACAAAGCCGCGTGGTCGGGCTCGATGGTGATCGGCGAGGGTGCCGTCTTCCAGATCGCCGCCAAAGACAGCCTGGGCCTCGAAATGCGCGTCCCCGTGCGCTTCCAGCTGCTGGAGGACCGCCCGCCCGCCATCCGCCTGGTGGTGCCCTCCGCCAGCAAGGCCGTGCTGCCGCCCAACGCGATCCCCGTGGTCCACTTCGAGGCCACCGACGAATACGGCTTAGGCAAAATCCGCATCGAGCGCGTGAACAAAGGGGCCAAGCCCACGGCCGAAGGCGACGTGCTCAAAGAGTGGGACCTCAAGGGCCAGAAAACGTTCAACGAAAAGTGGACCGGCTCGATCGAGGACGTGTCCGCCTCTTCCGCGCTGCGCATCGTCGCCGTGGACAACGCCACGTCCGGCGAACCCAACCGCGCCGTCAGCCCGCTGATTCTCTTCGAGATGTCGACCCTCTCCTCCCAGCTCGCCGGCGAGAACCAGCAGCGCGGCGAGGCCCGCAAGACCCTCGGCGAACTCGTGGCCCGCCAGCGCAGCACGATGACCACGACCAGCCGCCTGCAGTCGGGCCTGCCCACCTTCGACGAGGAGCTCTGGAAGGAGGTCGCGGACAAGCAGGCCGAAATCAAGGCCTATGCGGCGCTCCTGCTCAGAACCAAAGACGCCGCCATCGGCTCGGCCCGCGTCGCGCTCGACAAGGCGCTCAAAGGCCCGATCCCCGAAGCGGTCGTGCGCCTCACCCGCATGTCCACCGGCGCAGCCGACGCGCGGACCGAAAACGCGAAGCTCGCCGTCGACGCACAGAACACCGTGCTGCGGCTGCTCTCCCAGGCCGACGACAGCATGAACAAGGGCGAGGTCTCCCAGGCCGCGGCCGGCGTGCTCGCCATGCTCGAGGGCATCCGCAAGGGGCAGGTCGCGAACCTCAACGCCACGCTCAAGTCCGCCCAAAGCAGCGCCGAAATGCCGGAAGCCATCATCGACCGCCAAGACAACCTCGCGCAGGACATGGAGGCGATGGTCGGCTTCTGCCGCTCCGAGTCCAAGCAGGACCGCGAAGGCGAAGAGTTCGGCGCACTGATGACCAAAATCGCGGACAAGGCGGTGGAGCTGAAGCTTCACCCCACCATGGTCAACATCGCCGAAGTCATGGACTCCGACAAGTTCATCGACTCCGTCCCGCCCCAGCACACGGTCACCAACGGCATCGCCACGCTCATGGACTTCCTCAAAGAGTGGCGCGAGACGGAGACCAAGGAGAAGACCGAGGAGTCGCTGGCCATCATCAAAGACGCGCGCCAGTCGATCAAGAAGATGGAAGACCTTCAGGCCCGCGTTGTGGATGCCCTCCGCGAGACCGGCAGCCAGGGCGACAAGACGGAAAAACTCGACGAGGACATGCTCGAAGAGATCGCCGAGCTCAAGGCGAACATGGCCCAGGCCATGCTGAAAGTCGCCACCGACCTCCAGTCCATGCCGGAGCTCGACTCCGTCAACGAGCTGGTCACCGACACCTTCCAGACCTACGAGGAGATGAAGCAGGAAGAGGGCTCCGGCACGAACGCCGTGGTCGAGACCGGCCTGCAGAAAGAGGATTTCCTGCTCGACCTGCTCACCAAGACCGGGCAGAAAGCCGACGAGATGGAGATGTGGCTGTTCGCGAAGTCCGACAACGTCAAGCGCAACACTGAGAACCTCGACAAGGAAGAGCTGAAGGCTCCGATCGGCCAAGTCACGATGCCGGAAGAGCTGCAGGACATCGTCGGTGACCTGCTCGAGCAGGAAGAGGAGCAGGAGAAAAAGGGCGACGACTCCGTCACCAACCAGGGCGACGCCAACCCCGACTCGGGCTGGGGCATCTCCGAAGGCGAGTGGGTCGACTACAACGCCTCCGGCAAATCCGGCAACGACAGGCCCGACCACAAAGACCAGGACGGTCGCTCGCAGGTCGGCCGCCAAGGCATGTCCGACGGCGAGGTCATGGCGCGTTCGGGCAAGATCAACGAGGGCGACAAGAACCTCGACAAGCGCCGCACCCAAGACTCCAACCAGTCGGGCGACATCGAGGAAGAGGGCCACTCCGACGCCGTGGCCACGGGCGGCGGCAAGAACTCCGGCTACTCGCAGGACAAAGGCATGGAAGGCGGCGAAGGCGCCACGCGCCGCGACACCAAGGTCGACGCGAACTCCGCGGAGAGCACGCGCGCCCAGATGACCCGCAACGCCGAGGCGGTCTATGCCCAGGCGCAGCTCAACAACCTGCGCACCTACGACCTCAAGAAGTATATCGCCTTCAGCAAGCAGATCGACATCCTGCAGAAACAGAACGCATCCCCGGCCATGATCGCCGAGCTGCACAAGAAAGCGATGATGGCGCTCTCCACCACTTTCACCTCGCTCGAAAACGGCGTCAGCAGCAGCGACATGGGCGCCACGAGCAACACGGAAGCCGGCGACGAGGCCGTCGCCGCCTCGCCCGATGAAGCGCCCGCTGAATACCGCGACATGGTCTCGGACTATTTCAAGGCCATCGGCGAAATGAATTAACCCCGATCCCGCATCCCGATCAGAGCCCCGCCTGTTATGACCAGACTTCTCTTACCGTTCGTCCTCCTCTCCCTCTCGGCAGGATTTTCCACGGCTCAAGACGCTTCTGCCTGGGCCGTCCCCGGCGCCACGCTCCGCGTCGACGTGCGCATCCAGCGACAGCCCGACCACAAAGACCTCGGCGTGCTGGTCAAAATCCCCGACGGCGGCCTGTTGCCCGGCAAGTATCCCGTGCCCGAGGTCCGCGACGAGAAAGGCAACACGCTGGAGCATCTGATCGTGGGCCACCAGCCCTCAGACGCGCTCGGCGTGCTCTTTGCGGCGCCCGAAGCCGGGGAGACCGTCCAGATCTACATCAAGGGCTCCGCCACGGCTCCGGTCAAGCCGGCCAACTCGCGCCTGATCCCCAGCGTCCTGTTCTACGCCAAGAGCGGCAACGCCAGCCTCGACGCCGCCAAGCGCATGGCGAACGACTACCCGCCGGCCCAGGGCGCCGCCTTCAGCACGTGGCAGTGCATCGGCTCCATGGTCAACCCCTACGGCCCGGACGACGACTTCTCGTCGTGGTTCGTGGGCTGCATCTTGCTGGCCAAGCCCGAGAAAATCTTCTTCGCCACAGTCTCGGACGAAGGCTCCGAGTTCGCGATCGACGGCAAGACGATCCACAGCTGGCCCGGCATCCACACGCGCGACGCCGGCGCGAAAGGCCAGCGCGGCGAAACCGTGGAGCTCCAAGCCGGCCTGCACCGCATCGACTACTTCCACTTCGAGGCGCGCGGCAAGCAGGAGTCGCAGCTGACGTGGCGCCGCAAAGGCATCACCGAAGGCCCGGTGCCGGAGCTGGTCAACGACTTCGCCAAATCCGGCGAAGGCGCGATCCTGCGCATCGCGCTCAAAGACGGGCGCGTCTGCGCCTGCATCCGCGGCACCAGCGAGCCAAACGGGTACTTCTGGACCGGAGACCAGCCGCTCTCGCTGTTCACCCTCTCGTACTCCGGGCTCGATCCGGCTGACCCGTCCCAGACCGTCACGTGGGAGTTCGACAAAAACAAGCGCATCGCCGAGCCCCTGGTCGAATGGCTGGTGTCCGGCGATCCCGACCAGATCTCCTACCCCGTCACGCTGGCCGTCTCCAACGCCGCCGGCGTGGCCCGCACCTCCGCGCGGCTCGTCTGCCCCTGGACCCCCACCGAGCTCTCGCTCGACAACCAGGGCGACCGGCTGAACTTCCGCAAGGCGCTCTACAACATGATCCGCGCGACGCCGAAAAACTTGCCGCCGTGCGCCGACTGGAAGTCCGACCACTGGGGCATTCTGGTCGAGCTGCTCGAGCCTTACCGCGCGGGGCCGATCCTCTCCGAGATCTTCACGCGCAGCTACGACACCCTGCAGAAGCTGCCGACCGAGCAGCGCTGGGCCTTGGAGGACCGCTTCGTCGAGACCCTCCGTCTGCAGCGCAACGACAAGCAGCTGATCGAGTGGATCAACAAGTTCGAGGCCAACGAGAAGACCAGCGCGCGCAAGTTCCGCTGGAAAGACGAGCGCGTCGGCGCCTACCTCTTCGACGTCAACGAGCCGGCCGCCGCCAAACGCGAGGTCGCCTTCTTGCGCGAAGCGGCCGTCACGCCGGACCAGATGCAGATCTCGGCGCTGCGCCAAGGCGACGTGGAACGCGCGCTCGGCAACGCCGAAGGCGCGCTCAAGTTCTACAAGGACGCCCAGGAGCGCTTCCGCAGCCGCAACAAAGTCGGCATGGTCGGCGGCCGGCTGACCTATGTGGGACCCCGCAAAAAGCGCAAGGACCCCGCCGACACGAACGTCGTCGACAAAGCCGAGAGCAAGAAGCCCAAGGCGCCGAGTCTCGCCTCCCAGAAGAAGGTCGACGACTGGAAGGTCTACACCGTCCACGACGCCTCGATGTACGCCACCATCACGACGTTCCTCTCGCAGGACGCGCTCCCCGAAGCCTTCCAGAAGCTCAGCGACTGGGAAAACGAATCGCCCGCCTCGAAGCTCTCCGGCGAATACCCGATGGCCGAGGCCAAAATCTACATGTACGTCGAAGATTTCCGCCGCGCCATCAACGCGCTCCAGGCCTACCGCAAGAGCGTCACCATGAGCGCGCAGCTGGCCGACGCCATGAAGATGGAGGTCGATTGCCTGCAGCGCATCAACGACAAAAAGCGGGCGAAGGAAGTCGCCGATGACTTTGTGAAACGCTTCCCCGGACACCCGTTCGAAGCGGAGATGAAAGAGGTGCTCGCACGATGACCCACCCACGCCAAACGCTGTTGGCCGGCCTGGCCTGCGCCGTCGCAGCTGCCGCCGTTGCCGGCGTCAAGATCGACCCCGGCAACATGTCCCCCTACAGCAAGACCAAAGTCGGTATCAACCTGTACTCCAAGCCTGACCCCAGCGCGGGCGGCGGCATCAAGGGCGTGATCGCGGGCGCCCCATCCGAAATCCTCGGCGTGCTCGCCATGCCGCAGAAGTTCCCCAACATTTCGGCGATGGAGGACATCGAGGGCGGCGCGTCCGCGAAGAACGCCCGCAACATCAACAAGGACATGACCAACCAGGTCTATCTGGCCGGGCTCGGCAGCGACAACGCCTTCACGTTCTACGGGCTTCCGCCCGGCAAGTACGACCTGTTCGTGCTGTGCGAGAACTGCTTCTACGAAGGGCTGCTGCTCACCCGCGAGGAGCACACGCTGAACGAGGCCGACACCCGCGCGATCAAGGCCAAGATCACCGAGTCGAACCCCTTCTTCAACGTCAAGAACCAACACCGCATCGAAGGGCAGTCCGGCGCCTACGGCAAGGCGCGCGTCCTCGAGCAGGAGGTGCGCACGCTGCCGGTCACGCTCCAGAGCGCGGAAGTCCTCAAGCACATCCAGATCCGCAGCATCAAGCTGTGCCTCATGGAGAGCGTGGGCACCACCAAGCTGGGCACCCACTGGGAGATGAAAAAGACCCGCGAGATCACGCGGCAGGAGGTCGGCCCGCCCGACACTAAAGGCGTCATTCCCGGCTTCTACTGCAAAGCCCTCCAAGGCATCCGCGTCTCGACCTCGCTGAAAGACCTCGGCACGCTCACGCTCACCGCCGACCCCGCGCCGGGCGCGCCGGCGCCCGAGGCCAAAACCCCGTAGCTCTCCACGCGACCACGCATCAAACACAACCCTTTTCAAAGGACAACACACATGGCAAAACTATTCATTCAACAGCCGGAAGGCGACCAGCTGCTGACCGAGCTCGACAACAACCAGGCTTATCTGATCGGACGCAATGACGACTGCTCGATCTGCATTCCCGCAGACTCGATCTCCGGCCACCACGCCCAGCTGTCCCCCTCTGACCAGGGGTGGCTGCTGGAAGACCTCGGCAGCTCGAACGGGACCACCGTGAACGGGCAGGCCATCGGCCAGGCGGTCCTCGCCAACGGCTCGCAGATCCTGCTGGGCGAGCAGATCGTCCTGCTCTTCATCGACGAGCCCGCGCCCGCCGCCGAAGCCGCTGCGCCCGAGCCCGAGGCCGCTGCGGCCCAGCCTGAGAAGACCGAGGAGAAGAAGCCCAAGAAAGAGCTCAAGCCCCAGGGCGCTTCCGAAGAGGACCTCAAGCTGGTCAAGGCAATGTCCCTCCGTTCGGAGAAGGTCCGCGACGAAATCGCCAAGGTCATCATCGGCCAGGTCGACGTCATCGACCAGGTGCTGATGGTCATCATCGCCGGCGGCCACGGTCTGCTCGTCGGCATGCCCGGCATGGCCAAGACGACGCTCTGCTCCACCATCGCCAAGGTGCTGGACATGGAGTTCCGGCGCGTGCAGTTCACGCCCGACCTGATGCCGACCGACATCACCGGAACCGAGATCCTGGAGCACGACCCCGTCACGGACAAGAAGAGCTTCCGCTTCATCAAGGGGCCGATTTTCACCAACATGCTGCTCGCGGACGAGATCAACCGCACGCCGCCCAAAACGCAGGCGTCGCTGCTGGAGGCCATGCAGGAGAAGTGCGTCACGGTCGGCAACACGACCTACAAGCTGGACGCGCCCTTCTTCGTGCTCGCCACGCAGAACCCGATCGAGCAGGAGGGCACCTATCCCCTGCCCGAAGCCCAGCAGGACCGCTTCATGTTCAACCTCTGGGTGGACTATCCGAAAGAGGACGAAGAGGAGACGGTCGTCAAGGCCACCACGGTTTCGAAGGCCGAGCAGCCCCAGAAAGTCATCTCCAAAGAGGAGCTGCTCCAGCTGCAGGCCGTGGTGCGCAAGATCCCCGTTTCCGACCACGTGATCAAGTACGCCGTGCGCCTCGTGCGCGCGACGCGCCCGCACGACGAAAAGAGCCCGGACTTCGTCAAGAAGTACGTCTCCAACGGCGCCGGTCCCCGCGCCGGACAGTTCCTCGTGCTGGCCGCCAAGGCGCGCGCCGTGCTCGAAGGCCGCATCCACGTGAGCTGCAACGACGTGGTCAAGGCCGCCGTCCCCGTACTGCGCCACCGCATGATCGCCAACTTCGCGGCGGACTCCGAAGGCATCTCCACGACCCACCTGGTGGAACGCCTGCTCAAGACCATCGAGCAGCCTGACGACAAAGACTACTGAGCGAACGCCGCAGCGCGTTCATAACGGGAAAAGAGACGGCTTGCGGGCCGTCTCTTTTCTCTTTTTCCGCAGACGGCCAGCCGGATTGACACGGCAACCGCGACCTGTTATCTTTCGGAAGTAACGTATGAATAATTGCCGAGCGGAGCCTTCGGGATGACTGCCGGCGCAAGCGGAGGATCAAATCATGGCAAAGAGTCACGACGCCAAGAAGGAAGAGAAGAAAAAACCGACGTTGTCGCTGAAGGAAAAACGGCAGGCAAAAAAGGCCAAGAAAGCCGCCCAGTAAGCCGACTCGAACGCTCGCCCACTGCTCCAGTGGGCGAGTTTTTCTTTTCTGCCGCCGCGACTCCGGCGCACCGCGAATACAAACGGGCGGTCGCCCTCTGAGTGGCACGCGATGCTCTTGAACTGGCATACCGATTGCTGTACTTTATTCACCATGTTTACCGCATCCCCGCCACTTGACCGGCTGTTGTTTCTCTGCGTGCTCGCGACCGCACCGTTTGGGGCTCAGGCACAACCGGTTCCGCTAGGCGTCTCGACCGGCGACGCCGCCGCCGTCAAACCGCTCCCGCTCGAAACCGCGCTCGCCTTTCCCGGCGAAGCCAGCTTCTCGCTTCACGCGCCGCAGCGGTCCGACTGGCTCTCAGGCGCGTCGCTGCGCCTCGAGCTCGTCTGGCCCGAGGGCGCGCCGGCCTATTCAGGCGGGCTGGTCTGGCTCAAAGACCGCGACGACTACTGGCACCAGCACCTCCTGCCGGAGCCGCTCAAGGGCGGACAAACCAACGTGCTCACCGTCCCTTTCCAGCCCGGGGCCGCAGGCTGGCAGACGCCGGGCCATTCGCTCGCCTGGCATCACCGCGTCCGCCTCAACCCGCAGTCCGTCGGCTTCCGTGTCTTCGGAGACACAGCCTTCACCGGCAAGTGCGTTCTGGTGTCCGCAACGCTCGAGACGCGCCCGCCCACAGGCGTGCCCCTTCCGACAAAAATCCGTGCGATCACCCGCGAGCCCCGCGCCCTCGCCCTTTATGAAGCCCGCTTCGACCTGCCCGACCGCTACGCCAACCCGTTCGACCCCGGCCAGATCGACGCCGGGGCCACGGTCGTCACGCCGTCGGGCGCCACGAACACGGTCCACGCCTTCTACTACCAGCCGCACTACCGGCTGGAAGACGAGCTCGGCGAGCCCGTCGAGCCGGACGGCCAGCCCGAGTGGCGGATCCGTTACTGCCCGCGCGAGGCCGGCGACTACCGCGTCACACTCTACGCGCGCGACGCCCTCGGCGAAGCGGCCGTCACGAACACCTTGCGCTTCACGGCCGCACCGGCCGCCGCCGACGCGCTGCGCTTCGTGCGCGTCTCCCAGAAAGACCGCCGCTATTTCGAGTTCGACGACGGCTCGCTCTTCTATCCCATCGGCCACAACACGCGCTCCGCCACCGACGCGCGCATGGACGACAAGTTCCCCTGGGTCTTCCGCAAAGCCGAAGGCTCCACCGCCTACCGCCGCTACTTCAAGCGCATGCAGGACGCGGGCGAAAATATGGCGGAAGTCTGGATGAGCGCCTGGTCCCTTGGCCTCGAGTGGACCGAGGGCGTCAGCGGCTACCACGGCGCGAACGACTACCACATGGGCAACGCCTGGGAGCTGGACCGGGTCATCGACCTCGCCCTGCAGCACCGCATCTACATCAACCTGGTGCTCAACTACCATGGCCGCATCAGCACGTGGAGCGACCCCGAATGGCACCTGCACCCCTATAACCAGAAGACCCCGGGCGGCTGGCTGAACATGCCGCTCGAATTCTTCAGCGACGCCCGCTCCATCGACATGCAGCGGCGCTTCTGCCGCTACACCCAGGCCCGCTGGGGCTGGGCCCCGGTCATTTTCGGATACGAGCTGTGCAGCGAGATCAACCTGACCGGCCACGAGACGCACCACAAGACCCACTTCGACCCCTCGGTCGTGGAGTGGTGCCGGCTCCTCGGCGGCTACCTCAAATCGATCGACCCCTATGCGCACCTGGTCTCGGCGCACGTCTCGAACGACTACACCCTGCTCAACCCGAAGCTGTGCAGTCTGCCTGAAATGGATTTCAACCCGCTGGACGCCTACAACAACCGGAGCCCCGACACCCCCGAGCGCGTGATCGCCTTGGCCGTCGGCACGGCCGACGCGGGCCTCGAGTACAACAAGCCGATCCTCATCACCGAGTTCGGCGGTTCGGCCATGGCCACCAGCCTCGAGAAGCTCATGATCGAACAGCACGCCGCGCTGTGGTCGGGCGCCTGCGTGCCGCTGGCCGGCATCCCCATGTTCTGGTGGTGGCAGGTGGTCGACGAGCAAAACCTCTACCCCCGCTACACGGCGATCAAAGCGTTCATGGAGGGCACGGACCCGCGCGATCCCGCGGCCAAGCGCGTGCCGGCGACCCTCAGCGTCGGCGAGAGTGGCGACAAGGCTTTGCCGCAGAGCTTCGCCGCCGTGTGCACCGCGTCGCCCGAAAAGGCCCGCGGCTACATCCACCCCGTGCGTTTCGCGCGCGCAGGCGAAACGCCCCAGACCGCCGAACACCTGGTGGTCACCCTCGGCGGGTTCACGCCGGGCCTGTTCCGCGTGGAGTTCTTCGAGACCCTTAGCGGCAAGCCCCTGCGCCGCTTCGACGTCCGGACGCAAGAGCAAAGCCTGGCGATCCCGGTGCCGAAGTTCACCTCCGACTGCGCCTTCAAAGTCAACCTGCTGACGCCCGTCGCCAAGAAATAGTCCGGCCGCCTTTTCCGAAACCGCAGCGCGAAAGGAAGTCCGTCCATGACAGTGCGAGCTTTGTGCTGGCTCTCCGCCTGCGCGGCGCTGGCGTCTTTGGGACAGAACATCGACATCGGCCAAGGCGGCGTCCGCATGACGGAGGGCAACACCGTGCTGGCGCCGCCCCCCATCAGCGTCGGCGAGGCGCTCGACATGGCCGAGCTGCCGCTCAGGGAAAGTCCTCCGCAGTTCTTCCTCAACTACGGCACCAGCGGACGCTACGGGCCTTACGCGCTGGCGGACGGCACCCTCGTCGGAAACCCGCAGTCCCCGTTCACCCTGAACCTTTTCGACTACGGCAGCCACTTCACGCTGCATGCGCGGTCCGGCACAAACGCCGTCAGCTACGGCCCCTTCGCGGCCACGAACGGCGCGCAGGTGGTCCTCGGCGGCAGCGTCATGACGGTGGTGCGGTTCCCGCCCAAACTGCTGGTCTCGCTGAGCCACCCCGGAAAGATCAACCAGGCGCCGCTGCTCGGCATCGCCCCCCGCAACAACGCCCTGCTCCGTGAGCTCTACGGGCTCCGCACGAAATATGTCAACCTCGCCAACCGCGTCGATTACGACACGGCGGACGTCGAGCTTGAAGGCGTGCCGCGCGTCTATTCAAGGGCCACAGGCAACACGTTTTCCCCGGTCGTCAAAAAATCGGCGCGCGACAGGCAGAACGCGGTCAAAGGCGCAGAGCTCAGCGCGATCCGCTTCCTCGAGACGCTGATGGGGCAAGCCTTCCGCATCCGCTCGCAAGCGATCACCGACGGCTCGACCTATCATTTCGGCATGCCGCCCGGCGACTACGTGTTCTGCGCCTTGCAGAAAATCAAAGACCCCCTTGCTCAGGGGGTCGCCGGCTCGGCCACCGCCGTGTGGTGGACCGAGTTCCACTTCGACGGCGAGCACCCGCTCACGCTGGCGCTCACAGCTGAAAACGCCATCACCTGGCGCGAGATCTTCGTGCTCGACCGGCAGACGCCGTAGCCGTCTGCGCCGCGCGCGGCGCGCTCACTTCTTGGCGGCGCGGGCCTTGTTGATGGCCGCCGCCTGCTTGGCGACCTCTTCCACCGCTTTGCCGTTCGCCTTGGCGATCGCCTCGTATCCGATCTTGCGGTCGGCGTTCTCGGCCTTCACCACGGCGGACTGAGCCGCGCTGAGCCCGGCCTTGGCGGCCAAATAGCCGTCGTTTCCCTCTTCGGCCGCACCCGACTGGACCAGCTCCACGACTTGATCTTTCCGCGCCTTGCGGCGCTCGCGTGCCGCGTTCATGTCGTCCGCCTGCGCCAGGCAGGCGAACCCCAGAATCGCCGCCGCGATCAGCCCCATGCCCCGTTTCATCTGTTTCATCGTCTTATCCTTTCCCAGACGGTTGCGCTATTCCAGATTCAAAAAGTTTTCCAGTTCTTTCTGGACCTTCAGATTCACATCCATCGTGATGTGGATCGGCTTGATCTCATGCTCGGTCTTGATCGATAGGCATCCGCCAAGCGCCGCCGCCGACACCAGCAACAGCGCCACAAACACCTGTCTCCGTATACGCTTCATTCGTGTTTCTCCTTCGCACCGGCCGGAGCCACCGCCCCGGCCGGAAAGCCCTTATTTGCGGGACATGTCGAGTCCCATGTTCAGCAGCTCCTCGAGCGGGGCGTGCAGATTGAGATTGAGATCAACCGGCGCGGGCCAGGCCTTGTCGTTCGACTTGCCGAGCAGCTTCATCCGCAACATGCCCGCCTCTCCCGCCTGCGGCTCCAACTCCAACCTGAAGGTGCTGAAATCCACATCGCTCAGCGCCCGCGACAGCGGTTCTTGGATCTCTCCCTTGATGCCCGCCCTGTCGAGCAGCGCGCGCATCTGCCCGCTGTCGTCCAGCCTGATCTTTCCGCCCTGCCCGGGCAAGGAGTAGAGGAATCCCGTCGACAGCTTCACACGCCCGTTGTCAATCCCCACAGGGAACCGCCCGTACAACACGCCCTCCATCTTTCCCTTGAACGGCACCACCATCATCAGCGCCTCGCCCAAATCGACGCGGTCGGCATACACGATGAACTCGTCCTTGGGATTGGCGAACGCCACGTTCACCGAGTAGGCGTTCAGGCTCCCTTTGCACCAGCGGACCTCCATCCGGTCCAGAAACAGCTCCTGCGGCGTCAGCTGGAAAGTGACCCGCCCTTCATCCAAGCGCACATTCCCCGCCTTAGCCGACATAAACGTGATCCAGGGCTTTTCTATTGTGCGGAAAAACACGCTGCTTTCAAACGGGATGTCGGCCGCCAGCCCGTCGACCGACATCTTGCCGCTGCGCACGCACCCGTCAGCCAGCCGCACCCGGCCCAAGGCGTGCGGCTGAGTCCCCAGCAGACGGACCTTCGCGTCGGCCGACACGCGCCCCGTGAACGTCGCGCCTTGCGCCCGGGCGCGCAAGACCGAAACGACCGCGTCGTCGGGCGCAAGCACCGTCTCGGGAAGCGACACCTCCAGCACCCCCTCGGCAGGCCGGTCCAAGGGCACGCTGGCCAGCGCCGCGACGCGAAGCCGGCTTGCCTGGACAGTGGCCTCGAACGCGGCCAGCGCACGACCGCCCTCCGTTCGCAGCGTCAAGCCTCCCGGATGCACCTGAAGCCCAGCGGCCTCCAGCTTGCCCCACGTGAGGCGAGGAACGCCGGTAAAGCGCAGGCTCTCAGCCAGGGACCAGGTGAAGGGGACTTCGACTTCCCCGCCTTCAAGCGTAATCCACTCGCCTGCCCGGCACCAACCCCCGCGCGCCTTCAGCGTGGCCTGCACCACCCCGTTCGACAGCGCCGCAGGGTCCGCATCGGCCATCCGCACACGGATCGTTCCTCGCTCCAGTCCGGCCTCGACCAGGCCGACCTTGCCGGTGCTCGCCACACTCACCGTCGCGTCTCGCGCCCACACCTCTCCGTCCAGCGTGACGCGCTCCGACGCGTAATCGATCTGAGCCTGAGCGCCCACGGTCGCGCGCCACGACGGCCCCGGCCGCAGCGAAGCGATGCCGCTTTCGGGAACCTCCGCCGACACATGCCAGACGGGATGCGAGGCCAGCCCCTCAACCGACGCACGGCCCTGAAACCGCAGGCCGCCGTCTTGCAAAGCCCAGCCGCTTTTCGTCAACGCCGCCGTTTCGGCGAACCGACCCTCGAAGACGCCCTCGGCGGTCCGATAGGGCGGCATCGAGGTGAGCTGCATCTGGGCGCCTCCCCGCACGGACAGCCCGGGCCTGAAAAAATAACCTTCCTCGACCTTGATGACCGTGCTGAGCGCCGCGGGTTTGGCGTCCTCAATCCGCCACACGCCCTCGATCGCCACGCGCCCCGCGCCGACCCGACCGCTCGGCAGCGTGAGGGCGCTGCGCCGCGCCTCAGCCGTATAGCGCACCTCGCCCTGCATCGTCCCCGCGAGCGGCTGGGCCACATCCGCCTCGACATGCAGCGTGCCGCCTTCGGTCATCAGGCGCGGCAGCAACGGCAGCACCTTGGGCAACACCTGCGCCACGGAGCGGCCGGGCAGATCCGAATCGAGCGTCGCGCGCACCACGCGGTTGGTCGGGGTCTGCCGGAACCGCGCCGTACCGCGCATGCTCAACAGCCGCCCCTCCTCCTGCGACACCTGGTCCTGGCTGCCGATCCTGAAGCCGGAGACGCCCACGCTCAGCCGGCTCTGGACATCGAGGGGCGTGCCGGAAGCCTCCAGCCGGAGCGTCTGAAAACGGACCCATCCCTCGGGCTCTTTCAGCGAGAACAGGCTGCCTCGACCGAGCTCGGCCGTCACCTCAAAGGGCCCGACATTCGTCCATCCTGCAGCGCTGAACGCGCCGCGCAAGGCAAAGGTGCAGTTCGACGGAAAGGCCGTCAGGCGCGCCATCTGGTCCGGCGCCACCAGCGTGGCACACTCCAACCAGCGCTCCATCCGGGGGATGCGCACGTCCGGCGCGAGCGACACCTCGCCGCTCACCGGGTCGACGCGGCCCGCCACCTCGACGCGCAGCCCCGACGCCTCGGTGAACCGCGTCCACAGCCGGTAGCGTTCGCGCACGGGCCCTGGCTCCGAGACCGCGCTCAGATCGCCCCTCAGCTGCGCCAGCTCAGCGCCGCCCCCCAGCCGGAGCGGAAGGCGGAGATCATAGACCGAGACTTCGCCGACCGAAAAGACGTTGCTCCCGCCAGACGCCCCCGAGGCTGTGCCGCCCGATGCCTTCAGAACGCCCTGAAGCCGCTCGAACAGCGGCGACTGCGGCTTGCCGGCCTCAAAAACCACCGCGGTTTCAACCCCTCGGACGCGCACGCGGTCGAGCTGGCCTCGCAGGATTTCGGGAAACGAGAAACGGGCCTCCGCCCAATCCACCGAGAGCACGGGAGAAGCCCCCCCCAAACGGACCTCCTCGACGACCACGCAGCCGGGAGAGAGGCGCGTCAGCCGGAAAGACGCATCCGCAAAGCCCTGTTTGTCGAGGGCCAACCGGACCACGCGTGACGCCACGGTGAGTCGAGCCCCCCACACGGCGAGTCCGAACACACAGGTGGCGGCCAGGCCGATGAACAGCGCGCGTTTAGCCACGCGGCGCTTGCCGCCGGCACGCGGCTCCACTTGTTTGATTAGGCTGCCCATCTCGCCTCAGACCGGCGGCAGCAGGCCGCGCGGCGTTATTCCGTCTTCATGCCCAGCCGGCGTTCCATGTCGCGGTCGCGCGGACCGCCCAACTTGACGGCCTGGCGGTAGTAGAGCTCAGGCTCCTCGGTTTTGCCGGGTTTCATCTCCAACAGGAGCCATGCCATATTGAGGTACCCGTCCGGACGCTTCGGGTTGACTTTCATCGCTTTGTCCAGCGTCTCCATCGCCTTGGCGTAATTGCCCGTGGCCATGTAGGACCCAGCGGCCAGCAGCAGCACAGGCTCGTCGCTGGCGTTGTCCGTCAGCAGGTCGTCGATCACCACCGTCGCGTCGGCGTGCTTCCCTTGCTGCACGCGCGCCAAGGCCATCAGAAACCGCGCATCGCGGTGCTCAGGCTCCACCTTCAAAATTTTCAGCAGCGCCTTCTCCGCATCTTCGAAGCGGTCCACGGAGAGCATGTCCTTCGCCCACTCCAACTCGTCTTTGACCACCACCGGCTTGTCGGGCTCCTGCTCGGCCTTGGCCTCGGCGGTCATCGTCTCTTTCTTGTCTTCGGAGGACTGCTTGGCCGAGAGCTTCACCGCCGCTTCCGGGACGTGGTTGGTCTCGGCGGCCTTCTTGCGATCCTCGCGCTTCTTCTCCAGCGCGCTGGTGTCCGTCACGGCCACGGTCCGAGCAGTCGCGTTGACCTCTTCCAACATGATCCGGTCGATCTCCGTCTCGCAGAGCGCCTTGCGGAAACGGACGGGCGCAAACTCGGAGGTCGAAACCCGTTTGGGGTTCTCCTGCTCAATCTTCGAGATCTCGGCCAGCGCTTTGCGGTAGAGCTCGATCGCCTGCTTGGTTTCGCCGTTGATATAGGACGTCTGCGCCTGAGACACCATGTCGTTCGCGTCCTTCATCAGCTCGGACACCTTGGGCTCCTTGTCTTTCGCAGCCTCGACAGGGGACGCGACCCAGACGGCCATCACCAGGAAAACAAAAAAAACTCTCAAAACGCTCATGGGCGAAAACTCCGATTTAGGCGCCAGCATACCACACCTCGGATCACGGCTTCACGCACAAAAAGAGCGGCTCCTCGGGATTGACGCCGTACCGGGCCGCGTCGATGTCGGGCAGGCACTCGCCGTGCTTTTTCAGCGCCAGCTGAAAACCGGCCGCTTGGATCCGCGTGAAGAGATCGCGCCCGTACAAGCGGACATGGTCTTCCTGGCCGTAGAACTCCAAGCGCTTCGGGTCGCTGTCGATCTCGGCGGGATTCTCCAAGCTCGTCTCGAGCCCCGAAGCGAACGGGGTCTGCAGGACGGCGCGGCCGCCCGGCTTCAGCACGCGGAACAGCTCGCGCAGCGCCTGCGCGTCGTCCGGCACGTGCTCCAGCACGTGGTTGCAGAGCACCCAATCGAACGTCTCCGACGCGTAAGGGATCGCCGTCACATCGATCTTCTCGACGCCCTCGCGCGACGGCACCAGATCGCCTTTCACATACCGCGCCGGGCCGCTGGCTTCGATCCTGAACCAGAGCTGTTTCTCGGGCGCGAAGTGCAGGACCGAAGCCCCGGAGAGCTCTTTCCAGACGCCGAGGCGGTCGAAGAAAAGGATCAGGTGACGCTCGCGGTCGTGACTGCGGCAGAAGGGGCACCAGAACTGGTCGAAGTCGCTGCCGGTCCACTTGACGTTGTGCAAATAGGCCGAGACCGAGGCCCATCCCCCACGGAACTTGGAGAACCTGAAAAAATGCCTGCCGCACACGCAGCAGACACGCGAGCGGCCCAGGCCGTTCAGAAAGCGGCGCGCCCTGCGCACAAGGCTGATGTTGTCCTGCGTCGGCTGATACTGCATATCGTCCCCTTCACGCGTTAACCCCCGATATGGGCCTCGCCGGAGTAGACCGCGACCAGCCCCTGCTCCGTCAGGAGCCGCAGGGCTCCGTCGGCCTGGACGCCCTCGGCGCGGCCCACCACGGTCCGCCCCCCCTGATCGAGCGAGAGCGTGCGCCCCGCGAGCGCGTCCCGCGCCGCCACGGCGGCCATCAGCGGCTCAAAGCCCTGCGCGCACCAGCGGTCATACAGCGGCTCGAACCGGTTGAGGATCTCAGCCAACACCGCCGCGCGCGAAAAGGTCCGACCCGTTTCGATCCGCAGCGACGTGGCCCTGTCGCGCAACTCCTCGGGCAGCTGCTCGCGCGTGACGTTGACGTTCACCCCGATTCCGGGAATGATGTGGCGCACGCAGTCGGTCTCCGCCTGCATCTCGCACAAGATGCCGCAGATCTTGCGCCCCCCCACCAGAATGTCGTTCGGCCATTTGATCAGGGGCTGCACCTCCGGGGCCAGCGCGGCCAGCGCTTCGGCCACGGCCAGGCCGGCGACCAGCGGCAGAGAGGCGGCCCGGCCGGGCTCTACGCGCGGCCGCAGCAGCAGCGAGAAATAGAGGTTCACGTCCGGCGGCGAGAACCACACGCGCGCCATGCGCCCGCGGCCCGAGGTCTGACGGCCGGCAATCACCGCCACGCCCTCCGGAGCGCCGCCCTGCGCGAGGCTGGCCACATCGCGGTTGGTCGATTCGGTCTCCGTCAGATAGCGGCAGTCCCGGCCGATCCGCGCGGTCCTCAGCAGCGGCGCCACCTCGGAGGCATAGGGCGTTTCAGGCGCGCTGGCCAGCCGGTAGCCGCGCCGCGAGCAGGCCTCGATCACATAGCCGGCCGCGCGCAGCGCCTCGATCTGCTTCCACACCGCCGCCCGCGACACGCCCAGCCTCAGGCAGATGGTCTGGCTCGACACCTCGCCTCCCGCTTCGCGCAAGATCGCGACGATCTGCTCGGCCGAGGTCATAGATAGGGGTTGCTCCGCTTCTCCGCGCCGATCGTCGTCATCGGGCCATGGCCGCAAATCACGCGCGTGTCGTCCGGCAGCGTCTTGAGCTGCGCCAGCGAAGCCTCCAGTTGCTCCCAGCTTCCTCCCGGCAGATCCGTGCGCCCGACGGAGCCCGCGAACAGCGTGTCTCCCGCCACCAGCAGCTTGTCCTTCTCGAAGTAGAAACAGCAGCCGCCCGGCGTGTGCCCCGGCGTGTGCAAAATCTTCGCCGAAAGGCCGCCGAACGTCAGCTCGTCCCCGCCGCGGCGGTCGGTCACCAGCGTGGCGGGCCGCGCCGTGGGCCGGTAAGGCGGCATGGCGTTCAGTGGCGAGAACGCGAAATCGACATCGTCGGCATGGAGATAAACCGGCACCGGGCAGGCACGCAGGATCTCGTGCAGCGCCGAGACGTGGTCGAAATGCGCATGCGTCAGCACGATCACTCCGGCCTTGAGGCCGCGCGCGTCCAGACGCTCCAAGATGAACGCGCCGTCCGCACCGGGATCAAACACCCACGCCTGCTCCGGATGCGCCCAGAGCAGGCTACAGTTGGCCTGGTAGGGACCGACTGGCAGAACCTCGAACTGCATCATGGCCGCCCCGCTCATTGTCCCGCCCTGCGCACCGTCCGGAAACCGCCGTAATCGCCGCGGTCATTGGGCCCGTCATGCACGTTGCGGGCGCCGCACCGCAGCCCGCCGGCGTCGGCATCCCAGCTGCCGCCGCGGATGCACCGGCTGGAGCCCTTCGGCGCCCAGCACCACTCCCACACGTTCCCCGCCATGTCGTACAGACCGTATCCGTTCGGCGCGAACGAGGCGACCGGCGCGGTGAACGGATAAGCCGCATCCTTAAACTTCGGATGGGCGCCGCGGGTCGGGCTGGCATCATACGCATACCCATCCCAGCTGAAGTAGTTCGCGTCGGCGTGCGAGAGAGAGTCGCCCCACGGGAAGCGCTTGCCCGAGAGCCCGCCGCGCGCCGCATACTCCCACTCGACGGCCGTCGGCAACCGGTAGCCCGAAGCGGTGAGCGAGCAATCCGGAAGCCCCTCGCCCGAGCGGCACGTCACGGCGCCCACCGTATAGCAGGGCACGAGCCCCTCTTTCTCGCTGCGGGCGTTGCACCATTTGACGCACTCGTACCAGCTGACCCTCTGCACCGGGTGGTTGTCGGCCTTGCCCACCCCCACGTCCGCAAGGTCATAGCCGTTCAGGACGGCCCAATCGCGCACCTCGCGCCACTTGGCCCACGTGACCTCCGTGATGTCCATGTGGAACGGTTCCGCAACCGCCAGCGAATAGGCGCCGAAATCGGGGTCGCTCCCCGTATTGGAGCCGGCCGGGATGCGCACCATGCCCTCCCGCACCTGCGCCGCCTTGCCGTCCAGGGCCGTCGCACTTTGCCCCCGCACAGCAGGCTGCGCCTGCTTGGGCGCGTCCCTGTGAGAGGCCGGCGCATCGGCCGCCTGCGCCCCCAACGCCACTCCAGCCGCCACCGACAACCACGCGCCGCGAATACTCATCCCGAACTCCTTTTCAACACGCCTCGAAACCGTCGCTCAGATCCGTATAGTCTGATTTGGCGTTTATTATGTGGCGCGAAGGAGGACCGAGTCAACCCCCGTTTTCGCTTTTGTCTGGGCGCTCCGCCGCCGCACGCCCGTCGCAGGAAAATTCCAAAATTGCCCTCCCCGCGACGGTTGTGCTAACATGGGCTTTAAAGATTTGGATCTGGGGGATTCCATGCAGACGTTACAGGCCTATTCGCTGATGCTGACGATCCGTTTATTCGAGGAGGCGATCGAACGGCTTTTCCTCGAAGGACGCATCATGGGCACGGCGCACACGTGTATCGGCCAGGAGGCCGTCGCCGTCGGCGTGGCGGCCGCGCTGGAGCCGCGCGACGCCATGACCACGACCCATCGCGGCCACGGGCATTTCCTTGCCCGCGGCGCCGATGCCGGCCGCGCCATGGCCGAGCTCTTCGGCCGCGCCACCGGCTATTCGCGGGGACGCGGCGGCAGCCAGATGATGATGGACCCCGCCATCGGGTTCTACGGCGCCAACGGCATCACCGGCGGCAGCATCCCCTTTGCGACGGGCCTGGCCCTCGACGCGCACCTGTCCGGCTCGGGCCGTGTCACCGCCTGCTTTTTCGGCGACGGCGCTTCCAACCAGGGTGTCTTCCATGAATCGCTCAACATCGCCGCGCTCTGGAAGCTGCCGGTGCTGTACATCGTCGAGAACAACGGCTACGCCATGTCCACCGCCACGGCGCGCGGACTCGCCGACCCGCACGTCGTGGACCGGGCTGCGGCCTACGGCATGCGCGGCGAGCGCGTCGACGGCAACGACTATTTCGCGGTCCGCGAGGCGGCCGCGACCCTGGCCTCCGAGGCCCGCGGCGGCAAAGGCCCGGCCCTGCTGGAGTGCGTGACCTACCGGCTCTCCGGCCACTCCCGCGGCGACCCCCGCGTCTACCGCTCGCGCGAGGAAGAGGCCGCCGCCTGGAAGCGCGACCCCATCCTGCGGCTGGAGGCCCAGCTGAAAAGCGAAGGCCTCCTCACCGACGAGGCGATCGCCGCGCACCGCCTCGACGCCAAAACGCGCATCGACGCAGCCGTCCGGTTTGCGGAAGACTCCCCGCTGCCCGACCCCGCCACCCTGCGCAACGACCTCTTCGCTTAACCCCAACCCCTCCACTTCTGCCATGCGAACCCTCACGTTCACTCAAATCATCCGCGAAACGCTCGCCGCCGAGCTGCGCCGCGACCCGTCGGTCTTCCTGATGGGCGAGGACATCGGCGTGTACGGCGGCGCCTTCGGCGTCACCCGAGGGCTCATCGACGAGTTCGGCCCCGAGCGCATCCGCGACACGCCGATCTCCGAGCAGGCCCTCACCGGCATCGCCATCGGCGCCGCCGCCGCTGGCCGGCGCCCAGTCATCGAAATCATGTTCATGGATTTCATCACCCTCGCGGTCGACCAGCTCGTCAACATGGCGGCCAAGCTGCACCCCATCTACGGGCTCTCCTGCCCGCTCGTCATCCGCACCCCGCCCGGCGGCGGACGCGGCTACGGCGCCACCCATTCGCAGTCGCTCGAGCGCCTCTTCGCCTGCGTCCCCGGCATCAAGATCGCGGCGCCTTCGAATGCGGCGGACGCTTCCGGGCTGCTGCAGACCGCGATCCGCGACAACAACCCCGTGCTCTTCCTCGAACACAAACTGCTCTACCCCCACCGCTTCGACGTGGACGACGAGCTGCCGCAGCCGATCCCCTTCGGCTTCGCGAAGATCGCGCGCGAAGGCGACGACCTCACGATCGTCGCCTGGTCGCACATGGCGTTCGTCGCCCAGCACGCGGCCGCCAAGCTGGCGGCAGAGGGCATCGAAGCCGAAGTGGTCGATCTCCTGACCCTCAGCCCGCTCGACATGGAGACCGTCGTCGAATCGGCCAAGCGCACGGGCCGCGTCATGATCTTGGAAGAAGGGCCCAAAACCGGCGGCTTCGGCGCCGAAATCGCGGCGCAGATCATGGAGCAGGCCCACGACTATCTTGAAAAGCCTGTGCGGCGGCTCGCCGGCGCGGACTTCCCCGTGCCTTCGGCCAAAAACCTCGAGGCCGCTTGCCTCCCGTCCGTCCCCGACATCCTCGCCCTCGCCCGCGAGCTGCTCGACACCTAAGGCGCAGGCCAAACGCTCCGCCAACCTCCACCTCCGTTCGCCATGACGTATTCGCTGATCACGCTCTCCTACAACAAACTCGCCTGCACGCGGCGCTGCCTCTCCGCCCTGATCACCGACTCGCTGACGGACGCGCCGTGGGAGATGATCGTGGTCGACAACGGCTCCACCGACGGCAGCGGCGAATGGTGCGACACCGAGCTCGTCGCGCTGGGCGCCAAGCACGGGGTGCCGGTCACCGTCCTGCACAACGAAGGGAACATCGGCTGCTCGTTCGCGCGCAACCGCGCCATCGCCGTGGCCCGCGGCGACTTTCTGGTTTTCGCGGACAACGACATCGCGCCGCGCACGCGGCGCTGGATGCCCGGCCTGCGCGAGGCGCTGGACCGCCTCCCGCGGGCCGGCATGGCCGGCGCCAAGATGGTCTACCCCTGGAGCCCCTACCCGATCCAGTGCGCAGGCGTCGGCATCTCGAAGCGCGGACACGTCTGCTTCCGCGGCCGCGGCGAACCGAACGACGACCCCCGCTTCTGCACCCTAGAGGCGGTCCAGTGCCTGATCAGCGCCTGCCTGCTCATCCCCGCGGCGCTGCTCCGCGAGCACGGCGGCTTCGACGAGGCGTTCCACCCCGTCCAGTTCGAAGACTTCGACCTCGTCTACCGGCTCCGCGAGGCAGGCTGGCAGGCGGTTTACACGCCCGAGGTCGAAATGTACCACTTCGAAAGCGTGACCACCCAAGGCACCCCGACCGTGCGCAACGCCGCCGTGGTCGTGCGCAACGGCCTGCTCTTCCAGAAGCGCTGGCGGCACGTCTTCGAAGGCGAAGAGGGGCCGTCCGAGGAGGCCTGCCGCTGGCGCAAGATCGACCCCGTGCCGTTCTCCGACATCGGCCCGCTGCCACACACCTGAGCCCAGCCTCGAACAGGGCCCGCGCTCCTCTTTCCTGTTGCCGGTGCACCGAGAGTCCAGTAATCTATGGACCTACCGCTGAGACATACGGACCGCGGGTGCTGCCTGACATGTGGAAACTCCTCAAATTTTTCGGCTTCGTGTTGAAAGCGGCCTTCTGGCTTTCGCTGCTCTTCCTCGTCGTGTGCCTGATCGCCCTCTACATCCTCGAGCGCGACATTCCCGCGCCCTTGGTCCATCGGCTCGCCACGGAGCTGTCGAGCGAAGACCTGTTGGTCCGCATCGACCGCGCCACGTTCAGCCTGAAGAGCGGACTGCGGCTCCACCGCATCAAAGCCCTGCCCAAACGGGTCGCGGACACCGCGCTCGCCTCCGCAGACGAGGTCGCGATCGACCTCTCGCTGCGGCCCAAACAGGCCCTGGCCGACCGCATCCGGGGCGTCACGATCAAAAACGTGTCGATGCCGGCCCTGCCGCCCAAGCAGGCCGACAAGAAAGACCAGCCTGAGCCGCTGCTTCCCGAGACGGCCCCCTTCCCCGTGACGATCGAGAACGCCGACATCCTCGGCATCAAAGCCAGCCGCGTCTCCGCCACAGTCTCGCTCCAGCCCAAGCGGGTCAACGCCTCCGACATCACCATCCAGTGGCCGGCCAACGCCTTCTCGATGTCGGCCGCGGGCCACGTCTCCCTCGACTTCTCCACGCGCCTCGTGACCGGCCACGTCAAAGGCCAGGCGCTCCCCGAAAACCTGCTGCCTCTTTTCGAGGTCCTGCGCGCCCACGGCGCCATCCGCCAGATCAACAGCTTCTCGAAACTCGCCCGTCCGGTCGACGCCGACTACACGTTCGACGTGAACATCGACAACACCGACTTCGCCATGATCCTGGCGCTCGATGTCGGCCCCTGCGCCTACAACAACGTGCCCATGGAATACGCCAAGGGGACCCTCAACATCTTCGGCACCAACATCTACACCTCCGTCGCCGTGGGCCCGATCCAGGCGAAGAGCGCATCAGGCCCCATCACGGGCAACCTGCTCTACCGCGAAGAGACCGAGGGCCTCGAAATCGCCAGCTCCTCCGAGATGGATCTGGCCCAGTTCCTCGACGTCATCAACGTCCTCAACCGCGGCGAGCTCCACCGGCTCCGCTGCAGCACCCCGGTCGCCGTGTCGGCCCAAGGCGTGGTGGCCCTCTCGTCAACCAAGAGCACCGTCACCAACGACCTGTCGGGCAAAATCGCCTTCAAAGCGGGCAACGTCCTGAACTTCGACCTCCACGACGCGACCGCCGACTTCTCGCTCAAAGGCTACTCCGCGCGCTTCGAGAACATCGACGGGACCTCCTCAAGCGGCGGCCACGTCACCGGCGACATCACCTTCTTTTTCCCCGACTACGCCGCAACCGCCACGGTCTTCACCACGCACGTGAAGCTCGCCGACGTCGACCTCTCCGACCTGTCGCGCGCCTGCAACATCACCAACGAGCGCGCCGGCCTCGTCTCGGGCCACGTCCGCCTCGACGGCCGCACCGACCGCAATACCATGGCCTCCCTGTCGGGCGAGGGCAAGGTCAACATCCGCGAGGGCCAGCTCCACCGCATGCGCCTGTTCGCCGGATTGACGGACTACCTCGCGAAAAACATCCCGGGCGTCTCCACGCTGGTCACGCAGTCGTCCGGATCCATGGATTTCACCGTCCGCGACGGCGTCCTCGCCACCGACAACCTCCTGATCGAAGGCGGGCTGATCAGCATCACCGGCCACGGCACCTACAACCTCGTGACCGACCGCTTCGACTTCGTCGTCCGCGCCAACGTCTTCAAGCAGAAGACCATCGCGGGCAAGCTCACGCGGCTCGTCACGCTGCCGTTCGCCCGTCTCCTGCTGGAGTTCAAGCTCTACGGCTCGTTCGAAAAGCCGGAGTGGTCGTACGTCAACATCATCGAGAAGATCTCCGACCAGCTCTCCGATTCCTCGGCGGCGGCGCCGGCGCAACCTTAACCCAACGGCCCGCGCACGCGCCGCGGCCGCCATCCCCTTCTGCCCTATGCGATTCATCCTTCACACCTATGGCTGCCAAATGAACGTCCGCGATTCCGAAGCCGTCGCGGCCCTGCTGGAGGCCGCCGGCCACCTCCCCGCAAGCTGCGAAGACGAGGCCGACCTGATCGTGGTGAACTCGTGCAGCGTGCGCGGCAAGGCCGAGGACAAGGCGCTCGGCAAGCTGGGGCTGCTCTGCGCCACCAAGCGCGAGCGCCCGGGCCGAATCGTCGGCGTCATGGGCTGCATGGCGCAGCGGCTCGGCGACGGCATTTTCAGCCGCGTGCCGGCCCTCGATTTCTCGGTCGGCACACGCCGCTGCGGCGCCATCCCCCGCATGGTGGCGCGCGTGCTCGCCGGCGAGACAGGCATCAGCGAGATCTCCAGCCCCGACGAGATCCCCGACGTGCCCGATGCCCACGCCGAGGCGGGCTTCTCCGCTTTTGTCACCGTGCTGCTCGGCTGCAACCGACGCTGCGCCTACTGCATCGTGCCCGATGTGCGCGGCCCCGAATACAGCCGCCCGGCCCGCGAAATCCTCGCCGAGATCGCCGCCCTGGCCCGCAACAACATCCGCGAAGTCACGCTGCTCGGCCAGAGCGTCATGAACTACGGCCGCACCAATGCCGTCTGGGACGCCTCCGACGCCCCCAGCCCCCGCGGCTTCACCGAGCCCTTCGCGCGCCTGCTGGAGGCCGTCGCCGCGCTTCCCGGCATCACGCGCATCCGCTTCACCTCGGGCCACCCGTCCGGCGTGACGGACGAGCTCGTGCGCGCCGTGAGCAGCCTGCCGCAGGTCTGCCACCACCTCCACCTGCCCGTCCAGTCCGGCTCGGACCGCATCCTGGCCCTGATGCGGCGCGGCTATTCGCGCGAAGACTACCTCGGCGCGGTCCGGCGCCTGCGCGCGGCCATGCCGGACTTCGCGCTCACCACCGACGTGATCGTCGGCTTCCCCGGCGAAACCGAGGCGGATTTCGAGGCGACGCGCTCGCTCATGAACGCCGCCGACTTCGACAACGCCTTCATCTTCAAGTACTCGCCGCGGCCAGGCACCCCCGCCGCAGACATGGCCGACGACGTCGCAGAGAGCGAGAAGATGCGCCGCAACCAGGTTCTGCTCGAGGACCAGGACCTGCGCGGCGTCGCCGCCAACCAGCGCCTCGTCGGCTCGCTCCAAGAGGTGCTCGTCGAAGGCCCCAGCCTGCGCAACGCCGCGCGCTGGGCGGGCCGCTCTCCCGGCAACAAGATCGTGGTCTTCGAGCCGCTGCCGGGGCTGCAGCCCGGCACGCTCGCGCAGGTGCGCATCACGCGCGCGGCGCCGCAAACCCTCTACGGCGACCTGGTGCCATGATCGCGGCCGGCGACACGCTCACCTGCACCGTCGACACCCTGGCCTACGGCGGCGACGGCATCGCCCGCGTCGACGGACAGGTGCTCTTCGTCGGAGAGACCGCCCCGGGAGAGACCGTGCGCGCCCGCGTCACGGCGGTCAAAAAGAACTTCGCCCGCGCGGACCTCGTGGAGGTGCTCGCCCCCTCGCCCTCCCGGGCCGCCCCCTGCTGCCGCGTGCTGGACCCGGCCACCGCGGCGCGGTGCCGCGTCCCCGGCTGCGTCTACGACCACCTCGACTACGCGGCGGAACTGGCCGCCAAGCAACAGCAGCTCGAAGGGTTCCTGCGGCATCTTCCAGGCGGGCCCGCACCGCAGGTTTTGTCGCCCTTCGCCGCCCCCGAACCCCTGCATTACCGCAACAAGATCGTCCTGCACGTCCAGCGCGAACCGGGCGGCGTGCGCCTCGGCTACCGCCTGGAGCCCTCGCACCGCGTGCTGGACCTCCCCGCCTGCCCGCTCGCCTGCGAGGCGATCAACCGCGCGCTCGGCGACCTGCGCGCAGCCCCCGCTTTCAGGCAGTTGCACACGGGCGACAACGTCACCTTCCGGCACACCGAGCACGACGGCGCGCTCTGGTGGACCGCCTCGGACCCCGCCGGAGCGGCCGGACCGGAGCTGCTCACCGAGGCCTCTCCCGTCGGCCCGCTGCGCGTGCCGCGCGACGGCTTCTACCAGGTGAACCCGTCCGCTTCATCCGAGCTGGTGAGGACGGTCGCGGCGTGGTTCGCCGAGGACCCCGCGGCCGCCGACCTGCTCGACCTGTACTGCGGCGTCGGCGTCTTCGGCTTCGCCTGCATGCGCGCCGGCGGCACGCGCCTGACGGGCATCGAAGCGGGACGTGCGGCGATCGACGCCGCCCGCCTCAACGCCCGCACGCTCGGCCTCCCGGGAACCTTCCTCTGCCACGCGCTGGGACGCAGCTCCCTGCACATCCGCGAGCACCTCCCGGTCCCGCAGCGCTCCACCGTGCTTGTCGACCCGCCCCGCGAAGGGCTCGCGCCCGACGTCGCCCGCGCCGTTGCGGCGTCCGCCGCGCAGCGCGTCTTTTACGTCTCGTGCGACCCCGCCACATGGGCGCGCGACCTCGCGACGCTCCTAGGCGGCGGCTACCGGATCACCCGCGTACGACTCTTCGACCTCTTCCCCCGCACCGCACATTTCGAGACGCTGGCGGAACTGCGCCGCGGATGACCGGCCTCTCGCGCTCCGCGGTTTTTTCCACTTTGGGATTGTGTTTCGCGGCACAAACCGATATAAAGTGTGCGCTTTTTCTTTTGGAGAGGTGACCGAGTGGCCGAAGGTGCAGCACTGGAAATGCTGTGTGCTCTTACGGGTACCGGGGGTTCGAATCCCTCCCTCTCCGCCATTCCTCTCTTTCACGGTTTCCTTCTCCGCACCGCTCGGCTATAGTGTTGCCCATGTCGCCAGTGTTCTACAATGCCATGGTGCTTCGCGAACCTTACTCGGGCGTGGAGGTGACCGTCCACCAGCTCGCCTGCGCGTTAGCCGAATATGGGACCCAACCACTCTGCGCCTGTGTGCCCGCGAGTCACCGTCCGATCCCCGCAGCGCCGCACGTCCGCATCAGGCAAACCTGCGCCTCGGTCTCGCGCTCCCGGCTGCTGCGCATCCTGTGGGAGCAGACCGCCTTGCCGGTCATCCTGCGCCGGGCGCGGGCCCCGCTGCTCCACGCGCCCGCCTATGTCGCGCCCATGCTTTCTCCGTGTCCGGTGGTGCTGACGATCCACGACCTCCACGTGATGACGCATCCGCAGTTCTGCCGCAAGCGCAACCGCATGCACTACAACCTGCTGATCCCGCCCTCGGTCTGCAGAGCGGCCGCCATCATCGCGTTCTCCCCCTACACCAAGCGCACCGTGCTCAACCGTTTCCCTTCGGCCCAGAACCGCACCGTCGTCATTCCCCCCGGCCTTTCACCGACGCTGGTCAGGTGCAACGATTACTCGGTCCTGCAAGCCGTCCGCCTGCGCTACGCCCTGCCTTCGTCGTTCCTGCTGTTTGTCGGCGACCTCACCTCGCGCAAAAACATCCTGGGGCTGATCAGCGCGTTCGCCATCGTCCAGGGCGAGCGCCCAGACCTGCACTTGGTGCTGGCGGGCGCGGCCGATTCAGGCACGGGCGCGGCCATCGACCTCGCGATCCGCAAGCACGGCCTGAGGCACCGCGTGAGCCGCATCGGCTATGTCGTCGCGGAAGACCTGCCGGTCCTGTATTCGCTGGCGCAAGCCTTTGTCTTCCCCTCGCACGACGAGGGCTTCGGCCTCCCGCCGCTCGAGGCCATGGCCTGCGGCTGCCCGGTCGTCTGCTCGGGCGGCGCCGCCGTCGAGAACTGCGGCCAGGCCGCCGTGACCTGCGACCCGCGCGACCGGGCGTCCATTGCGAGCGCCGTCAGCCTGCTGCTCGACCACCCGGACTTCCGCCGCGAGAAGATCGAGGCGGGATACAAGAAGGCCGCCGAATTCTCGTGGGAGAAAGCCGCCCGGGCCACCGAATCCGTCTACCGCGCCGTGCTCAACAAAACCCCGCTCGCCGAGCTGGAGCTCTGAACTCCGCCAACGCCATGAAACCGTTTTCGGCCTCCCTCGCCCAGCGAACCCCGCCGCTTCTCTTGTGCGCACTGGCGCTCCTGTGCGGCTGCGCGACGACGCGCACGCCATCCGCGCCTTCGTCGAAAGAGCGCTGCGCCGAAGACCTCCTGGCGCTTGTTCCGCCGGAGGTCATGTTTTCGCAGCTCGCCCAGCCGTTTGCGCAAGGCTACACACGGCCGCACAGCCAACAGCAGGCGCACACGAGCTTCATGCGGAATCTCGACACCGCCGAACTCAACCGCATCCTCCGCGAAGCTCTGCTCAAGCATTTCACAGAGCCCGAGCTGAAGGCGCTCCTCGCGTTCTACAGCACTCCGGAGGGACGCGCGTGCTTGGCCAAAACAGCCCCTTTTGCCGCCGACGTCGTGCCGGCCTGCGCCCAAGAGGCAGCCAAGGCGTTCCGCCGGACAGGCGTCGACGCGGCCACGGGGCGGCTGTTCCCTTAGCGGCGGCTGGAGGGCCGCCGCACAAGGTCGAGCGGCCAGTCCCCAAGCTCATTTCAGCAGGCCGTCGCGCTCCGCGACCAGCGTCCGGGCAGACGGATGCGTGAGCCGGCGGTTGTATTCCAGCAGCGCCGGATACAGCTCGGGAGAGGCCTCTCCGCTGCACCGCTCGACACGGCGCTCGACGCGGACTTCGACCCGGCCGTCGACGCGCGTCGTCGTTTGGACATCGATCGCCAGCGTGCCCAACCCGTTGGGCAGCGTCCAGCGCTTCGGCGCCGGCAGCACCGGCAGGCGCGTGTACCCCGGAGGAAGCGTGATGAGGCACGTCCACTCCGTCCGGTCGTTCTGCCCCAAGAACAGCGGGGTCTCACGCGCGTCGGCGCGCAACGGGAACACCGCCCCCGCCAGCTCCGGGATCATCAGCGTGAGCACGCCGTTCTCGACGACGGCATACCGCGCGGCCGTCACCGAGAAGGCGCGGACGCAGGGATAGGCGGCCGTGTCGGTCACCAGCTCGGAGGCCGCCTCCGCGGCCTTCGAAATGTCGCCCACGAGTTCAAGATGGTGCCGGCGGCGGTCCTCCGGAAGCATCTCGGAATACTGCTTGCGGAAAGGTCCGGCCTGCGTTCCGCAGAACCAGTTGGTCACGCTGATCTTGGCCGTGCCCTGCCCGTCGAGATCGATGCTCCACGCGCTCCTGCCGCTGTTCCTCAACGGCTCAGCCACCGACAGCGGGAGCTCGTTGCCCTTCAGCGTCAGGGCATAGCCGGCATCGAAAGCCGAGGCGCCCAGCTCGTCGTACTGGTCGCCCTCGTTGAGGTACAGCGTCTCGCCGTCCAGCTCGACCGCCACCACCGGATGGACATAAAAGCCGAGCTGCGGCACGCGCCTCAGCGGCTGCGAGAAGGCGGGGTAACGCGTGGTGTCTTGGCCCGCGAAAAGCAGCTCCGCGCGGACGCCCGCCGCATCCAGCATCGCCGCGAGCAGCAGGGCGCGGTCGGCCGGGTGCCCGTACTGGTCGGCCAGCGTGCGGTCCGGCGACGAGAGCGAGTCGGGCGGCAGGTCGATGAACGAGGGGCCGGCGATGCGAATGCTGCGCAGCACCTCGTTGCGGATCGCCAGGATACGGGCGCGCGGGTCGCGGACGCCCTTCACGATCTCCTTGGCGCGGCGCCGCGCCTGCGCGTCGTCTTCCGACACCGCGTGGACCGCCTGCCGCAGGGTGCGCGCATGCGCTTTCCACTCGCCGAAGGAGACGAAGACGGTCGGCTTGAAGAAGTGCCAAGGAGGTTGCTGCTCTTCGGCGCGCACGGCCGGCAGGCCGGACGCGCTCCAGGACATCGTCACGGCGCTGCCGTTGGTGACGACGCTGCAGCGCAGCGTCTCCGCGTGAAAAGTCTGGAGCGTCGGGCTCAGCGCCGTGGGGCAGGTCAGCCGATAGGTCTCGCTCCGCACAGGCTCCGCGCCGCCGAAGGTGTGGCAGTGGCTGTAGAAATAGCCGTTCGTCTGCGTCAAGCGCGTGGTCACCGTGATCACGCTGCCCGTCTCCACCCCCGGCAGGTTCACGACCAGCGTTTTCGCCGCGGGATAGCGCGGCGCCTCGCCGACCCATGCGGCGTCCATCACGTTCATTTCTTTGGGCGTGACGGCATGCACCGAGCCGTTGGCGTTCGAAACGACCGCCGCCACGACGTCGATGCTCTGCCAGGCCGGATTGAAGTTGAACTTGAGCTCCGCGCCCTTCTTTTTTCCCGCGTAGGTGAGGACGCGCTTGGACCAGGAGCGCGTCGTGGTCCAGGCGTGAGGCGAAAGCAGCAGCGTCTCGGTCTCGTCGCGCAGCGTCTCCTGATCGGGCGTGTCGCACGCGGCCTCGAACAGGGGGCGCCGGCGGCTGGCCGCCTCGATCTCCTCGAGCGCCGCCTTGAGCTCCAGATACTCGGCGGGGGAAAACTCCGGCGTGGTCAGCGCGTAGCGGAACGCGCCGGAGAGCACGCCGTTCGTCGCGGTCTGGTTCATGTCGAAGCGCACGCCGCCCCGCTCGACGTGGACGGCTGCGGGCAGCGCGTGGGGCGCGCCCAGGCCCGCGGCGACGCGGAGCGCGACGCGCTCGTCGATGCCGCAGGTGATGCCGGTCTCCATCGTGTAGCGCCGTGCCTTGAGCCCCGTCTGCCCGATGACGAAGTTCGCATATCCCAGAACCGTCCCCAGCCACGGCATCGCGACCACGTCCACGCCGTCGCCCCGAACCGGATACTCCGGCACCCGGGCGGTCAGCGCCACGGACAGCGGCGTCTCGGTGTCCTGCAGATCCTCCGGCACGATGGCGCATTCCACCACCTCGGCTCCCGGCAAACGGCCCTTCAGCACGCTTTCGAAAAATTTGCGCCGCTGTTCGCTCTTGAGTCGCAGCAGGTGGCCGCGATAGGCGTTGTCGTTGATCCCCTCGAAGGTGACGCGCGTTTTCAGCAGCAGCGAGCCGGTCGCGTCCAGAGTCCCGTCCGTCACGATGCGGGCCAGGTTCATCTCGGCCGGATAGACGTCCGAAACCAGCAGCGTCTCGCCTTCCGGCCGCGCGACCAGATAACTGCGGTTGCACAGATAGGCGGGGAAGAGGTCGCGCGTGTTCTCATCCGTGGGGTCCATCAGGAGATAGCCCCCGCCGGGCCGGTCGACGGCCGTAATGGCGTGGTTGAAGAACGGGATCGGCACATCCGGATCCATTTTCGCCCCCGCATGGATCAGCACCGGATAGGCGGGAACGCCGGCCAGGTTCAGCATCGCGGCCAGCAGCACAGCCTTGTCGCGGCAGACGCCATAGCGGTTGTTGAACGTCAGGTCGACGGGATGCGGCTCATAGCCGGGCGCGACGTCCTCGGTCGTGATCCCCATGTAGCGGATCTCCTGCGAGACGAATTTGAACACGCGGCGGATCTTTTCGTCCCGCGTGGCCGCCCCGGCAACCAGCTTGTCGACCGTGGCCTGCATGGCGGGCGTGGTCTTGGCCAGCGCCGGCTGGCAGAGTTGCCAGTACCAGCGCGAGACCGTGCGCCAGTCCTCGATGGTGCTCAGGATCAGGCGCTGCACCTGCGTGTGCAACGGCGGCATGTCGGGCTCCGGGAACATCTGCGGCACGTTGACCGCCCGCCAGGCATGCAGGGTCCGCCCGTCCGGCTGACGGCTCTCGGCATAGGTCAACGTGTGGGCGACGGGCGCACGCAGGACCTTGTGGCGCAGCGGCAACTCGGGCGGCGCCGAAATGTCGTAGTCGAGCTTGACGATCGGCTGGTCGTACTCCATAACCGCGTAGTCGGACCAGGTGCCGGGCATCCGCGATTTCGAGGTGACGCGGCACGTCACGAGATGGCACACGTCGCCGATCTCGACGCCCGGCAGGGAGAAGCTCAGGATCTTGTTGCTGGGGTCATAGATGTTGGACCCCATTTGACCGGGCTCGGTCATGACGCGCGAGTACGCCTCCGTGTCGACGGTGACCACGCGGCCGTCCGGTTTGATGATTTCGGCGCGGTAGACGAAGGAAGTCCCGTAGTTGAGATCGAACATCAGCTGATGGGAGGAGGCGTCCCGGCGGCCCTTTTCGGTCAGGACCTTGGAGTACTCGTCGTCCCACAGCACCGACGTCCCGTCCTTCTCATAGCGCTCGAACACATGGTCGTCGACCAGCACGCGGTCCGCATCCGGAAAACGCGCAGCCGTCACCGCGCGGGCCGACGTCACGGCCCGCTCTTGGACCAGCAAAAAACCGTCGGGCGGCTCAGGCCTGCACCAAGCCACCTGCGCAGCCACCCCCATCGCGACAAGACTCACCTTGAACATCATCATGGCACCCCCTTCAGGACCGGAAAACAGAGCGCCATTAAAGCACACCTGAGGCCCACGACACCAGCCTTTCGAGGCGCGTTCCCTGCGTTCGGGCGCATCCCCGATTCACTGACCGACGGCTTGACCAAGGCTGGTGTACCGACTTCAGTCGGCCGACGCGGCCCGGGCCGCCTGATGGCGGGACACCGAGATGGGGCGATGTGGAACGGATGTGTTCCGAATCGAGGATGCGTTCCCGGCAGCCGCCGCATCCTTGCGGCCGCCGGTCGCGACATTTTGGTCGTTCATTTTTGTCGACTCTTACATTTTTGATGTCTTTACTCGACGTGCCAGCAGGAAACTGGCAAGATACGGGCCCGATTGCGTGCATCGTCCCGTCTGCGAGTGGGCTCGCCCAGACCGGCGTGCACCTCAGTCCGAAAGGTCAGGTTCCCTCCATATGCGGCGTAACGACATCCAGAAAGTGCTCATCATCGGTTCAGGCCCCATCGTCATCGGTCAGGCCTGTGAATTCGACTACTCAGGAACCCAGGCGTGCAAGGCGCTGCGCGAGTGCGGCTACAAGATCGTGCTGGTCAACTCCAACCCCGCCACGATCATGACCGACCCGGTCATGGCTGACGCCACCTACATCGAGCCGCTGAACGCCGAGCGCATCGAGCAGATCATCGCCAAGGAGCGCCCCGACGCCCTGCTTCCCAACCTCGGCGGCCAGACCGGCCTGAACCTCGCCATGGAGCTCTCCAAAAAGGGCATCCTCGACAAGTACGGCGTCAAAGTCATCGGCGTCAACCTGGACGCCATCGAGCGCGGCGAGGACCGCCAGATCTTCAAGGACACGATGACCCAGCTCGGCATCGAAATGCCCAAGAGCGAGATCACCTACACCCTCGAGCACGCGGAGGAGATCGCCGCGCAGCTGGGCTACCCCGTGGTGGTGCGTCCGGCCTACACCATGGGCGGCACCGGCGGCGGGCTCGTCTACAACGTCGAGGAGCTCCGCACCATCGTCAACCGCGGCCTCGAAGCCTCCCTGACGCACCAGTGCCTGATCGAAGAGTCGGTGCTGGGGTGGGAAGAGCTGGAAGTCGAGGTGGTCCGTGACGCCAAGAACCAGATGATCGCCGTCTGCTTCATCGAAAACATCGATCCCATGGGCGTCCACACCGGCGACTCCTTCTGTTCCGCGCCGATGCTGACGATCGACAAATCGGTCCAGGACCGCCTGCAGGCGTACGCGTTCCGCATCGTCGAGTCGATCGGCGTGATCGGCGGAACCAACGTGCAGTTCGCGCACGACCCCAAGACCGGCCGCATCGTGATCATCGAGATCAACCCGCGCACCTCGCGCTCCTCGGCCTTGGCGTCGAAGGCCACCGGCTTCCCGATCGCCCTGATCTCCGCGAAGCTGGCCAGCGGCATGACCATGGACGAGATCCCCTATTGGCGCGACGGCACGCTTGAGAAATACACGCCGTCGGGCGACTATATCGTCATCAAATTCGCGCGCTGGGCCTTCGAGAAGTTCCGCGGCGTGGAGGACAAGCTCGGCACGCAAATGAAGGCGGTCGGCGAGGTCATGTCCATCGGCAAGACCTACAAAGAGACCTTCCAGAAGGCGATCCGCGCCCTCGAGAACGGCCGCCACGGCCTGGGCTTCGCCAAGGACTTCAACAAGAAGACCCTGGCCGAGCTGCTGGACCTGCTGCGCGTCCCCAACAGCGAGCGCCAGTTCCTCATGTACGAGGCCCTCCGCAAAGGCGCCACGAACGACCAGCTCTTTGAGCTCACCCAGATCAAGCACTACTTCATCCAGCAGATGCGCGAGCTGGTGGAACTGGAAGAGCGCCTGCTGCAGTACAAGGGCGCGATGCCGCCGGACGAGCTGCTCGTGCAGGCCAAGAAGGACGGCTTCTCCGACAAGTATCTCGCCAAAATCCTCGGCATCAAAGAGAAGAACCTGCGCCTGCGCCGCAGCGGCCTCGGCGTGACCGAGACGTGGCATCCCGTGAAGGTCAGCGGCGTCGAGAATTCCTATTACTACTACTCGTCGTACAACGCCGGGAAGAGTGAGGTCGCCGTCTCGAAGAACGCGAAGAAAGTCATGATCCTCGGCGGCGGGCCGAACCGGATCGGCCAGGGCATCGAGTTCGACTACTGCTGTGTCCACGCGGCTTTCGCCATGCGCGACGCCGGCTACGAGACCATCATGGTCAACTGCAACCCGGAGACCGTCTCGACCGACTACGACACCTCCGACAAGCTCTACTTCGAGCCGGTCACGCTCGAGGACGTGCTCCAGATCTACGAGACCGAGAAGCCCGAAGGCGTCATCGTGCAGTTCGGCGGGCAGACCCCGCTCAACATCGCGCGCGAGCTTTCGGACGCCGGCGTCAAGATTCTCGGCACCAGCATCGACTCGATCGACATCGCCGAAGACCGCGACCTCTTCCGCCACATGATGGAGCGCCTCGACATCCCCATGCCGGAGTCCGGCATGGCATCGACCATCGAGGAGGCCATCCAGGTCGCCAACGGCATCGGCTACCCGATCATGATCCGACCCTCCTTTGTCCTGGGCGGGCGCGGCATGGAGGTGATTTACGACGAAGCGATGCTGCGCGAGTACGTCGCCAAAGCCGTCGGCGTGACGCCCGACCGCCCGCTGCTGCTGGACCGCTTCCTGCAGGAGGCGCTCGAATGCGAAGCCGACGCGCTCTCCGACGGCAAAGACGTCTTCATCCCCGCCGTCATGGAGCACATCGAGCTCGCGGGCGTCCACTCCGGCGACTCCGCCTGCGTCATTCCGCCGGTCTCGATCCCGGAGAAGCATCTGGAGACGATCCTGGCCTACACGCGCAAGATCGCCCAAGAGCTGCACGTGGTGGGCCTGATGAACATGCAGTACGCCATCGAGAAGGACAAGGTCTACGTCCTGGAGGCCAACCCGCGCGCCTCGCGCACGGTGCCGTTGGTCTCCAAAGTCTGCAACACGCAGATGGCTCGCATCGCCACGCGGCTGATGCTGGGCGCCAAGATCGGCGAGCTCGGCCTCTCCCAGAAGGTCATCCCGCACTTCGGCGCCAAAGAGGCGGTCTTCCCCTTCGACAAGTTCCCGGAGGTGGACCCGGTCCTCGGCCCTGAAATGCGCTCGACTGGCGAAGTGCTCGGACTCGCATCGACCTTCGGCCTCGCCTATTACAAGTCGCAGGAGGCCGCGAACGCCAAGCTCCCCACCGACGAAGGCGCCGTGCTCATCAGCCTCTCGGAGAAGACGCCCGCCGCCGCCAAGGCGGCCAAGGAGTTCTCGAAGCTGGGCTTCAAGCTGCTCGGCACCGCCGGCACCATCAAGTGGCTGGCCGAGAACGGCGTCGCCGGCGAGGTGGTCAACAAGATCAACGAAGGCCGCCCCAACGTGCTGGACGTGATCCTGAACCGCCAAGTCAGCCTCGTGATCAACACGCCCTCGGGACGCCGCGACGCGCGGGCGGACGACTCGTCGATCCGCAAAGCGGCGCTGAAATACAAGGTGCCCTACCTGACCACGGTGGCCGCCGCGGCCGCGAGCGCGCAGGGCATCCGCGCGGCCCGCGACAGCGCGGGCGGCGTGAAGTCGATCCAGGCCTACCACGCCGACATCCGCTAACCGTCCGCGGGCACACGGACGTCCAGCCGGCGGGAACGCCGGCTGGACGGAACCGCGCCGAGGCTGAGCGAATGTGGGCCAGCGACCCGCGCGAACAGAATCAGGAACGGCTTTAGTTCGCGAAGATTTGCGGCGCAGAAACTGTCAACGCAAAACCAAAAGAAAATGCCGTGCCGCACGCGTTCGGGGCGCGTTTTTCTGTTGCACTTTCCCTCGGGGTTTGGCATGTTTCGCGCGTACCTAATCGCTGTATCAGCGCGTTGAACGGGGCGCGTCTGAGACCTTATTTTCCGCACGTGATGGAGGAGGGAACACCCGAAATGTCGCAAAGCTTGTTGGATGCACTGGATGGCTGGAACAGCGTCAAGAGCGCTGAACTCTATGGGGTCGGCGCCTGGGGCCAAGGTTACTTCAAGGTGACCGAAGACGGCCATGTGGCGGTCAACCTGAAAAACGCGAAAGGCACCGTCAGCATCAAACTGAGCGACATCGTGGACGGCCTCCACGACCGCGGCATGAGCATGCCGCTGCTGCTGCGCTTCAGCGACCTCCTCGGCGACCGCATCCGCCTGATCAACGAGTCGTTCAAAAAAGCGATCGCGGACTACTCCTACCAGAACGTCTACCGCGGCGCCTTCCCGATCAAGGTGAACCAGCAGCAGCAGGCGGTCCACGACGTCGTGACCTTCGGCGCGCCTTACCACCACGGCCTCGAAGCGGGCTCGAAGGCCGAGCTCATCGCCGCGCTCGCCTACATGCGCGACCCCGACGCCTTCCTGATCTGCAACGGCTACAAGGACGCCGAGTTCATCGACCTCGCGCTCTCGTCGCTCAAAATGGGCCTCCAGACGATCCTCGTGCTCGAGACCACCGACGAGCTGAACCTGATCCTGGAGCGCGCCGCGGCCCTGAACATCCGGCCGCGCATCGGCATCCGCGTCAAGCTCTCCAGCCGCGTCGGCGGCAAATGGTCCGAGTCCGGCGGCGAGCGCAGCGTCTTCGGCCTCACGCCGTCGCAGGTGATCGACGCCGTCGACTGCCTGCGCGACGCGAACATGCTCGACTGCCTCGAGCTGCTCCACTACCACCTGGGCTCCCAAGTGCCGAACATCCGCGAGATCCGCGACGCCGTCAAAGAGGCCTCGCGCTTCTACGTCGGCCTGGTCCGCGAGGGCGCACGCATGGGCATCTTCGACATCGGCGGCGGCCTGGCCATCGACTACGACGGCTCGCACACGAACTTCGCCAGCAGCGCCAACTACGACATCTCCGAGTACTGCGCCGACGTGATCGAAGGCATCATGACCGCCTGCAACGAGGAGCAGATCCCCCACCCCGTCGTCATCAGCGAGTCGGGCCGCTCGCTCATCGGCTACTACTCCGTGCTGCTCATCAACGTGCTCGACACCGCCGTCTACGAGGAACGCGAGCTCCCCGAAAACGTGCCCGAGCCCCGGCCGGAAGCGCTCGAGAACATGATGTACGTCTCGCGCACGCTCAGCCTCAAGAACCTGCAGGAGTCGTTCAACGACGCCCTCTACTACCGCGAGGAGATCCAGAAGGCCTTCAAGCACGGCGACATCACCCTGCGCCAGCACGCCGCCGCCGACTGCATTTTCTGGTACATCCTGACGCGCATCCGCGAGCTGCTGCCCGGCCTCAAAGTCGTGCCCAAAGACCTGCTCGGCCTCGACGCCCTGCTCGCCGACGTCTACTACTGCAACTTCAGCGTGTTCCAGTCCCTGCCGGACGCCTGGGCCATCGACCAGCTCTTCCCGATCATGCCGATCCACCGGCTGTGCGAGAAGCCGACGCGCATGGCCTGCCTCTCGGACATCACCTGCGACTGCGACGGCCGCATCGACAACTTCATCGACCAGCACGACGTCAAGCCCGTCCTCCCCGTCCACCCGATGCGCAAAGGCGAGCCGTACATGCTCGCGGCCTTCCTCGTGGGCGCCTACCAGGAGACGCTCGGCGACCTCCACAACCTCTTCGGCGACACCAACGTCGTGAGCGTGCAGGTCGACGAGGACGGCGACATCGACTACGTGCAGGAGCTGCAGGGCGACTCGGTCGGCGACGTGCTGAGCTATGTCGAGTACCGCCCAGAGCGCCTCATGGAGCAGTTCCGGGCCCTGGCCGAAGACGCGGTCAAGGCCAAGCGGATCACGCCGGCCGAGCGCCGCGAAATCCTGGCCGCTTACGAAAACGGCCTGCGCGGCTACACCTACTTCGAACAGTAAACCCGGAAGGGCCTGTGGCCGTTCAGGCGGGCCGGCGATTGGGCGCGTGCTTCGGGAATAGCGAACATAAGTAGCCGTGTGAATGAGGATCAGGCGGGCGGCTTCGTCCGGAGCTCTTGTCAAAGCAAGAACCGTAAGAAAGGCTGCGCATGAGCATGTCGTATCGCAAGGTGTGGCTCAATGGCATCGCGTCGGCCGTGGTCGTCGTTCTCACACTGCTGTTTTGGTTCTATCCAGCGGTCATTGTGGGAATTCTGTTGACTGAGTCCGGACTGAAACAGGAGGGTCAAAGCCGACTGGTGCCGATGTGGTTCACCTCGCTTTCCACGCGCTACCAGTCTTGGGCCGACAACTATCTGAAAACCGGATATGCGAAAGTTGTCGATCAAACGGATGTCGCGGGCACAGAGTGGCCAATGTTCGGAACCGTTTTCTTTCTGGTCACGGCGGATGAGCTGCAGCGCCAGGGGAAAATCGATGCGAGAACGGGGCGGATCCGAAAGGCGGTCGACAAGGCTGCGGAAGTCGTCGTGTCTCCCGACACTGCCTCGTGGGTCAAAGAGAAGTGGGGCGACACGTATCTGGCGCGCGAGAACGTCTTCTACCGGATGTTGCTCATTTTGGGACTCTCCTCCTACGAAAGAATCACCGGCGACACCCGGCATCGGGCTCTTTTGTCGGAGCAGAGGAAGGGGCTTGCAAAGGAACTTGAACGGGCGAGGCATCATGTGCTGGATGACTATCCGGGAGAATGCTGGCCCAGCGACGTCTTGTGGTCCGTGGCGGCGATCCAGCGGGCCGCGGCGCTGGAAGGCACAAACCACAACGCTCTGGCGCAGGCGCTGATGGCGACGCTGGACGGCCCGCTGAGCGTGGCCGGGCTCCCCGCGTTCAAGGTGGACAAGGAATCAGGAAGCGTGTTTGAGACTCCGCGCGGCTGCGGCAACTCGGGCATTTTGCCGTTTGCGGCCGAGCTCGACCCCGAGATCGCCAGCCGCTGGTATCGCGAGCACGATGCGAAGTTCTGGAAGCAGACGAGGTGGCTGGCGGGCTTCACGGAGTGGCCGCGCGGTTCTCGCGAAGTATACAGCGACGTCGATTCGGGGCCCGTGCTTTTCGAGTTCGGTTCGGTCGCGTCCGCGTTCGGCATCGGCGCGGCAAGATCAGTCGGGCGGATGGACCGCGCTGCGCCATTGACCCTCGAGCTGGTCGCCTGCTCGTGGCCGACGCCGTTCGGCTTCATCATCCCCTCGGCGATGGGAAAGATGGCCGCCGATAGCGGATGTCTGGGGGAAACCGCGATCTTGTTTTCGATGACGCGGCCGAACTACTCCGGCCAGTCGGTCCCCTTTGTGGGACCGGTGCCGCTTCTCGTCTGGCTGATGTTCGCCGCCTATGTGGGTTTCGGGACGCTGCTACTCGGGTTTGAGGTTCGGGCTTGGCGGCGCTTTTGGCCTCTGGTCGTTGACAGACACGGAACGGACAAGCACGAACAGGACGTATAGCTGAATGATTTGAGAACGGCGGGAGCGGTTTTGGCTGATGCCCCCGTTGTGTCACGGGTTTGAAAGGCAACAACAGGTCTCAGAAACCGAGACTGGAATTGTCACTGATGGACCCTGATAGGTTGCCCGGCCGCCCTCGTTTCGTGTAATATATTGACCCGTGAAATCGACCGTGTACATCGAGACTCCCGTCATCAGCTAACCCTTTAAAGGATCTCCTATGCCTAAAGTCCTCATCATCGGCGCCGGCGGCGTCGGCGCCGTCGTGGCCCACAAGTGCGCACAGGTCCCCGAAGTCTTCACCGACATCGTCATCGCCTCGCGCACCAAGTCGCGCGTGGACGCGCTCGCCAAACAGCTGCCGCGCAAAGTCACCACCGCGCAAGTGGACGCCGACAACGTGCCGCAGACGGTCGCGTTGCTCAGGAAGCACAAGCCCGACCTCGTGATCAACGTGGCCCTGCCCTACCAGGACCTGCACATCATGGACGCCTGCCTCGAGGCCGGCGTGAACTATCTGGACACCGCCAACTACGAGCCGCTCGACACCGCCAAGTTCGAATACAAGTGGCAGTGGGCCTATCAGAGCAAGTTCAAGAAGGCCGGCCTCATGGCGCTGCTCGGCTCGGGCTTCGACCCGGGCGTCACCAGCGTCTTCTGCACCTACCTGCAGAAGCACTTCGTGCCGCAGATCGAGGAGATCGACATCATCGACTGCAACGCGGGCAGCCACGGCCAGCCGTTCGCCACCAACTTCAACCCCGAGATCAACATCCGCGAGGTCACGGCCAAAGGCCGCTACTGGCAGGAGGGCAAGTGGATCGAAACCGCGCCGCTCTCCGTCAAGTCCCCCTTCACCATGCCGGACGACCTCGGCACGCTCAACATCTACCTGATGTACCACGAAGAGCTGGAGTCGCTCGGCAAGCACATCAAGGGGCTCAAGCGCGCCCGCTTCTGGATGAGCTTCTCCGAAAACTACCTCAAGCACCTCGAAGTGCTCGGCAACGTCGGCATGACGCGCATCGACCCCGTGCGCTTCAACGGCGTGGACATCGTGCCGCTCAAGTTCCTGAAGGCGCTGCTGCCCGACCCCGCCTCGCTCGGCCCGCTGACCAAAGGCAAGACCTGCATCGGCTGCCAGGTCAAGGGCAAGGACGCCAAGGGCAAGGCCAAGACCGTCTTCGTCTACAATGTCTGCGACCACGAGGACTGCTACAAAGAGGTGCAGTCTCAGGCGATCTCCTACACGACCGGCGTGCCCGCCATGATCGGCGCGAAGATGATGCTCACCGGCCAGTGGAAAGGCAAGGGCGTCTTCAACATGGAGCAGTTCGACCCCGATCCCTTCATGGACGCGCTCACCCAGCACGGCCTGCCCTGGACCGTGCTCAAAAAGGCGGTCTTCAAGAAGTAGCCGGCCGCATTTCTCAGGACAAGAAGAGGAGGGCTGAGGCGCATGCGTCCCAGCCCTCTTCTATTTCTGATCCGGCCTGTTCCGATCAGGCCAGCTGCTGGAGCAGCGCGTCAGTCTGCGCTTCCGTGCCGATCGTGATGCGCAGATATTCGCCGGTCGCGGGGCCGGGGAAATAGCGCACGAAGATCTTGGCGGCCTTCAGCGCCTCGAACACCCGCTTGGCGTCCCCGTCGGGCGGGCGCGCGAACAGGAAGTTCGTCTGCGACTCGCAGACCGTCCAGCCCCGCCGGCGCAGCTCGGCCGTCAGCCGCTCGCGGGTCGCCCGGATCTTGCGCACGTTCGCCTGCATGTACGGCAGGTCGTTGAGCGCCGCAAGGCCCACCACCTGCGCCAGCATGTCCATGTTGTAGGAATCTTTGATCTTATAGAGCGCGCCGATCAGATCGGCCGGCCCGATCACGTAGCCGAAGCGCATGCCCGCCAGAGAGAACGATTTCGAGAAGGTGCGCATCACCAGCGTGTTCGCATTTCCCTCCGCCAGCGCCAGGTCCATGCAGTTCGAGTCCGCGAAGTCGCCATACGCCTCGTCGATCAGCACCACGCCGTCGAACGCCTTGCAGAACGCGGACACCACCGCCTTGTCGTACATCATGCTGGTGGGCGCGTTGGGATTGGTCATGAAGAAAAGCGACGCGCGGAACCCCTCCGGCATGCGCCAGGTGAAGTCCGCGTTGAGCTTCACCGGGCGCAGCTCGACGCCGCGGCTCTCCGTCAGGACCGGATAGAGCGAGTAGGAGGGCTGGAAATAGCCGACGCTGCCGTCGTTCTCGACAAAGGCGCGCGTGCAGAGCGCCAGGATCTCGTCCGAGCCGTTGCCGATGAAAATCTGTTGCACCGAGCAGCCGTGGATCTCCGCAATGCGCTGGCGCAGCGCCATGAAAACGGGATCGGGATAGAGGCGCAGGCGCGCATAATCGAACGCCTTGAGCGCCTCGGCCACCTTCGGGCTCGGCGGATACGGGTTTTCGTTCGTGTTGAGCTTGATGATGCCCGGATCTTTGGGCTGCTCCCCGGGCGTGTAGGCCTCCAAGGCCTGTACGTTTTTGCAGATATACATAGCGCGGGAAAGTGTAGCACACTCGTCCCCCGCCCCGCCACACCCAAGGGGGATAAGGAAAAGTGAATAAGGAAGAGGGAAGAGTCTAAGCCAAGCGACACGCGCCGAATAACGACTCGTGTCCTCTCAACTCTTCCCTGTCACCTCTTCCCTCTTACTTATCTATGGGCAGGCCGATGGCGGCCAAGGGAACAGGCACAAAGCCCGGCGCCAGCCGTTTGAAGTCCGCGCTCTCCTGCACGCGGAAACCGTCGCGGTCAGGATCGCTGCTGCCCGGCAAGGCCTCAGAACGGAACTCGGCGCGCTTGCGGCCTTCCCCGGTCTGGGGGAACGACTCGGCGTCCGCCTGATTCACAGGGCCGAACACGAGGTTATCGCGGAAATCCAGCCGCGGCAGCGCCGTGCTCTTCACCGTGCCGTGCATCTGCAGGAAGCGCGCGCAGTTGATGGCCACGTTGCCGCGGAACGCGTTGTGCAGCGGCAGCTTCGGCTCGTCTTCCATCACGTTCACCAGATGCGGGTAGCGCTCCCTCCACGGCGACTCCTGATACCGATAATCCTGGATCTTCTTCAGCAGGTCCCAGCCGTCCTTGGTGCCCTCCCCCGGCCGCGCGCGCTTCAGCCCGCGGTCGTCCAGATGCAGCGCCGAGGTGCACTCGATGAAGAGGTTGTTCGTGATCGTGTTGTAGCGTCCGCCGCCGACGAACGCCGCCCAGCCGGTGCGGAAGAAGAGGTTGTTGCAGACCGTGTCGCCGCTGTCGCAGTCATCCAGATACACGCCCATGACCATGACGCTCTCCCGCAGCGGCTCATAGCCGGGGTTCAGCCCCTGCGACTTCTGCCAGTCCACGCCCGGCTTGCCGAAGTGATGGAAATAGTTGTAACGGACCACGTTGCCCTGCGAGCCCCAGTCGCGTCCCGTGTACAGGCCCCCGCCGTCTCCGCTCTCCATCATCGCGGAGTGCACTTCGTTATACTCGAAGAGGTTGTCGTTGCCGCCATACCCCACCGCGATGTAAGGGGCGTCGTGGATCAGGTTGTGCGCCACCCGGATGCCGACGCCGACGAAGCTCAAACACTTGCCCTGCGTGCGCTGCAGCCGGCCGCTGTGATGCAGGCGGCAGTTCGTCACGAAGTGGCCGCTCGGGGTCAGCGTCTTGCGGTCACCGGCATAGACCGCAACACACGTGCCGCCGACATCCGACACCTCGCAGCGGTTCAGCCCGCAGCTCTTGCCATTGTTGATGACGATGCCGTCGGTCGTCAGGTTCGCGACGCGGAGGCCCTCGAGGACCACGTTCTCGCACGTGTCCACAGAGACCGCTTTGCCGGTGCTGGTCGCGAATGAAAGCCCTTCCAGCCGGATGTTCTTGGCTTTCGTCAGCTCAAACAGCGGCCGCTTCTGGACAGAAAGCACAACGCGGCTCAAGTCGCCCCCCACCGGGAAGAAATAGAGGAGGCACCGCTCGCGGTCGACATACCACTCGCCGGGCGCGTCCAGCTCTTCGAGCAGATTGAAGACATAGTAGCGCCGCTTGGCCGTGTGCCACTTGGACGAGTTTCCGATGCCGTAGGTGTGCACCGCCGCCGACGTGATCTGCTTCTTCTCTTTATCGATGGCGCCGATCTTCAGCGTCTCGTTGGCCCAGTCGTGGCACCAGAAGCCGTTCATCCAGATGCCTTTCGAAACATCCCACCGCGACGGCGCATCCTCGGCGTATTCGAAGGTCCCGCCCTTGTAGCCGAACTCCCATTCGCCGGTCGCCTTGTCCACCGGCTTCACGCCGCGGTCCACCGCCTTGACGATCTCCGCCCACCCCTCGTTCGGCCAGCGGGCCAGCCGCATGGCACGGCCGCCGCTGAACACCTCGCACTCGTTCCAGCCGCTGAACTTCTCAGGCAGCGGCGCCAGCTTGAAGAGCCCGGCCGATTTCAAATCGAAAACCACGACGCGCCCGCGCGCCGGCTCGGGAAGCCGGGCCAGCGTCTCGGCGTCCGTCACCGTCCTGAACCCGCAGGCCGGCAGCGCATAGCCCCCGATGACGCACGCGCCGGCCTTCGACGCGCGATAGACCACCGGCGCGCCGGGCGTCGCCCCGCCGTCGCGCTCGTCCAACACCAGCGTCGATTCCGGCAGCGCGAAGGTCCCCGTCATCTCGACCGCCGCACCGTCCGCGGCGGCCGCACCGCTCTTCGGAAGCAACCGCAGCAGGTCGCGGGCCTTCGCCAGCGACGCGACCGGACGGCCGGCCGTCCCCGGATGGTCGTCACACCCCTTGTCGGCATCGACATACACCACGGCCGGCGCCGCGCACAGCGAAGCGGCCGCAAACACCGACAAGCCACCCACCCACAGACGTCTGCCCCCTAGACACACCGCTTTCGCACGCATGGTCGCCTCCCCCGTTCCGGGCCCTCCGCCCGCCCCCTGTTGCCACATCCCGTCAGCCCAGCATGTCGCCGAGCGACACGTCCGCAATCGACAGCCGCACCACATCGGCGGCCGCCAGTCTGTCCGGCGCAAAGGTCGTCGCCACCGCCACGCAGCGCATCCCCGCCGCCTTGGCCGCAACGATGCCGTTCACCGCATCCTCCACCACCGTACAGTCGCGCGGCGCGACACCCAGCCGCGCCGCCGCCATCAGGAAAATCGCCGGATCAGGCTTGCGCCGCTCCACATCCTCGGCCGTGACCACCGCGCCCCACGTCGCGACGGGCAGGCCGATCTGATTGAGGTTCGCCTCGACTTTGATGCGGTCGGCGCTGGACGCCACGGCCGTGGCCCAGCCCGCCTCCCTGCACGCCTGCACGAAAGCCGCGGCCCCCGGGAAGACGCGCAGGCGGTCTGGCACCATCTGCAGATAGAGCGCGTACGTGCGCGCCTTGGCTTCGGCGATGTCCAGCGCAAGCCCGTATTTCTCGGCCACGCCGCCGATGTAGCGGTTCTCGCCCGCGCCCACGAACGGATGGAAATCCTCCGGCCGCACGCTCAGGCCGCGCTCGCGGAACATCTCGCAAGCCGCCGCGCAGATCAGCGGCTCGGAGTCCGCCAGCACTCCGTCCATGTCGAATATCGCCGCGCGCATGGCCGGCCGCTCACCTTCCGGCATAGGTCTGGCGCAGGTGCTTGACCGTCAGCGCCTTCGCGAACTGCTCGAACGTCGCGTCCTTGTCCTTCGGCGTGAAGGTCAGCGTCACAGGACGGCCGGGGAAGAGCGCGAAGCTGTTGTCGTCGAACTCGCCGCGGATGCCGCTCACGTTCGCCCACACGAAGAGGGCGGGCTTGTCCGTGGTCAGCGTCACCGTCCACTTGCCGTTGCGCTCCGCGGGAATCGCGTCGACCGCGGCGTCGCCCAGCGCGCAGGCCTTGAAGAAGTTGAAGTACCACTCGTTGCGGTGCTTCACCGTCTGCCCGTCCACCTGCGCGGTCAGGACGACTTCGAGGAAGCGCTCCGTCAGCTCCTTCTCGTTTCCGAAGCGGGCCGCCGGCAGCTTGCCGAGCAGCAGCGCCGAGCGCGGCGCGACCTCGCCGGCCAGCGACACCGTCTCCTGCTTCTTGCCGTCGAAGCCCCACAGCTCCACCGCCGCCTCGGCCTTCGCCGGAGCCGCATGGTCGTTGACCGCCCAGAACTCGATGTTGGTGCCGTTGTCGGCGGGCACCATCATCACGGCCACCGGCGCATAGAAGCGCTTGGCCTGATAGTGCAGGTGCTTCCATTTGCCGCCGTACTCGACGCTCGACCACGAGGCCACCGGCCAGTTGTCGTTCAGCTGCCAGTACAGCGTGCCCATGCAGCGCGGCTGCAGGTGGCGCCACGCCTCCACGCCGGTTTTGATCGCCAGCGCCTGCTGCACCTGCGAGAGGTAGAGCACGCTCTCGAAGCCCTCCGGGAAGCGGAAGTAGCGCGCCATGGTCTCCATGATGCGCGCGTTGCCGCCGACGTTCTTCTGGTGGTACTCGAAGTCCGGCGCGGTGGGATTCAGCTGGTCCGGCGCGGCAAAGGTCTTCGCCACGTCCAGCGAGGAGAAGGACTGGAACCCGAACTCGGAGCAGAAGCGCGGCTTGACGTTGTAGAAGGCCGAGAAGTTCTTGTTCTCGTGCCACACCGTCCAGTAGTGCATGTCGCCGCGGTTGTCGTCGTGCCAGGCGTCGCTGAAATCTCCCGGCCCCGCACACGGCGAGGAGGGCCAGAACAGGCGGCTCGGGTCGTACTGCTCGACCGTCTCGGTCAGGGCGCGGTTCAGGCGGTCGTAGTTCACCAGATACAGGTCGCGGTTCTTCTTGCTCGGCTCGAACCAGGTCAGCGCGCCGATGCACTCGTTGTCGCCGCACCAGAAGGCGATGCTGGCGTGGTCGCGCAGGCGGCGCAGCTGGTGGGCCAGCTCGGCCTTGACCTCGCCGACGAACGCCGGATCAGAGGGATAGAGCGCGCACGAGAACATGAAGTCGTGCCACACCAGCAGCCCCAGCTCGTCGCAGGTGTTGTAGAAGATGTCGTCCTCGAACTGGCCGCCGCCCCACAGCCGCACCATGTTCATGTTGGCCGCTTGGGCCGACTCCAGCAGGTCGCGGTAGCGCGACTCGGTCTGGCGCGAGCCGAGCGCGTCGCAGGGAATCCAGTTCGCGCCCTTGCAGAAGAGGTCCACGCCGTTGACGCGGAAGGTGATGCTCATGCCGGGCTTCGAAGAGGTGTCGCCCGCGTCGGGCTTGTTGATCACCTCCACCGTGCGCAGGCCGAGGCGGCGCGCGAAACGGCTGTCGCCGACCGCGACCGACAGATCGTAGAGGGCCTGCTCGCCCGCGCCATTGGGCCACCACAGCCGCGGGTGCATCACCGTGACCTCCGCCGTGACGCGGTTCGCGCCCGGCGCGAGCTTCACGGGCACGCGGGCTTTGGCCTCGCCCAGCGCAACCGTCATGACGGTCTCGCCGCCTTCGGGCGACGTGACCTCCGCCGTGACCTTCACGTCGACGCGCTCCTTCTGGTGCTTCTGGTCGCAGTAGACGTAATCGATGCGCGCGAGGTCCGTGCCGATCAGCTCGGTCTTGCCGGCAAAGCCGGTCATCATCAGCGCGATGCCCCAGTCCCAGCCGCCGTGGCAGGCCGGCTTGCGGATCAGGTTGATGTGCTTCACGAGCCCGTTGTCGACGATCGGCAGCGGGAACGGCAGCGAGCGCGCCTTCTCCTCGGAGATCAGCTCCGCGCTGCGGAAGAGCGCGGTGATCGTGTTCTGCCCGCGCTTGAGGAAGGGTTTGACCTCGAACTCATAGCGGCGGAAGCGGTTGCCGGTCTCGCCGACCTTCCGGCCGTTGATGCTGATGTCGCAGAAGGTGTCGACGTGCTCCAGCCGCAGGCAGACGGAGCGCTTGGCCAGCAGCGCCTCGGGAACCTCAAAGGTGCGCTCGACCACCCAGTTGGTGCGGCCGACCCACTGCACCTCCAGCTCGTTGCGCCCGAAATAGGGATCGGGGATCAGCTTCGCGTCCAGCAGCGCGCTGTGCACATCGCCGGGAACCGTCATCGGGATTGCGGGCTTGTCGCCGCCGACCTGGCGCACCGACCAGACCCCCGCCAAGTCCAGCACGCTCGCCGGGTCTCCTGCCGCCCACACCGGGCCCACCATGCCACCGAGCACACACGCCACCGCCAACCACCGCTGACCCATCGTCATAGCCGCTCCCTTCGACCTGTTTTTCATAGCCAGCCTGCGCACCGCGCAAAAACTGACCCTTCAGTGTCGGATAACATAAAGGATTAGCCTGACCCCGTCAAACGAACTGTTCTCCGCAGGAGTTGGAAGCGCGGCCTCGATGTGCTAAACTTTGAACATTCGGAAGGGGGTCGCGATGAGGATCGTAATCACAGGCGGAACGGGGTTTCTGGGGCGGCGGCTCTGCCGCGCGCTTTTGGCCGAGGGCCACGAGCTGGCGGTGCTGAGCCGGCGTCCGGCTGAGGTGCCCCGGCTGTGCGGCGCCGCGGCCGAGCCGCTCGCGGGGCTGGCGGCGTGGCGTCCGGAACGCCGCGTGGACGCGGTCGTCAATCTGGCGGGCGCACCGGTTTTCGACGCCCGTTGGACCACGGCCCGCAAGGCGGAGCTGTGGGCGAGCCGGGTCGATTTCACGCGCGCGCTGGTCGAGCACCTGACGCGGCTGCCGGCCCCGCCGGCCCTCCTCGTCAGCGGATCGGCGGTCGGCTATTACGGCGACCGCGGGGACGAGGCGGTCACGGAGGCCTGCGGCGCGTCCGACGACTTCCTGGGAAGGCTCTGCGCGGCCTGGGAGGCCGAGGCGCTGAAGGCGAGCCCGCTCGGCCTCCGCGTGGTCCTGCTGCGGACCGGCCTGGTGCTGCATCCTGCGGGCGGCGCGCTGACGCGCATGCTGCCCGCCTTCCGGCTGGGGCTCGGCGCCCGGCTGGGCAACGGGCGGCAATGGATGAGCTGGATCCATGCGGACGACTGGACCGCGCTGACCCAGCGCGTCTTGGCCGACCCGCAGGCGCAAGGCGCCTTCAACCTGACCGCGCCCGAGCCGGTGACCAACCGGGCGTTCACGGCGGCGCTCGCGGCCGCGCTGCGCCGCCCCGCCTGCTTGGCCGCGCCGGCCTGGCTCCTGAGGCCGCTGCTGGGAGCGCGCGCGGCGCTGCTGCTGGACAGCCTGCGGGCCCTGCCCGCGCGCGGCGAAGCGCTGGGCTACCGGTTCAGCCATCCGGCGCTCGCCGAGGCGCTGCGGTCGCTGCTCTGAGCACGCGGCGCCGGGCCGAGAAGACCGCCCCCGTCTCACGGAGGCGCGGGGACGAGTTCCGGCTTGCCGTTGACGGGTTGCGCCGCTATTGTATTGGACCCATGGGAAATATGGACACGCTGAAGCCTTGGTTCCGACTCGTGCGCTTGCCGAATCTGCTGACGGTCCCGGGCGATCCGGTGGCGGGGTATCTGCTGGCCGCAGCGGCGGGAACGACGTCCGCCCAACCTCAGGCGCTTTTCGCGGCGGCGGGAGCGTCGCTCTGCCTCTACGTGTTCGGGCTCATCCTCAACGATGTGGTCGACGTCGAGGTCGACCGGTGCGAGCGGCCTGAACGGCCGCTACCTGCCGGCGAGATCACCGTGCCGCAGGCGCGCATGGCCGCGATCGCGATGGCGCTCTCAGGCCTGAATCTGGCGCTGGTCGGCGGACGCCTCGCGCTCTGCGTGGCCGCCGCGCTCGCGGGAACGGTCGTGCTGTATAACGCCTGGCTGAAGCGCGTGCCCGTGGCCGGCCTGATCGCGATGGGGCTTTGTCGCGGCCTGAGCCTGCTGCTCGGCGCAGCGGCCGCGCAACCGGCGCTGTTCCGCACGTGCGACGCGGCCGCGCTGCCGGTGTTTGTGGCGGCCGCGGTGGTCACGCTGCACGTGGCCGGGTTCTCCGCCGTCGCGAAGCGCGAGATGGATCCGGAGCGGCCCCAGGGGTTCACCCGCTGGCTGCCGTTCGCGATGCTGCTCGCCGGCCTGCCGGCGCTGCTGGTGGTGCTGTCCGCCTTGAAGC
>Ga0209066_10000229_pt1 | contig 85203 bp, 70 predicted proteins | sample All_14_2_FD_187198 | JGI IMG/M metagenome (GOLD analysis project Ga0209066, IMG submission 187198) | Freshwater microbial communities in response to fracking from Pennsylvania, USA - Allegheny Zone_MetaG_DW_15 (SPAdes) (version 2) ...
TTGTGATGTTGATAAATGAGGCTGTTGACGCATTGCATCTGGGCGTGGCCAGCGCTGCCGATCTTGAAACTGCCATGACAAAGGGAGTTAATTACCCCAAAGGCCTGCTTGCGTGGTGCGATGAATGGGGCAGCGGTAAATGCCTGTCGCTGCTTGATGCGTTGTACAACGAATACCATGAGGACAGATATCGTGCAAGTGCTTTATTGAGAAAACAGGCTATGGGAAATAAAAATTTTGTTTAATTTTCGGTGATGAAACCAATTCTCCTGGCTTTTTTACTATCAGTGTCCGCTATGTCCGGATACTCCCAGAAGAATACGATACTAGGATTTTTTGCCGGAGGGGGCCTTGCCACCTCGGGCAATTATGACGTAGCATTATCAGGTGGATTGGATTACGCAAGGGGTATGAATCTGCGCTCCTTCATGGGTATTGAAGCATTTTATCAGCAGTATTCGCTCCTGTACGACAATGAGGCAAACTCTGCTAAGAAAGCCACAGGCTATGCAGGTGAGATACTCAGACACAACAGTGCATACTTCTTTATAGCGCCTAAGTTCCGCTACTGCGCCGGCCGTTATCAGAATACACACCTCTACTTTAATGTAGGTCTGGGCTTTAGTATGGGTGGCTATGACTCTGTACGCCGCTGGAATACCGTTTCTACTCCCAATGGTTTTGTACGTAACGATACCACGCTGGACCAGTCAGACAATATAAACAGTACGGTGCTGCGTGTAGGCCTGGGTATTACCCAGTATCTGTATCTGGGCAATAACTGGCGCTTTACCTTCACCGGCGACTTTGGTTTCCTGCCGGGAAGCCTTACCGCCACCAGCAATTTTGAAGATGTGGCCCGCTCGCCATACAGTATTGGCAAGGTCAATCCTGGATATATTTCGCTGCGCATCGGCATTGCCCGCACGCGCAACCGGTAATCTTTTTTAAACGCCGCTTTTATGAAGAGATATCTCCTTGCGATAGTATTGTGCTGCGCCGGAATGTCTGCTGCCGCTCAGGGAATGTTTGGCGCACAGGCTGGCTTTGGCTACACCACAGGTTACGACTCCCGCCTTACTACCGCATGGGAGGCTTACTACCTGCACAAGCTCAGGTATCATCTTTACGCAGGCGGTTCCCTGTTTCTGCAGCGCTACTCCCTTACGGCCCCTGTACACAACAGCAGCAGCATATCCTATGGCGATGTGGTAAGCATCCGTCAGCAGTCCAGCTACATGTTTCTGTCGCCTAAGATTGACTATGCCATTAATTACCGCTCCTACTTCCACATCTTTGCTACGGCCGGCATAGGCCTGCGCATGGGTGGTAAGCAAACATCCTTTACCCACGCCCCCATATGGACACCCCCGGGCAGCGCACCCTATGGCGCCGATACCCTGGCCGTGAATACCTCTTACAACATGCCCTCTGTTATAACCCGTGTGGGCTTTGGCCTTGCAGAGCGCATACCCACCCGCGGCTACTGGAATATCATGCTATCGCAGGAGGTGGGCTTTATGCCCGGTGGCATCAGCAAAGGCCCCACCCCCATACAAACGCCCTACATCTGCTTTCAGATAGGCATCATGCACAAGTACCCTATGGTTTTTGTGGAGTATTAGTGTCCTGTAAAGCATCACAGAGCATACTGCTCCCTCACATTTTTTTACCATTCGTCGGCTCATACCCACCATTCGTCGGCTCAAACTTACCATTCGTCGGTTGGCTGCGTACTCACCTCACATTGTTGCTATCTTGCATACAGGTTACTTTTTTACTTTACAGAAGGAGCCCAAATAAAAAAATGAAAACACCCAGGATTTTTAGTCAGTTTTACGTCTTATAGTTACCTGCATTACATTTATCTGTAAACATCATCTTATGAAAAAACTTATCACATCCTTTTTCCTTTCTTTTTCACTGTATACAGTGCATGCACAGACTATCAGTACCGTTGCCGGCGGAGGTAATGCTAATCCGGGGGATGGTGGACTGGCTACGGATTGTGAATTAGATTCACCCACAGGTATCGTTGTAGATGCTGCAGGTAATTATTATTTCACAGAGCGGGACAGACATAGAGTACGCAAAGTGGCTACAGATGGTACTATTACTACCATTGCCGGTACGGGTGTTGCCGGCTATGATGGAGATGGTGGGGCTGCTACTGCCGCAAGATTAAAATACCCCTACAGTATAACAATTGATGCTGTAGGAAATATATACATTGGGGATGCTGCCCCCTCTATCCGTAAAATAACAACTACAGGAACCATTTCCACATATGCAGGAAATGGAGTAGCTGGTTTCAGTGGTGATGGCGGCCCCGCAATTTTAGCTGAGATGAATGGACCTAGTGGAATGGCTTTCGATGTTGCGGGTAATCTGTATATAGCAGATAAAGGTAATAACCGTATTAGGAAGATAACACCTACGGGCATCATTTCTACATATGCAGGAACTGGAGCCGGTATTTATAATGGCGACAATATTCCCGCAACAGATGCTAATCTTGGTAGACCAGCTGGAGTGTTTGTAGATGCAGATGGCAATATACTTATTTCAGATTCTGAGAATAACCGAATAAGAAAAGTTGTACCAACTGGCATCATCAGTACGGTGGCTGGTAGTAGTCATACTATTGGCTTTAGTGGCGATGGTGGGCCTGCCACGGCAGCAAAACTTAATGAGCCATATACTGTGGTGGCAGATAATGCTGGAAATATTCTCATTGGTGATACATTCAATAACCGCATTCGTCGTGTTGGCCCGGATGGCACCATTAGCACTATTGCTGGTAATGGGGGCGGGGCATACACTGGTGATGGTAGCCCGGCTACAGCATATAGAGTAGGGAATCCTGTGGGGATGGCGGTGAAGGCTGATGGTTCATTATTAGTCTGCGATTTTTTGAATGACCGTATTCGTCTTATTACCAATGTGGTTGCAGTGCATGATATTAAATCTACTCCTGTGTCAGGCTCGCTAACTGTATTTCCCAATCCTTCTTCAGGTCGGTTTTCTGTACGTTATACAGGAACTCCGGGCATGCAGCATATCTCTGTATCAGACATAGCTGGAAAAGTCCTAAAGGAAATAGTAAATGTATCAGATAATGTAACATACATAGATATTTCTGGCACTCCCCCCGGCTTATATTTTGTCGCTGTTCACACCTCTGCCGGGGATATATGTGGCAGGGTTGTGGTAGATAGATAGTACACATATTTTTTCACCTAAACAGTTTGCGTATGCATTAATAAAACACCGAAAATGGTGACAGGTAGCGTCATGTCTACACCTTAAAAGAAAAATTGTACTCCCTTGCTTATTTGCAGGTAAAGCTGCGGCTATTCTATTGTACTGCTGTATATGACGTCCTTGTGCAGTAAGCGGAATGCCATGATTACACATCTTTATTCTTCTTTTTACTTTTTAAAAATCATCTTATGATACCTAAAAAACACCGTACACGGTGGCTGGCAGCGCTATGCCTGCTTTCTGCTACACTTTTTAATCCCTATTTGGGATATGCCCAGTCAGATTATTTATCCATATTTGGTGATGCGGGTTGTAATGAACATAATCGTATAACTACTGCCATTACCCCATCCACATCTTCTTTTTTAGGGATGGGGTCACAAAACGATCCTGATTATCTTACTGCAGCGTCTACTCACTATTTTAAAAACAGTCTATACAACAGGTCTGGAGATCTGCTTTTTTCTGTAAATGCGAACGGCATTTATGCTCCATCTGGAAATCGTGTTCATAGAATAAATTATGGTTTAGACATTACCAAATATCCTCCGGTTGGCCTTCCTTATAATGATTATTTTGACGCAAGGTACTCTTGTTCTGAGATGGTTATTTTCCCAGTACCTTGTCAGACAAATAGTTACTATGTTATGTTCTGGTCAACGCTGGGCTCAGGTGACCCATCCGGCTTTTTTGGTCATCAAACACCGCGTGTATTACGCCTCATAAGGGTGGATATTATCGCAGATGTATTTGGGACAGCAGCAACAGAATCAGATTGGTACCACATTACAGACCAGCTGATCAATCCACCCACTTATGGCTCACCAAACAATCCCTACATTTATACAAACTACAGCCCTGTAGAGATTGTTGCTGACCGGGCAAATCCGGATGGCTCACGTGATATATATACTATTCATGAAGGCTATGTAAGTGATTTTTACCCTCACATCCGGTATTATGGTCAGATTCAGAAATGGACATTTTCGGCTGGAGGTACAATCCCCGTAACTCCTACCTCAGTTTTTGCAACAACGTCTTATACCGCCGATTTAACTATGCGTACATACTCAACCAAAACCAAGATTTTCCGTGTTCCTTCTGGTACACCGGGGGTCACGCATAGGTTAATTGCATACGTTGGTAAAGATGATGTGAATCATGGAAGCTTTTTACAGACATATAACATTGACAACGGTGATATGAACTTATACAAAGCGCCGCCTAATAGTGGCTCGGTTGACGGAGATCGTGACATTAATGGTTTTGAGTATATGCCGGAATATGACGCATTTTACTTTGCTTATGATGATGTCACAAATCCTGCATCGGCATCTGGGGGGCTAGGCTATGCATTACGTAGCACTGTGGCTGGTACCTCTACAGATATTACTCCCATAAGTTCAACATTGGATTATAGGGGCTCAGATCTTGAGCGCACAAAGAATGGAGATATTCTGCTGGTACACTTAAACACCTCTACTTCGACTGAAGAGCTGGCTTATCTGCCTGCAGCGTCACTTTCAGCTTCATTTACAACTACAACCCCAACCATCCCTACTGTTAGTTGTGCTGCTGGTACGTATAATATTTCAGTTAACAATCATCAGAGTAGTGAATCTACATTCTCTGGTGTAGATGTTACCAGTTCTTATCTTGGTTCACAGATTCGCGATGAAAACTATAGCTCATGGGGATTTGACTTATCAACAATTGTTGTTATTTCAGATGCACAAACATGGACTCCCACTAATAACCCGGTAAAAAATGCTACTGGTCTGTCTTCTGTTGCAGAGATAAGTTCGGTAGGCATTGTTATTCTTCCCGGAGGCTCCCTGACAATACAGAATATGACGGTCAAAATGGCTAAGAATAGTATAATAGATGTTCGCCCAAGCACTTCGGCGGCAAATGGTGGCAGATTATATCTGGATAATACAAAACTTACTGTTGGCCCTGTAATTTGTGATGCTGCAGGTACTATGTGGGGAGGAGTACGGGTGTCTGGTAATCCTGCGTTATCTCAGGGAACTCTTTCTTCTTCAAAGCAAGGAGGTGTAAAAATGATAAATAATAGTGAAATCTCTTATGCTCATATTGGTATTGCTGCCGGCTTTTATTACAGGAAGCGGATTAATACAGGAATGTTTTGGATTTCTTATCCTGCATGGGATAATGGAGGTGGTATAGTGGAGGCTACTACCGGTAGTACATTCATAAACAATAATGTGGGCGTCCAATTTGCACCATATTTGCCCGCCGCTAACAATATAAGTTATTTCAGAGACTGTAATTTTAAGATTAATGATAATAATGTTATTGTCAGTGCCGATATGCGCCATGCATACCTTTCTAATGTAAAGGGTGTCAAATTCCTTGGATGTAACTTTGAGAATGGCACATCCACTACAAAGTATACATATGGCATATATGCACAGGATGCAGGATTTGTTGTTAACAGAGCATCACTTTTCCCATTAAGCCCCTGTCAGTTCAGCAATTTGTATAATGGCATTTATCAGGCTACATCAACGGGAACCAGAACTGTTGCTGTATATAACTCAGAGTTTAACAATAACAGAACAGGTATACGACTTGCTGGTACTCAGGCTCCGGTTGTAGTGGATAATGTGTTTAGAGTTCCATACCTCACTTCTGGCTCATCTCTCTTTCCATTTGCAACACCTGTTTCAATTCAGTCCGTTGGAATTAACCTTGAGGCAGCAAATTATTATGTAGTGCATAACAACTCATTTAATTTCTCTTGGGGTAGTAATCCTTATATTCCATGGGGTGGCATAAATAGAACAGTTGGTATCATTGCAAATAATACAGGAAGAAACGATAATCTCATTAACAGTAATTCCTTTAAAGGATTAGGTGTTGGTAATCTTGCAAATTATGCAAATCGAAAAAATTTAGAAGGATTGTGGTTCGGTTGCAATACGAACAATAATAATATGCAGGATATTGCGGTAAAAGGCCTTACAAATACAACTGTTAGCCAGAATGACCGGGATGGGATTAACACATATCAGGGGTTTCCGGTAGGCACAGCATCGCACCCGTCAGGACTCCCGGCTGGCAATATATTTAGCTCAGGGAGCAGTGTTGTTAATATTAATGTCGATGTGAGTGGCGCAGAGCCTGTTGATTACCGATATTCTAACCCATCTTACGGTGGTGTTCCTCTTAATAAGCCTGGAGAGTTTGGCGTTACAGGGTCAGTGATGGGAACAACGGTAATTATGATGGATCTGCCCAATAAGTGTAAACTGGATGATTTATATGGCAGCGGAGACGAACATACCGGTCCCCGACCATTTGTTATTAACACTAACTGGGATGCACATATACAGCGTATTGGGAAACTCGAAAATGTAAATTACTATATGCTTAATGATACTGGTGTTACACATCGTGATAGTTTGTATTATTGGCTTGGTGAAATTGGGTCGCCTCAAACAACAATGTTGTCTGCTTATCTTTTGTTAGAAGACAGCTTGGTAGATAGCGCCTATAATATGTATACTTCTATCCCATCAAAATATGCATTTACTTCTCGGGATAGTGTTGAGTTTGTTACTAATGGGCAGGTGCCATTTGATATAGAGCTTGCCAAAACAATCCGTTCAGGAGCATCAACTACATTATTAACAAGTTTGGCTGCACATTTAGATACACTAACAGATAGTGCATTTGTTGCAGACATAGCAGGATATGCTACAGCAGAGTTTCTTGAAATGCCCAATAGTTGGCCTAGAACTAAAATTGAAACAATCTTACAGGGTCTTGCCCCTGATTTGTATGACAGTGTAATTGTCGTATCTCCAGATACTTTGTTGTATCCAGACTTGGACACAACATTTGTACCGGAAATTGATAAAGGCGTACTCGCAGTGACAGAACTTTCTCAGGGGCCTGTGGCCGGTTGTCAGTATGCCGAGTTGCTTGTTAGTAACTGCATTGAGTCTTCTTCTCCTTATGTAGATGTGAGAGGATGGCGAATAGATGACTATTCCGGTTTCCTTACAGAGTGTGCGCCACAGAATGTTAATCCGGGCAACTTGCGTCTTGCTTATGACGATGTATGGGAGCATGTTACCGTGGGTAGTATTATCATGTTATATAATGCCGACAACAACTGCTATGGCCTCCCCGATACATTTACCATAGACACTTTTGCTGGTAAGTACTACATCCCAATAGGCTCAGCAAAATATAATCATGTAGATCAGTTTTACGCCGTCGAGAACAATAATGCATGTAATTATTGTAGTGATAGCGGTACTACCGTTTACGATTCTTTCACTACATGGTCAGGTGTCTTTATTGATAGTGTTTTCGATTGCATACAGGTTATTTGTCCGGGTTGTACTGCAGAAAACCCTACATCACCTAAGATGTACTTCGGAGCTGGCTATTATCCGGTAGAGTACGATCAGAAATGGGTGCCGGAGACTCCGGGAGCTAAAAGCGTAGGTGTGGTAGTTGTTCCGAACTTTGATTTCACAGGGCGCTATAAATATGTCTATACAGGTAGCGATGCGGCACATTTGTTGCATCCAGACAATTGGGACGTATTACCGGCAGACGCTGCTGGTACCATACCTGCTACATTTGGCAATGTAAATGAGGACTTTTATAATGCCGTTATTAATCATGAATCCGGTATGCCATGCTGTGCTGTTTACGTTCCTGAACAACAGCAGGCTATGAGGCCGGGAGCAGATGATGGTGGCACTGTAACAGAAAAAGCAGCAGTTATTCAGGGATTGAAGGTATATCCTAACCCTGCCAACTCAGTTCTGAATTTTGATTTCCCTGCCTCACGAGAAACCGTGATTCGGATTACAGATGTTGCTGGTCGTGTAGTGCATCGGCAGACAGTGAAAGATGCTGGTCATACCACTGTGAACGTAAAAGGATATGTTCCGGGTATTTATACATGGCATATCACTACTTCCGCTGGTACTCAGACAGGTAAGGTGGTGATTATGGAATAATCCTATTGCCTGTAATAACTGAAAGCGGGTGACTACTTGATGTAGTCACCCGCTTTCAGTTATGTTGTTTGATTTGTCTGTTGTTGTGAAGTGTGAATGCACTAGTCCCGTCGTCCCCTTTACATATACCTTTCCCTGATCACATTTACATGATGCAGCCCATGCCCGGCCATAATATAGCCCCATGCTCTTGCCGTAGTGTTCTGCCCGTTTACATAGCTGGTCTGTAGCAGCTTATCATTGCTCAGGGGTGTATAGAGCAGCACCGTACTGCTGCGCACCGCTTCAAATTCTGCTATCAGCTGCGCCAGTGATACATGGCTGGTGTCGGCACCGGCGGCATACAGGTTTTCATCCATCAGGCTCAGGCTGCTGGCGCCATCACCACGGGCCGCAGCCAGCGCGCGGAAGGCCATTACCCGCTCCGTATCGGTTATATGCTGCAGCACATCCTTAATGGTCCATTTACCCGGGGCATAGCGGTAGCTGTGCAGCGCCTCCGGTATGCTGCGAAAGAAGGAGGTCACCTCTATGCCATTGGCGGCAAGCAGCGGCGCTACAGCCTCATGGGGCACCAGCGAAGTGTATTTCTGAAAATAGGGAGCGTACTCTGTAGCTTGCAGTGTATTCATACAGTCAGGTTTACCGGCAAATATAGCCGGTAGCAGTATCTGTTTCCTTTATGGGTAGCAGCTTATTTTTCCAGCAGCTCGCCTATGGCGGTTACCAGCTCGGTACGGGTAATGGGTACACCCTTTATCTTGTTATAGCCCACAGCATCTACCAGATATTTGTCGCGGATTATCTTTATCAGTTGTCCGTTATTTATTTCGGGTATCAGTATGTGCTTATAGCTGGCTATCATATCGCCCAGGTTGCGGGGGAAGGGGCGCACATAGCGCAGGTGGGCATGTGCCACACTTTTACCCGCTGCCTGCAGCTCCATTACCGCACTCTTTATAGCCCCGTAGGTAGAGCCCCATCCCAGCACCAGCACATCGCCGGTTTCCGGGCCGCTGTCCAGTGTCTGTAGCGGTATGTAGTTGGCTATCATATCTACCTTGGCCTCGCGGGTCTTCACCATATGCTGGTGGTTCTCTGCGTCATAGGATATGTTGCCGGTAATATCTTCTTTTTCCAGGCCACCTATACGGTGTTCCAGTCCTGCGGTACCCGGCACAGCCCATGGGCGCACCAGTTTTTCATCGCGCTGGTAAGGCAGGTATTTGTCGCTTCCTTCCTGCAGCTCCGTGCGGAAGGTTACCGATATCGGTTTCAGATCCTCGCTCTTTGGGAAACGCCATGGCTCTGCGCCATTGGCTATATAGCCATCACTCAGGAATATTACCGGTGTCATATGCTCCACCGCTATGCGTGTAGCCTCATATACAGCATCAAAGCAGTCGCTGGGCGTAGATGCCGATATCACCGGCATAGGGCACTCACCGTTGCGGCCGTAATATGCCTGCAGCAGGTCGCTCTGTTCGGTTTTGGTAGGTAATCCGGTCGATGGGCCACCGCGTTGTATATCCACTATCACCAGTGGTATTTCCAGCATTACCGCAAGGCCCATAGCTTCTGTCTTCAGCGCCATACCCGGGCCCGATGTTGTAGTCACACCCAGGCTGCCGCCATAGGCCGCGCCTATAGCCGCTGTAATGGCTGCTATTTCATCCTCTGCCTGGAAGGTACGCACACCAAAGTTTTTGTGGCGTGACAGCTCATGCAGTATATCTGATGCCGGTGTAATGGGGTATGAACCCAGAAACATAGGCAGGCGGCTCTTCTCGGCAGCTGCTATCAGTCCGTAAGAGAGCGCAATGTTACCGGTTATGTTGCGGTACACTCCGGCAGGCAGCTTTGCTTTTTCTACCTTGTAGCGCGATGCAAAAGCCTCAGTAGTATCGCCATAATTATAGCCGGCCTGCAGTGCTTTTACGTTGCTTTCCAGTATTTCCGGCCGCTTGCCGAATTTGTCATGAAGAAACGAGAAGGTGCTTGTCAGGTCGCGGTTATACAACCAGTACAGGAAGCCCAGTACAAACATGTTTTTCGCACGGCTCTTCTCCTTCACCCCCATCTGTATGTCCTTCAGCGCTTCACGGGTCATCCTGGTGATGTCCATTTTGTGCAGGCTGTAGCCGGTAAGGCTGCCGTTTTCCAGTGGGTTGTCACCCTCGGCATAGTTGGCCAGGCGCAGATTTTTGGCATCAAATCCGTCTGTGTCGGCTATGATAATGCCATTTGGCTTCAGCGCTTTCAGGTTCACCTTCAGTGCAGCGGCATTCATAGCCACCAGCACATCGCAGTTGTCGCCGGGTGTATATATCTTATTGCTGGAGAAGTGTAGCTGAAAGCCACTCACCCCCGGCACCGTACCCTGTGGGGCGCGTATTTCGGCCGGGAAGTCGGGAAATGTAGAAAGGTCATTGCCTATAAGAGCGCTGTTATTGGTAAACTGGCTGCCCGTAAGCTGCATACCATCACCACTGTCACCTGCAAATTTGATGACCACATCCTCTACTGTCTGAACCGGTATTGACATAACTGTTATGAGATAAAAATTGCGCGCAAAGGTACGGGTTTTACCTTGTTACTGGTGGTGCCGGGCTATAGGACTATAGTACTTTATCTGTACACAGGGCATTTTGTTCGTTCTGAAATTGAATCGCCATTATCTCCGTGGGTGGGCCATTACCCCCACTCCCGCTTTCACATCGCCCTTTTCCGTACCTTTGCAGGCTAAAAATATAACCAGCTACTGTAAATGGCCAGGCTTACTGAAAAACGATGCTCATTCTGCGACCGCAGCGAGACAGACGTAAATATCCTTTTTACCGGTATCAAGGGTAATATCTGCGACCAGTGTATAGAAAATGCACATTCGCTGCTCATAGAGGCTACCGGCGACAAAGCGCCTGATGCGCAGCCCGCCGCCAAGGGACCCGATTTCCTGAAGGGGAAGCTATACAAGCCCCGTGAGATAAAAACATTCCTTGACCAGTATGTTATCGGTCAGGACGATGCCAAAAAGGTACTCTCTGTAGCCATATATAACCACTACAAGCGCCTGTCTATGCCCCGCCACGACGATGTGGAGATTGAAAAATCCAACATTATGATGGTAGGCGAAACCGGCACCGGTAAAACCCTCCTGGCAAAGACAATAGCCCGGCTCCTGCAGGTGCCTTTTGCCATTGTTGATGCTACTGTATTTACCGAGGCCGGCTATGTTGGTGAGGATGTAGAGAGTATTCTCTCCCGCCTGCTGCAGGCCAGCAACTATGATGTACCTGCTGCTGAGCGTGGCATTGTGTATATAGATGAGATAGACAAGATAGGCCGCAAGGGCGATAACCCCTCCATCACCCGCGATGTGAGCGGGGAAGGGGTACAGCAGGCCATGCTTAAGCTGCTGGAAGGCTCAGAAGTACTGGTGCCGCCACAGGGAGGCCGCAAGCACCCCGAGCAGAAAATGATAAAGGTCAACACGCAGAATATACTTTTCATCTGTGGTGGTGCCTTTGAAGGTATAGATAAGATGATAGCCCGTCGTGTGCAGACAAGCGCCATAGGCTACAACGCTATCAAGGCATCTGAGAATGTAGACAGGGCTAATCTGCTGCAGTATGTAAATGCGCAGGACCTCCGCACCTTTGGCCTCATACCTGAGCTGCTGGGCCGCCTGCCGGTGGTTACTTATCTCAACCCGCTGGATGCTAAAACACTTAAAGCCATACTTACTGAGCCTAAGAATGCACTGGTAAAACAGTACAGCAAGTTGTTTGAGTATGAGAATATCAAACTGATAATAGACGATGAGGCGCTCGACTATATGGTAGAAAAGGCCATACAGTACAAGCTGGGCGGCCGTGGCCTGCGTGCCATCTGTGAAATGATACTCACCGATGCCATGTTCGACCTCCCGTCAGAGCAGCATGATGGCACCTTCCACCTTACGCTCGACTATGCACGGCAGATGATAGAGCACTCTAAGCTGGAGCGTATGAAAGATGCCGCATAATAACCGCTAATACATAACAAAGTCATACTATTTTATATGAACGAGCTTATAAAACAACTCAAAGAGCAGGCCGGTCTTACCGATGAGCAGGCTATCAAAACAGTACAGGTACTCAGGCAGTTCCTCAATGGTAAGGTGCCTGCTATGTTCAGCGGCGTGGTCGACAAGTTTTTTGCCGATGCGCCTAAGGGTAGTGCCGATGATATTCTGGGCTAGATAATATCTGCCACACAGGTGCCGGAAACAATGATTTTCCGGCATTTTTGTCTTATTCAGGGAGAAATCAGCCGTGCGAAAAAATAATTCACACGATTATTCACATTGATTAGAAAATATTTACTTACCTTTGCCGTCCAAATTTAGAATACCATGCCAAAGATAAAGACGCACTCACGTGCAAAAAAGACGTTCAGGGTTACAGGCACAGGAAAGATCCGCAGGTACAAGGCTTTTAAGAGTCACCTTCTTACCAAGAAGTCAAAGACACGTAAGCGTCACCTCCGTATTCACGGCCTCGTGCATCCAAGCAATGCACGTCTGGTTAAGAAGATGCTCGTTATGGCTTAATGCCCTTCGTGCACACAATACAGTATTAAATAACAATCTATATAAAATCGCCCCCTGTTGAAAAAATAGTGGGTCAAAAACAATAAGTTATGCCACGTTCCGTAAATGCAGTTGCATCACGCGCGAGAAAAAAGAAGGTTTTGAAAGCCGCTAAAGGCTTCTATGGCAAGCGTAAGAACGTCTTTACCGTAGCCAAAAACGTCCTCGAGAAAGGCCTCGGTTATAAATATGTGGGTCGTAAGCTGAAAAAGCGCGAATACCGCTCTCTGTGGATTGTGCGTATCAACGCTGCAGTACGCGAAGAAGGTATGAGCTACTCACAGTTCATGCACAAGCTCTCTGAAAAAGGTATCGACCTGAACCGTAAGGTACTGGCCGACCTCGCTATGAACGAGCCTGAATCATTCAAGGCCCTCGTTGCACAGGTTAAGTAATTAACTACCTCATTATATATACAATAGCCGGTACATTGCGTACCGGCTATTTGTGTTTTGTGCCTGTTACCGGGATTGTCTATGCATGTCCATGACAAGTGAGATTGTCGCAGAAATATGCTCGCTGCCAAAGAGTATCCCTTGTTTCAGGTTAGATAGTTTGCGCACGGGTGTTAGTGTATAGTAAAACATATGTTCCTGCGTCTGGTAACTCCCCATTACTTATCCACAAAAACCCTCATCCCAGCCACCCCTTTTGTAACTTGCATCTGTAAACCCCATAGCCATGTCAGTAATACATATAACAAATATCGCGCGAGCAATTTTTGTAACCTTTTTGATACCTTTTGTTTTCTTATGTTGTTGATATACAATTGTTTGTGTAACAATTGCGCACAATAAAAAATGTTGCGCAGTTTTGTTACATACAGGTTTCAGGCATACTGCCAGGAGCTGGCATTTTATATATACCCGCTATTGCTTGTTATTCTGTTAACCAATTAATCAATTTTGAATTTCAGCTATTCATTAATAGCTTTGGCACAGTAGCGCATGCAGATGCGTACGCTTGCTTAAACCACATCCGCTGGGAACAGATACGGTACATAACGAAGAAGAACTGGTAAGGCTGCTGAAGCTCAGAACCCGTGAGGCCTTCAACAGGCTTTATGAGCAGTACGCACCCGTGCTGTATGGCGTTATATACAAGGTAATAGGCGATGAGCATACCAGTCAGGATGTATTGCAGGAGGTTTTTGTGAAGATATGGCACAGTGCACAGCAGTACGATGCCTCCCGGGGGCGCCTCTACACATGGATGCTCAATATAGCCCGCAATGCAGCCATAGATAAGCTGCGGTCTAAGGGCGAAATCATGAAAGGAAAAATCCATATGGATGGAGATGTCGTATATAATGAGGTGGGGGGAGCTGGTATGGAGCAGAATACAGACACGATAGGCCTGCGTAAAATGGTCTCAGAGCTGCGGCCGGAACACGGCACCATTGTGCAGCTTGCTTACTTCAGAGGATTTTCCATGGAAGAGATTGCAAAGACACTGGAAATACCGGTAGGTACCGTGAAAACACGCATGCGTTACGCTATTAAACAGTTAAGAGATATCTTTAACACATAAAGGTGAACATTAAGGAATACATAGAATCGGGCATGTTGGATGCTTACGCACTGGGCGCTCTCTCTCAGGAGGAAGCCGCTGCAGTAGAGGCTGCCATCGTTCTCCATCCCGAGCTGGCTGCAGAGTTGCGGTCCGTTCAGGATGCTATGGAGCAGTTTGCTGCTACCGCGGCCAAACAGCCACCTGCACATCTGCAGCATAAGATATGGAATGCTGTTCAGGCGGCAGCGCCACCGGCCGATGCTTATGCTACCGATGCGGCAGCGTCCCGTTCTGCCCAGGTTCCCTTCCGTCCTTCGCACACCGGCAGCGCTTCATGGCGCTGGGCCGCCCTGTGGGCCGCCCTTATAGGCAGTACGGTACTTAATATTGTTCTGTTCAGCAATGGTAACAGAGTGCGTGAGCAGCAGCTGGCCCTCAATGCCGAGGTAAAGGCAATGCAGGCACAGCAGCAAAGCCTTGCGGCAGTGGTAGCAGACTATAGCAAGGCCAGAGACATGATGGCCGACACCGCTATGCAAACCATAATCATGCATACCGTGGTAAAAGGCCACCCCATGGCAGCCACCGTCTACTGGAGCAAGGCCAGCGGAGCCACCTATGTGGCTATGAATGCACTGCCCGCACCACCACAGGGCATGCAGTACCAGATGTGGGTAATAAAAGGCGGGCAACCCATTAGCATGGGTATGCTGCCCGGCCACATGGCCAATACTCCCGGCATGCAGAAGGTGGATATGAGTGTAACTGATGCCGAGGCATTTGCCATTTCACTGGAAAAAGAAGGTGGCAATCCTACTCCTACCGAAGTGTATGTTCTGGGCAAGGCCTGATTGGGGTTTCCGTTTTCCTTGTGAATGCAAAAAAAATCTGTAATCAGAAAACCGTGTAGCACCGGCCTGCGTAGATATAAACAGAAAACAATACAAAACTTTCAAAACAAACAGTATCATGAAGAAGCTTCTTTTTATCCCGCTGCTGGCAGTAGCTGCCCTTATGGGAACCGCGCACAATACATGGGCGCAGAAAACAAAAATGGTAGGCGGTGCAGAGATGTACCCAACGAAGAATATTGTGGAGAACGCAATGAATTCCAAAGACCACACCACACTGGTAGCAGCCGTTAAGGCAGCTGGTCTTGTGGAGACATTACAGGGCAAGGGACCTTTCACTGTATTTGCCCCCACCAATGCCGCTTTTAATGAGCTGCCGTCAGGTGCGGTAAGCAATCTGCTGAAGCCTGAGAATAAGGAGCAGCTTGCATCGGTACTTACTTACCATGTAGTAGCAGGCAAGTGGGATGTTGCCGCTATAAAGCAAAAGATAAAAGAAGGTGGCGGCCGCACTGAAATGAAAACAGTACAGGGTGGCAAGCTCATACTGGCAGAAATCAATGGTAAGATATGGGTAGTGGACAGTAAGAGTACAAGGGCTATGGTTACCATCAGCGATGTGTATCAGAGTAATGGGGTGATTCATGTTATAAACAAGGTGCTGATGCCGTAATCTCCATTTTTTGAGGCGTATAGATTGTGTGTGGTTGGTGCAAAGCCCGCTGGTACCGTTTCCGGTGCCGGCGGGTCTTTTTATGAGGGTGTGCCTTTCATATATTAAGGTCATTTTTCTTACCTTTGCACCGCGTTTGGAGGCTGTATGCCTCCGTTTTACACACTGAATCAATTGGTATATGAAGATATTAGTTTGTTTGTGTCCGGTTCCTGATACGACCACCAAAATCGCATTCAGCGACAACAACACTACTTTCAACACTCAGGGAGTTACATTTATCATCAATCCCTACGATGAGTGGTATTCACTGGTACGTGCGCTGGAGCTGAAAGAAGCCGGTACTGCCACTGCAGTACATCTGGTTACTGTAGGTAAGGCCGATGCTGAGCCCGTTATCCGTAAGGCGCTGGCGCTGGGTGGCGATGAGGCTATCCGTATAGATACCGATAGCAATGACCCTTACGTGATTGCTGCTCAGATAGCGGAATACGCCAAGAACGAAGGTTATGGTATGGTACTCTGCGGTAAAGAGTCTATAGATTATAACAACGGTACTGTAGGTGCTATGCTGGCCGAGCTGCTGGATATGAACTATCTGGGCTTTGCCTCTAAGGTAGATGTAGCTGGCGATACCGTTACGGTACACCGTGAAATAGACGGTGGCGACGAGACAGATGCATGTGCTATGCCGCTTGTTATCTCCTGCCAGAAGGGTGTAGCTGAGGCGCGTATCCCTAATATGCGTGGCATCATGGCTGCACGTACCAAGCCACTGAAGGTAGTAGCGCCTGCTGCGGTAGATGCCGTTAGCAGCATTACATCATACGAAATGCCGCCAGCCAAGACCGGTGTGAAGATGATAGCAGCAGATAATATGGATGAGTTGGTAAACCTGCTTCACACAGAAGCTAAGGTGATATAATCGCTATCTACTAATCAACTTTTAACTTTTTTGACTTTATATATATGTCAGTAATAGTATTTGCGGAACACGCACAGGGAGTATTTAAGAAAAAATCGCACGAGGCTGTACAGTACGCCTCCCGTATAGCAGCGGCTATGGGTACTACCGTTACCGCAGTTGCCGTAGGCACTGTAGGTAATGATGAGCTGCAGTCACTGGGTGCTTTCGGCGCAGCTAAGGTGCTGCACGTAGCAGATGCCCGTCTGGATGGTTTCAGCTCACGCCCCTATGCTAAGGTGGTAGTAGCTGCCGCACAGCAGGAAGGTGCAAAAGTTATTGTTTGCCTGCACGATACTACAGGCCGCGCAGTAGCGCCACGCGTAGCAGCTCGCCTCAGGGCGGGTATGGTAGGCGGTGCCATTGCAGACCCTGTTACAGACGGTGGCTTTACCGTGAAGAAGGGTGTATTCTCCGGCAAGGCGTTTGCCAACGTCAGCATCAGTACCGATGTAAAGGTGATTACCCTCATGCCCAATACTTTCCAGGTTACCAAAGGTGAGGGTAGTGCATCTGTAGAAGCACTCTCTGTATCTTTCGATGATAAGGATTTTGCTGTACAGGTGAAGGAAGTAACAAAAGCCAGCGGCAGTGTACCGCTGTCAGAGGCTGAGCTGGTAGTAAGCGGTGGCCGTGGCCTGAAAGGTCCTGAAAACTGGGGTCTGATAGAAAATCTGGCTGCAGAGCTGGGCGCAGCTACTGCCTGCTCCCGTCCCGTGGCCGACTCTCACTGGCGTCCGCATCACGAGCACGTAGGCCAGACAGGTGGCACCATCCGTCCTAATCTGTACATAGCAGCAGGTATCTCCGGTGCTATACAGCATCTGGCAGGTGTTAACGGCTCCAAGACAATTGTCGTTATCAATAAAGACCCTGAAGCGCCATTCTTCAAGGCTGCTGACTATGGTGTACTGGGCGATGTGTTTGAAGTACTGCCACGCCTCACCGAGGCCGTGAAGAAGTTCAAGGCATCACACTAAGCATAGTAAAAAGAATAGTACAGCGGCCCGGTCATCCCGGGCTGCTGCTTTTTTAGTACTTTATATACATTGCCCTGTTCAGGCAATTGCCACCGATACTGTATCTTTGGATAATATTATATCTGCAGTTACGTTGAATAGTTTATGAGACCATTTAAATACATATTGCTCGGAATCCTGGCTACAATTGGTGTTTTCTCCATGGTAGTAACCACTTCCTGCTCTAAAAATGAGTGTGGTGCCGTTACCTGTCTCAACAAAGGTCAATGCCGGGGCGGTATATGCCAGTGCTTAACGGGCATTTACGGAGTAAACTGTGAAGTAGTAGACCGCGTTACCTATGCGGGCACCTATGCAGGTCTTTATCCTTTTGCCAACGATACTACTGCCAACCAGGAGCATAAACTCATTTTTGCCCCTACCGACGATACTACCGATTTTTCCCAGATGCAGATGGTGTGGCTGGATACTTCAGGCCTTCCTGTAGTGTCACTGGCTATTAAACTGGATGCCCCGGGCTCATCAGGCACTACCTATTCAGTTACTGATACGCTCATGAATAACATCCGCTATACAGGCTCCGGCCTGCTCAGTACCAAAATGGCTACACTGAAGCTGAATCTGGACTATGGCAACGGCACAAAAGAGTCTCTGTATTTCAACAACTATATGAAGCTGTAACTTTGTGTACTGCTTTATAACATCACTCAATCTTAGTCACAATGCACATCTCTACCGATAAAGCTCCGCAACCCGTAGGTCTTTACCCGCATGCACGCCGTGTGGGCAATCTGCTCATACTTTCAGGCGTAGGCCCCCGCAAGGCAGGCAGCGATGAGATTCCAGGTCTGAAGACAGATAAGCATGGCAACTATCTGGAGTTCGACTTTGCAGCACAGGTACGCTCTGTTTTTGACAATGTGCGGGTGATACTGGAAGAGAGTGGCAGCAGCTGGGATAAGCTGGTAGATGTTACCGTTTTCCTTACAGACATGAAGCGCGACTTCCATATCTATAATAAGATTTATGCCGAGTACTTCAAGGAAAATCAGCCCTGCCGTACTACTGTAGGCATAGATTCCCTACCCACAGCTATAGCTATAGAGCTGAAATGTATAGCTGTAATAGACTGATAATAAGGATCTTCCGGAATAGTTTTCTTTTTCACAGGTAACAGATGCAATAATGCAATAAGATATTGCGTTATATTGCAATCTGTAATCACCTTGCCATGAGATTGCTTATACCCCTTTTATTGTTTATCGGCTGTTCATTGTCGTCATGCGTCACGCTGTTCTCTTCGCGCACCGTTAAGGTGCCAGTCAAGGCGCCTCCTGGCACCACACTTGTATGGAACAATAATGGCCATACAGATACTGTTGTAGCATCAAAATATAAAAGCTATTTGCCGGTGCTTCGTAGCGGGAACAGGCTGTACATCACAGCTATCAATGATAGCATTCATACCGATCTCAGTGTCCGCCCCACGGTCAACGGTATGATATTTGCTAACATGTACGGCTTTGGTATTGCTGGTTTTATTGTAGATATGTGTTCCCCCAGGCGTTTCACATACCCTCGTACATTCATAGAGCTGCGTAGCACTCCTCAGGCTACCCGGTTTGTTACTGTGCGCCGCCGTAGCTACCATACCGGCTCCGCCGAGCTTACCTGTACCACACCACTTGCTCATTTTTGGCAACATGACATAGACGGCTTCTCGCCACGCCTCACAGTAACTGGTTTGGGTTTGGGTGGTACTTATTATTATGCGCCGGATGCGTTTGTTTTTGTGGAGGGAGCGGTAAGCTCCTCAAAAATGGGAAGGGACTATTGGCGGTATGACTGGGAGAACGGGCCCTCAATATCTGTGCAGGAAATACTAGGTTGGTCGGCTGCTGCCCGGCATCACCACCGGCTGGGCCGCTTTGATATTGGTTATGGACTCGGCTTTACACAATACGTAGCCCGGCGTTACCACTATCTGTACGGAAACGGGAGTGTATATGCCGAGGTCACAGAGCGGCAGCGAAACTTTGAAAGCATAGGCTCATCAATCTCTGTCGGTTTTCGCATTACCAATGACTTTTTTGCCCGGTTCACATACCAGCCGCAGCTCATAGCTGTAGAGCAGGGGGTTACTTTCGACTACCGGCACTCCTATAATTTCGGTTTCAACTGGCAGATGCGCCTTTCTTCGCAGTAAGATACTTCGGAATGTATGATTGAATATGTAGCAGGAAGTTGACTTATATTTTCCTTTTTGCTTCGTAATTCCGATATTTGTTTTTATCTTTCCGAGCTACTTAACAAAACTTTAAAGCGTTGAAAAGGGTACTATTATCTCTGGCATTGTCGCTTCCGTTGGGCCTTTCGGCTCAGGATACGCACCATGAAATAGGGCTGGGCCTCGGCATGGCCAACTACTACGGCGATCTTCAGCCTAAGATGTTTGCCTCTGATGGCTACCGTCCTATGGCTACGGTAGTATATAAGTTTTTTATGAGTCCGCGTATTGGCTTGCGTACCGGCGTTTCCTACGCTCAGGTTACAGCAGCAGATTCACTGGGGCGCATACCTATCAATCAGAAGCGTAATCTCAGCTTTACCTCCAATATATTTGAGTTTCACGGTGCTGTTGAGTTTAACTTCCTGCCTATTGATGTATTGAGGCGCAAGGTCACTCCTTACATCTTTGGTGGTGTGGGTGTGTTCTACTTTAATCCGTTTGCCGAGGATAATGCCGGTAACAAGCACTTCCTGCGTCCCCTCAGCACTGAGGGTCAGGGCCTGCCCCGCTATCCCGACCGCAAACAGTATAGCCTCGTGAATATGTCATTCCCATTCGGTGGTGGTTTCAAGTTCTTCATAGGCAAAACCATCCTCATTACTCCTGAAGTTGGTTTCCGTTATACAAACACTGACTATCTGGATGATGTAAGCAAGTCTTATGTAAATCTGGATACGCTGGCAGCCTACAAAGGTCAGCTGGCACGCTCTATGTCTTTCCGTGGCAAGGACGTAAATAACTGGGATGGCAACAACCCCAACTACGGCTTTCAGCGTGGCGACAGCAAAGCAAATGACTGGTACTGGTTCTCTAACATAACAGTAACGGTTTACTTCCGCTCGTTTGGCAACAGGCGCGCATATACCAAAACCCGCTGCCCGGGTTTCTACAGGTAAGGCCATAGTAACCTTTAAATACCGGCCGGCACCCTGAGGTGCCGGTTTTTGTTTATAGCCCTATACCCACACCCAGTTCGCCCATTTCAGCTACATTGAGGTGGGCCTTCAGCCCTACAAAAGCAAACAGCTCTTTTACAGGTCCCCGCTCCCGCTGCACACAGTAGTAGTTCAGTGTTACCTTCTCATATACATCCTGCCGCTGCAGGTAGTCCTTCTTCAGGTACACGCCCGCCTGCAGCAGTATGCCCACACGCCCCATCAGAAACTCATTGCCGGCTATAATAGCGCTCTTGTATGATTGAGCGCCTTCCCTTCCCTGTTCCAGACCATTATCGCGCAGGTAGGCGCGTGTGCTGCTGTGCCATGAGTAGTCTATACCGGCAAATGCCTTGTTATTGCCCCGCCAGCGGCGGCTCATATATGCAGTACCTATGTACACCGGGTATAATGGGCCCCCGTTGGTAAATGCCGATACCAGAGACATGCTGTAGCGTGCCTGTATCAGGTAGCGGTCCCGGGGGGGCTTAAAGGGCCATTGCACCCGCACCGGATGTACCGTAACCGGGTAGTAGCTTAGCCCGGCCGATATGCCTGCCACATTCACCCCCAGATTGGGTTTGCGTACAGAGCCATTGGATATGTGCGTCACAAATGCCCCTGCATTCACTGTCCAGTGGTCATTGATGGTATATACACCATCGGTGCGTATCATGATAAAGTCATTGATGGTGCTGCTTATGGCCACATTCACCGTATTTACCGGATTGGCACGGCTATACTTACGGGTCACAAATCCTATGCCGTTGCCTACGCGCAGTGTCCACTCCAGATGGCGGCGGTGCAGCAGCGGAAAGGTGATATTGGGATACAGCCCCCACGTGGTGCCATATACGCTGTCTATGCCGTAGTGTATCATAGCGGCTGCTATACCCAGGCGTGGGTAGTGCCGCCACTGGTGCCACGGCTTGCGGCCCCATGTACGCCACAGTACATTCACATCGGTGCCGGTAGTAAGGGCTGGTATGGGCAGGGTAAACTTCTCCTCATGGCGAAAAACCTTACCCGCCAGGCTGTTCAGCTCTATGCCCAGCCCTGCATTATGGCGCACAGGCCCCTGCGCTGCTGCCCGTGAGGTCCATAACAGCAGTGCCATACCCCATAGCGGGGCTACAGGCAGCAATGAGCGTATATAGCGGAAGTGATGCACTTGATTACGTGCCTAAGATAGAACAGATTTGTGGCACAGCCACTTTATAGACCCTGCTTATATGGCTACAGATGTGCTTGCTTGATAATCAGTAAATTTGCACTGCAATAAAACCGTACAGCCAATGACTGCCAGACAATACAAAGCTTCTATTCTGATAGCAGAGGATGAGGAGAGCATGCGCGAAGCGCTGAAGCTGAATATGGAGCTGGAAGGCTATGAGGTGACTACGGTAGAGAATGGCCCCGCCGTTATAAAAGCGGTGAAGAACGAATACTTTGACCTCATTATACTGGACATTATGATGCCCGACATGGACGGCATCACCGTATGCGAAACCATACGCATGCAGCACAATGATGTGCCTATCCTTTTCCTCTCTGCCCGCAACAGCAGTGCCGACCGTGTAGAGGGGCTGCGCAAGGGTGGCGATGACTATCTTACCAAGCCCTTCAATCTGGAAGAGTTGCTGCTGCGTGTAGATAAGCTGGTGACCAAGAACAAGAAGATGAGAGAGCCACAGTCAGTAAGTGATATATATGAGTTTGACGGCTGTGTGATAGACTTTGGCGCCCATGAGTGCAAAGACAAGAATGGGCAGATGCAGGAACTGAGCAAGAAAGAAGCTGCCCTGCTGCGCCTGCTTACAGAGCATGAGGGTGAGGTAGTATCGCGCGAGCAGATACTGCAGATAGTATGGGGCTACAACGTATATCCCACCACCCGCACCATAGACAACTTCATCCTCAACTTCCGCAAATTCTTCGAAAAAGACAGCCGCAACCCCCGCCATTTCCATTCCATAAGAGGCATCGGGTATAAGTTTACGAAGTAGTATAATGCATCGGGTATTTTCGTAATTTAGATACGATGTAATACCCCTTTGCTGTGAAAAAAACACACTACCATAGGGCAGGCTTTCTTGTTACCCTGCTTAGTACATTTGGAATGCGGGCGCTGGCCGAAGATGACGGCTCCCGGGAACAACTTGCCCTGGCGTTAGGCATGTCCAGAGAGGTCCTGAATACCTTTGTAAAGCCCTTGCTGGGTATGGCTGGAGATAGCATCATGAAGCTGTCGGAGGATGCCCGTTCTGCCGTAGACCATGAGTTGAACTCACATCTGGAGGGGGCTATCAGAACAGCATACAAAGATGCCCTGTACGACATAGAACAGGAAATAGTACAGGAGCTGAACCTGAAAGAGGGCCGGACTGAACTGTGGCGCAGGCTGCTACTCAATGAGGCCGTTGAAAAGCGGGAAACCTATGAACAGTTGATGCTGGATTTCTTTTTTCCCCTACGGAAGGCGCTGAGCGATGATACAGCCATAAGGGTAATGCTGGAGGAGCATAGCCAGTTGCAGCCCGATGAATACATCCGCCATATCATCAGCACAAAGCTACCTGCCTATGCCGATAAGGAACAGTTTGTAGTGGATATTGCAGCACGCTTCCGCAGACATTATCCGCACCATTTCCTGCAGCAACTGAAAAGAGACGACAAGGCAAAGACGGTTTATTTTACAATATCTATCGAGGCACTGCTGCACAGCGGAATAGAGCAGAAGGAAATGCTACATAGCGTGCTGGCTGAGTTGAATGGGGTGATACCGGGCAGCTTATCAGGCATAAAAGAACTGATTGCAGACAGGACAGCCGCAATAGATGCAGGATTGGCACAGCTACAGCAGCAGATAGCTGCCAAAGCAGAGCCGGATCTTATAGATACAGACAGACACAACAAGCGCAACCGCCCGGGCAATGAGGGCAACCTCTTCAACTACAAATACCGCTATACCACATTTACGGGCCGCAATAGTGAGATGAGTGAGTTACAGTCTTTTCTGGAGCATGAGGAAAAGTACTGCTGGTGGATGATTATAGGGCCCGGTGGTATGGGTAAAAGCAGGCTGGCACTCGAGACAATAAAGGTAGCTATTCAGAAGGGGTGGAATGCCGGATTTCTGGATGTAAAGGACGACTTTGACTGGACGCACTGGAATCCCGGTATGGACACGCTGATGGTGATAGACTATGCCTTTGCCAGTACTGATGCTACAGCCGCCCTGCTGGAAAAGGTGGGGACACGTGCCGCGCGATATGGCAATAAGCTGCGCATACTGCTGCTGGAAAGAAGCATTACGCCCGAATGGAAAAACGTGCAGACGAAACCAGCCATCAGAGACTATACATACCGCCACCCGGAAGCAAACACCCTTGAGCTTCCCCCTCCGGATAGCCTTTGGCTAATCATAGCCGATGTAATAGCACAGAGTGCGCTGGATGCTGATGACAAATATGCCCTGCTGCACAGGGAAGCCGAGATAATGCATGACCTGGAACAGATAGACCCGCTGCGGCGACCACTATTTGCCTTTTTTGCAGCTAAAGCGTTGGTTTATTCAGAGGGTAAGAATATACGGGGCTGGAATGTGGACCGCCTTCTCGAGTTTCATTTACAACGGCTGGAGACGGAGTACTGGAGTAAATCAGAAACATACAGAAACAATGCATTGGCATTTAAAAAGCTATTGCTGATTGCGACTTTGTGCAGGCAACTACCCGCAGATGAAATGATTGCTTTAGAAAAGGAACTGAACCTGCCGCCCGACAGCAAAAGCGTGTACGCACTGCTTGCAGATGACGAGGGTAACAAAAACAATGAGCGTGGCTACTATACCGGCTTGCAGCCTGATATTCTGGCGGGGTATTTCATTGCCAAAACATTCAACTCATTGGTGGATGGCTCTCTCTCTGGCTGCAATGAGGAGGATGCGGACAGCCTTTTTCTTCGTGCATGGAATGTGAATAGTTTTGGCTGTGCGCATACTATTTACCTGCTTTGGCAGGATTTTTTAGCTGGTCGGGATGTCTTGACCGTATATGACTTTCTGGATTTTCTGGAAAAGAATGTAATGAATCAGTCGGAGGCGCAGGTTGCACATTTCGCTTTGCTGTTATCTGCCATTGGCACAGTACATTATGAGAGAAATGAGCATGAAGCTTCTCTTGGGTATTATGAAAGAGCCATCCGTTTACAGCCTGAATATGCAGAGGCGTATTACAACCGTGGCGTGTTGCGATCAGCACAAGGGGACAAAGAAGGCGCGTTATCGGACTATAGTGAGGCGATTCGTTTACAGCCTGAATATGCAAAAGCGTACAACAACCGTGGCAATGTAAGGGGTGACCTCGGAGACAGAATGGGTGCATTATCGGACTATAGTGAGGCGATCCGTTTACAGCCTGAATATGCAAGGGCGTACTACAACCGTGGCAATGTAAGGGATGATGTCGGAGACAGAGAAGGCGCGTTATCGGACTATAGTGAGGCGATCCGTTTACAGCCTGAGTATGCAAAGGCGAACTACAACCGAGGCTTGTTGCGGTCAGCACAAGGGGACAAAGAAGGCGCGTTATCGGACTATAGCGAGGCGATTCGTTTACAGCCTGATGATGCAGCGGCGTACAACAACCGAGGCGTGTTGCGGTCAGCACAAGGGGACAAAGAAGGAGCGTTATCGGACTATAGTGAGGCGATCCGTTTACAGCCTGAATATGTAGCAGCGTACTACAACCGTGGCAATGTAAGGGATGATGTCGGAGACAGAGAAGGAGCGTTATTGGACTATAGTGAGGCGATCCGTTTACAGCCTGAATATGCAGAGGCGTATTACAACCGAGGCGTGTTGCGGTCAGCACAAGGGGACAAAGAAGGCGCGTTATCGGATTATAGTGAGGCGATCCGTTTACAGCCTGATGATGCACAGGCGTACTACAACCGTGGCAATTTAAGGGATGATGTCGGAGACAGAGAAGGAGCGTTGTCGGACTATAGTGAGGCGATCCGTTTACATCCTGAATATGCACAGGCGTACTACAACCGTGGTGTATTGCGGTCAGCACAAGGGGACAAAGAAGGCGCGTTATCGGACTATAGTGAGGCGATCCGTTTACAGCCTGAGTATGCAAAGGCGTACAACAACCGAGGCGTGTTGCGGTCAGCACAAGGGGACAAAGAAGGAGCGTTATTGGACTATAGTGAGGCGATCCGTTTACAGCCTGATGATGCAGCGGCGTACTACAACCGTGGCAATTTAAGGGATGATCTCGGAGACAGAGAAGGAGCGTTATTGGACTATAGTGAGGCGATCCGTTTACAGCCTGAATATGCACAGGCATACTACAACCGTGGCATAACAAAGATATATTCGGAAGACTATGCAGGTGCCCTCACAGATTTTGATAAGGTTATTAGCTTGTCTCCTGATACTGCTAAATATTATTTCCTTCGTGGCATATGCCACCGCTCACTCGGCAATGAACCCGCTGCCTGTGCCGATTTCAAGAAAGCCTTAGATCTCGGCTTTGAGGAAGCCCGGGAAGAGTATGAGCAGTGTGGTGGCCACTAACCCCTCAGCCCCCTCAGCCTTTCCACGGCATCATTCAGCGTTTCTTCTTTTTTGGCAAAGCAGAAGCGTATGAGCCTGTCGTCCTTACCGGTACTATAGAAGGCGCTTACGGGTATGGTGGCTACGCCATATTCTTTGGTGAGCCATTCGGCAAACTGATGGTCGGGCATATCGCTGATGCGTTCATAGCCTGCCACCTGAAAGTAGCTGCCCTGTGTGGGGGTATGTATGGTAAAGGGGGTATCGGCCATCAGTGACAGGAAGTGATTGCGCTTGCGCTCCATCACGCTGTGTATGGGTTCTGTACCGTTTGCCAGGTGGGCCGCCAGTGCATACTGCGCAGGGGTATTCACCGTAAAGCACAGAAACTGGTGTATGCGGCGGAAGGCCGTAGTGAGCTCAGGCGGCGCTATGCAGTAGCCCATCTTCCAGCCGGTATTGTTATACACCTTACCAAAGGAGAAGAGCGCAAAGCTGCGCTGCCGTAGCTCCTCATGCTCCAGCACAGAGTAGTGCCGCTGCCCGTCAAACACCAGCTGCTCATATACCTCATCAGAAAGGATAAGGATATCTGTATCGCGCACCAGCGCCGCCAGCTGGTTCCAGTCTTCCCGGCTCCATATAGCGCCGGTAGGGTTGTGCGGGGTATTGATGATAATGGCTCTTGTACGTGCCGTAATGGCATCGGCCACCCGCTGCCAGTCTACAGTAAAGGAGGGAGCAGAAAGGGGTACAGATACTGCCTTTGCGCCATTCATCTCTATATTGGGTATGTAGCTGTCATAGGCTGGCTCCAGTACTATTACTTCATCTCCCGGCTGTAGTATGGCCGTAAATGCCGTGTATATGGCGTAGGTAGCGCCGGGGGTAATGGTTATCTCCGTGTCGGGGTCTATGGCCAGGCCATAGCGCTGTGCAAAGTTGGCAGCCACAGCCTGCCGCAGCAGGGGCAGGCCCGTCATAGGTGCGTACTGGTTATATCCATCTGTAGTAGCCTTGGCCAGTGCAGCAGACAGCCGCTCATCTATATGAAAGTCAGGAAACCCCTGCGACAGATTGATGGCATTGTGCTGCTGTGCCAGTGCACTCATTACGGTGAATATAGTAGTGCCTGTGGCAGAGTGTTTCTGTGGTAACTGCATACCTGCAATATAGTAAAAACACAGCGCTCTACTGTGCCGTTACACATTCATGCGGTTTGCGGTCGGCAGGTGGTTTTGTGCCACTGCGTCTGTTGGTAGCTTTTATCTGCCGCACAGCGGGGCAGTTTACCGTATGGTACACCTTTGACGATGAGCTGGTGGTCCAGTAGTATTGTGTAGCTGTGGCAGCAGGCTGTGTAGCCGCATTGCCGGTGGCCTGTATCCACACCGGGGCGGTCCATGCACGGTCGCCGCCGGCCTGCTTAATGCGCAGGTAGCAGAAGGAGCTGCCCGCCATAGCGTGTGCTACAGGGAGTGTATGCAGCCCGTTACCTTTTACACGGGTGCGGCTCACTATACCATCTGTCTCTTTATGATTTCTGGCAGTGGTGCTTACCTCTGGCTGTATGCTGCTCATTACTACCTCCACATCATAGCCTGCACCTGCCTCGTCGGCATCGCGCAGCAGTACATTCAGGTGCAGCGCTCCGGCTGTTTTTGTGTGCAGGGTAGCACCCATTACAGAGTCATTCACGTATAGTATAGCCGTAAGGTTTTTATCCTCTGTTACAAATGTTCTGTTTCGGCGGAAGGCATCATACAGCATTGCCTCAGTAAGTGCAGGAGCCACTACACCTGTGCGCGCATCGGTCACAGTGCCCCATGTGCGGTAATGGTTGTCCTGCCCGGCCGATGGGCTTACATGTATGCCCTGCTTCAGGTAAAAGAAGTAGTCATTAGCATTGTCGTGATAGTGATAATCTTCAGTTCGGGTTTGTGCCATGGCAGGGCCACTCAGCAGCTCTATGAGGTGGGTGTAGGGCTGCATAGCGCCGGCCCAGTTGCTGAAAGCGGGGCCCAGGTCGCCGGCATCAATGCCATAGTCGTTATACATGCGGCGTTTTTCCTTATCGCTACCTGCAGTGGCAAACAGGTCCTGCTCCACCTCCGGATGATTCAGCTGTATCACAGCGCCCGGGGCTGCTGTGCGCAGGTGGTCCAGTAGTAGGCGGTAGTTACCGTTTTCAGTAGTAAGTACATGGTCCACACCCAGCACATTCACATGATTGCCGGTAGAGATGGTAGAAAATTCCTGCCCGTACAGCGCTACAAAGTTCCTGTCGGTAGCATTATGTGCGGCCTGTATGAGTGGGGTGAGCGTTACCTGCTCACTGCGGTAGGTGCCACCGGTTTTCCACTTACGGGTTACGGTTACATTTCTGTTGCCGTTGTAAAGTTCATGCATGCGCGCTATGGATATACCATCCTTCCGCTCTCCCGCGCCCGACTCTGCCTCTATATGGTTGTGCGGCGTTACTGCAAAAAAATGCAGGCCTGCCTTGCGGGCCATAGCATAGGCTTCAGCGGGAGTGCCGCTGCCATCGCATATCATAGTGTGTGCGTGCAGCAGGCCATAATACACATGCAGTGAGGTGTCGGGCCGGGCCGTGGCGGTACAGGAAAGCAGCAGGAATAGTGGTAGTATATACCGGTGCATAGCAGTAGCTGAGGTAGTGGTGAAAAAAGAAAAAACCCGCCACCGGGGCGGGTTTCAGATGTCGTTGCTCGTGTCAGTACTCGTCCTCGTTGAAGAAGAAGTCCTCCTGCGTCGGATAGTCGGGCCAGATATCCTCAATGCCTTCATAGATCTCACCTTCATCATCCAGTTCCTGCAGGTTTTCCACCACCTCAAGCGGTGCGCCTGAGCGAATGGCGTAGTCTATCAGTTCGTCTTTGGTAGCGGGCCACGGCGCGTCTTCGAGATGTGATGCCAGTTCAAGTGTCCAGAACATATTATAGTGAATTTAATTCTTTAGCGTTTTCGGCAAATGTAAGTGAAAAAACAAAAAACCAAAGACAAATTTTGGTCAATAAAATTCTCAGAAACATTATATAACAAGCCATTATGAAAATCGCTTCTGATGGGGTCATCCTTAAAATTTTATGGATAACTTGCAGGGTTCATTGGCGAATTGTCGCAACCGGGTTATATATATGCTATCTGCAAAAGGTCTCTCCAAAAAGTATGCCACGTTTACGGTGGTAAATGATGTGTCGCTGGACGTGGCACGGGGCGAGATTGTTTCTGTTACGGGCCCTTCCGGTGCCGGTAAGAGTACCCTGCTGCACCTGCTGGGTGGCCTGGATAAGCCCGATGCCGGCAGCGTGCTCATAGATGGTACTGACCTGCTGAAACTCCCTGCCAAAAAACAGGCACGTTTCCGCAATGACCACATAGGCTTTGTATTTCAGTTTCATCATCTGCTGCCTGAGTTCTCGGCGGTGGAGAATGTATGCATGCCGCTATGGATAAAGGGACTGGGTAAAAAAGAGGCAGCAGAGAAAGCCCGGGATATACTGGCTGTGGTAGGCCTCTCGCACCGGCTGGAAAATAAGCCGTCAGAGCTATCGGGTGGTGAGCAGCAGCGTGTGGCTATAGCAAGAGCGCTGGTTACAGGCCCATCGGTAGTAATGGCCGATGAACCTACCGGCAACCTGGACAGTGAGAATGCGCATCTCATTCACCGGCTGTTTCTGGACCTGCGCCGGCAGCTGGGGCAGACGTTCATTATGATAACGCATAATGATGCCCTGGCCCTTATGACAGACCGCACACTAATGATGCAGGATGGCCGCATAGTAAACGAGCGGCGCAACGGTAGTTAATGTTATAAAACCATACCGGTTACAGAAACCTGCCCTGCATCTGCTACCTTTACATCTGTATCCGGGTTTGTATAGCTATGATGAAGTATTTCCGTTACTATCCGTGGGGCATGCAGTTGGTGCTGTTCCTGCTTATGACGTTCACCTTCCTTTCGGGCGCATCAGTTATTGTGTATAGTCTGTTTCCCCGTCTTTCGGGTATGCCGCTTACGGTGCTTACCGATATAGGTCCGTCATCTACGCGGCAGGCAGTGCGGGCGTTTCTTACAGTGCAGGGGGTACAGAGTTCCTTTATCTTCCTGCTACCGGCGGCTGTGTTTGCTTATCTTACCCACCCACGCCCTGGAGGGTACCTGGGGCTGAGACGGCCAGGGCGCAGCACACACTGGATACTGGCCATCACGCTTATGGCAGGCGCTATGCCACTGCTCTCTGGCCTGCAGGAGCTTATGAGTCACATTGACTTTGGTGCAGAAGTAAAGAAGAGCCAGGAAGCACAGGAAGGAATTATGAAAGCCCTGATGACCATGCCATCCTTTGGCGACTTTATAGCCACCTTTCTGGTAGTGGCAATAGTACCGGGTATAGGCGAGGAGCTGTTTTTCAGAGGGGTGTTCATGCGTTTCTCTGCACAGCGCAGCCGCAACATGGTTATTCCCATACTGCTATCGGCTGTGGTGTTTTCTTACGCACACTTCAATGTATATGGCGGTCTATCCATTTTCATAGCGGGTGTGCTGCTGGCGCTTATCTACTACTTTACCGGCTCCCTGCTGGTGAGTATGGCCGCGCATATCTTCTTTAACGGAATACAGGTAGTGCTCAACTATGCCGGTAACAGCAATCCTGCCATGAAGCAGGCAATAGAAACAGATTCTATGCCGGTGGCAGCAATACTGGCCGGTGCAGTGGTTTTTGGTATATCGCTATGGCTGCTGATAAAAACAAAGACACCGCTACCCGCAGGCTGGACAGCCGATTTCTCTCCTGCCGAAATAGAGGAGATGAAAAGAGAGCGCGACAGTGAGTGATATCAGATTCCAGGTATAACCAACGGTACATTAAAGCCGCTATATTTACAATCCTTATGGATCTGAAGAAGTTCAAAGACACCGTAGTACGGAAGAAAAAGTCACTATCTGGCTTTCTGCACCAGCTGGAAGAGCTGGTGCCGCCCGATATGCAGGAGATAGTGGATAAGGCAGATACAGCGGTGTGGAAAGAGATAGACTGTACTACCTGTGCCAACTGCTGTAAGGCAATGACCCCTACCTACTCACCACAGGATATAAAACGCATAGCTGCTCACCTGGGTATGACAGCAAAAGCGTTTCGGGATAAGTGGCTGTACAAAGAAGAGGAGACCGGCGACTGGATGAACCGTACACAGCCCTGCCAGTTTCTGGTAGATGATAAGTGCTCCATTTATGAGGTACGCCCTGAAGACTGTGCCGCATTTCCCCATCACAACCTGAAGCCATTTGATATATACGGAGATACTTACAAGGCCAATCTGAACCATTGCCCTGCTACGCTGCTGCTGGTAGACAAGGTAAAGAAACACGTAGAGCGGGAATACATATGGCCTGCTCAGCTACCGGATAAACAGTAGCAGGGTAAGAAATGCCGGATGATGACGGAGCTTAGTTGCGGCAGGCAACAAATATGAATGGGGTATTCTTCTTTTCCCTGAGGGCGGCACGCACCTTGCCGGGATGTTTTATGAACTTATACTTCTGCAGGTCATACACTTCAAGGCAGGTTACATATTCCTGACTGATGCTTATACGCTTCAGATAAAGCTCCAGAAAGCGCGCAGAGCTGCCATCTGTCGCACCAATGTTTCTGAGGTATTGATTCCAGACTCTGTCCCTGTCCTTGTACCACATAACGATAAATTTTGTTTCGGGGAGTACTGGTGTTTTCTTTGTTGTTACCTGTATTTTTTGGGTGGCTTATAGTTACCCATAATATCAGATCCGCAGCCACAGTTACGGCTGCTGCGACAGCCCTCCGTGAGGATAGCAATGCCACACAGTACAAACAAATAAACCACCAGGCGCCTTACCGTTGTTCCTTTCATAAAATCTACTTTTGTAAAAATAGAGAATATTGCTCAATCATACTCCCAAAAATATTCTGGTAGCTCCTCTGGACTGGGGTGCCGGGCATACCACCCGCTGCATTCCACTCATGAGGCATATACTGGATGCGGGACACCGGGTAATATTTGCCGGTAATGACCGGCAGCAGGCTATCATAAACTCAGAGATGGGTGGCGATGCCGTTACTATGGTGCATCTGGAGGGGTATAACATCACTTATTCTCCCCTCAACCGTATAGCACAGGCCGGCCTGCTGCTGCAGGCACCTGCTGTCATGGCAGCTATCCGTAATGAGCAGCAGTGGCTCAGGGCAGCAGTAAAGCAGTGTCAGATAGACGGCATCGTATCTGACAATCGTTACGGATTATACCATAGCTCTGTACCCTCAGTCATCATTACCCACCAGCTCAGGGTACTGAGTGGTATGGGCCGCCTGCCCGATAATATAGTACAGCGGTTGCACTACCGGTGGCTATCCCGTTTTGGTGCGGTGTGGGTGCCCGATGTGCCGGGTGCAGATAACTTGGCCGGGCAGCTTTCCCAGCCGGTGGTATTGCCTCCCGGTACCCATTATCTGGGTTTGCTCTCCCGGTTTTCGGGTATGGGTTTACAGGAAACAGGTGCCGACCCGGACCGCTTGCTGGTGTTGCTGTCAGGGCCGGAGCCACAGCGCACTATACTATCACAAATGCTGTGGCCTCAGGTAGCAGCATATCATGGCCGTGTTGTTTTTGCAGAGGGGAACGATAGTGCAGCTACCCCGGCAGTTATACCCCCGCATGTAAGCTGGCATAAACGGCTGTCTGGCACAGCGCTGGCCACAGAGATTAGCCGTGCTGGCATGGTCATATGCCGCAGCGGCTACTCTACGCTTATGGACCTGGGTATTTTTGATGCCAGAGCTATACTCATTCCCACCCCTGGGCAAACAGAGCAGGAATATCTGGGCCGCATTATGCAGCAGCAGGGCCGTCATTACTGCACCCCGCAGTCGGGCTTTTCTCTTGAGCAAAGCCTTAAAAAGGCTCAGGGCCTGAAGGATGCTTCAGGCCCTGAGCGCAGAGTATTTGATATTCACAAAGAGGTGGTAAGCCAATGGCTCACTACACTATGAATCAGAAGAAGTCATAAGCACGACGTGCCATATTGATGCGGATACCCCCATAGAAGTAGGTAGTCTTCAGCGCACTATTGAAATTGCCGGTAGTAGATGTATGCGGATATGTGCCTGCTACATTCTCATAATTGCGGTATACACCACCTAAATCCAGGTAAAAGTTTCTGTATACCTGAAAGGAAGCATTAAGACTTAGCATCTGGCAGCGGCTTTCAGGGCCGTTTATCATTTTTACGCCATACTGTGTGGTAGCAGAGGGGTAGTTTTTGAATATATCGTTGCCAAAGTTGGCAGAGCCGGTATCATTACCACGGCGGTACATAGTAGCGCGGGCGGTTAGTACAACGTTTTTCATAGGCTCATACCGTATCTGCCCTATGAACTTGATGAAGCCTGAGCCCAGAGGGTCGGCCAGAGGCTGGTTATAGTTGGTATAGTTGGCAATGGTGTCCTGTGCCGAGTAGGTGTATGGGCGCACCACATCTGCCTCGCCCTGCAGGTCCAGGTTCTTTATACCAAAGGCATTGAAGTACTTTGCGCCAGCCTGTACACCCCATTTGTTGCCATACCACTGGTTGCCACCGGTCAGTTCTTTTATTCTGAACTCGTTCAGCAGCATCTGTCCGTATAGCTGAAAGTGTTTTGCTACCAATGCCTTGCCGCTGAAGCCCAGTATAGACTTATCACCTGCGCCATTATACCGGCTCATGGCGGTGGTCAGTATTATCGGGTTCAGATAAGAGATTTCATATCCGCCGGTACGGGCAAATACCTGACCTTCAAACAGACCCAGATTCAGCCAGCGGGTTACATTGGCATTCAGGTAGCGCATAGTGGCATATTTGTGCGGCAGTACCTGGTCACCACCTTTCAGGTATTGAGGTGTCAGCTCCAGATACAGGCACTCATAGTTCAGCTTCCATATGCGTGTCTGAATCCTCATAAAAGGCATGTTCGATGAGTTGTCGGTAAGAAACAGGCTGGTGAAGCCATCGCCTATAAAATGCTTGCCATAGCCAAAGGATGCATTGACATGATTCTTCACAATGTCTGCATTTACATAACCACTCACCTGCAGGTAGTCATACGCGCCAAACTGATCCAGTGGTCGCTTGAAGTAGTCTGCTCCCGGTACGGCTTCATGGCGCTTCCGTACCCAGTTATTGACAAAATAAGGGTAGCGCTCCTGGTTATCGGTAATCATGGTATAAAAGCCTATCTTCTTTGCTATCCAGCCCCGCACCTCTGCACCTTGGCTATTGGCCCGGGTAAGCTGGGGTATACCATAATTTGTTGCCGGGTCGACACCAATGTTGTTATTCTGTATCAATGCCTGTACACCTGCTACCGGGTTTACTACCACAAAGAAGTTGTCCGTCTTTGCATATATCATGTTGTACTGCTTGCGGTAGAAGGTCTTGAGAATAGGGTGTTTTGAATCTATAGCCCCGTTCTCGTCATGTGCCCACTCACCGCTTTCCGATACCATCTGGCGCATATTATAGTCGTCTATGTCACTCAGGTACTTCCTTATGCCCGGTTCTGACGTATCACTGTGCTGCAGTGCTTCTATAAAATGTACAATATTCCTTCTGGACTCTGGTTTGTCACCATTTGCCAGGCTGTCACACAGCCGTCCGTTGAGTGTTTCCCAGCGGTCCAGGTTGTGATAGCCATCACTGCCCAGCTTCAGAAACGTAGTCTGTGCATAAAGGGAAAGAGATGTAAGAGCGGTAACAGAGCAGAGTAAGACCTTTTTAACCATATGTGCAGATTTTTGCAGTCTGTATTTGGTAGCTTTGCAGCTACACCATATACAGTCCTGTTTCAGGGCGAAGTTAGTAATATGACTGCAAAACTTATAAAAGGCGCTACCGTAGTTAACGAAGGTATAAGCAAGGTACAGGATGTACTTATAAAGAATGGACGCATAGAGCGTATAGACGCATCTATTCAGTTGCCGGCAGGCTGTGAAGAAATAAATGGTGAGGGGCTGCACCTGCTGCCCGGGGTTATTGACGATCAGGTACATTTCCGTGAGCCGGGACTTACCCATAAGGCCAATATTGCCTCAGAGGCACGCGCTGCAGTAGCCGGGGGTACTACTACCTTTATGGAAATGCCTAATACCAATCCGCCGGCGCTTACTCAGGAGCTGCTGGAGCAGAAGTATGCCATAGGTGCGGCTACATCTGTAGCTAACTATTCCTTTTTCATGGGTGTATCAAACAGTAATGCCGATGAGGTGCTGCGTACCAATGACAAGAAGAAGGATGTATGTGGTGTGAAGATATTTATGGGTTCCAGCACCGGCGATATGCTGGTGGACAACTATGTAACCCTGCGAAAGATATTTTCAGAGTCAGAGCTGCTTATAGCCACACATTGTGAGGATGAGCAGATAGTTAAGGTCAATAAGGAAAAGTATGCCGATGCCAATGATGCATCGTTTCACCCCATTATACGCAATGAAGAAGCATGTTTTGCAAGTTCCTTCTCTGCAGTACAGCTGGCCAAACAGTGCGGTACCCGCTTGCACATACTGCATATTACTACTGCGCGCGAGCTGCAGCTGTTTACAAATATGCTGCCGCTTACAGATAAGCGCATTACCTCAGAGGTTTGTGTGCATCACCTGCACTTTACTGCTGCCGACTATGCCCGGTATGGCAATCTCATAAAATGTAACCCGGCCATCAAAGCTGCCAAAAATAAGGAAGCACTCTGGCAGGCTCTTCTGGACGACAGGCTGGATATCATAGCTACCGACCACGCCCCCCATACATGGGAAGAGAAGTCGCAGCCATATCAGCAGGCGCCGGCGGGAGTGCCGCTGATACAGCACTCGTTGCTGCTTATGCTGCAGTATGTAAAAGAAGGTCGTATATCCATAGAGAAGGTGGTGGAGAAGATGGCTCATGCCCCTGCTCAGTGCTTCAGTATAGCAGAGCGCGGCTATATAAGGGAGGGCTACCATGCCGACCTTGTACTGGTAGATATGAACGGTGGCTACACCGTTACCAAAGAGAATATCCTGTATAAATGTGGCTGGTCGCCTTTTGAAGGGCACACCTTCCCGGCACGTATACACACCACATTTGTAAATGGCGATATAGCGTGGACCGATGGCCGTGTTATAGATACGGTAAGGGGACAGCGGCTTACGTTCCTTCGTTAATAGCATTATCGTTTTTTCAGATAGGAATTGTGCGGCAGGGTATTAATACCCTGCCGCAGGTATATTCTGCCTGTTATAAACACATGTTTTCAGTAGCAGTTACAGGTACCTCATTATTAAAATGTGTACAACTGCTGAAAGTTTTTATCCGTTAATTTTATTGATTATCAATTAGTTGCAAAGGTGTCATAAAAATTCTTAATAAAATTCTTGGCACTATCAATAGCCCATCTTACCTTTGCGCTCCCAATTTTTATAATTTATTACCCGCCTCAGCGGATAAACAATTAACAGGTGATGAGACACTTAAGTTTTAAGACAAAATCAGCCAACGAGACCATCGTAAAACGCGATTGGTTCGTTGTTGACGCTACCAACCAGACGCTGGGCCGCATGAGCTCTAAGATTGCTTCTGTGCTTCGTGGCAAGAACAAGGCGTACTATACGCCTCACTTCGACTGTGGCGATTATGTAATCGTTGTAAACTCAGGAAAAGTAGTACTTACAGGTAATAAGCTGGAAGACAAAGAATATCAGACATACTCTATGTACCCAGGTGGCCAGAAAATTGAAACTGCCAAAAACCTGATCAGCCGCCGCCCTAATCTGATGATAGAGCGTGCAGTAAAAGGTATGCTGCCTAAAAATCGTCTTGGCCGTGCTATGGCTAAGAAGCTGTTCGTTTATGAAGGTGCTGAGCATCCGCACAAAGCACAGACTCCTAAACCAATGAGCATCTAATCTATTCCAAACAAAAAGTATAAAATCATTATAATATAATGGAAAAACAGAAAAACGCCGTTGGCCGCCGTAAGGAAGCTGTAGCCCGTGTATATGTAAACAAGGGTACCGGTAACATCACTGTTAATGGTAAGGAATACAAAGCGTATTTTCCTATAATGTATCTCCAGAATCAGGTGGAACTTCCCCTGAAAATGATTGATTCACTCTCAGCATTTGACATCGTTGTCAATGTACAGGGTGGTGGTCCCAAAGGCCAGGCAGAAGCTATCAAGATGGGTATTGCACGCGTATTGTGCGAAATCAATCCTGAATATCGCCCGGCACTGAAGAAAGAAGGGCTGATGACACGTGACAGCCGTTCTGTAGAACGTAAGAAATTTGGTAAGCGCAAAGCTCGTCGCAGCTTCCAGTTCTCTAAACGCTAATCGGGGCTACGTTCAATTTATTTATTTAACAATCAAGAAATTATTCAAATGGAAGATAATAAAACATTGCACCAGCAGCTCCTTGAGGCAGGCGTACACTTCGGTCACCTGAAAAAGAAATGGAACCCAAAGATGCTGCCGTACATCTTCGCTGAGAAGAATGGCATCCATATAATAGACCTTAACAAGACTATAGATGGTCTTGACGAGGCAGCAGCTGCACTCAAGTCTATCGCTAAAAGCGGTAAGAAAATAATGTTTGTAGCTACTAAAAAGCAGGCAAAAGAGATAGTTGCAGAAGCTGCTGCAAGTGTCAATATGCCTTTCGTTACTGAGCGTTGGCTGGGTGGTATGCTCACTAACTTCAGTACTATCCGTAAGAGCGTTAAGAAAATGCTGAGCATTGAAAAAATGCTGATAGACGGCACTATGGATAGCGTTACAAAGAAAGAGCGCCTTACACTTACCCGTAGCAAAGACAAAATGGAGAAAGTATTGGGTGGTATCTCTCAGATGAGCCGTATCCCTGCTGCTATCTTCATGGTAGACATCAGCCATGAGCACATTGCGCTGGCTGAGGCTAAGCGTCTGGGTATCACTACCCTGGCTATGGTAGATACTAACAGTGATCCTACTAAGGTTGACTTCGCAGTACCATCTAACGATGATGCTACAAAGTCTATCGCTATCATCACTCAGTACCTTACTGCTGCCATCATGGAAGGTCTGCAGGAGCGTGCTCAGATGAAAGAAGCTGAAGACGAATCACAGGAGGAAGAAACAGAAACACGTGGCCGTAACATGGACATGGCTGAAGAAGAGGGCGAAGGTGGTCGCCGTGGTGGCGGCGGTGGCCGTGGCCGTGGTGCCGGAGCTGGTGCTTCTGGCGGTGGTCGTGGTCGTTCCGGTGCTGGTGGTGGCGCAGGTCGTCCTGGTGCAGGTGGTCCTGGTCGTGGTCGCTCTGGTGCCGGTAGCCGTCCGGGCGGTGGCAGATAATGCGCACAACCATACACTTAAAATAAGTTTAACATCACTAAAGCCCCATATTTGGGGCTTTAGTGATAAAATACGATTTTTGCAGCCTCAAATCTAAATCAATTTAAAAAATCTCATAAAATGAGCACAGTTACAGTATCGGCAGCAGAAGTAAACAAGCTGCGCCAGCAGACAGGAGCAGGTATGATGGATTGCCGTAAGGCCCTCATTGAAAGCAATGGCGACTTTGAAGCCGCTATCGACTACCTGCGTAAGAAAGGTCAGAAAGTTGCTGCTAACCGTAGCGACCGTGATGCAAAAGAAGGTGTAGTGATAGCTAAAGCTAACGCTGATAACACTTACGGTATCGTTATGAACCTCACGTCTGAAACCGACTTTGTGGCTAAGAATGCTGAGTTCATCGAGTTCGCTCAGCAGATAGCTGACATTGCCCTCAACACTAAAGTTACATCTATCGAAGACCTGAAAGCATGCGCTATGGACGGTGCTACTGTAGGTGAAAAACTGATGGAAGTTGTAGCTAAGATAGGTGAGAAGATAGACGTATCACGCTTTGAGCAGGTTACTGCTGCTGCGGTGGTTCCTTATATCCACTCAGGCTACCGTATAGGTGTGCTCGTAGCGCTCAACCAGGCTGCTAACGAAGCTATTGTTACTGCCGGCCGCGATGTGGCTATGCAGATAGCTGCTATGAATCCACTGGCTGTAGACGCTGATAACGTTGCACCGGAAGTGGTAGAGCGCGAAAAGGCAATCGCTGTTGAGCAGATCGTTGCTGAAGGTAAAGCTGCTGATATGGCTGAGAAAATTGCTGCCGGTAAGCTCAATAAGTTCTTTAAAGAAAACACCCTGTTGCCACAGGCTTTCGTTAAAGACAACAGCAAAACTGTAGGTGACTACCTTACAAGCGTGAGCAATGGTCTTACTGTAGTATCATTCTCTCGTATTGCAGTAGGTTCTTAATATTAAATTTTCTTTATTTATAAGCCGGAGTCAGGATACTGATTCCGGCTTGTTGTTTAATATAAGGCCTGTTTTCCATCGGTATCGCAGCCCTGGAAATGGGGCAAAGCCATGGTGGTAGCCACTTTTCGGCAATTTACTTGACACTACTGTTTTTTTATCACTATATTTATAGCCCTGTTTATTATACAGGTACTTTTACTACATAATACATGACGATCATGACCAGAGCCAGGATACATACATTATGGCAGTATAGGGCATGCCTGCTGCTTGCCGCTCTGCTGTTGGCAGGCACTGCAGAAGCCCAGCTTTCGTTAAAACGCCAGAAGTATGACAGCATTGCTGCACGCTACAGTAAAGAGCATGCGGTATATCTTGAAAATTCCCGTGTGCTCGTCATCAGTAGTGATGAGGGTAAGCTCGTAGGAAAGAGTACTTTCGTAAGCGAAAAGTTGTTTATCAGTGATAAGTCGCTGAATGTTTATAACACAGACCCTGTATATTCCTACAACTATACAGATGTAATAGATCTTGGAGCTGTAAAATACCTTCCCGAAGGAAACGACTACAGGGAGTATGTAAACCATGACAAGCAGGGGCGTATTACTAATCGTTATACCGGCCTGCAGAAAAAATCAATAACCCGCACGTCTTTCGTTCAGGAGCATGAGGAGGTTTCTCTGCTGCAGCCTTTCGATTTCGGAGAGTCAATACCCGTTTTGAACACGTATTTTGAAGTAAGGGCGCCCCGTTATGTGAAGATGGGCTTTCTGCTGAAAGGTGCTGACACTTCAAAAATCAAAAGGTCGGTAAAGGAAGATGGTGCAATGATAGTGTATCGTTTTTCAGCCAGAGATTTACCGGCAGTGAAGCAGTACAATGCTGTGCCTGATGATAAATATTACATTACACATGTTATCCCCTATGTAGTATCATACCGCCTGCCGGGAGCCAGAAAAGATTCTGTAATAAATGGTAGCATAGATGCACATGCACGCCGGCAGTATGACTTTGTGAATGGCCTCAATTATAAGACCGATACCTTTATCAGCAATACCACAAAGCGACTAATAAAAGGAGCTTATTCTGACAAGGAAAAAGTAGACAGGATATATAATTGGGTTCAGAATAATTTCCGTTATGAGTCTTTTTCTGCCGATGACCATGACCGTTTTTATCCTAATCCTGCCGATACTGTCTATAAGCGTGCCTATGGCGACTGTAAGGATATGTCCAGCATTATATCAGCTATGTGTGGTATAGCAGGTATAGATGCATACTGTGCACTAATTGGTACTAACATGGAGCCATATACACATGATGAGGTGCTTACATCTCATCTGTACAACCATATGGTATGTGCAGTAAAACTCAATGGAGAGTGGTATTTCCCCGATGGTACTAACCATATACAGCCACTGGGCGCTAACCGCTGGGATATACAGGGCAAAGAAGCTATGATATTGCTGGACCGTACACGCCACGAGATTGTGAAAATTCCTGAAGCCCCGGCATCTGCAAACGTTGTTACTGTAAAAACAGTACTCAATCTTGCTTATAATGATGTAACAGGTACAATACATCAGCACTATTCAGGTTATGGTGCATGGAATATAGGCGAGGTTATGGCATATTACAATCGTAAAGAAGAGCGCGATGAATATGTGAAATCACTTACAATACAGGGAAACAACAAGTATATAATAGACAATTACTCTGTAGATATTTCAAAAACAAACCGCAAAGACGTAGACATCACGGCGCACTTTTCCATTGGCGATTATGTGCAGCACGTGAAGCGCGACTATTTTGTGAACATGAACCTGAAGCCATGGTTTACTGAGCTGCGGATGAATGATACAGACCGGGCATTCCCTATGTATACAAAATGGAAGCGTACGATAAAAGAAACGGTAACGCTCAATATTCCCAGAGGCTTTCATGTAAGCCATGTGCCAAAGGCTGCAAAAGGTGGTGTAAAAGACCTGTGGAGCTATAATATATCTTACAGGGTCAATAACAGCAATCGTACAGTTGTACTCACGCGTGAGTATGTACTGAATACAATGAAAATAGAGCCGTCACAGTTTGCTGCCAACAATAAACTGGTAGATCAGCTTAAGAAACTTTATAAAGAAACTGTAGTGCTCACTGCCAATTAATAAGGGGCTATATGAAAAAACTTTCCGTATTTACTGTCTTGTTATCTGCGCTCACACTTACAGTTGCTGCACAGAAAAAGAAGCTGTATCTGTCTCAGAATCCCGAGTGGATAGAGTGGGCCGACTCTCCCCGTATTCATCCGGTACCGCCGGAGCATGCTACACAGCCTGCTATAATGCTGCTCAATGAGGTAAAGATAGACTATCGTGTAGAAGGGGCAGATATAGTGAAGCACACCACACTGCACCGCCTCATAAAAGTACTGGACAAAAGAGGTATAGAGCGCTATGCCACTATAGAGGTGCCGCTAAACAGAGGTACGAAAGTGCCTACGGTACAGGCCCGTGTCATTTCGCCCGACGGACGTATACAACAACTCACACACAACCGGTTGCTTTATGCGCTTAATGATAAGGGTACTTACTCGCTCATCCTCCCTACAGAGGGCGTAGTTATCAACTCAGAAATAGAGCTGCTGGTAAAGGAGATAAACCCGAAGGATAACTTTGGTACCGTAAACTTCCAGTTCGATATCCCGGTAGCTAAAACACACTTCCTGCTTACTTATCGTAAAAATATGAGCATTGACGGGAAGAGCTTCAACGGCTTCCCCGGGCTTACTCCCGAAATGGAAGGCACCAGAATGCAGTATAAAGTGGTACTGAAAGACATACCGGCACTACTGCCAGAGGAGAACAGCTACTATGACCTGCACCGTATGCAGTTCAGGTATCGCCTCAGCTATTACTCGCCCAATGAGAGCGAAGAAAAAATAAAGCTCAATACTTATAATAACCTTGCCCGTAAGATATGGGATGAGAACTATGAGTTTTCCGATAAGGAAATGCGCGCAGTAAATAAGTTCCTCACAGAGCTGGGTGTACATGCCGGCGATGATGATGAGAAGAAGATACGTAAGATAGAACTGGGCATAAAGAAGAACATAGTACTGTATCCTTATGTAGATTATGAAGAGCGTCGCGAGATAGCAGGCGTGAAAGAGCAGCGCTCAATGTCGGTATATGCTCCCGGTTATGAAGATCCACGCCAGGTGCTGGATACTGTGCTGGAAAAGAAAGCCGCATCTTACAAGGGATATATACGTCTTTTTGCAGCATGCCTTACCCAGGCAGGTGTACGCCATAATATAGGCTGGGCATGGGAGCGCGATGAGTATCTGGCCAATGTAAGCTTTGAGAGCTGGGCAGGCCTTAATCATACGCTCATCTATTTCCCGTCTACCCATAGGTTCCTGAGCCCTACATCTACGTCGCTGCGCTATCCGGTTATTCCGTCCAGCCTTGCTGCCAGTAAAGGTGTCTTCTGCGTTATGCCGCCAAAGGGCGCTATTGACGGACGTATGTACCGGGTAAGGAGTATCAATGCACTGTCTGAAAATGAGTCGCGCAGCGATATCAATGCCTCGCTCATTTTTACTAAAGGAATGGATGCAAAGGTAGATATTGCCCACTCATGGTATGGCTATGATGCCGCAGGAGTACGCACCCGCCTGCCTATGGTGCGCCCCGAGAATATGCAGAAATATGTAGCCAGCCTGTTCGACTTTGTAGACAATCCTGCCGAGGTACTGAGCTACAGCTTCTCTAACGATGATGTAAGCAACTATAATACTAATAAGCCGGTAGTACTTACTGCTAAGGTAGATGCATCGGGCCTTATCAATAAAGCAGGCTCGCGCTATCTGATAAATGCCGGTAAGCTTATCAATGATCAGGTGAACATGTATGACAATCGCCCCCGTAAGACGTCGGTAGATGTTGCCTATCCTAACTCTTCACGCCACACCATCACTATCAATATCCCTAAAGGATATAAGATACTGAACCCCGAGGCTGCCCGCATCAGTGCCGACTACCTCAATGGCGATGTAGAGACCGTTATCAGCTTCACATCTGACTACAAGCTGGTAAAAGACGCCCGCAATGGCGACCGCCTGGTGATAACCGTAGAGGAAATGTACAAGCAGCTCCACTTCTCTACACTGGAGTATGAGCGCTTCCGTAAAGTATTCAATGCCGCTGCCGACTTCAACAACGTCACCTTCGTCATGGTACGTAAGTAAGTAATACAGCTGTAAAGCGTAAGCAAAAGAATAGGGCTGTGGTATCACCACAGCCCTATTCTTTTACACGGTTGTTTTAAGTAATTCAGATATAGCTATTGCACGTCATAGGGGCAATAATGTGTAATTTACAGAAGCGTTAATACTCATAATGCACTAAGCAGCTGCATATGGCCTACTATAAATGGACAGACGTAGAAGAGGGCAGGGGTAAATCTGCCCTGCGCAGGGTTCTGTACCATTGTTTTGCCGGTGTCACGGTTCTGTTTCTGACATTGATGGTAGCATCCGGTATTCTTGATGTATCGGATATGCACCATAGGCGGTTTGTTTTTGAAGTCTGTACCATGGGCGCCCATAATGCAGTTATCTACAATTATACTATTGCTACAATCTCCCTATTAGCTGCCGGTGCTATCTGCTACAGCTGGCTAAGGCAAAGAAAGACCGTCACCATGCTCATATGTGCTTTTACTTATCCCCTCATCGCATTTTGCATCTCTTTTGCAGAGTTTCTGCTAAGTGAGCACTGTTGTTGATTGTGTATTTCTTGTGTTGGTGCAGGTGCCTCAGTTATATCCCTCGATATACCCGTAGAGAAAGACACCACAGGCCATGCCCGTTACCGGGTACGCAGGAAGGGCTATACATTCCCCGTATTCATAGGCAGTGGAGATATAGACTCCTTCCTTATTGGGCGTATCTGTTTACCCCACTACTCTCGTCATCAACAATGGCACTGTCGTATTCCGTGGAGACCTTTCCGGGCTATTGATTATGCGGGTGGGTCGATTGGGCAGTGATTGCTACCTGTTGTAGAATTTCCTCGCGCGAGCCTGGCGCATCGCACGGCGCAATTCGTGCCCCCATTAGAATTTGTATGCGGAAAGGTTGATGCAATTGTGCGAGCGCAGTATTCAATAGACTTGCTGGCCTTGCTTGATTATTGGGGTGCTGATGGTCAACCGTCTGTTTGGGAGGAGATGATATTGATCCCGATGCATTCCCATTCAACAGTTTTCTCTTTTTGACTCATTAGGCAGTGTGGCAGGTTCTGTATTCCGGATACTTCTACTACCGCAGATGAGCTACCTCATAAAAATTGCATCAGTATCATCGTTGTATAGCTTGCACCTGCTAAGCGTGTAATAAAGTAATGATGAAAATATTGTTTGTGTTCTACCGCTGCATCATGGGCGAATGGTCCCTTTTCGCCCTAAAAAACGCTTATATGTATACTCTCTTTAAGTATGGGGAGATTGCTGTATATTCGTAATACATTTTTACCTTATGAAAAGCCACCTGTTTTTTAGCGTATATTTCCTGGCCATTGTCTTGTTACCATCTGGTATCTATGGACAATCCATTATTAGTAGCTTCGCCGGATTACCCTTGCCCTGCGGGTACAGTGGAGATGGTATCCCTGCCACTGCCAGTAAGTTGTATAATCCCTATTCCTTGCTTGCAGCAAGTGACGGCAGCGTCTATGTGTCGGAGTCACAGAATCGACGTATCCGGAAAATTTCAGCAGACGGCATTATTCAAACCATAGCGGGAACCGGTGTGTCTGGTTACAGTGGAGATGGTGGACCTGCAACAAATGCCCGCTTTAGTTTTCCTCAAAGCATGAGCATAGACATATATGGCAATTTGTATATAGACGATTACAATTCGATGAGCGTAAGAAAGGTTGATGCGCTTACAGGTATTATCACAACCGTAGTAGGGAATGGGACCACAACATACGCCGGAGATGGATCTGCAGCTACAGCAACAGGCTTTTCCAGCCTTACCGGGATCGCTGTCGATGCTACAGGAAATATCTACATAGCAGACGACATTGATCATGTAGTTAGAAAAATTGATGCGTCTGGTATTATTAACACGATTGCAGGTACCGGAGTTGCCGGATATAGCGGTGACTCCGGACCGGCCACGCTTGCTCGGCTATCATATCCGCGGGATATTGCTGTAGATGCAGATGGAAATATTTTTATTACAGAGCGATACCGTATCCGTAAAATCAATACAGCGGGTATTATAAGCACAATAGCCGGAACAGGAGTCGGAGGATCCTCCGGCGATGGTGGTCCGGCTTCTGCCGCTCAGATAAATACGCCTTATGAGTTGATCGTAGATGATACAGGTACGGTTTTCTTTGCCGATACTTATTCCAGGCGCTTGAGGAAAATAGATACTTTTGGAATCATATCTACAATAGCAGGAACAGGCGTTGTTGGCTACAGCGGTGATGGTGGCTTGGCCACAAATGCCAACTTAGGCACCCCCATGAGTATTGCCGTTAGTGCTTCCGGCGATATTTACTATACTGATTATCAGTATTGCAGGGTGCGTAGGATTGCTCCGGACAAAATACCATACTTTGTATCCGGTGGTGAATCTGTATTGTCAGTTTGCAGAAATGCTACAGCTACGGTTATAGATACGCTACTGCAGGTTGTAGATCTTGATGCTGCACAAACACTTAGCTGGAGCTTATTATCTCCGCCGTTGCACGGCGCAGCAAGTACCATATTCAGTATTGTTTCCACAGGTAGTACCGTTCTTCCTGTTGGTCTTACTTATACCCCTATAGCAGGTTACTCCGGTATGGATTCGTTTCGCGTTTCTGTAACAGATGGCTATACTGCGGACACTATTACGATATTGGTTGATGTAATAGCCCCACCACTTGCAGGAACAATATCTGGTCCCTCTTCTGTGTGTGTCGGCGACACGGTTTTGCTATCTCATACAGAGTCCGGAGGAACTTGGGTAAGTAGTAACCCATCTGTTGCAGATGTCGTGAGCAGTGGTATAGCGGGTATTGCTGCCGGGTCGGTAACAATCAGTTATTCGCTTGCTAATAGTTGCGGTTCGGCTACTGCTACGTATCCGTTAAATGTAAATGGGTTACCGGACCCTATAGCCGGACCATCCACTTTATGTATCGGACCCGTTTCCTCGCTTTTTTCTTCATCAAGTCCTGGTTTCTGGAGTTCCTCCGATCCCGGTATTATGGTTGTTCACGCTTCTGCCGGTACAGCCACTGGTGTTAGTGCCGGCACTGCGTACATAACTTTTTCCCTGCCTTCCGGGTGCTTTACCGTAAGGCCCATAGAGGTAATTACATCTGTAAATCCTATTTCCGGAGCTTCTGGTACTTGTCAGGAATCTACGGTATTACTTGGCAGTACAACGCCCGGAGGCCTCTGGAGTTGTAGTGATACTTCTATCGCTTCGTTTACACTGGTTTCAGGTGCTATTATGGGTCACAACCCGGGTACATGTACTATATCTTACGTATTAAGTGCAGGTTGCTTTACTACTATGCCGTTTACCGTAGATGCCCTGCCTGCATCAATCTCCGGACCGTTGTCTATATGCCAGGGAGATACAGTTATTCTGAGTAGTAGTGGTATTGGGGTGTGGTCTGGAAGCAGTACCGCGGTAGTCATTGATGCCGGTACTGGCTATGCAACAGGCATTTTTGCCGGCACATCGGTTATCTCCTATACTTATGCTACAGGTTGCGCACAGGCAGTAGTATTGACCGTCAACAACCTTGTTACATCGGGTGTTACTTTGTCTGCATCCCCCGGCACCAGTATTTGCAGTGCATCGGGTTCGGTCACAGTATCTGCAACTGCAGTGAATGGAGGGCCTGCGCCGGGGTATCAATGGCTGGTCAATGGGGTAGTTCTTGGCTCGTCGGCATCTACGCTTGTATATCCACCAGCCAATGGTGATATTGTTATTTGTAGATTGACAAGTAGCCTCCTGTGCGCCATACCCTCTCCCGCACAGGATAGTCTCGAAATGACGGTTACACCTTCTGTTACGCCTCTTGTAAGTATCGTAGCATTTCCTGATGATACGGTTTGTATAGGAGACAACATTTTATATACAGCAAATGGTATTAATGGGGGCACAATGCCCATATATCAATGGTGGCTAAATGGGACAATGGCTGGTACAGGACCCGTTTGGGGCTATGTGCCATCAGGCGGGGATATCATAAGCTGTAGTCTCACCAGTAATGCCGTATGCGCTTCGCCTGCCATAGTCAATAGTAGCCCGTCATTTGTCTCTGTGTTTGCTCCGGCAACTAATGTTGTAAATATTACAGCTCCTACCTCTTTTATTGTTGAGGGGAGTCCGTTAACATTTGCAGCTATTGCTCCCTATGCGGGTTCTGCCGCTCTGTATCAGTGGTTCATAAATAGTATTGCCGTATATGGTGCCACATCGTCCACATTTACGACCAGTACACTACAGGATGGAGACATCGTATATTGTAAAGTCACAGCCCGTGTGCCTTGTGTCTTTCCGGAAACTGTTTTGAGTGGGGGATTCCCGGTTACTGTAACAGCTGTGGACGCTGTGGATATATTAAGAGAATCACCCCCCTTTAGTCTGTACCCCAATCCTACAACTGGTAACTTGACAATCTCCTGTATGTCGTCAGGCATTTCATCTGACAAAATAGAGGTAACTATTGCAGATGTCCTGGGGCAGATATCGTATAGGCATTTATTTTCTGATTCTGGAAGGTGTATCCATGAAAACATTTATTTTCCATCAAGCCTCGGTTCTGGATTTTACTTTGTCAGGTTGAAAGCTAATGATGAAGTAACTGTATTCAAAATCAGGTTAGAGAGATAAGGTGCGAATTTCACTGGCGGGTTTGGCGCGCTGCCCAGTGCATAGCCAACCTGTGCCTCACATAATGTTGCCAGTTTTCAACCATCATTACATCCTCGCATACCCCATATACATCAGCGCAAAGATCACCAGCGCAGCAGCTATACGGTAATAGCCAAATGCCTTCAGTCCATGTTTTTGCAGGAAGCCTATAAACGTCTTGATGGCTATGAGCGCTACCACATAGGCTATTATGTTGCCCACACCCAGCATGGCCAGGTTGTCTTTGTCTTTAAGCATTTCAGGGTGCTCTTTAAATGCCTTCAGCAGCTTGTAGCCCGTAGCGGCCATCATGGTAGGCACAGCCAGAAAGAAAGAGAACTCTGCCGCAAACTTCCGCGACAGCCCCTGCTGCATACCGCCTATAATGGTGGCAGCGCTGCGGCTGGTGCCGGGTATCATGGCCACCACCTGCCACATACCTACCCAGAAGCTCTTTTTATAGCTCATCTCCTGCTCCCCGTCTATATGGCTCTTGCCAAACAGCTTTTCTACAAACAGCAGTACCACACCACCCAGCAGCAGCGCTATGGCTACGGTGGCAGGGCTTTCCATCAGGTCATCTATCTTCTGGGAAAACAGATAGCCGAATACCAGTGCCGGAAATACCGCTACTATCAGCTTCATGTAAAAGTCCATGCGCTTCAGGTCCAGAAACTTTTTCCAGTACAGCGTCACTACACTCAGTATGGCCCCCAGCTGTATACACACCTCAAACAGGTGTGCAAACTCCCGCTCGGCCTCGGTAGGTGTCTTGTCATGGTTCAGTATTGCATCTACTATTATCATATGTCCGGTAGACGATATGGGCAGAAATTCTGTAACGCCTTCTACTATGCTCAGTATTATGGTATCAAGCCAGGTCATGGATAGTTATGGTATGTTGATGTATTTATGGGTCTGCAGGGACAGTTGCCACTGCGGATGAAGTTTTATGTAATCAATGATAAGCGGGGTCATAGCATCTCTTTTGCTCCATTCCGGCTGCAGGTATAGTTTGCAGCCCGGCTTGGTTTTGGCAGCATGCTGCTCTGCCCATTCAAAGTCGGTCTTGTTATACACCACCACCTTCAGCTCATCGGCCATTGCCAGAGATTCGTCCAGCGGCGCCTTGAACTTTTTGGGCGAGAGCGTCACAAAATCCAGGTTGCCGCTCAGCGCATGTGCGCCCGATGTTTCTATATGTATGCGAAAGCCCGCGGCATGCAGCGCATCGCACAGGGCTGTAAGGTTGTGCATAGCAGGCTCACCGCCCGTTATCACCGCCAGCCGCCCCTCATGGGCCGCAGCTACCTGCGCTATTTCCACATTGGTCATTACGGGATGTGCTGCGGCATCCCAGCTTTCTTTTACATCGCACCACACGCAGCCCACATCGCAGCCTCCCAGCCTTATAAAGTAGGCTGCCTTTCCTGTATGCATTCCCTCGCCCTGCAGGGTATAGAAATGCTCCATTACAGGATACTGCTCTATTTGCAATTCATTATTCACTCTGGCATCTGTTTATGGCGCAAAGGTACACAATGCGGCATGCCGCAGTATTTATTTTAGGTGGTGTTATTCCGGTTATATAGTTATATGCCTTTCTGCTTTGCAGCCTGCAGCGTGTTTTTCATCAGTCCGCATATGGTCATCAGCCCCACACCCTTTGGCACCGGCGTTATGTAGCTGCACAGTGGTGCCACATTGTCAAAGTCCACATCGCCCACCAGGCGGCTGCCGCTCTTTCTGCTGGCATCCTCTATACGGTTTATTCCTACGTCTATTACTATAGCGCCCGGCTTTACCATATCGGCAGTTACATATCGGGGTTTGCCTATAGCAGCTATAATGATGTCGGCATTCAGGGTAAATTCTTTCAGGTTGCGGGTGCGGGAGTGGCACAGCGTCACCGTAGCATTGCCGGGATTGCTGGCGCGGCTCATAAGCACACTCATGGGCGTACCTACTATATTGCTGCGGCCTATCACCACACAGTGCATGCCCGATGTGTTTATTTTATAGTACTCCAGCATCAGCATAATACCGTATGGTGTAGCCGGCAGGAAGGTAGGCTGTCCCAGCACCATGCGCCCTTGCGATATTGGGTGAAACCCATCCACATCCTTACCCGGGTCTATGGCATTGATTACAGAGTCTGGCGATATATGTTCGGGCAGGGGTAGCTGTACCAGTATGCCATCTACAGCAGGGTCCTCATTCAGCCGCTGTACCTCTGCTATCAGGGCAGCCTCAGTGGTTTCTGACGGCAGGCGCAGCAGTGTGGAGTCAAATCCCAGCTCGTCACAGTGCTTCACCTTTGAGCCTACATAAGCCTCACTGGCAGGGTTGTTACCCACCAGTATAGCTGCCAGGTGCGGCTTTTTACCGCCCGCTGCCTGCCAGTCAATAGCTTCCTGTTTTATCTGCTCCTTTATATGGCCGGAGACAAGCACACCATCCAGTAGTTGCATACCTTAAAATAATTTTTTGTTGAAGATAGTAAAAAGCAGGTTTTCTATCTTGCATATAATGATGCACCGCTTTCAGAGATGGTTTCATATACCTAGTGTAGCTAAAATTCTCTTCCTGCTCCTCCTGTTCCCATTAGGTGCTGTGTACATGTATTGGGACGACAACGGCAACCGTACTGTAGGGGAGGCTGTTCTCATTTTTGTCGTAGTTGCAGGCTTTCCGGTAATTATAGCATTGCTTATATTCATGGGGCATTATACTGTTATTCGTAAGCTCATCCGCGACAGGTCAGATACTTCTGTTCTCCCGCTGTTTGATGAGGGTAGTATCACATATCCCACCTCCATACTGGCCTCCATGAAGTCTGCATGCATAGATGGTATAATAGCCGGCCTGCCAGTGGTAGTAGAGCCGGTAGATATTTCCAGCGATGATGAGCCACCTAAAGTTCGTTTCACTTTCAGGCCATTATACCGCCACGACCGTAATGGCAGTTTTGACGAGTATATAGAGTTTGAAATAAACAGAATAACATCACGATTGCGCCACGATGTAAAGCCCGAAGTCCTTCAGTTCGTAGAAGACCTGAAAGAAAAGGGTTATTACTATGACTTTCCGGATGAGTAGTGCCGCATTACCACCTTATCCACGGCCGGGCAGTAAGCGGGGAGAAAGCCCAGGGTATGGAGGAGAGTATCAGCAGCAGGGCTATGGTATACCACACCGCCACCGTGCGGTGTTTTTCTGCATCTGTTTTCTTCCGCTTTGCCTTTGCCGAGCCTATGGTAAGCACCGTTATAGCCAATAGCATTACCAGGCTGTGCTCCATACCAAAGAAGCGTATCTGCCGCTCATGTACCGCCTCACTGAAGTGGTGCATAAAATAGTCCGTTATCGGGCTTATGAAGTAGAGTACGATACCTGCTATCAGCTGCAGGTGCGCTACAGTGGCTGTGCTAAGGCGTAATATATGGTCTGTCTTTGTATATGGCAGCCCGCCACGTTTGCCGCACCATGATCTGTATAGAGACAAGATAAGGGTAGCCAGTACCAGCCACCGTAGCCATGAGTGTATGATGAGCAGGTAGGGAAATGCAGCCATATGTACGTGTATTAACGACTGCAATGTTACAGCCGGTTGCTCGTCCGGCTCATCATACTATTGCCATTTTTACCTCAGATACTTTCTCCCATGGTATCATACCCTGTTTCTTCAGGTTCCTCAGGGTTAGGGCCGTATTTGTTCACTCCGGGCGTGCCCTTTCTGCAGTAGAGTACCAGAAGCCAGATACTTACAGCTATGTAATAGAGAATGCATACGAAAAATATACCCCCATCAGCTCCGGAAAGGCTATCCATGCCCCCGGTCATAACCCGGACTAAAACGAAGAAAATAAAAAACAGGGTCACAATAATGGTCGCAATTATTACGGCCAGCAGCAGCATGCCGCTTTTACCGATGTCATGCAGCCTGCGCACAGATATTGCATAGCTGGGTACCAGTATAAAAAGGCTGTAAAGCATGCTTAATACTCCCGTATTGCCAGCTTCCGTACCGAATAGCTTATCAAGAATTGATGCACAAAACGAAAAAAGTACATTGAATAGAATAAACATCCAATAACCCTGTCTTGAAGTTCGTCCTGTGAAGGTTGCATACTGTTTGATAGCCTGGATATACCATTTCATAGATGTGTGATTTTAAGAAGAAAGATACAAAAACTCTGGTAACATGCAACGTTTATATGCCCGGATTTGTTATCGGATGTCGCGTACAGGGATTTCTCAGTCGTTTTTTTGCCGGACGAATTGACCTGTATTATGTCCACCCCGCACTATTTGATTAATTTTGCGCCCTATGTCACGCAAAGTAATGCTCGTTATTATGGATGGCTGGGGTCACGGACAGGTGCCTGCATCCGATGCTATTGCCAACGCCAATGTACCCTTTGTACGTTCATTGTACAATCGCTACCCCAATACAGAGCTCATCACCTGTGGTGAGGCCGTAGGATTGCCTGATGGCCAGATGGGCAACTCTGAAGTAGGTCATCTGAATATAGGTGCAGGCCGTATCGTATATCAGGAGTTGCAGCGTATCAATGTTGCCTTTCGTGATGGTGAGGCGCAGCGCAGTGCGGTACTGGCCGATGCCTTTGAAACCGCAAAGATTAATGGTGGCACGCTCCATTTTATTGGCCTTGTCAGTGATGGTGGCGTACATAGCCACATCAGCCATCTGGAGCAGCTATGCACACTGGCCCGGGTCAATGATGTACCCCGCGTAGCAGTACATGCATTCACCGATGGCCGCGACTGCGACCCCCGCAGCGGTCTGGGCTTCATTACCCGCCTGCAGAACCATCTGGTACAAACCGGCTGTATGCTGGCGTCAGTAACCGGCCGCTATTACGCTATGGACCGCGATAAGCGCTGGGACAGGGTAAAAATAGCTTACGATGCTATGGTACATGGCATGGGCCGTCATGTTACCGACCCGCTGGCGGCTATACAGCAGTCTTATAATGACGATGTTACAGATGAGTTCATCATGCCGCTCATCATATGCGATGAAAATGGCACCCCTAATGCCCTGATTAAGGATGGTGATGTAGTAGTATGTTTTAACTTCCGTACCGACCGCTGCCGCGAAATCACACAGGCCCTTACTCAGGAGTCGTTTCATGAGCAGAATATGCACCCGCTCAGTCTCCATTATGTTACCATGACGGAGTATGACAAGAACTACCGCGATGTACATGTGATATTTGACAATAAAGACCTTACCAATACACTGGGTGAGGTGCTGGAGCATGCCGGTAAAACACAGATACGTATAGCCGAGACCGAGAAGTACCCGCACGTTACCTTCTTCTTTTCCGGTGGCCGTGAGCAGCCGTTCGATGGTGAGCGTCGTATAATGATGCCATCGCCCCGCACCGTACCCACATACGACCTCAAGCCCGAAATGAGTGCACGGGAGATTACCGAAGCTATCCTGCCGGAGCTTTCAGGTGATAAGCCCGATTTCATATGCCTCAATTTTGCCAACCCTGATATGGTAGGCCACACAGGAGTATGGGAGGCGGTAACAAGGGCGGTAGAGACGGTAGATGAGTGTGTGAGCCGCATTGTACCCACAGCGCTGGAAAATGGTTATGCCATATTCCTCACTGCCGACCATGGTAATGCCGACTATCTCATTAATGAAGATGGCTCGCCCAATACCGCCCATACGCTCAATCCGGTACCTCTTTTCCTTATTTCAAACGATTATAACGGTAGGCTGCGCCCCGGCAAGCTGGGAGATATAGCCCCCAGTATCCTGTCATATATGGGTATTCCCATTCCTGCCGATATGACGGGCGATGTGCTGCTCGTTACCCCTCAGGATTAACTAATGTGTTGCTTTCCGTAATTATATAGGAATGGACATACTAAAAAGGTGCGCATGGCGCACCTTTTTAGTATGTTAGAAAACCGCTATCAGCTCGTTCAGCCCCTTTACCTCATAGGTAGGTTTGTGGCTGTGAGGCATCTCTTTAGGGTTGTAGTATGCGCTGTCCCAGCCGGCATTTATGGCACCGGCTATGTCTATGTCCACCGCATCGCCTATCATAATGCTGTCTTCTGCACGGGCGTTGGCTTCTTTCAGCGCATAGTCAAAAATATCCTTATGTGGCTTCATGCTGTTGCTGCGCTCAGAGGTTATAAGCAGGTCAAAGTATCTCGCTATACCTGAGTATTGCAGTTTCAGCCGTTGTGTGGTTTCAAAACCGTTAGTTATAAGGTGCATCTCATACCGCCCTTTACAGTGGTCCAGCAGCTCCTGTGCATGGGGCACCAGTAGGGTTTGTGTGGGCAGTATCTCCAAGTAGGCCGTACTCAGCTCGTGCGATAGTGCGGTGTCGGCTATCTTAAAGTCCAGCAACATCAGCCACATACGTTTCCACCTTAGTTCATCCCGTTTTATATATCCATTCCTGTAGCGGGCCCATAGCTTATCGTTATGTATGTTATAAGCCGCAAACATATTGTCAAAGTCTTCTATGCCTCTGGCTGCCAGGTCATATTCCTCATACAGCTGCCGCATAGTGGCTTCAGAGTTCCTGTCAAAGTCCCATAAAGTATGGTCAAGGTCAAAAAAGAGGTACTTATAATTGCGGGGCATAATGTGATGGTTGTGTTGCTGCGGGCCGTAAAGGTAGTCCAAAATGCCGAGGTGATTTTATTGGCTATCTTCCATATATATTCATGTTTATATATGGCTGTTCTTTACGGTACTTTTTTATTCCTGCCAACATTCTGTGGATAACTATATGAAATCACAATTTTTCCCATAAATTTGCCGTCCTTAGTAAATTAGGTGCATAGCACCCCCTTTGTGTACTTTATATAAATAAAATAAGATCCGAAGATGGCTGTAATACAAACGATCAGAAACCGGTATGGAAAAATTGCGGGCGGTATTATCGCACTGGCACTGGTCGGCTTCATTGTTTCCGATGCTACAAGCGGTTCCCTTTCATCGCTTTTCAGCGGCAGGGATACCGATGTGATGGTTGTGGATGGTAGAAAAATAGAGCCCCGTGAATACAATGAAAGGGTGAAGGAGTATGAAACGCTTTACCTGATGTATAATCAGAATGGCCGTAACTCTCTCGACGATGCCACCCGTGCACAGATGTCTGAGCAGCTCATACAGATGATGGTTTATGAAACCGTAGCTGGTGAGCAGTGCGATAAGCTGGGTATTACCGTATCGGCCGAGGAGGAAAAGGAACTCGTTTACGGTATGAACTGTGACCCGCTTATCCGTCAGTTCCAGATAGAGGGTACACCTATATTTAACGACCCCCAGTCTGGTCAGTTCGACCCGGGCCGTATCAAAGGTTTTGAAAAAGAAATTTCAGAGCGTGGCGACCGTATAGACCCTACAGGCCGTATACGTGACCAGTGGAACTCTGTAAAGAACTATGTAATGCGCGCTGCACGTGTACGTAAGTACAACCTGCTTTTCTCCGGGGCTGCATATGTGCCTACATTCCAGATGAAGAAGATGATGCAGGATCTGCAGTCTACTGCTTCTCTCCGTTATGTAAAAATTCCTTTCACTGCTATATCTGATGTAGAAGCTAAGGTTACTGACGAGGATATCAATGCATACATGAAAAAGCATGCGCCCCTCTTCACTAACGATGAGGCTACCCGTAGCATTGAGTACGTAAGTTTTGACATCATACCATCCTCTGCCGATACAGCCCGTGTGCTGAATGCACTTGAGGAAATTCGTCCTGAACTGGCTACTACTAAAAACTATGAGGTTTTTGTAAACGGTAAGAGCGATGTGGTAAATGGATACACGCCGGCTTATTTCAACAGCCGCACACTCACTACCCGCGCAGCCGACACACTGCTTGCTATGCCGGTAGGTGAGATATATGGTCCTTACTACGAAAATGGTGCCTATAACCTGGTGCGTGTTACAGACCGTAAAACTTACCCCGACTCTGTAAAGGTGCGTTACGTAATGGTACGCTCCAAAGAAGGAGAAACTCTGGTAAAAACAGATACTGCCGCCAGCATGAAGATAGATAGCGCTATAGCTATGATAAAAGGTGGCGTTAAGTTCGACTCTGTTGTGAATATGTATTCTGAAGATGAGGCCAGCAAGCAGCAGGGCGGAGAGATTACCTTCTCGCTACTCAGCCAGCCTTCTTTGCCTAAAGAGTTTGGCGACTTCATTTTTGAAGGTAAGAGCGGTGAGGCTAAGAAGATTCGCGTAGCTAACGATAACTATACCGGTTACTTCTACATAGAGATACTGGAGCAGACAAATATGTCTCCATCGGTACAGCTTGCAATGATATCAAAAACACTCGCTCCTGGCGACAGCACTATCGATGCTCTTTATGGCAAGGCAGTAGAGTTTGCCGGAAAGAATACTACTACAGATGCATTCAACTCAGCTGCTAAGAAAAACGGTTATGACAAGCGTGTAGGTGAGAATGTGAAGATTAACAGCTTCAACATTAACGGCCTCGGCCCTGCCCGTGAGGTAGTACGCTGGATGTTTGATAAGAAGACACAGGTAGGTACTGTTTCTGATGTGTTCCAGCTGGGCGAAGAGCGTTATGTAGTAGCAAGACTGGCTGCCATTTCAGAAAAAGGTCTGAAGAAAATTAACCCTGTTGACCGTCCTATGCTGGAGCAGCGTGTACGCGACGAGAAGAAGGCAGAGCTGATAGCTAACAAGTATAAAGGCAAATCGCTTGAAGCCATCGCTGCTGAAAGTATGCAGGAAGTACACCAGTCCGATAGCGTGATACTGGGTAACGCCTACATCCCTGACCTCGGTTATGAACCTAAAGTGGTAGGTTATGCCTTCAACAATGGTTTCCAGCCCAATACGGTTTCTCCGGCTATCAAAGGCCAGTCTGGTGTATTCTTCATCACCGTGCTGAACAGGGTAGTTAATCCTTTACCTCCCGATGGCGGTATGATGGACCAGGTTGTAGCCCAGCAGCGTATGCAGCAGGAGCGTCAGTTGAAGAATGTAATGGATCAGCAGATGCAGCAGACGCTCATAAAGAGAGCAGATGTTACCTACTATCCTTCTAACTTCTGATAAAACAGAAATTCAATGAATAAAGAGGGGTGCGATTGCACCCCTCTTGCTTTTTCAGCCGGTATTGCCACATAGAAACATTATTAATACCGGAATTGTATTATCTTTGAATGCTACAATTTAATAACACTATGTCTCAGCAGGTTACAGAAGGGGTAAGCATAATGGTGGAGACGTTCTATCAGCCTGCCCAGTCCAATCCCGTAAGATATGAGCACCTGTTTGCTTATCGTATCACTATTGAGAACCTTACCATATATCCCGTAAAGCTGCTCAGCCGCCACTGGCACATAAAAGACAGCAATGGTACCCATCGCGAGGTAGAGGGTGAAGGTGTGGTAGGTCAGCAGCCGGTTATTCAGCCCGGTGATATCTATCAGTACACCTCGGCAGTGAACATTTACAGTGAGATTGGCAAGATGTATGGCAGCTATCTTATGGAAAACCTCTTCAATAAGAAAAAGCTCAACATTGTCATTCCTGAGTTCAAACTCATTGTACCCTCCAAGCTCAATTAGCAGAATTTCTGTCTGATGTCATTATCGTACTTCTGTCATGTATAGAAGTACCTATAGATATTTCGTCTTGCAGCGAGGCTGTTTTTTGGTGTAACTTGCAGTCTCTTTACCAGACCTTACCCTATGTTTCTGATTTTCATTTGCTGTTCATCCCCCTTTACATCTCTGCCCTGCAATAGCAACATATATAAAAATATGCGCGAGTAATTTTTGGGAACTTTTTGAGAACTTTTATCATGCCGGGTATTGTTCAGTTAGTTGAATATCATGGTTTTATGCGAAAGTTGCTCATCGTAAAAAAATATTGCGCAGGTGCGCAGTTTTGCCCTTTGTTGGTTAGCAGTACCTTGCATTTCCGTATGGTTAACCTTAGCGCGGGATAGTTTACTTTCTTAGTCGCCTGTACTTTCATCGTATTATATAGCAATGGATTATTTCAAACAGCTGCAGCAACTGCTGCTCACAGAATGGGAAGAAGATAAAAAGTCGTGGATGGAGCTCATGCGCTCATCTTCTGTGGCAGAGCGCAGGGCCAATGGTGTAGCATGGTACCCCATAGCTATTCGTGGCACAGAGCTGAACCGTGCCGAATACCTTACAGTGGAGATAGAGCGTACCACACATACCGATATCGCACATCAGTTACGCTTCGGTGTCTCTGCCATGTTGTTTTCCAATCATGACCCTCATAACGACCATATAGAGGGCACCGTAACCTATTGCTCCGGCAGCAGGCTTAAGCTCTCCCTGCGTACCGATGAGTTGCCTGAGTGGGCAGAAAACGGCAAGCTGGGCATTGACCTCCTGTTTGATGATAACAGCTACAGCGAGGCGCAGTCAGCACTAAAGCGTGCTGCAGAGCTGCTGGAGCAGCGGGAAGAGGGCCGCCTCGTAAGCGTGCTTACAGGAGCGTCCGCACCTGAGTTCGATACTACCATACCTCACTGGCAGTCGTCCCGGCTCAATGACAGCCAGCAGCAGGCAGTAAACCGCATTCTGCAGGCGCAGGACCTTGCCATTGTACATGGGCCTCCCGGTACCGGTAAAACCACCACCCTGGTGCAGGCCATACAGGGACTCATAGAGCGGGGCGAAAAGCAGATACTCGTCACTGCCCCCGGCAATGCTGCTGTGGATATGCTTAGTGCCCGTCTGGCAGCCGAAGGGCTCAATGTGGTACGGGTGGGAAATCCGGCGCGGGTGTCAGAAGAGTTAATGTCTCTCACGCTCGATAGCCGTATAGCTACCCATAGCACGGCTAAGGAAATAAAGCGGCTTAAAAAGCAGGCAGGCGAGTTTCGCGATATGGCCCATAAGTATAAGCGAAACTTTGGCAAAGCCGAGCGCGAACAGCGTAAGGCACTCTTTACAGAGGCCGCTAAGATTATGAAGGATGTGGAGCGTATGGAGCAATACATAGTTAATGATGTGCTGCAGCATGCGCAGGTCATTACTGCTACATTGGTAGGTGCGGCACACTATACAGTACGCCATCTCAGGTATAGCACAGTAGTTATAGATGAGGCGGGTCAGGCACTGGAACCAGCCTCATGGATACCCATTGTCAAAGGTCGCCGTCTCATACTGGCCGGAGACCACTGCCAGCTGCCGCCTACTATTAAGTCCGATGCTGCTGCCCGGGGAGGCCTCAGTACTACGCTTATGGAGAAGTGCATTGCACTGCACCCGCAGGCTGTTACCCTGCTGGAAGAGCAGTACCGAATGCATGAGGCTATTATGGGCTACTCTTCCAGGACGTTTTATGACGACCGGTTGCGGGCACATCATACTGTAGCAGGCCACCTGCTGCATAATGCCGATGTGCCTTTTGTGTTCATTGATACAGCAGGCTGTGGCTATGACGAGAAAATGGAAGGTACCCGCATTTCCAATCCCGATGAGGCTGTATTCCTGTTCCGGCATCTTGCCGCACTGGTGTCAGATTTAAGACAGCATTATGCAGCAGATGGGTTCCCGTCTGTAGCAGTGATATCTCCCTACCGGGAGCAGCTGTATGTAATGCAGGAGCAGTTACAGCATGTGCCTGAGCTGCAGGAGGTAAGCGGCAGCATAGCCGTCAATACTATAGATAGCTTTCAGGGACAGGAGCGCGATGTGGTGTATATAAGCATGACCCGTAGCAATACAGACAATATCATAGGCTTCCTGTCAGACATTCGTCGTATGAATGTAGCCATGACAAGGGCCCGAAAGAAGCTCGTTATTATAGGCGATAGTGCCACCCTGTCGGTACACCCTTTCTACGCAGGTCTTATATCCTGGGCAGAGGAGCACAACGCCTATAAAAGCGCATGGGAAGAAAGCTGGATGTGCTGATGATTATGGCATATAGGCCATGTCATGCTCAAAAGCTGCAAACCGCTCCCGCAGCACCGCTTTATGACTGCATTTCATGGCATGGGACATAAAGGAATACTCTATGCTGTTGAACACCAGCTCTTTGATTTCCCGGTAGCTGAATCCGTAGCGCGATGCCAGCAGTACATACTGCTCTGTAAGGCTGCTGCGCGATACGCCTGCATCATCTGTAGCTATTACCATAGGTACATGGGCATCATAGTACATTCTTATAGGGTGGCGGCCATCCTTCACCCCCAGTATGAACTCATTGCTCACCAGGTTTATTTCTATTGCCTTGCCATGGCTGGCCATATAGCGCAGTATTTCTGCGGCATGGCCTTCATAGGGTAGGTCCACACCGTGGCCTATACGCTCTGCGCCTGCGGTCAGCAGGGCATCGTGTATATGATAGCCCATGTCCTCTGGCTTTACCATACCCAGTGCCAGCTCTCCTGCATGTAGTGCCACATGCACCTTGCTGAATTCCGGGAGCGCTTTCATGTACCGGAACATCTGCATGTGCAGCCAGTAGTCTTTCATGGCTACTACGCCGTTTTCCGGGCCTACAAAGTTTACGGCTACCATAGACCGCTCGGCAGCGCACAGCCTGAATGAGGCATACAGCGATGCAAAAACTGTGGTAGGGTCATTGTTGCGGGTGGTATAGGTCTGGTAGCGCATGGTAAACTGTTCGTCATCAATACCGGCACGTGCTTCCTGTAGCTGTGCTTTGTAGGTGTTTACAGCTTTCACTACCGCAGCCTCATTGATGGAGTTCTTTATCTGGTCAAAGATGGCATCCAGTCCTGCCGTGCTTTGCTCCTGCTGGTGCTGGTACAGGGCTGCATTATGTTTCTGCGATGGTATGGGTATTTTCACTCCGCTCAGCATAGTCTCTACATACTGTACATTCTCCTGAAGGGCACGTTTTTTTATCTCTGCCAGTCCGGCCTTATAATTGTCGCTTATAGGTCCAAAGTAGCCGAAGGTGTTGAAGAAGTGCTGGTCCGGAGCCACTTCGTCGTGATAGTGGTTCTCAAAGTCGGCAGTGGACCACAGCGACATCAGGTTGCGGTACAGCGTGTTATTCTTACGCAGGGAGTCTACCGTTATAGCAGCTCTGGTGCCCTTGTTCACCGGCTTGTAGCTGATGGCGCTGATGCGCATATTGCGCTCCTTTATCCAGTCCAGGTAGCTCTCCAGATACACAGCCCCGGAGTAGTGGTGATGCAGGTCGCCCCCTTTAGGCATCTGCGAGAAGAAATAGGTGAGTTTGGCAAGGTCACCGGTTTTCAGTGCCCTGTTATACCACGCAGCAGTTTTGTCTGTGGATGGTTGTGCTATGGCGGCCAGTGTATATGCCGTTAGTATGAGGGTGGTGAGTGTTCTTCTCATAGTATGTGTGTTTACGCTATCAAATATACCGCTCATTTTCAGTTGTTGTATAGCTTGCCACCTATATGAACTGTACTTTTATTCTGATGTCGGTATTGCGTCCTTTATCATCTGCACAGGATATTTTCATGTCTGGCGATGTGGCTTTGAAAAACAGTTTTGCACCCGCAGCCGCTGTGGCATAGAACTGGTCATTGATATACCAGTGTACTTCATGCACATCACCGGCGGCAAGGCAGGATAGCTGAAACTGTTGCTGCTCCCGGTTTTCTACCAGGTAGGTCATGCCATTGGTAAGCGAGGTGATTACGGGTGCTTCCCCCCTGAAGCTGGCGCTGCACTCCGGGTTGTGGGGTGGCAGGTGAGTATAGCTTATGTGGGCTGCTTCAAAGTAGGTGGCCAGCTCCGGCGATACATTGGGCATAAGCAGGGTTTTATACCCTTCCGGCGGCAGGCACCGGCTGCAGTAGTACATAGCCTCGTCTGGCGATAGCCACATCTGTTTCATATGGTCGCAGCGCCGGGTGGTAGATATACCGGGTATGTAGTAGTCCGGCACCTGATTGGTGCAGAACTCATCAGGCACAAGACCGGTCTCAGCACATACGGTGCGTACATTCAGTGTGGCAGGTGCTTTAAGCCAGTCTGGTTCGGCAGCATAGTCCAGCGCATTGAATAGCTGAAACAGCAGCGGTGTGGCAGTAGCTATACCACTCAGCTCCTGTACCCCCTCTGCCGAAAAGTTGCCCACCCACACGCCTATAGTGAGCCTGCTGTTATAGCCTATGCTCCATGCATCGCGGCGGCCATAGGAGGTGCCGGTCTTCCAGGCTATGTGTGGTACATTCTTTGCGCTGTGCCATGCATTGGGCAGGTCGGGCCGCTGTAGCTGGCTCAGTATATGGCTCACCATATAGCTGGCCTCCGGCGATAGCAGGGCTGTATCTGTACCCCCAGCCTCATTACCGGTGTACAGAGACAGCGGGCGGTAGCGGCCTTTATTGGCAAGGGCGCAGTACAGGGCTGTAAGCTCATCCAGCCGCACACTGCAGCCGCCCAGTATTACAGACATGCCCATATCCTTGCGGCTGCCTGCTATACTGCTGAATCCTGCTCCGGTAAGTGTGTTCAGAAAGTTGTCCAGGCCGTTAGCTTCCAGCAGCTTTACTGCCGGTATGTTCAGGGAGTGGCTCAGTGCATGCTCTATGGTTACATTGCCTCTGAACTCCCGGTCATAGTTTTCAGGAGAGTAACCCTTGATGTTCACTGGTACATCGGCTATAACGGCATGGGGTGTTACCAGCCCCTTATCCATACACAGGCCATACAGCAATGGCTTCAGTGTACTGCCGGGTGAGCGTAATGCATGTACCCCATCTACCTGGCCGGCATGCTCCCTGTCGCCAAAGTCCGATGAGCCTATATAGGCCAGTATCTGGGGAGTGTGGTTATCTGCCACTACTACGCTGGCATTGTGTATGTTGCCCAGTTGCAGGGCATGCATGTAGTTGCTTACTATACCCTCTGCCTGTCGTTGCATACCTGCATCTACCGATGTTTGTATGTCTTTGTTGCCGGCATTTGCAGCACGCAACCGCCATGCCAGTTGCGGGGCTTCATGCGGGGCCGGCAGGCGGTGTGCGTCAAAGGGTTCCTGTAGTGCATCTCTTATCGCTTCTGCGGGAAAGAGGCCTGCCTTGCCAAAGCGTAGCAGCCATTTGTTGCGCTGCTGTATAATGGCAGTATTGTTACGTCCCGGCACCAGAGAGCCGGGGCGGTTGGGGATGATGCTAAGTGCCGTCAGTTCTGCCAGAGACAAATGGTCGGGCATCTTGTTAAAGTAGAGTATAGATGCTGCCTTTACCCCCTGTATGTTAGAGCCGTAAGGCACCATGTCCAGATACAGCCGCAGTATTTCTTCCTTGCTGTAGTGTAGCTCCAGTTGCAGCGCGCGAAACAGTTCTATCACCTTGTTCCTGTATGTGCGCCTGCGCGGTTCCAGTAGCCGCACTACCTGCATGGTAATGGTAGATGCGCCCGATGTGCGTTTCCCTGTAGCTATGTTCAGCGCCAGTGCCCGCATCACTGCTACAGGATTTACCCCGGGATGGTAATAGAAAAAGCGGTCTTCTTTGTAGATGATGGCTTTTCTCAGTTCCGGGCTTATCTCCTCCGGCTGTGCCTGCATGCGCCACTGCCCGTCTCCGGCCAGGAACGCATGCATTACCTGGCCGTTGCGGTCTTTTACCAGTTGTGCATAGGGCACATCGGTGTTTACAGGAGCCAGCACATTAGCCAGTGCCACAGCACCGGCCAGTGTCAGCACGCTGTAGCCGGCATACTTCAGTATGTTCCTGATGCGCCTCATTGTGTAATGCGTATCGTGCATGCACCGTTGTAGGAGTGATAGCTGCCATCATACATGGCGTCGGCCTGTACAGGCCCCAGTTTATAGGTGCCCGGCGATACTGCCCTTACCATGTAGTAGAAGTCCTGCACCTTACCGGTTACGGTAGTGAACATATTTACTCTGTCGTCGCGTATGTCCATGTAGTCGGGTGTGGAGCGTTTCTTTATCCAGTCTGCCTCCGGCAGTGCCGAAAGGCGGGTATTCTCTACTTCAAAGCCGGCCGGCAGCATATCTGTGATAGCCACGTTCTCTATCCTCATATCATGCTGTGCCTCTACAGATATGTGTACGATAATGAGGTCGTTCTGCCGGAAGGTAGTAGTCAGAGGGTGTCCGTTACGGTCCATATAACTGCGGCGCACACGCATATGACTGTCCTCCTCCTTATAGCTGCCATCGGTGCTTATGCCGCTTACCTCCCATGAGTAGTAGAAGCCACCGCTACCGGCGGCAGCTATGCTCAAGTTATTCTGTGCATCAGCAGGTATGCGGGCTGTTACTGTGCTGCCATCCGTATGGCCAATGGTTCTGCCACCGTTGGTTATGGTAGCGGTACCGTTGGTCTTATTGGCCAGCCGTGCTACCTTACCCAGTGCCAGCAGGCTGAATGCTTTTTCCTGCGTGTTCACATACTGTGCCGATGTCAGCTTGTCGGCCAGTTGTTTGCTCAGTGTACCCACCTGCTTGTTGTGCGGGTCAGTATCCATCAGCACATTCAGCGCCAGTGCCAGGTCTCTCAGGTAGGACGAGAAGCTGCCACCCAGTGAGCGGTCAGGGTCTTCTCCGGCAAAGGCCGGTGGTTGCACCTCAGCAGCCTGTACCGGCATACCCGCCATGCGGTAGGTAGCGGCCAGCAGATACTTGCCGTCCAGTGTCAGCAGGTCGCGGTGGGCTTTATAATAGTTCATGTCAGCCAGTTGTGGCTGGTCGGCTATAGCCAGTACATAGAGGGAGTAGGGTACCTCTTCAGGTGCTACATCCTTTCGCTGATGGTTATTGTACCAGAATGAGGTGAGCTCTTTTTTGTATAGCCGTGTTTTCAGATAGTCGGTAAGGCGGCTTATTGTACGCTGGTTTACTTCAAATCCTGCTTTGCGTGCCTCCAGCAGGAAGTGGCATGCATATATACTACCCCACCAGCTCTCATAGCCACCACCAGGCCAGTAGGAAAGCGCACCATTACTTAGCTGCATAGACTGCAGCTTGTTGATGGCCTGCTGTATATTGTTGGCAGGGTTCATGTCTGTATTGTCTCTGCCCGATACACTCTTTGCCATGTCGGCATAGTAGAGCTGTGGAAATACTGCCGATGTGGTCTGCTCCACACAGCCGTACGGATATCGTACAAGGTCGTCAAGATGTTTTGCAAATCTTGTTACCGGCGACTTGCCCACTGTAATGTGCCCGTTGAATGATACCGGTATAAAGTTGTTGGTGAAAGATACAGGCTGTTTTTTGCCGGCGGCTACAAAGCCATTCCCGGTTATCTTCTGCAGCGATGCTGCAGGCCGCACACTCAGCTCTGTTTCATTTACAAATGTTTCATTGAGTGCCTTTACGCTTACCGTCACCTTTGCTGTGCCCGATGCAGGCTGAGCGGTAATATTATATATGAGCTGTTGTTCTCTGCCTGCGGGTACTTCTATCTCGCGGGTGGCATCGGCCACCTGCACCTGTCCTGTAGTGGCAATGGTTACTGTTGCCTTTGCCGGGGTTCGTGTGGTATTGCTGAGTGATACTGCCATCGTTACCTCATCGCCGGGACTCAGGAAGCGGGGTAGCGCTACACTGGTCACTATAGGGTCTGCTACTTTTATGTGCTTGTCACTACTGCCAAAGGCATTGTCTTTATAGGCTACTGCCATGACACGTATATCGCCTGAGAACTGTGGTATATCTATGTCATAGCTTACATTACCGCTGCCATCGGCCTGTAGTATACCGCTCCAGAACGATACATTCTTTACCCGGTTTACAAACAGAGGATTCACCCGGGAGCCATCATAGCCGGCCCCGTCGCCACCTGTACTGGAGAGGGTGGTTTTTATCTCGGGCAGTAGCCATGGGTACAGGTCATAGCTGTTTACAGTAAGGGCTGTCTTCTGATAGAAATAGCCATAAGGGTCAGGTGTTGCAAAGCTCTTTATCTGTAATATACCTTCATCTACTGCTGCTATTACTACCGATGCTCCGGGAGCGGTTTTCACCTTTATCCGCTGCTTTGTTTTTGAGCGCGACTGCTCTGCTACTGTTATTGCTACAGGTAACTGTGCTTTTACATCCGTTACCGGTACAGGCTTGAATCCATGCGCTACCGTAAGGGGCATATCACTGCCATCCATAGGGCGAAACAGGGTAGCGGTAACATATACATTTGGCAGCATGTCGTTACCGGCATCAAAGGATATGGATGCTGCTTTGTCTTTTGTCTGCAGGTAGTAGTGTTTGATTACATCGTCACGCTCCAGTGTTACCAGCATTCTGCCTTCAAACGGTGTGCTGAACAGTACATTCACTCTGTCGCCGGAGTTGTATTGTTTCTTGTCGGTCTTTATTTCCACATTGCCCTCATTGTTTACTTCAAACGATGAATACTGGGTGTCGCCCCAGCCCCATGCATAGAGTGTTTGTGCCACATAACCTTTGGTGCCCTTCATACACACACGCACCTCATACTGCCCGCTCTGTGGTGCGCTGAATGTATAGTGAGTACCGGCACCGGATATGGTCACTGTCTTGCGGGATATTACCCTGTCATCGCTCTGTGATACATAGCGGTAGCTGTTGCCGCTGCGCTGTATTACGGTATGCCATTCTTTGTGTACCACCACTACTTCTGCTTCGCCGGTTTTCAGGTTGCCACCCTTGTCCATACATATAAGCCCCAGCTGCACCGGCGTGCGCGACGATACATAACGCTCCCTGCAGCGTATGCCGGCAAAGAGCGATTGTGTATATATGGCAAAGTGCGCATAGCGATGCAGCGGTCGTCCTGTTTCGTCAAATACGGTAGCTGTAACATTGCCATTGATAATGCCCACATCTCCTATGGATGTACCCGGCTCAAACACTTCTGATGCTGCACCCTTATCGTCTGTTTTGCCATCGCGCATTACTTCCTCACTGTTCAGGTCTCCGGTTATTGCAAAGTTGTATTCGGGATACTTGTCAGAGGAAAAAGTACCCTTGCTCAGCTTCAGTACACACTCGTAGTTGCGGCCCGCAGCAGGAGTGCCATACAGGTTGTCGGCCTGGATAGATGTTACTATTTTCTCTCCGGGTCTGTACTCTCCCCGTTCGGTCTTTACGGCTACCTTCAGGCGGTCTGGCATAAACTCTTCCACACTTATGTTGGCCGATGTAAGCAGTACATCATTACCCGTATATACCTGCGCTATCCATGTGCCTGTCATGGCGGTATGGGGAGGAGAGAAGGAAACATCGCAGGAGCCCTGCTCATTCAGCATACGCCTCACTGCTGCAAACTCTTTTCCGTTGGGCATTAGCAGCTTCACCTTTACCGGCATGGCTGCCTGTACGTGCCACTGCTCATTGCGCACTATAGCTTCCATGTGCATGGTTTCTCCCGGCCTGTACAGATTGCGCTCTGCATGTATCATGGTAATGAGGTTGGTAGTATTGGGTATACGTCCACCCACATCAAACCGCGATGTGCCTATACGGGTATCGTTCAGCGATACAAAGTTGAAGTCGCCACTTTTCTCAGCAGTTACCAGCCCGGGACTGAATCCCGGTGTGGTAGTGTTTATATCTCTGAAGATGGCCACCCCTTCATCATTGGTAGTAGCGGTGCCCATCTTCTGGTTGTGGTCACTTACAAGGCCTATAGTCACGCCACTTATTGCCGTTGCACTTTTCAGAGAGTTGGCAAATACATACACGGCATCTTTGCTTTGCTTCACTATCAGTCCTATGTCTGATATGGAAATGATCTTAGACTCCTGTATCCAGTAGTGGTCTTTGGATTTTACCTGTAGCACATATACGCCATTGTAGTCTTTCAGCCGGTCTTTGAAATCCAGGTTCAGAATGTGTGCTGCATTTTGCCGGGGTAGTTTATTGGTTTCATAGGTGCGGCTGAATACGGTGTCACCTATGTACTCTGTATCATAGAAGCGGTAGGAGTTGCCTTCTTCTGCTTCGTCATCATAGTGGTAGTCCCAGTATTTGTCTCTGCGCAGAAACTGCTCCAGGTTATTGGCAAATACCTTCACCACACTTACCTCCACATTGGGAACATTGATGAGGCTGAGTGATATGTTTTTATAACCATTACCGGTAAGATACATGCCTTTCGTATTGCTGAAAGAGATAGTAGGGCGCAGCCTGCCAAAGGATACAGATGTGCTGTAGGTGTTTTTCAGTTTGCCGCCCAGTGTTCCCTCCAGTCCCGGAGCAATGGTAAGGTCATAAAGTTGTGCAGGGTCAAAGCCATTGCCGCTTATAGTGAAACCACCCTCATTTGCCGTTACATCAAATGAGGCATGGGGACTAATGCTGATAGCTTTCTTTAGTGTAGCCTCCAGTACCGGCTGCGATGTGCTAATTGTTATGATGCCTTCTGTGCCACTGTGCTGTGCATATACACTGGTTATGGCAAGGTTGTAGCGGGAAGGTATGCTTACTGTAAAGCTGGTATCCTGTACCGATGTATAGTGGGTGCCCGGTACGCTGATGCCCTGCAGTACCTCTACGCTCAGAAACTCATTGGCACCATCATCCGTTACCCCGGTAAACTGCAGGCTCATGCTTCTGCTCCTGCCGGTAGCAGATTGCCTTACAGACACATTCTTTCCTTCGTATTGCAGCCGTATTCTGCGCGCTGCCTCTGCAAGGTTTACCTCATAGTTCAGCATGAGGTCCAGTTGTACCACTACATCCTGCTGTCCTGTAGCGCGGGCCCATGATGCTGTGGCCTGCTCTACCCGCAGTGGTGCCGTGCGAAAGGTAACCGGTTTGCTGCTCACACTATAACCCTTCCCTTTTTTATAGCGGCTTACTTTGCCTGTGGCAACTGCTTTATACTCTGTGCCGGGCTCAAAGCCGGAAGCCGGTGAGAAAACCAGCGTATGCGAGCCTGTCCACCGGAAGAGCCCCTGCACACTGGGGGTAAGCTGCAGATATTCTGTACTGTCCCAGTTATTGAGCAGGCTGTCGGGGCACAGGTCTTTGCTGAAGTTGAAAGCAATGTTTTGCTGTACTTCTATTTCTGTGCTGAAATCGGGCGTCATTTCTATATCTCCCGCCTGCTTACAGGAGAGGTATGTGCAGCTAAACAATACTCCCAGCAGGAGTGTGGTGAGACTTCTAAGATGAGGTAGCATAAGAGGAAGGATATGTTGTAAATTTAATAAATGCAATCCGGCATGGCTTCATGGCAGAACCCAGATTTAACATAGTTGTTTGTATTCGTATGCGCAGTGCTGTTTTTTATGTTGCCATTTTTTACGGCTGAGCCACATTCCGGTATTTGTTCCTAATTTTGCATCGTTAAATTAGATTTTATCTATATAAAATCTTTTATTCCATTTCTCTGAATAGCTATAATATGGTTTATCTGACACGTGTAGAACACTTTAATGCAGCTCACCGCCTGTATAATGAAGGCTGGAGTGATGAACAGAACAGGGAGGTTTTCGGGAAGTGTGCCAACGAGAACTGGCACGGGCATAATTATGAACTGCACGTGACTATAAAAGGCAACCCACATCCCCAGACCGGATTTGTGTATAATGCCAAAACACTGGGCGACCTCATAAAGGATGTGATAGTGGAGCGTGTAGACCACCGCAACCTGAATATGGATGTGGACTTCATGAAGGGCAAGTTTACCAGCGCCGAGAACTTTGCCATAGGTATATGGAATGAGTTGAAGCCACATGTAGAGAAGGATGGTGTACTGCTGCACTGCGTGAAGCTGGTAGAGACCCGCAGCATATATGTAGAGTACTTCGGATAGTTTTACCTGATAATGCTATTACTGCCACAACGGCGGGAGTAGCTACTTTAGTTCACAAAATCGTTTTCAATTGGCATACCACAAACACGAATCATACGACCAGGAATCTACCGATGAGCTCAAGGTAGCCTATAAGTCTATCATATCGGCTGTAGGTGAAGACCCGGACAGGGAAGGACTCTTAAAGACACCTGAGCGTATGGCAAAGGCCATGCAGTTTATAACGCAGGGCTATAACATGAATGCCGCCGATATACTTAACTCGGCCAGGTTTCATGAAGATTACAACGAGATGGTGCTGGTAAAGAATATAGAGTTATACTCACTGTGCGAGCATCACCTGCTGCCCTTCTTTGGCAAGGCGCACATAGCTTATATACCCAACGGAGTCATTACCGGTCTCAGTAAGCTGGCACATGTGGTAGAGTGCTTCAGCCGCAGGCTGCAGGTGCAGGAACGCCTCACCCACCAGATACTGGATGTGATACAGGAAACACTGAATCCACAGGGGGTAGGAGTAGTGATAGAGGCCCAGCATCTGTGTATGATGATGCGCGGTGTGCAGAAGCAGAACAGCGTTACCACCACATCGGCATTCAGCGGTTTGTTCATGGAAAACAAGACCCGTTCTGAGTTTCTGAGGCTTATTTCAGCGAATTTGTCCTAAAACAAAATTCTCTTATCTTTGCCGCCCGCAATAACAGCAGGTTATTGTGTGTAGGTTCGGGAAGTGGCGCAGTCCGGTAGCGTACTAGTATGGGGTGCTAGGGGTCGCAAGTTCGAATCTTGTCTTCCCGACTGAATTAAAGGTTGTCACATTGTGGCAGCCTTTTTTCATGCCCTTAAACGCCTGTATTATGGGTGTTTCAGGCCGTTCCACTCTCACATGCTTTTCAATATGTCAATTCCTGTGAGAACGCTGCTTTTACACCCTTTGAGTGACCATAAAGGTGACCAACTGGTGTCCCGAAGGTGACCAATTTTATTCCCATTTCCTAACCGCACAAACATCTACTAATGAGTACTACTACTCATAGCATATACTTGTATCTACGCAAGTCTCGCCCCGACAGAGAGGGCAAAGTGCCAATCTACATACGCATATCCCTGAACAATGACCGCATGGAATATCCCTCGGGACAAACCGTACATATCGAGCATTGGGATGATAAGGGACAAAAGGCTGTCAGAACCAAGGAAGCCAAGACTGTAAATAGCGTGCTAACCACACTCAAGGCAGATATCAATCAGGCTATCTCACAGCTTCAAATCAGCAAGACGGAGGTAACCCTAGACCTCTTGCGCTCCATGCTCAAAGGCGAGGCCGTCAAGGAGGAACACACCTTCCTAAAGGTCGCACAGGCGCACAACGAGAGCTTTAAGCAACAGGTAGGTAAGAAGTATAGCAACGGCAGCTATAAGAACTACAAGACCACCCTAAAGTACCTGTTAGAGTTCGTTCCCGAATACAGCGGTAAAAAGGACATACCGCTTAAGGCCGTCAATTACAAGTTCTGTGAAGCATACTTCACCTACCTAACCACCAAGAAGAACTGCAACGTAAATGGTGCTAACAAACAGATACAGCGGGTAAAGAAACTAGTCAACTATGCTATTCGGCTCGGCTACATTCAGAGCAACCCTATGGACACATTCAGCATTGAGTTTGTACCCGTTCACAAGGTTGCATTGACTATGGAGGAGATAAACACATTGGCTGGGCTTGACCTAAAAAGGCAAGTGCTAATTGACGTGCGTGATGTATTCCTGCTGCAATGCTACACAGGATTATCATACAGCGACATAAGGCAGCTAACAAGGGAGCATGTGCAAGCAGGGAATGGAGGATACTGGATACGCATGAAACGGCAGAAAACAGGCGTTTCCTTCGCTGTTCCTCTGCTTCCTATGGCAGTATCCATAGTGGAGAAATACCTGCCAAATTCTGCTGCTAAAGCGCCCCTTTTGCATGTCCTGTCAAACCAGAAGATGAACGAGAATTTGAAGGTATTACAGGAGCTCGCAAGCATTCCTAAGAACCTCACGACGCACCTCGCACGCCATAGCTTCGCTACGACTATTACCCTCAGTAATGGCGTGCCTATCGAAACGGTATCGCGTATGCTCGGCCATACTAAGCTAACCACGACGCAAGTATATGCTAAGGTGCTGGACACTAAGATTGGGGCAGACATGGCTCTGTTGAGCAAGAAATTAAATCCATCCCAAACCACCGATTAGGTATGATACAGGCCGTTATTAAGTTCGTTCAGGGGGTGATACTTGTTGTAGTCCTCATGCTGATAGTGGGTTTGCTTGACTTCATCTGCAACCCCTTGAAGTACATCCATTGACAAGGTGCAGGTAACCCCTGCTCCTTGTTTTTTCTCAATCGAAGTCTATCAACTCTGTGGGCTTTACTCCCAGCTTATCCGCAAGTAGGAATATGGTACTAATCGTCGGGTTTGTCTCGCCACGCTCTATGCGAGATAATTGGGTAACGTGCAGGTCAACTGTATTCGCAAAATCCTCAATGGTTTTACCTGTTGCCATACGCAAGGCTCTGACCTTGTTACCAAAGGCCTTTATTGCTTTTTCATCCTTGTAGTGCCTGCTTTTCAATACACCTCAAAGGGAACAAGTTGCTCGATTGCTCACAAACACATACATGTGTTTATTCGTGTATCTTGGATACCTTTGAATGCACTAATACATAGGCATATGGAACCGAGTAATGAAAACAATATCCCCTTGGGAAGAACTAACCGAAAGTTCGGCCAACGCATCACAAAAGACGACCTAAGCATACCGCCAAACCCACACCCTAATATTTTGGATATTGAAACGCCTCAACAACGAGAAAGACGTGAGCGAGATGAAGAACAGGCTTTCAGGGAATATGATTACGACCAACAAAAACAGGCGCAACGTCATGCACAGCAAGCAGCAACCCAACAGCAAAAATCCAGTCAACATCGTAGTGCCTTTCCTGTCAGAAATGAAAAGTGGTATGATGGCCTGTTAGGACTTATTGCATGGGTGGCAGTTGTAGGGGGAATACTGCTTATAGGCGCATTGCTTAATTCACTCGGCCTAATGACAGGCAATCAGCATGGCACGAGGTGGAACCCCTGATGACATTAACACACAAAAAAATCCATCATGACAAACCATCCATACTACGACTTCTTCCGCTACTACTTCGACAACATGATAGACTGCATGTCGTTGCACTATCCCTTCACAGCAGAGCAAGTAATAAGAGACATCAGACACCTCAAAATGGGAACCGCGTACTACTCCGCATACAACTCCGATACGGACACCATTTGGCAAGCCACTATTGGCCTTTCGTTCAACAAGAGTATGGAATGGACGGACGAGGTCAAAGCATTATGGGATATGCCATTGCTGCCATACAACAAGTGCCCTTATGCCGAAGAACGCCCCTTGCCACTTGATGTAAACGAGGGTTTACAGGTGCTTGATATGCTAATGTTTCGGCAGAACTACACCCTATGGCCAGAGGAGGAGAACTATCACATGCACAGCGAAGTGCCGTCATACTTATTGCACCCGATAACCTACCCGCAGCTATCGTATGATGAGTTGCTATCGCTATGCAAAAGGGACATGCGGGAAGTGGTGTTAAACCCCTCGATATGGCAGAACACCATGTGCAAAATTCTTACCTCGGAGGTAGTAGAAGGGCTTATACAGATGAAGCGAGACGGCTATTACATAAACTAGAGTAAAGGCGGGTTATTAGCCCGCCTTACTCATCGTTTACAGCCCGTAGGGGTGCATGTCCATCATGTGGCTACGCCACTCATCATACATTGCCTCATCCCAATACAGGTCGTGCTGCATACTGCCAGCATCCCAATAGTCATACTTGTATGACGGCCTGTTGTTGGTAGCATAGTATAGTTCCTCTCGCATTATCCGTGCTACTGTACGCTCATGTCCTTTCAAGGTTATTACACCGTCATGAATAGTGAACACAGGTGTATCGGGCAGTTCTGCCTCTATTCGGGGTAAAATAAGGCTGAATACAAGGTGGCTTTCCAGCCTCTGTAACAGGCAGGGCAACCCTTCATTGCCGTTAGCCTGTATCAGCCGTATAAGGGCGTTCACGCTCGGGAATAGCTTGGCAAACGCCCGCTTATGCGTTGCCCATCCCTGATTGATAGCCTCGTTACTGCTGAACAATACTGTGAACATAAGCCGCTTCATTTCATCGCGGGTATATACCACTCTACCCGCAGGCGGGGGCAATAGCTTCGCCAACTGCTCATAGAACTTGCCCGAGGTTACAATCTCCTTGAACGTAACCATGTCGGACGGCTGGGTACTCTGTAAAAAGTTACACAGAGTAATGATATCAGTAGTAGGGTAGGTATGGGAGTAGTTGCTATGATATGGTAGGTCATAGAGAGTAACTACTGATTTCGCCATCCCATCATTCGCCCAAAAATCAGGGTTCAACAGAGCCGCCAGCAGGTAAGGTTGGCTGTTCGATATGTCCACCGTAACGAGGGGGCGGCCGCGCCATGAAACGGCTGGGCGGAACTCCTTGTTCATGGACGTAATAGTTGAGTGCAGGCGCATCACGTTAGGGTCGAAGTGGGCGTTATAGGTGCGCCTCTGCATGTCCAGCACATTGTAGCTATTCGACCGCTGCTGACTGTACGGGTCTTTGGTCAGCCATGCGCCCTTCTTACCATTCCATCTGCGCTCTATGGGCGCATACCCATCCGTCCTGAAGCGCCATACCGCATCGTTATAATAGTTGGCAAGGCTCTCATCTATCTGCAAGCCGCCCTCATCATACCACCTGAAAACGGCAGGGTACGCCCCACGCATCCACTCATGGTACTGCTGTTGTTCCTTGCTGTTCAGCATGGCATTACGGGCAGGGAGTTTCGCATATAGGGGCGAAGTGTGAAGCATCTGTATGGGGCGTTCCCATCCAGTAAGCCCACCTGTTACCCCGCCTGCGCCCCCTGCGCCGGTGGTGGCATACGTCCTCACCTTGCGCTCCATCCAACGGCTAATGGCCGCCTTGTAGGGTGTTAAGGGGGCATTGTAGGCATCTGTGAACCTATACTTACGGCTAATGCTATGGGTTACGCTGAAATGCCCATTGCACTCTAATACGCCACACCCAATGAGCCATTTTAGGTACTCATGGTATCGGTCGCCTATGTTCTCCCTTAGGATTTCTGCATTCAGGGGCACATAGCCCCTATCATCGCCCACGTCTTTATTACGGGCGGGTATCTGTGATATCGCATCTACTATGTAGAGCACTTTCTCCCTCTGGAAATTCGTGATGGCAGGAGGGCTACTGCCAATAAGGGCATCTAAGTCAAAGCCCTGTGGAACTAAGAACGTATGTTGAACCATACCGTAGCTTAATGATAAACACTATCTTCTACGCTACTTCTACCCCTACTACATCATTACTCTGTGGAACTTTCCAGCCCGTCATTGGATGGCGGGAGCCACTTATTGCTACGGGATTTCTACGAGGTTGCCATCTGGATTTCGAACAACGGGCTGCAAATGTAGATGAAATATTTCATTCCGCCAAATGTGTACTCGGGGGTGATTGGTGATTGACCTTTCATGCCCCCCAAAGTGGTTATAGCATCCTGATTTCCAGCTATTAAGTTCCCAGCGTCACTAATAGTATATAGCATAACTCAAAGCCGTTAAAGCAGTCAGCGGCTTTGGTTACTCCTTTCCAAACTCCCCCAAAATTCCAAACACGGGCATTGATATGCGTGTAACTACCATCCCTAATCGCCCCGCCGACCCGTCCTTTATGTTGGACTATGCCCCCCTACCTTATCTAGTGCCTCTTCTAATATCTTGCTACCTTTGAACACTATTTTTCCATGTTGACGATGAAAAGGGATACGTTTAGGATACTGAAGATGGATTGCCCATCTGAAGAGCAGCTTATCAGGATGAAATTGGGACAATTCAGCGAGATAGCGGAATTGGATTTTGACATCCCGAACAGAACCGTAATTGTGGTTCATTCTGGTGATACTGCTCTTGTTGAGCAATCCATATCCGCTCTTAACCTTAACTCAAGCCTTGTTTCCTCGGAAACTCAACATGAACGATTAGCAAAACCATCCACCATAAGCGATAAGAGGTTGCTATGGATAGTCTTTACCATTAACGCCAGTTTCTTTGTCGTAGAAATGGTGACGGGGCTTATCGCCCATTCGATGGGCTTAGTAGCAGACTCGCTGGATATGCTTGCTGATGCAATTGTCTATGGGATGAGCTTAATGGTAGTAAGCAGCGCTATCTACAAGAAGAAGCAAGTGGCGAAGCTTAGTGGGTTATTTCAGCTTGGTTTGGCTGTATTCGGATTAGCGGAGGTTGTACGGAGGTTTCTAGGGCATGAGGAAACACCCGACTATGGCACGATGGTATTAGTTTCCTTATTCGCGCTGGTTGGCAATGCGGCATCCCTCTACATGCTCCAGAAGAAAAAAAGCAAGGAAGCGCACATGGAGGCAAGCTATATCTTCACCTCTAACGATGTCATTGCAAACATTGGAGTGATTTTGGCTGGTATCATTGTGTACCTAACAAGTTCCGTTATTCCCGACCTTGTGATTGGCACCATAGTGTTCTTCCTTGTAGTGAGGGGAGCAGTTAGAATACTCCAACTGTCGAAGTAGTACCAAGCTTCAGTTCCTTGATTTGGCTATTGGGCAAAGCCGTCAACCGCTCCGCTCCGATTAAGCGGGTAAAAAGGTATGCGGTCGCCCTCGGTCGGCAAATCCCATGCCAAACGCCGCAGGTAACCATGTCTGCCAGCGCACAACCCCACGCTCCAACATCGTTCCCTTTCCACAGGCTAACGCTTCGGTCTGTCATGGCATTTGCGCTCCCTTAGTTGCCGCACTCCAGCCCCTATGCAGCTATGTCAACGCTGTTCCTACCTCACAGGGGCTATGCACAGCCTTGCCACATCTGCGGGGCTTCCTCCATGTTCAACGCCACCACGCAGGCCACCCTGCCCTTGGCTGATTGATTATTGGCGCGTGCGCGCAGCATGGCCGTACAGCGGTCTGTAATTGCTTCCATGACTCCCTGCAGGCAGGCGCACAAAGCCATAGCAGGGCATCATTTCCAGCCATTACGGGCAGGGTAGCATGGCGGCAGCCGCACTACCTACGCACAAATCCACCGCCCTTGCCAGCCGCACACGGTGGCGTGTTGCCTATCGGCAATAAATTGGGTTTACTACTCCTCAGAATACTGCTCTATTAGACGTTTGAGGTTGCTTGCTCCATAAAGCCATAGCTCGTTACAGTCTCCAAAATATCCATCATCAATGGCATCTTGCCAATACTGCCGTGCCTCTTCATAGTATGGTATGGTTAAGCGTCTTACAAACTCTACATACTCCCTCATATTGTTTACATATGGGCCGTGATAAGTAGGGTCATGATATGGCCCAATGTCCAAGTATGAAAGAATTTCAGCCATCTTATACTCTTCGCTGATGAAATCATGGAGGTGAAGGTCAGAACGTCCACTATGATTAGTGTACTTATAACAACCCTCATTGTGTTCTGTAGCAATGGGCGAGGTAGAATGGTGGTGGGTTATACGAAATCCTCGGTTCATGGGGCGTTCGCCTTCAAAGTCCGATATCCATTCAACCCATCCGTCTTCTGGGCGCTCTATCACCTGCCCACAGGTATCGCATATAAATTGTGTAAGTGGTGCTAGCATAGTGGTGTGTTTCACCCAAATATACTGAATGTTCCGCGCAGCCAACTAACGGCTTTTGCGCCGCCAGTAACCGCCCTATACACCCTCGGAAAAGCCATTAGTTGCCCTTGCGTGACATACCTAGCAGGCTTAATTGGTGACCATACAGGTGACCATGCGCTACCAATGCGCCTATTATTGTTTAACCTCAAAACATCATTCTATGACGTAATCCAGTACAGTAAAGACTTACACACATCCCATCGCGTACTAGTATGGGGTGCTAGGGGTCGCAAGTTCGAATCTTGTCTTCCCGACCAGAATTGAAGGTTGTCACATTGTGACAGCCTTTTTTTATTCCCGTACAAGTCTGTATTAAGTGGCATTCCGGGTTACACTCGTTCACAAGCTCATCGCCCTTGCTCACCGCACAAGGTGGCGTGATGCCTATCGGCAATAGAAAAGAGCAGTAATTTTGTTCTATGGCTAGTAAGACTTCTGACTTAACCCCTTTGGACGTAACGGCGCTCAATACCTTGCTTAGCCGTTTTAGTGACCATCATACATTTGAGCTGTGGTCCCTGATGGACGAGCTTGTGCAGACGGGGCATCTAGCTGTGAACATTAATAAAGAGGCAATTGTTGGCTTCTTGGTCCACAAAGGGTTTGCAGAACCACAAGCATTATCCCACAAATTCCGTCTTACCGAGAAGGGTAGAAAATTGAAGGAATTGAAGAGCATTGGCGCATATGAGAATTGGGAGAAAGAAGATAGGCTTCTCCATGAGCGGAGGCAAAAGCTTGAGGATATTCTTCTGGAAAACCACGTGTCAATTACAGGTGAGCAGAAGCGAACAAGCCGATTTATTAACTATGCAACACTCGTAATTGCTGTTGTTTCGCTGCTAGTATCTGTCTTCAAACCATCAAGCGAAGTCCACTACATTGTAGTGCCAGCATTGTCTAAGAGTGTGCCTAAGCTTGAGGTTGACACCGTTCTCATGAACACAGATACTCCTAAACACAACACATCGTTACGCACGGCCAACTAACGGCGTTCTGAATCTCATGTGCCATCATTGTATCCTATTATTCACTGCGCCAGTATTCAGATTTTCTTAAGCTATATGGCACTGCCTAATCGCTGAAAATAAAGAAGCCGTAACCTCCGGGGTCGCGGAGAATGATGTTGTCGGCTTTGCCTTCTTTACTGAACCAGGTAATGTCCTGCACCACTGGTATGCCTTTTGCTTTTATCCCGGCTATTACTGCCATATTACGGCTGCCATTGAAATAGGTAAGTGACGGGTTGAAAAACAGATGCGGGCAGGAGCCTGCACTCATAAGCACTATGGTAAAGCCTCGGCCATCAGACAGTTCTACAAACCCCTTTTCGGCATCGCCTTTCGTTTTATGCAGTCCCAGTGCTGTGTACAGCTCATATGATGCCGCCATATTACCGCTCTCCAGTGTTACTCCCTGATAGTTGCCCAGCAGGCTGTAGGAGCTATCTAATGCGGGAGGAAATACAACACCGGAATCAATGAGGTATATCATTACACCACTGGGGTCGCTGAGGCGATAGCCATTCTTTGTCTTTTTGACTGTTGCCCATTTCTTCAGCTTTTCAACATCTGTCTTCCACGATGGTTTATAAAAGTTCATCCCTGCTCTGGCCGACTTATTGGTATCAATCTCTATTATTACTTTACCATCGGTATAGGTAAGTAAGCTACCGTAAAGCTGATGAAACCCCAACCTGTTGTAAAAGTCTATGCTATTACCGGGTTTATTAACCGGTGTTTTTATAGTAACAGCCAGATTTCCCAGAGGCATATCGGCAGCCGGTGCTTTTTGCTGACCAGATACAACACCTGAAATAAACAGATAACAACATAACAGAAAAAAATACGGACGCATAACTACTATCGTTTTACACACACATATATAATGCGGGCTTTGAAATTCATGATGCAAGTAACACGAATGTAACCGGGACAGTGCTGTCTTTATGACTTACTGTATCAGAGCGCACTATCAGAAGTTTATATGATTGTACTGGTTCAACGTTCTGTCTCCACGAAGGAAAAAGATTCCGTTAAGCGTTTTACATACTACTTTATAACCTTTGTCATACAGATACTTTTTTACTTCCAGGTCGTAGTTGTTTTCATCATTCATTGCTTCAAAACTCTCACAAAGAATAATATTAGGTCGGTATTTATCCCAATTGTTTGAGTTAAGCACTTTTATCTCCATACCCTCTACATCAATAGTAAGAATGTCAATCTCCCTGTTACCTACATACTGGTCAAAAATGCTATCCAGTCGCTGCATGTGGATAGTTATTGTCTTTTGTACCTTACCCTGATAGTCCAGCTGCTCCAGAAATTCCTTTGAGAAGGTATTCATGCTATTATTCTCTCCCAGATAATAGTAATTCATCTGCTCCGGTACATCACTGATGGCAGCTTCCAGATTAATATCTCTGGGGCGCATTTTCTTAAACACTTCCATACTACCCGGTGCTGCATCAATATTAATACCGCTCCAGCCTTTTTTGTAAAGGAGGTATGTATTGGACAATTTATAAGGATGAAAAGCTCCTACATCCACAAAAAAACCGTTCCTGCGACCTGAGAACAGGCCAGCCAGAATTACATCTTCACCACCCTGAGAAAATGAGGTACTGTATTTGCGGTATAAATACTGAGAAATAGCGCTTTTTATCATGCTGAATATGGTTTTTTACTTTGACGGCTCAAGATATTACTATCCGTTAAAAACTGGAAAAAATGTTCTGCCGGCAAAGTTACCGTTCTCCTATCTAATAGCGGCAGTCAGGTAATATATAATCATATAAATGCATGTTTTGGCACAGCCGCAAGTATTCTGTTGCTACAAGATATGCAAGTCAATATGATACTTAATATGCTGCAGGTACAGTAGTGGTGCATCTATAGCCTTAGTTTTCTGCAATGTTACAAACTGTATGGCTATGCTTTTGCCACTTCTGCTTCCAGCATCTTCATAATAGGCTCTATGGCGGTACGGCAGTCATCTTTTGAATGTATAGGGCGAACCATCTTTATTTTACCGTCCTTGCCTATGATAACGACAACAATAGAATTGTTGCAGTCGCCCAGTTCCCATTGCTTTGGCAGCTGGTTTTTCTCATCGAGCAGTATTACAGATTTAGGTTCTTTTTTCTCACGGTTGCGTATGCCTGCTTTCATGGCAGAGTTAGGCATCCAGGTATCCTTACAGTTTACCACGCCGAGGCTGAAATATTTGTCGCCGGGAAACCTTCTTTTTTTCAGCTCGACAGACAGCGGCTCTACCACATCTTTTGCATCAGGGTCTGAATAAAATACGGCTACTACTTTTTCACCGAGGTGCGGTATCTGCATCGCATTGCCATGTGCATCGGCAAGCGTTACCTGAGGGGCTGCGGCACCAACCTTTGTTTGCTGTGCCGTAGCACTGTATATACCGAAAATAGTAAGCGCTATGGCTAAAAAAATCCTTGTCATAACGGTAAGGGTTTGTATTTACTGTTCGTATCTGTTATATGCAATGTAACGAACAGAACATTGAAAAATTGTTAAATCAGCCATTAATAAAAGCCATTAAAGCCTGAAAAAAGATTCCAGTATGCATGTGGGGCTTTTATCTCCTGCCCGGGCAGGTACAGATACTGATGGCCTGCGGTGTCCAGCATGGGTATATGACAGTTCTTAGTGCTGCGCCATGACGGTGGCAGAATTATCATATCATGTATGAGCCTGTTCTGCACAAAATTACGCACCTGCTCTGCATCAATGCCGGCATTGGCCTGCGCTGTATAGCCACCATCAAGGGCCATGCGAAACTGACCGCTGAGCAGGCCATGCGAATAGCCGGTATAAAGCCCACCTGTAGTATCCATATAGCCATAGTATGGGAAACGGGTATTGCCGGTGACCTTGTTACCCATCTGGCCGGTCCACATGGTGCAGTTAACAGCAAACTGGTAGTTGCCAGTCTGATATTGCAGCAGGAAAGCTCCGGTGCGAAACCTGTCGAGTGTGGGGCGGGCGAATATGTCATTTTCGCTGATGATGCTTATATCCCCAAACTGAAAGGCGATAGTGCCTGTCTGCTGTGTAGTCTTTCGGCTATTGAAATACAGGTTATATGCATAACCTATGCTATTGTATCGCCCGGTCTGATTGCCGGTGGTACTCAGAAAAGGATTGTCGGCCACCCGTACACTGCCATACCCTCCCAGCAGCCCCAGGGTGGTAACCCACTCGCCATACCGCCCCGGCTGTCCCAGATTGCGAAAGTTATAGTACCATTTCACCTCTGCATTGACCTGTGCAAAACCACTGTAGCCATATAGCTGCATGGTAGCACCTATACGCTGAAACCTGTTGCCCAGGGCTGCTATAACACTGGCTCTGAGGCCAACATTGATACCCATGGCCGGCTGAGCTGAAACACTAAAGCTGCTGACAGCAAGAAGGACTATAAGCAGATATCTGAATGGCGCTGCGCCTGCCGTGTAACCCGGTATCCGGTTCATGGTCATATCGCGCTTATGGGCGGCTATGCCGGCTGAGTCTGGGTTTCACGGATACGTACCATATACTTGCCCAGCACATCGAACTCAATATTTACCGTACTGCCTTCCTGCAGTGAGCAGAAGTTAGTATGCTCATACGTATAGGGTATGATGGTGACGGTAAGCTCATTATACGCAATATCGAAGGCGGTAAGGCTTACACCATTGAGGCAGATAGACCCTTTTTCTATAACGAGGGGGGCAAACTGTACCGGAAAACGAAAACGGAACAGCCAGCTACCTTCCAGCTCCTTACGTAGTATACACTGTGCCGTGGCATCGGCATGGCCCTGTACAAAATGGCCGTCCAGCCTGTCGCCCACCTTCAGGGAACGCTCAATGTTTACGTTATCTCCCACCTGCCATGAGCCCAGAGAGGTTTTGGCAAGGGTTTCGGCTACAGCGGTAACGGTGTATCTGTCTCCCGCTATGGCTACTACGGTAAGGCATACTCCATTGTGCGCCACACTCTGGTCTATCTTTAGCTGTGGTGTGAGGCTGCACTCCATATCGAAATGGATATTAGTACCCTCATGCCTGATAGCAGCCACACGGGCCTGCGCTTCAATAATTCCTGTAAACATGCTGCAAAATTACATTTTTACTGCCTTAGCCCTGTGTACCGTTGTGGCGCTATCGGCGCGGATAGTAAGGTCAATGTATAAGAGCGAACTATCTATCTTGTCGCGTGTGAGATAACCTGTTACGGTATCGACCGAACGGCAGAATAACTGTCCCTGACTGAGGGAGAGAGAGTCGCCCACAGTGGTATCGACCGTAGCCTGCCATGCGCCCCCGGCGGTAATGAACAGTGAAACACCAGAGGGGCAAAGCCCATCTACCCGTGCTTTCAGATTGGATAGCTTTACGATGGTGACCATTGAGGAGTCGGCGGCGAGGTAAAGGCCCGATTCTATATCGTAAGCCGTGTCATGTACTTTATAATTACCGGCAAAAAGATCAGGACCGTAAACACATACCGTATTGTCGGGCGTACCGGGGAAACCCCAGTTGTAGTTGACCGCATCGGGATCATTGCAATAAGGATTGGAAATGCGGGGGTCGTCGGAGGGAGCCGGATCTTCCCACTTTTTGCACGACAGCATTGCTACTACTGACACAATAAACAACAACACAACAATATTCAGGTAGCGCATAATAAATTTCCTGTCTTGTGCGGCCTTAATGCCGGCATCTGTTCTTAAAACGGATTTTTTCCAAATTTATTTAAAATCGGGCTAACAACAGATGGGCTATTGATATTAAAAATGCAGGCTACAGGTGCCAGTGCCCCCAAAGCTGCCGGTATGTTGTAGCGCGATGGTCTCTGTCTCTGAAAACTGCGCAGTATTTTTTTTAGTGAGCAGTTTAATGGTAAACAATTGAAAGTCAAAATATTATGCGGCTGAAAATGAGCAAAAAGTTCTCAAAAATTGCTCGCGCGTTTTTTATTATATGTATTAAGGACATGACTATTGGGTTTACAGATGCAAGTTACGAACGGCGGGATGGGCATGGAGCATTTTGTGGATAAGTAACGGGCAAAAAAAAAGCGCTCCTTGAAAGGCGCGCTTTTGTGGATAGGTTCTATAGGCACTACAATGTATCTTAGTTGTAGTTCACCGTTACGGGAACTCCAGTTGCGTTCGTATAAAGACCAGCAGCCTGTGCAGCAGCTACGTTGAGGGTAGCACCTACGTTCAGGGTTTCAGTACCTGAAGCACTCAGTGTGCCGGTAGCTGAAGGTGAGCTGGTAAAGTTGTCAACAGTCATGTTATGAGAAGCACCGTCAGAGATAGTGCAGCTTGTAGGCAGTGTAATAGCGTAAGTGTAAGAAGCCTGACCAGAAACTGTGAAGCTGGCAGCAGACACAGTACCAGTAGTAGCAGGAAGGGTTACACCACCTGCACCGCCTGTGGTACGTGTACCTGCAGGGTCAAGGATAGCAGTACCGGCGATGGTAGCAGAAACGGCTACGTTACCGAAATTCATATCTACCGTTTTAACGATAGAGATAGGAGTGATGATATTAGCCGACGCAGAAGCAGTAGCGGTAGCCTGAGCATGAGATGCAGTTGCAAAACCGATTACAGCAACGAAAGAGAGAGCGAGCGACTTAACGA
>Ga0209066_10000230_pt1 | contig 85001 bp, 73 predicted proteins | sample All_14_2_FD_187198 | JGI IMG/M metagenome (GOLD analysis project Ga0209066, IMG submission 187198) | Freshwater microbial communities in response to fracking from Pennsylvania, USA - Allegheny Zone_MetaG_DW_15 (SPAdes) (version 2) ...
ACAAGCGGAGAAGCTTACCTCCGCTTTACTTCCCGTTGACTTGACGAATACTTCGTCGCATCAGCGAGGGGCGGTTTCTACCTCGGCGCCACCACGCCGTCAACCTCTTTTTTCAAGGCCTCGGAAACTTTCGTCCCCAACACCTCCACGAAGCCGTTGCCGCCCTCCGCGCCCCCTTCTTCCGGATCACTCCGTCCGTCGGGGAGGCCGGTTTGTAGCCCCGGCCAGCGCGCCCGTCAACCCTTATTTTACCGTCTTGTGACGGCACCTTGGGGGTGCGGACGAAATTTGAGGATATTCCTGCCCCTCGTTTCTGGCAAGAGGGAAAATGCTTTATCTTCAAGCCATTAGCGCAGTCTACATATAGACCGGAGTACCTGCTCGACCCCAATCCATAGGCGGCTGACCGGGTTTACATGCTGGCTGGATCGCAGGATTGCCGATGCAGCTTCAGAGTTTTGCACAATTGGGTCGCGGCGGCCTTAGAGGCCAATGGCCCCACCAGCACCCGCCATTTGCTGCCATCGCTGCTGGGGCGGAAACTGGCCTCGGACTTGCCCAGTTCCTCGGGGAACTTGCGCTTGATGCCTTCCCACAGAGTCCGGGCTTCGTCTTCATTGGTGGCCGTGGCCAGACTTACCCCCCACTTGCCCGACGCCTTGGCTACCGGTGCCGCCTTGCCGTTGGCAGCGGCAGCGGGCGCCGGTGCCGTGCCCGAACGCAGACCGGTAATGCTGCCCTCGACCCGCTGCGCCCCCATATGGGTATTGTAGCCTTGATCGATGGCGGCTTTTTCCTTGCGGGCCTCGTCGGCAGAGATCAGCCCGGCGGCGGTCAGCCGCTCGACCCGACCGATGGCCTGACCAGCTTCCAGCAGATCGCGGGGCGGCAACAACGCCATTTCGGTACGACGCGGCTTGTCCGGCAGCAGAGCATCCAAGATGGCGGTCCGTTCGGCGGCATGTTCCGCCGGAGTGATGGCCCGCCCTTCGAGATTTTGCGCCAAGGCCCGCAGCCGTGCCGACAATGCGTCTTCCGACGGCACCGGGCGTTCCAACCCCACCGACGGCGCCTGTCCGGTATAAGGCAACAGCGCCCCGGTATTGGCGGCACGCCGGGCGCGGTACTCGTCCGGCGTGATCAGACCTTCGTCCAGCAGACGCTTCAGGATCCGGAAGCGTCCGGTGGCGTTGACTTCCGCCGCCGAAGCGATGCCGGCACCGCCTTGGGCACCGATGGGCCGCAACGACCCGGTGCCCACCTGCGGACGATCGGTCGCCGCCAACGGCGACGCCTCACCGAATGGTAAAGGGGGCGCCCCCACCGCAGAAGCCCCCGGAGCCCGCCCGGATTCGGCGGCGCTGCGCGGCACGTAACGACCGGTCATCTTATCGATGGCCGCCATATTGGCGCGGGCGATGTCGAGGATCGAACGCGGCATCACCACGCCGCCATCCCCCGGCGTCATGATCGAGCCGGGAATGTTGCCGGTGATGATCACCTCGTAATACTGCCGGGCCAGGTCATAGCGCCCCAGCCCCTGATAGGCCAGACCGGCAGCCAGCAGGCCCATGCCGTCGCGGGGATTGTAGCGCAAGGCGGTCAGCGCATAGCGTTCGGCGGTTGTATAATCGCCCCGGGTCAAGGCGCTCATGGCCCGGTCCGAAGCGTCGCTGTTGACGATGCCTTCGACCGTATTTTGCGTACCGTTGGGATCGATCAAGGCCTGACAGCCGGACAGCGCCGACAGCACCAGGGCCAAAGCGGCGCCGCGTCGCAGTCGAGTAAGGGTGCTCATCCGTTTCCCCCTTGGAGCGAGCAACCGCGACAACAAAGCGCGGCCGCACAGGAATTCCGAACCTTACAATGACGGCAAGCGGTTCACACTTCCTTAATCGCCGCCCCCCTGTGGTCAGTGCTATATAAAGAGGGATCACGGGGGACCATCATGGACAGCACCGAGACCGAGCTTAAATTGTGCCTGGATGCCGCACTTCTGTCGCGCGTCCCCCGTCTGCCCGCCATTGCCGCCTACAAAACCGGTAAAGGCCGCAGCAAAACCCTGATCTCCACCTATTACGACACGCCGACACGGGAATTGCGCCAAAGCGGTGTCAGCCTGCGCCTGCGCCAATCGGGCCGCGACTGGACCCAGACCGTAAAAACCGAAGGCCGGCGCGCCTCGGGCCTGTTCGAGCGGGGGGAATGGGAAATCTCCGCGCCCTTGGCCCAGGTCCACCTGCCCCATTTGCTGGCCACCGAGCTTCCGGTATTCCGCCTGGATGGCTTGATCGAACGGCTGGCCCCCGTCTTCACCACCCAGGTCCGCCGCACCATCTATCTGTTGGCCACCCCCGAATGGGACATCGAATTAGCCTTGGACCAGGGGGAAATCCTGGCCGGTGACCGCCGAATGCCGCTGGCCGAAATCGAACTGGAATTACGTCGCGGTCCCGTCACCGCTTTGTTCGGCTTGGCTCAGGACATCGCTGCGGGCTTTCCCTGCCGCATCCTCACCAGCGCCAAGTCCGACCGCGGCTATGCCCTGGCCGATGGTGGCGCCCCGCGCCCGACCAAGGCGCCACCGTTGGATCTGAATGCCGACATGAACGCCGGTCAGTCCTTCAGCGTCATCGCCGGCAATTGCCTGCGGCACCTGCAAAGCAATGAAGCCGCCCTGCGCAGCGATCAGGCCGGCGAGGCAGTGCACCAGATGCGGGTGGCGCTGCGGCGCTTACGCTCGGCCTTGAAAGTGTTCAAACCCCTGGTTCACGGCGCCGAACTGGACACGATCAAGACGGAAATGCGTTGGCTGCTGGAGCATCTTGGTCCGGCCCGCGATGCCGACGTGTTTCTGGCCGAGATCATCGCCCCCGTGCAGGAAAACCATCCCGACGCCCCCGCTTTGGCCGTCTTGCGCGAGGAATGGCTGGAGCAACGGCAACAAGCCTTTGTCGCCGCCACCGCCGCAATCGACGACAATCGCTTCACCCGGCTTATGCTGACGCTGGGGCAGTGGCTGGCCCAGGCCCCGTGGACCACGACCGAAGCCGCCGCCATGTCCCTGGGGCGGTATGCCCGCCAGGTGCTGAAAAAGTCACATCGCCGGTTACTCAAAGCCGGCGGCGACAATCTAACCCACCTGCCGGCGCCCGAGTTGCATCAGGTTCGCATCCTGGGCAAACAGATGCGCTACACGGGTGAGTTTTTCGCCACACTCTACCCACGCGCCGAGACCAAACCCTTTCTTGGTCTGCTGGCGGAATTACAGGAAAGTCTGGGCGGCCTGAATGACCTGACGGTGGCCGGAATAACCTTGGCCGGCACCCACCACCGCCAAGACTGGGCCTGGGCCGCCGGCATGATCTGCGGCTGGCACGAACACCGCCGCCCGGGATTGCTGCGCGATGCCCGCCTGACCTGGAAGAAACTGCGCAAGACCACGCCCTATTGGGAGTGATCCTCGTCCAGCTTCTTGCCGTCCAAATCCGTCCGCTGCCGTTCGGCCTGCTGGCGCGCCGCCAGCTTCTCCGCCTTGGTGCGTCCGAAGGCCACGCGGTTGGCCTGGGCCTGCTGGTCTTTTTCCTCGCGCGCCTTGGCCTTGCGCCGGCGGTTGAGATTGACGATTTCCGCCATGTGAACACCTCTGTCTCGGGCTTAGAATAAGCGTGCCGCGACAACAGCCAACCAGAAAAATGCGCGACATACAAAAAAGCCCCTTGCGCCCCCCAAAAGCCCCGGTTATATATCCGGCCCTCACGAGGTTGCGGGTGTAGCTCAGTTGGTTAGAGCGCCGGCCTGTCACGCCGGAGGTCGCGGGTTCGAGCCCCGTCACTCGCGCCACCTCGTTGAAATATGATCCGCCAAAAAGCCGACGCCGCCCCCGACCAGGGCGGCGTCGGCTTTTTGGCTTTGGTCATGCAGGAACACCCGCCCAGCTCAATATTTAATCACAGAACCAAAATGTCTATTTTTTGCACCAAGTATTGCCTAGGAAGACCGCGGAAAACAGGCATCGCATATTTTTTAGGCTGAATTCACGCCCTTGCGCCCATATTTGCACCATGCCGATGAAGACCATTTTTTAGCCACGTTATAACTTGTTGATTTTAAACATTTTTATATCATGCACAAGATTGGCATGGTTATTGATGACGCGCCGTCACCCCAGCGTTTTGGGATCAGGGTGAGGAGCACAGGCAAATGGAAGTGACGCGGACCGGAGCAGATGTACTGTTCGTTCTTTTGGGCGCCATCATGGTCTTGGCCATGCATGCCGGCTTCGCCTTTCTTGAAGTTGGAACGGTGCGAAAAAAGAACCAAGTGAACGCCCTGGTAAAGATTCTCACCGACTTTGCCGTCTCCACATTGGTCTATTTCTTTGTCGGTTACGGCGTCGCCTACGGTATCAGCTTCCTGCATCCGGCAGCCGATCTGGTGGGCAAGACGGAAGGCTCGGCCTTCGCCGCCAATGGCTATGATCTGGTCAAATTCTTTTTCCTGGCCACCTTCGCCGCCGCCATTCCCGCCATCATTTCCGGCGGCATCGCCGAGCGGGCCAAGTTCTGGCCGCAACTGATCGCCACCTCGATCCTGGTCGGACTGGTCTATCCCATCACCGAGGGCATGGTCTGGGGCACCCGCCTGGGCTTCCAAGAGACCATCACCGCCCTGTTCGGCGTTCCCTTCCACGATTTCGCCGGCTCGGTGGTGGTGCACGCCCTGGGCGGTTGGGTCGCCCTGGGGGCGGTGCTGATGCTGGGGGCGCGGCGCGGACGCTATCGCAAGGATGGCCGGGTCATCGCCATTCCGCCGTCCAACATCCCCTTCCTCGCCCTGGGGTCGTGGGTTTTGTGCGTGGGCTGGTTCGGCTTCAACGTCATGAGCGCCCAAGCCATCGACGGCATTTCCGGTCTGGTGGCCATGAACTCGCTGCTGGCCATGGTCGGCGGGATCATCAGCAGCCTGATCGTCGGGCGCAACGACCCCGGCTTCGTCCATAACGGCGCGCTGGCCGGCCTGGTGGCGGTATGCGCCGGCTCCGACGTCATGCATCCGGTCGGGGCCCTGGTTACCGGCGGTCTGGCCGGCGCCTTGTTCGTGTGGGCGTTTGAAATGTGCCAGGACAAGTGGAAGATCGACGACGTCTTGGGCGTGTGGTCGCTGCATGGCCTGTGCGGCGCCATGGGCGGCATCGCCTGCGGCATTTTCGGCTTGGAAACCCTGGGCGGCCTGGGCGGCGTCCATCCCGGCGCCCAGTTTGTCGGCACCCTGACCGGTGTCGTCCTGGGATTGGCCAGCGGTCTGGCGGTCTATGGCAGCCTGCGGGCGACCATGGGCATCCGTCTGTCGGACGAGGACGAGTTCATGGGCGCCGATTTGGCCATCCACCAGATCGGCGCCTATCCAGAAGACGCCACCTCGGTGCACGACGACGGCGCCTTGGCGGCGCGTGCTTCTGCTCGCGGCATGGGGGCAGCGTGATTATCGCTTGGTTAGTATGAGGCATGGTTTAAACTCCCCTCTGGAGCGCAGCCAGAGGGGGGACATTCGGGTGAGGTTTTCCTGGATAAGCTGGCCGCATCCGTCGACCAGTGTCAGATCCGTGATTGCCCTGGGCGCCCTGCTGATGGTCGTCGTCTTGGGCATGACCGGTTATGAAATCTGGCGGCAGTATAACAGCACCATCACCTTGGCCGAACGCAATCTGAACGTCCTGGCCGATGTGCTGGTCGGTGAGATCGGACGCACCATCAGCGGAGTGGATTCCGTTGTCGAACAAAGCATCCTGGATCTGTCCACCGAGGGCAACCGCCCACCCGAGCAGATCCGCCGCACGCTACGCGACCGTGCCACCGGCGTTCCGGCCATTTTCGGGTTGCTGCTGATCGATGCGCAGGGCCTGCCGATCGCCTCTTTGCATTCGCTGTCGCCGCGCCATCATGCCTTCGCCCAGTCCATCCGCGCCAGCGTCGCCGGCCAGAACCTGCCCATTCATGTGGGCACGGTGACCCCCGCCCCCTTCGACGGCACCCCGATCATCCCGTTCAGCCGCCTGCGCCACGACGCCGCCGGCAATATCGCCGGCATCACCGTCGCCGCCATGTCCGTCCAATACTTCCAGGAAATCTTCCTGCAAGTAAAATCCAGGACGGTTACAACCCTGACCCTGACCCTGGCACGCCAGGACGGGGCCATCTTGGTGCAGACGCCGGAAGGCGCCACCACCAAGATGGCCGGCATGACCGAATTCCGGCCCGATTCCCGCGATAATGGCCTTATCCACGATGATGACACGTCGGCGGGACGGATCGTCGCCTTTCGCACCCTGCGCCCTTACGGCCTGAAGCTGTCGGTGGCCGTCAATGCCGCCGATCTGCTTAACCTGTGGCGCAGTAACGCCTTGCGCCTGTTGCTGGCGGCGTTGGTGGCGGCGCTGGTGGTCGCTGCGCTGATCTGGGCGATCTTGCGCCGGCTGGCCCTGGACGAAGCCCAGCGCGCCAATTTGCGCAGCATCGACAACCAGCGCCGCATGGCCCAGTTCTCGCTGGATGCCGGCGCCGACATGGTGGTGTGGACCAACGACAAGGGCAGCATCATTTATGCCAACCCGGCTGCGCATCAGGCCTTGGGCTATGCCCCTGGCACCTTGTTCAACCGCAGTATTCCCGATATCGACCCGTCGGTCCCGCCTGCGGCCTGGGAAGGGCGCCTGGACGATCTGCGCCGGGCCGGCACCTTGCGATTTGAAACCAGCCTGCGGACGTTGAGCGGGAAACTGATCTCGGTGGAAGTGTCGATCGCCCTGCTGCAGGCGGATGGGCAGGACCACACCTGCGCCGTCATCCGCGACATCGGCGCCCACAAACAATCGGAAGCGATCCTGGCCGAACGGACCAAGCGGCTGGAGGCATCCAACGCCGAGCTTGAGCAATTCGCCTATGTGGCCAGCCACGATTTGCGCGAGCCGTTGCGTATGGTCAACAGCTTCGTTGCCTTGCTGGCCCGCCGTTTCGGCGATCAGATGGACCCCGAGGCGCGCGAATACGTGGAATTCGCCCGCGAAGGCGCCTTGCGCATGGACCGCCTGATCCTGGATCTGCTGGAATATTCCCGCGTGGGATCGACCGGACGGCCGATGGCGGCGGTGGATTTGGGCACCGTGCTCAATGACGTCCGCCAAACCCTGGCATTAACGCTGAACGAAGCCGGGGCCGAGTTGATCCTGCCGGCCAGCCTCCCCAAGGTCTGGGGTGATTTCGACGAATTGGCCCGCTTGCTGGGCAACCTGATCGGCAACGGGCTGAAATACCGTCATTCCGACCGGTTGCCGCGCATCGAGGTGGAATGCCTGACCCAGGACGGGCAGATCACCTTGTCGGTCCGCGATAACGGTATCGGCATCGCCCCGCAATATTTCGACCGCATCTTCCGCATCTTCCAGCGCCTGCACGGGCGCGACCGCTATGACGGCACCGGCATCGGCCTAGCCATCTGCAAGAAGATTGTCGAGCGTCATGGCGGGCGCATCTGGGTGTCATCCACCCCGGATCAGGGCAGCACCTTCTTTTTCACGCTGAAACCGGCACCAGCGGCCTGACAAAACCGATAATGGCGTCGAACACCGCCTGGGTCTGATCGCGCTGCGGCGTATGGCCGCATTGCGGCAACACCAAGGCCTGCACCCCCGCCGGCACAATGCGTTGGATGATCTCCACCTGCTCCAAGGTGGCATATTCATCGTCGGCACCCTGGATCACCAGCACCGGCGTCCCAATGGCGGCCAGGTGGTCGCGGATGTGCCAGTGCTTGAAGCCGGGTTCCAGCCAGGTGGCATTCCAGCCCCAAAAGGCGCAATCCACGTTGTCGCCGTGATAACGGGCCAGTTTGTCGCGCAGATCGGTGGTGCGGTAGATATGGGTGACCTTGGCGATGGCCTCCAGGCACATATCCTCGACGAAGGAATGCGGCGCCATGGCCACCGCGCCCAATATCCGACCATCCCGGTCGCTGCCCGCCGCCACCAAAGCGATGGTGGCGCCGTCGGAATGGCCGATCAGCACCACCCGCTCCAGGCCAAAATGATCCAACAAGGCCGGCAGGTGGATTTCACCTTCCCGGTTCAGATAATCCAGCGGACGCGGCCACTCCACCGGATCGGACGCCCCATAGCCGGCGCGGGAATAAACCAGCGCCGGCAGATCAAGGCTGGCAGCGACACGATCGGGAAAATCGCGCCATTGCGCCATGCACCCCAGCCCCTCATGCAGGAACACCAACACTGTCTGGCCGGAACGGGCTTGACCGATCCAGCGTGTTTCCAGCCGGGTACCGTCCACCACCTCGATGCCCATGATCAGCGGGCGACCGCTTCACGGCCCTCGACATTGCCGTAAAGACGCTGCAACAGCCCCTTCAGGGTGCGCACCTCGTCCTCGCTCATGCCGGCGATGGCGGCGCTTTCCCAATGAAGGGCGCGCGGCACGATGGATTCGGCCATGCGGCTGCCTTCCTTCGACAGGGCGATCAGCACGGCGCGGGCATCCTCGCCCGAGCGGCGACGCAGCACCAGACCGGCCCGGTCCATGGCGGCGGTGATCCGCGACAAGGTGGACAACTCGATGGCGGTCAAACGCGACAGATCACCCAGACGCTGCTCGCCTTCATCCAGCAAGGCCGCCATCACCCGCCACATGGGAAGGGTGATGCCGAAACGTTCAAGCTCGCGCGAAAAGGTGTTTGAAATAGACACCCCTGCACGGTTTACGAGATACGGGACATAGTCCCCCAACTGGAAGCGCACGATTTTTCTCCTCCCTGGACACCCTCTTTTGTTTTTTGGGGCGTTCCAATTTCAGTTGTCCCATGATTTCCACCACGCTTGCCGTGTCAAGAGAGATTGTCCAAGCCATACGAAGGAGGCATGCTGCTGTGCCCCCTGCCCATGCGGAGAAGACCATGACCACCGCCTTGTTCACCCTGCCCCAACCCGCTGTCCCGATTTTGGGTGAAAATGCCCATTATCCGGTGCGCCGGGTATTCTGTGTTGGTCGCAACTATGCCGGCCATGCGCGTGAGATGGGCTCGGACCCCAGCCGTGAACCGCCGTTTTATTTCAGCAAAAGCGCCGACAGCCTGGTGCCGGGCGGCGGTTCCATCCCCTATGCGCCGGGCACCGGCAATTTGCATCATGAGATCGAGCTGGTGGTCGCCCTGGGCGCCGATGTCTTCCAGGCCAGCCAGGATCAGACGGCGTCAGCCATCTTCGGCTATGCCGTCGGCCTCGACATGACCAGGCGGGATTTGCAAAACGCCGCCAAGGACAAGGGGCGCCCGTGGGATTTGGGCAAGTCGTTCGAGTTTTCCGCCCCCATCACCGCCATCGTCCGCGACAGCCGGCCCATGACGGCGGGGGCCATCTCGCTCACCGTCAACGGCACAGAGCGCCAGCACGGCGATATCAGCGAGATGATCTGGTCGGTGCCCGAAATCATCGCCCATCTGTCGCAGTATTATCATCTGGGGCTGGGCGACCTGATCTATACCGGCACCCCCGAGGGCGTATCGGCGGTCAAGCCCGGCGACGAACTGGTCGGCCATGTCGATAATCTGCCGGAGTTGCGGGTGATCATCGAAGCGGCGGGATAATCGGCGTTAAAAATACGGCCCCCTCCTCCACCGGGAGGGGGCCGCTTTGCCGTTCAGATCTCGCAGGTGGCGAGATGAACCAGGAACGGCCCGATCAGGTGATGCGGGTCGGTGCCGAATTCCTTTTTGAAGGCGGCTTCGTCGGCCATCTTCATTTCCGTCAGCGGCGAGAACAGCGCCTGGAAAAAGGCGCAGAACTGGTGATTGCCGAACACATGCGGTTCGTCGTGGTCGACTTCGCGGGTGACGAAGGCGTTGGAGCCCAGGCTGACCGTGGTCGGCGTGTACTGCATCAGCTTCATGAACCAGTCCTTGCGCAAATCCCAGCGCTTGAACGATCCGGCGATACGGGTCAGCGTGTGCCACAAGATCAGCTTGGCCGACGGGGTGTCGTAATAGGCATCCCAGGTGAAATCCTCGCCCAGTTCCGCCTTCAAGTCGGCCACCAGGCGCAGACATTGTTCGCCGTAAAAACCGGCGTCATCGCCCAGCACCAGATGGAAAAAGGAAAAGATGTTGGGCAGGAAGGCGCGGTCCAAGGTGCCGCTTTCGAACAACGGCCCCAGGTGATGCACCATCAGACGACCAAAGGCGTTGGTGCGGCGCTGCTCCATCTTTTCCTGCTCGACCACGTCCAGCAATTCGCGATAGGAGCGCCGATAGAAATCATCGAACTGGGCCGAGGCCTCGAGCGCCACGATGATGTCGCGCAACGCCGACAGCTCCTTGGGATGGCCTTGCCACGCCCCCTCCGCCGCCTTCAACAGGGCATCGAGCACATGATTGGTAGTCCGCCGCAACAAGCGCGGCCCGCGCGAACCCATGTTGGACCCTTTTCTCAATCCTCGCCCAGGATAAGAGAGCGGCGGTTAACAACCAACAAATAAAAATCCCCACCAAAATATGGGATTTGACCGAATTTGTACGCTTTCCGTCACCTTATCCTTGCAGCCAAAGACTAAGGGCGGCACTGACCGCCCGGGGCTGTTCGATGGCCGACAGATGGCCGCACGCGGCGATGCGCACCAGCTTGGCGCCGGGGATCAGATCGGCCATTTCCTCGGCCCGGTCGGGCGGGGTCAGGGTATCGTCGCGCCCGACCACCACCAGGGCGGGACAGCTTATGTGCGCCAGACCGGGGCGCGAATCCACTCGACCGATGATGGCGCTTTGCTGACGCAAAAACCCCTCCACGCCGACGCTTGCGGCCATGGCATGGAACAGATCGGCCACCGGCCCGTGGGCATGATCGGGCGGCACCATGCTGGCCAGCACGGTGGGCAGGATGCGGGAAAAGCCGCCCGAGGCCGCCATCTCCATCAGGACACGGCGCCGTTCGGTCTGTTCCGGCAAATCCGGGCGGGCGGTGGTGCTGACGAAAGCCACCCGCTCGACCCGTTCCGGCGCCCGGCGCAGGATTTCCATGGACACATAGCCACCCATGGACAGCCCGACCAGGGCGAATGTCGGCGGCGCCTGATCCAGCACCGATTGAGCCAGAGCGGCGATGCTGTCATGGGTATAGGTGGGGATCACCCGAACGCGGGCCTGATCGGCCAGATCGGCGCATTGCCCCGCCCACAATCTTTCATCGTTGAGCAGTCCGGGCAGCAAAATCAGATCGGTCATGGTGAAATCCTTACTTGATCAGCGAGAGCACGTCCTTGAACTGAGGTGTGCCGGCCACGTGCAGCCACTCGAACAACACCATCTCGGTGGACACCACCGCCACCCCGGCGGCAGCCATGCGGTCGAGCGCCAATTGGTGATTGGCGGCGATGCGGGATGAACAGGCATCGGCGACGACGAAGACGTCGAACCCTGCCATTTTAAGACCGATAGCCGATTGCAGCACGCAGACATGAGCCTCGATGCCGGCGACCACCACCTGAGGCCGTTGGAAGGCCTGAAGACGGCTGAGGATGGCCGGTTCGGCGGCACAGGAAAAATGCATCTTCTCGACCACCGCGCCTTCGGGGGCTTCGGCCAGCACTTCGCCCATGGTCGGGCCGATGCCCTTGGGATATTGCTCGGAGATGGTCACCGGTACCGCCAGACGGGCCGCACCGCGCAGCAGCCTGACGCAATTGCGGTAGACCTGGCGCGGCTCGGCCATCACCGGCCCCAGGTTTTGCTGGACGTCGACGATCAGCAGGGACGAACGGGCGGCATCCATCAACATGGTCGTTTTCCTTTGCGGTATGACCAGGCAAGCGTAGCCCAAAGGCCACATACTCGCCAGTCAAAGCAAGAAAGCACTGTCTTTCATTGACATAGCCGCGCGAGCTTCTATTATCGCGCCACATATGAAACACTCTCTCAAAATCGCCGCATGGACGGCTATCCGCACCCAATGAGCTTCGCTGACCTGGGCCTTAGCCCCGAACTCCTGCAAGCGGTCGAGGAATCCGGGTACACCACCCCGACTCCCATTCAGCAACAGGCCATCCCCGTCGTCTTGATGGGCCGTGACGTCTTGGGCTGCGCCCAGACCGGCACCGGCAAGACTGCCAGCTTCACCCTGCCGATGATCGAGATCCTCGCCGCGGGCCGAGCCAAGGCGCGCATGCCGCGATCCTTGATCTTGGCGCCGACGCGCGAATTGGCGGCTCAGGTCGCCGAGAATTTCGACAAATACGGCAAGTACCATAAGCTCAACAAAGCGCTGATCATCGGCGGCGAATCCATGAGCGACCAGATCGCCATCCTGGATCGCGGCGTCGACGTTCTGATCGCCACGCCCGGGCGTCTGCTCGACATGTTCGACCGCGGTCGCATCTTGTTGAACGACGTCAAGGTGCTGGTCATCGACGAAGCCGATCGCATGCTGGACATGGGGTTCATCCCCGACGTCCAGCGCATCGTCTCGATGCTGCCGAAAATGCGCCAGACCTTGTTCTTCTCGGCCACCTTGGGCCCGGAAATCCGCAAGCTTGCCGACGAATTCCTGATGAACCCGAAGGAAATCAGCGTCAGCGCCCAGTCGTCGACGGCGGTCACGGTGGAACAGTTCCTGGCGGTGGTCGATCATATCGACAAGCGCGAGACCCTGCGCCACATCATCCGCATCGAGAATTTGAAGAACGCCTTCATCTTCTGCAACCGCAAGCGTGACGTGGACATCTTGTTCAAGTCGCTGAAGAAGCACGGCTTCGACGTGGTGCAGATGCATGGCGACATGAGCCAGCCGGCGCGGCTGGAATCGCTGGCCAAGTTCAAGTCGGGTGAAGCCCGTCTGCTGGTTTGCTCCGACGTCGTCGCCCGTGGCATCGACATCAAGGCGGTCAGTCACGTCTTCAACTTCGACGTCCCCATCCACGCCGAGGATTACGTCCACCGCATCGGCCGCACCGGTCGTGCCGGTGAGACCGGCAAGGCCTTCACCATCGCCTCGCCCGAGGATGGCCGCTTCGTTGCCGCCATCGAAGGCCTGATCGGTCAAGGCCTGCCGCGCATGGAAGTGGAAGGCGTGCCGCCGCTGGATCTGGACATGAGCGCGCGCCGGGGCCGTGGCCCGGGCCGGGGCGCCGAAAAGCGCCCGTCATCGGACAAGGACAGCAGCGGCAATAGTCGCGGTCGTGGCCGTCGTGGCGGCAAGGACCGGGGCGAGGATCGCGTCGAAGCGGTGGTGACCGACGAAGCCGTCGTCGCCGAGACCGTGGAAACCGCCGCCCCACCGCAACCGCGTGAAGAACAACGCCGGGACCGCCCGGAACGCCCCGAACGGGAGCGGACCGAACGTCCCGAGCGGGACCGTAGCGAACGTCCCGAACGGGACCGCAATGACCGTCCCGAGCGGGACCGGGGTGAATACCGCTCTGGTCGCGACCGTGGCGGCGAGCGTGACCGCAACAACGACCGTGGTCGTCGCGATGATCGCGGCGGGCGCCGCCGGGGCCGCATCGACGAATTGGGGATCGGCGAAATGCTGCACCCCGACAACGTCATCGGCTTTGGCGACCATATGCCCGATTTCATGACCCGGGCGGTGCCGCAAATCAGCAAGGCCGCATCGGCCAAGGACGACGACGCGGCCGAGGAATAGGCCGCGTCACCGTCCCCGTCAGGGAGACCAAGCATGAAGACCATCTTCGTCATGGTGAAATGCGAACTGGGCCGCGCCTATGACGTGGCCGATCAGGCGGTGGACATCGAACGGGTGTCGGAAGTGCATTCCATTTCCGGCCAGTACGACCTGATGCTGAAATGCTATCTGGATGAAGCGCAGGATATCGGCCAGTTCGTCGTCGATACCTTGCAGATCATTCCCGGGGTCAAGGATACCTTCACCCTGATCGCCTTCAAGGCCTTCGCCTGAACCATCCGACCATCATCGTTTTGACAAACCCCGCCGTCGCCTGCCGGCGGGGTTTGTTTTTTGACCCTTGGTGAAGCCGTCCTTTGTGATCAGCCTCCAGCGGCAACGCGGATAAACGCGGATGCCGCTTCGCGGCGACACGGATAGACCCGGATTTTAATTTTTCATCCGTGTTCATCCGTGCACATCCGCGTTTATCCGTGTTGCGGCTGGTTGTTGGCTGCGCATGATGCCTTCAGCGCAGATGGCTAAAGACCATGAAAAAGCCCCCGCCGATGGCGAGGGCTTCTTCCACATTCAGACCACCCCACCTTACTTGCGATGGATGGCGTTCCAGGTTTCGTTCAACTCACGTTCGGCGTTGAAGGCGCCTTCGGGCAGCTTGTGGGCCACACCCTTATGGCAATCGATGCAGGTCTTGCCTTCGTCCATGGCCTCATCATGCCGAGCCTGGGCGCGCTTTTGCTGACGCGACAGATCGAAGGCCGAGAAGGTATGGCAATTGCGGCATTCGCGCGAATCGGTTTCCTTCATGGACGTCCACACGTTCTTGGCCAGTTGCAGACGCTTGGCCTCGAACTTCTCGCGCGTGTCGATGGTGCCCAGAACCTTGTGCAGGACTTCGTTCGACGCCTGGATCTTGCGCTTGATCTTGTAGATCCACGGCTTCGGCACGTGGCAATCAGGGCAGGTGGCGCGCACGCCCGAGCGGTTCTGATCGTGGATGGTGCCGCGATATTCCCGATAGACGTTGGCCTCCATCTCGTGACACGAGATGCAGAACGCCTCGGTGTTGGTCATTTCCATGGCCCAGTTGAAGCCGCCCCAGAACATGATGCCGGAGGAGAAGCCGACAATCAGGATGGCCCCCAACGACCAGCGGGCGGTGGGACGGCGCAGCAGCCCCCAGATTTCGGCCAGGATCGATTTCGGCTTAACCGCGGGGGTTTGGGCCTCAGGCGTTTGATTTTCGTTGGTCATGGCCCAGATCCTTTCCTCACCGGCCGGTGACGGCGGGCTTGAACTGGTTTTCGACCAGCGGCTTGGCATCCACCTGCGGCACATGGCACTGGGTGCAGAAGTACCGGTTGCCGTTTACCGTATCCTGGCGCACGCCATTGCGGTCGATGTAGTGCAGGTCCGAAATCTTCGGCGCCTTTTCCTGGTCCGAATAGGGCCATTCATGGCAGCGCAGGCACTGATTGACCTTCAGGTCGATCTCATACTTAGCCGTGTCGTGCGGCACCAGCGGCGGTTGCTGGCGATAGGCACGCTCGTGCTTGACGCCGTCTTGCACCTTATAGGTATCCGGCGCCTTGTCGGCGGCATTCACCGGCGTATCGCGCAAGGCTTTGACGTCGGCGGCACTGGCGCCGCCCATTCCGGTTACCGTACCCAGGGCAAGACCCAGGGCGACGGCCATGGCCATGATCTTGTGTTTCACAGCATTTTCTCCCCTTGCAGAACTCCGTCACGCGGGCTTTGGGCGGCCATGCCCGCGCCATCGTGGAAACGAGTGGTGAATATGAAGACGTCCTTGGCGCACACATCGATGCAGCGCCCACAATTGGAACAGTCGCGCGACAAAATCAGCGGACCGACCTTGTTCTTGGCCCCGCGCAACGCCGGCGTGATGACCTGGCGTTCCGGGCAAACGGTGAAACAATCCATGCAATTGTCGCAGGCGTCGCGGTTGACGGCAGAGACCCGCACCAGCCCCTTGGCCCCGATCAGGGCGTAGAAGGCGCCGACCGGACACAGATGCCCGCACCACGCCCGCGACGCCACGCCCATATCCAGCAGCAGGATGGCGGCGCTGATCCACAAGGCGGCGCCGGCGCTGAACAGCGAGCCATAGACCAATCCGCGATGCAGCATGGTCACCGGATTGACGAATTCCCAGACGATGGTGCCGGTCACCGCCGACCCCACCAGCAAACCGGCCAAGATGGCCAGACGCAGGCGGCGGTCGAGCGGATAGGCTTCCTTCAGCCCCAGCCGGGTGCGCAGCCAGGCGGCGAAATCGGTGATGACGTTGACCGGGCAGACCCAGCCGCAAAAGGCCCGGCCACCGATCAGGGCATAAGCGACGATGACCAGTCCAGCCCCGACCAGACCCGACACTTCCAGCACATGACCGGCCAGCAGGGCTTGCACGGCCATCAGCGGATCGGTGAGCGGCAGCACGTCGAAAGTGATGCTGGCAGCCAAGGTGCCCTTGGTGATCCACCAGCCCCAAAGCGGGCCGGTCAGGAACAAGGCGAGAAACCCAGCCTGGGCCAGACGGCGGAGGATCAGCCACTTATGCGCCGCCAGCCAGCCGTCGCGGCGCCTGCGGTCGAGACCTGGGCGGCGGGGATCACGCGCGCTCATGGCTTGAATTCCTTGAAGCCGCCGCCGGGCAGACGCTCGGGGGCCGGCATGGTGGCTGGCGCTTCCGGCATGCGGTCAGGCAGGTCGATGATGCCGTCGATCAGCGATTTGCCGGCCTTGTCCTTTTCCTCCCAGCCCAGGCGGTAATGGGCGCCCAGCATGCCGACGGCCAGGGCCGGCGGCAGCACCTTGATGGCGGCTTCCTCCAGCACGCAGGCTTTCTCGCATTTGCCGCAGCCGGTGCATTTGTCGGTGTGCACGGTGGGGATGAACACCGCATGCTTACCGGTGCGTTCGTTGTGATGACGCTCCAAGGTAATGGCCACGTCGATGCGCGGGCAGACGCGGTAACAGACGTCGCAGCGCAACCCCAGAAAGTTCAGGCAGGTTTCCTGGCCGACCAGCACGGCGATGCCCATATGGGCCTGGTTGATGTCGGTCAGGCTTTTATCCAAGGCCCCGGTCGGACAGGCGACGACGCAGGGAATATCCTCGCACATCTCGCACGGCACCGTGCGGGCGGTGAAGAACGGCGTGCCCACCGGCTGGCCGTCCCCACTTTCGGCCAGCTTCAGCGTGTCATAGGGGCAACCGCGCACGCACAGGCCACAGCGCACGCAGGCCGAGAGAAAATCAGCATCGTCGATGGCGCCGGGCGGACGCAGGGCCACGGCTTGCGCCCGTTGCCGCGCCGGCACCGCCAGCAAGGCCGCCACCAGACCGGCGCCGCAGGCTGCCCGGAAAGCTCCGGACAGCAAGGCACGACGGTTGATGGGGGGGCTTTGCCGGCGTTCCACCGTTTTTACTCCGCTCAGGCCTTGGCGACCTTGACCGCGCACTTCTTGTAATCGGTCTCTTTCGAGATCGGGCAAGTGGCGTCAAGGGTCAGCTTGTTGACCAGAATGGTTTCATCGAAGAACGGCACGAAGATCAGGCCTTCCGGCGGCTTGTTGCGACCGCGGGTGTCCAGACGCAGGCTGATTTCGCCGCGCCGGCTGGCCACCTTGATCACGTCGCCGTTCCTGAGGTTGCGCTTCTTGGCATCGTTGGGATGCATGAAGCACACCGCGTTGGGCACCGCCTTGTGCAGTTCCGGCACGCGCCGGGTCATGGAGCCGGAATGCCAGTGCTCGAGCACGCGCCCGGTGCACAGCCACAGATCGTATTCGGCATCGGGCATTTCCGGCGGGTCTTGATAGGGCAGACCGATGATGAAGGCGCGGCCATCGGGACGACCATAGAAGCGGACGCCCTCGCCCGCCTTGACATAGGGGTCATAGCCCTCGCGGTAGCGCCACAGGGTTTCCTTGCCGTCGACCACCGGCCACCTGAGGCCGCGCGCCTTGTGGTACATGTCGAACGGCGCCAGATCGTGGGCATGGCCGCGACCGAATTGGGCATATTCCTCGAACAGGCCCTTTTGCACGTAGAAGCCGAAAGCCTTGCTTTCGTCGTTCTCGAAGCCGGCCTGCATCTCCGACAGCGGGAACTTGTTGACAGAGCCGTTGCCGTAAAGCACGTCGAACATGGTCTTGCCCTTGTACTGGGGCGCCTTGTCCAACAGTTCCGCCGGCCACACTTCCTCCATCTTGAAGCGCTTGGAGAACTCCATCACCTGCCACATATCGGACTTGGCCTCGCCCGGGGCCTTGACCTGCTGGCGCCAGAACTGGGTGCGACGCTCGGCATTGCCGTAGGCGCCTTCCTTTTCCATCCACATGGCGGTGGGCAGGATCAGATCGGCGGACAGCGCGGTCACGGTGGGATAGGGGTCGGAGACGACGACGAAAGCTTCCGGGTTGCGATAGCCGGGATAGCCTTCTTCGTTCATGTTGGGCGCCGTCTGCATATTGTTGGTGCACTGCACCCAATAGGCATTGAGCTTGCCGTCCTTCAGCATGCGATGTTGCAGCACCGCGTGATAACCGACCTTGGGATTGATGGTGCCGGGCGGCAGTTTCCAGATCTGTTCGGCGAATTCGCGGTGCTTGTCGTTCATCACCACCATGTCGGCGGGCAGACGATGGGCGAAGGTGCCCACTTCACGCGCGGTACCGCAGGCCGAGGGCTGGCCGGTCAGCGAGAACGGGCCGTTGCCCGGTTCCGAGATCTTGCCCACCAGCAGGTGGACGTTATAGATCATGTTGTTGACCCAGGTGCCACGGGTATGCTGGTTGAAGCCCATGGTCCAGAACGACACCACCTTCTTGGTCGGGTCGGCATACAGCTTGGCCAGTTCGATCAGCTTGTCGGCGGGCACGCCGGACAGCTTCGACACCTTTTCCACGGTGTAGTCGGCGACGATGGCCTTGAATTCGTCGAACGACGAATTGTCCATCTTATTGGGATCGCCCTTGCCGTTATAGCCGTTGTTGCCAGGCTCCTGCTCCAGCTTGTGGGTGGGACGCAGGCCGAAACCGATATCGGTGACGCCCTTCTTGAAGGTCACCGCCTTGTCGACGAACGCCTTGTTCACCGCACCGTTCTGGATGATGTAGTTGCAGATGAAGTTCAGGATGGCCAGATCGGTGTTGGGCACGAAGACCATACCGTTATCGGCCAGATCGAAACTTTTGTGCTCGTAGGTGGACAGCACCGCGACCTTGCAACCGTCATGGGTCAGACGCCGGTCGGTCAGGCGCGACCACAGAATCGGGTGCATTTCCGCCATGTTGCTGCCCCACAGCACGAAGGCGTCAGCCTGCTCGATGTCGTCATAGCAGCCCATGGGCTCGTCCATGTTGAACGTGCGCATGAAGCCGGTGACGGCGGACGCCATGCAATGGCGCGCATTGGGGTCGAGGTTGTTGGAGCGGAAACCGGCCTTCATCAGCTTGGCGGCGGCATAACCTTCCCAGATGGTCCACTGGCCGGAACCGAACATGCCGATACGGGTGACGCCGTCGGGCTTCTTCAGCTGTTCCTTCCACTTCTCGGCCATGATGTCGAAGGCCTGATCCCAGGTGATGGGCGCAAACTCGCCGTTCTTGTCGAACTTGCCGTTCTTCATGCGCAGCAGCGGTTTGGTCAGACGGTCCTGGCCGTACATGATCTTGGACAGGAAATAGCCCTTGATGCAGTTCAGGCCCCGGTTGACCGGGGCATCGGGGTCGCCCTGGGTGGCAACCACGCGGCCATCCTGGACGCCGACGAGCACGCCGCAGCCGGTACCGCAAAAGCGGCACACGCCCTTGTCCCAGCGAATGTTGGCCTTGGCCGGCTGCGCAATCGCCGCCGCCGTCGGCAGGGAAATGCCGGCCGCCGCCGCCGTGGCAGCGGCGGCGTTGGCCTTGATGAAGTCGCGCCGGTTGAGGCTCATGGAACGATCTCCCCTTCCAAATCCTGGTCGAAATGGTGATAGACAAGGGCGACCGACAGGACGCCCTCGATGTCATGGAAACTGGTGATGGTGGCCCCGGCCCACTGGCCGCAGGCATCCTCGACGATGACAACCAGCCTGCCGTCGTCGGTCATGGTGTGCACCTCGACGCCGGGCAGCGCTTCCAGCGCCGCCTTGATGCGGTTGCGGTCGCGCGGCACCACGTGAACCAGCACGCCGCAGATGTTTTCCACCGATACGCGGGGGGCTTCGTGCTCCCGTGCGACAAAAGTGCCTAAGCGCATGGCTTGCTTTCTCCCGACCCGGCGGGCGCCAGAACCAGCGCCCCCACCGGACAGACGTTGAGGCAGTCGCCGCAGCCGGTGCAGGCGGCGGCATCGATCAAAGGGATGGACCGCCCCCCCAGCATGGGACGGATCTTGATGGCGCGGGGATCGCACGGATCGGCGCAGGTGCCGCAGGCCACCCCTTGGGTGGCGATGCAGGTGCCGCCCAGCACGGCCACCCGTTTCACCGGCGCTTCCGGCGGCGACTGGGTGGGAGTGCGCCCGAACAAGGCGCGGCGGCTAAGGCTGTGCGACATCATAACGGCCCCGTAATCGCAGGCCTTCCCGAACGGAAGAGCCGGCAGCGCCAGAGTGGACCCATCGGTCCGAATCGCATTTGATTTTGGTCAAGAAGACCACACAGTAAGCAGGGTCTTTTCCGACCCCGTTACTTGGTTATTCAAACATCAGTGATTGGTGATTTAGCCGCTCAGGCTTGGCCGCGCAGGAAACCATCGGCCAGCATGGCCTGGAATTGCTCTGCCGGAACCGGTCGGGAATAGAAGAATCCCTGCACGGTGTCGCAGCCATTATCCTTGAGGAACTGGATATGGGCGGCGATCTCGCAGCCCTCGGCCACCACTTCAAGGTTGAGGCCGCGACTCAGGCCGATGATGGCGCGGGCGATCTCGGCGGTCTTGGGATTGTGGTCCACATCGGCGATGAAGGCGCGGTCGATCTTCAGCGTGGTGATGGGGAAGCGGCCCAGATAGGACAGCGACGAATAGCCGGTGCCGAAATCGTCGATGGACAGCCCCAGGCCGAGATCGCGCAGCGCCGTCATCTTCTTGACCGCCGCCTCGACGTCGTTCATCAGCATGCTTTCGGTGATTTCCAGTTCCAGCCATTTGGGGGCCAGGCCGGTTTCCGCCAACACGCCGGTGACGATGTCGAGCAAGGCGCGCGACTTGAACTGACGGGCGGAAACGTTGACCGAGACCTTGACCGTCTCCAGCCCCATCCCCTGCCATTCGCGCACCTGCTGGCACGAGCGGCGCAACACCCAGGTGCCGATCTGTTCGATCAGGCCGGTTTCCTCGGCCACCGGAATGAACTCGCCGGGATTGACCATGCCCTTATCGGGGTCGATCCAGCGGATCAGGGCCTCGGCCCCAACGATGCGGTTGTTTTCCGCCGACACTTTCGGCTGATAGAAGACCACGAACTCTTCGTTGACCAGAGCCCGGCGCATGCGCGATTCCAGGTCCAGGCGCGAGCGGGCCTTGTTGTTCATATCCTTGGAAAAGAACTGGTACTGGCTGCGCCCGGAGATCTTGGCGTGGTGCAGGGCGTTTTCCGCCTGCTTGATCAGACCTTCTGCGGTTTGGCTGTCTTGCGGATAAAGGGCGATGCCGATGGAAAAGGTGACGACCACGTCCTGACCGTCGATGGCGAAGGGCTCCTTGATGGCGGCCAACACCTTCTCGGCGACAATGACGCTGTCATCCACGTCGGCGATGGTCATCACCAGGGCGAATTTGTCGCCCTCCAGCCGCACCGCCGTATCGGTCTCGCGGATGCAATGGCGCAGACGGCGAGCCACTTCAGTCAACAGGCGATCGCCGGCACTGTGGCCCAAGGCGTCGTTGACCATGGTGAAGCGATCCAACCCCATCATCAAAAGCGCGATGGAACCGCCGGCGCGGTTGACCTGCAACACCGCGCGATCGACACGGTCGGCGAAGATGTCGCGGTTGGGCAGGCCGGTCAGAACATCATGGCCGAATTTCTTGCAATCCTCCTCGCCCGCCGGACGCAGCAGCGCCAGATAATGGGCGCCAGCCTCGATGGCGGTAACCGAAACCCGGGACATCAGGCCGGAACCGTCGGCACGGCGGATTTCGCCTTGCCAGGGGTCATCGCCCGCATGGCCGATGGCCTGAACCAACTGGGAATGAGCAACGCAGGCATCCGCCGAAGTCTGCCGCAAGAAGACCTCGCCGGCATGACCGGTCAGGGTCTCGAACGCCTTGTTGACACGAACGGGAACACGGTCGGAACCGGCGACGACAACGGCGTCGCGGATGTTTTCCATGATGGCGTCCAGAACCGGATTACGTTCGATCATCGTCCCCCCTCTCGGTCGCCCATTTTCACCATGTGCGAAAAAAGCGCAATCGCCATATGCGTAAAATGCCCCACTGTCCGCTTGAGACACTTTGCCCGCTGGTGCATGCTTTATCCATGGATCATCTTCTGTTCACCGCCCCCACCCTCGACCGCGCTGCCCATCTGCGCCGCGATCCTGCCGCTTTGGCTCATCTGCAAGGCGGCCCCGACGCCCTGGTCGCCGGCTTTTGGCGCGACCAGTCGCTGTTGCGCGGCGGCCAAGCCCTGCTGGCCCACGGCACCGAAGCCGCCCATCTGCTCGAACTGTCCACCGAGGCCATCTTTCTTGGCCTGCGGGACGGCAAACCGATCTTCGCCGCCGATCTGGGCAAGATGCAAGGTGAGGCCGATGGCAGCCCACCGCAATGGGAAACCGACACATCCTGGGGCGAGTTGCGGGCCATCGGGCGTGATTTGACGCCCGAGGATGGGGCCATCCTCGCCACCGGACGGGCCTTGGTGAACTGGCACCGCACGGCCAAATTCTGCGGGCGCTGCGGCGGCCCCACCGAATCGCGCGAAGGCGGCCATCTGCGCGTCTGCCTGGATAGCGCCTGCGGCGCCCTGCATTATCCGCGTACCGACAACGCCGTCATCATGCAGGTGACCGCGGACGACCGCATCTTGCTGCACCGCCAGCCCGCTTGGCCGGCGGGCATGTGGTCGATCCTGGCTGGCTTCGTCGAGCCGGGCGAGACACTGGAACATGCGGTAAAGCGGGAAACCTGGGAAGAAACCGGCATCGAGGTCGATGACATCGCCTATGCCGGCAGTCAGCCCTGGCCGTTTCCGGCCTCCCTGATGGTCGGGTTCACCGCGATAGCCACCGGCGGTACCCTGCGCCCCGACCCGCATGAACTGGAGGACGCCCGCTGGTTCAGCCGCGCTGACATCGCCGCCCATTTCAGCGATGATCACCGCGACGATGGCAGCGACCGGCCTTATCTGGCGCGGCCCGGCTCAATCTCCCGGCGGATGATCAATGCCTGGCTGAAGACTTAGACCGATTGCGGAAAAGGTGATGGTGCCCCCTGGACTCCCGCCTTCGCGGGAGTGACGACTTAAGGGAGGCCGCTCCTCTCTACATCTTGCGGACTTCGGCCAGGAAGCGCGACAGCCCGCCGGTCAGTTCCTGGGCATCATGGGCCAGATGGTCGGCGGCGCTTTGCACTTCACGCGCGGCGGTACCGGTTTCGTTGGCGGCCTGGGTGACCGAACCGATATGGCTGCCCACTTCCTGCGCCCCGTGGGCGGCTTCGGCGACCGAACGGGCGATTTCGTTGGTGGCGGCGCCCTGTTCCTCGACCGCGGCGGCGATGGATTCGGCGATCTCGCTCATCTGGGCGATGGTGCGGCTGATCTCGCCGATGGCGTCGACCACTTCGCCGGTGGTGCCCTGGATGGCGCCGATCTGGGTGGTGATCTCGTCGGTAGCCTTGGCCGTCTGATTGGCCAGATGCTTGACCTCGTTGGCGACAACGGCGAAGCCCTTGCCGGCCTCACCGGCGCGGGCCGCCTCGATGGTGGCGTTAAGCGCCAACAAATTGGTCTGGGCGGCGATGGTATTGATCAGGCCGACCACCTGACCGATGCGCGAGGCGGCTTCCGACAGGCCGCGCACCACGCTGTCGGTGCGCTCGGCCGCCGATACCGCATTGTGGGCGATGGTGGTGGATTGCGACACCTGACGGGTGATTTCACCGATGGAAGCATTCAATTCCTCGGCGGCGGCGGCGACGGTTTCCACGTTGCTGGTGGTCTGCTCGACGGCGGCGGCGACCATGGAGGTCTCGGCACTGGTCTGATCGGCATTGCGGGTCATGGAGCCGGCGGTGGCGCGCATCTGCGAGGCGGCGGCATTGACCGCCTGGGCTGCCGAGGAAACCCCGGCCTCCAACTCGTCGGCCAGCCGAGCCAGGGTGTGACGCCGGTCGGCCTCAGCCTGCCGGCGGACTTCTTCTTGCTCTTCGCGCATTTTCGCCATGACGATGGCGTTGTCGCGGAACACCATCACCGACCGGGCCATCTCGCCGATTTCGTCCTTACGCCCGGTGCCTTGCGGCATGGCGCTGGTATCGCCGTCGGCCAGCTTGTGCATGATGCCGGTGATGTCGGCCATGGCCCTGACCATGCCGCGCCCGACCACATAGGACACCAACAGCACCAACAGCACGATCAGGCCGATGCGAAAGCCCTGGCTGACCAGTTCGGCGCGGAAGGCGGTATCCACATCGTCGACATAGATGCCCGAGCCGACCACCCAGCCCCAGGCATCGACACCCTTGACGTAGGAAATCTTGGCCACCGGCGCCTCGTGCCCCGGCTTGGGCCACAGATAATCGACAAAACCGGCCTTGTCCTTGGCCACCACCTCGACGAAGGCGACAAAGATCGCCTTGCCGTTGCCGTCCTTCAGACCGGACAGATCCTTGCCGTTCAGTTCCGGCTTGATCGGATGCATGACCACGCGCGAGGCCATGTCGTTGATCCAGAAATATTCGTTGCCGCCATAGCGCAGCGCCTGCAACGCTGCCATGGCCGCCTTTTTGGCGTCGTCCTCGGCCATCAATCCGGAATTGGCTTGCTCAATGAAATGCTCGACCAAAGCCGTGCCGGTCTCGACGATATGCTGGGTCTTGAGCCGCCGTCCCTCCAGCATTTCCGAACGCAGATTGCTGAGATCCAAGCCGACCAGCACGACCATACCGATCAGAGAGACACCGAGGATCAGCAGGATCTTGCTGCGAAAACGCCAGTTGTCGATGAACATGCACGAGACCCCAATATGATGAATTATTGTTATAATTCAGCGCCAAACGTAACAGGTGGTGATTATTGAGGCATCCAGGCCGGGCTGGTCAATGTGAATATCGCCACCTACACCTTTGGTTTAAGCAACAATCCCCTGAAAAGATGAGAAGATTTCAGCAACAGCACAAAAAAAGGGCGTTGCCGCAATGCCGCGGCAACGCCCTTTCGATTTCAACCCGATCTCAGCGCGGCAAAGTGGTCGCACCCATCAGGAACTCGTCCACGGCGCGCGCCGCTTGACGACCTTCGCGGATGGCCCATACCACCAGACTTTGACCGCGACGGATGTCGCCGGCGGCGAACACCTTGGGGTTCGAGGTCTGATACTTGACGGTGTCGGCCAGGACATTGCCGCGACCGTCCTTTTGCAGGCCCAGGCCATCGACCACACCTTCATGCACCGGATGGACGAAGCCCATGGCCAGCAACACCAGATCGGCTTCCAAGGTGAACTCGGTGCCCTTGATGGGTTGGAACTTGGCATCGACCTCGACGCAGTTCAGACCCTTGAGCACGCCGCCTTCGCCGAAAAAGGCGCTCGTTGCCACCGACCAGCGCCGCTCGCACCCTTCGTCGTGCGACGACGAGGTGCGCAGGCGGTTCGGCCATTTCGGCCACGTGACCAGCTTGTCTTCCAGCACCGGCGGCTTGGCCATGATTTCGATCTGGGTGATCGAAGCCGCGCCCTGACGGTTGGAGGTGCCGACGCAATCGGCACCGGTATCGCCGCCACCGATCACCACCACCTTCTTGCCGGTAGCGAGGATGTCGACCGCGCCCACCGCCTCGCCGGAAACCCGGCGGTTCTGCTGGGTCAGGAAGTCCATGGCGAAATGCACGCCAGCCAGTTCGCGCCCCGGCACGGTGAGATCGCGCGGCTTTTCCGAGCCACCGGTCAGCACCACCGCGTCATAGGCATCCAGTTCGGCCACCGGTACGGTGACGCCCACATGGGCATTGGTGCGGAACTCGACGCCTTCCGCCTTCATCTGGGCGGCGCGGCGTTCGATCACCGACTTGTCCAGCTTGAAATCGGGGATGCCATAGCGCAGCAGGCCACCCACATGGGCGTTCTTCTCATAGACCACCACGTGGTGACCGGCGCGGGCCAGTTGCTGGGCCGCCGCCAGACCGGCGGGACCGCCGCCGACTACCGCCACCTTCTTGCCGGTGCGCGGCTTGGAATTATCCGGCTTGATCCACCCTTCGGCCCAGGCGCGCTCGATGATGGCGTGCTCGATGGTCTTGATCGCCACCGGGGTATCTTCCAGGTTCAGCGTGCACGACGCCTCGCACGGCGCCGGGCAGATGCGCCCGGTGAATTCAGGGAAGTTGTTGGTGGAGTGCAGCACCTCGATGGCTTCGGCCCAGCGGTCGCGATAGACCAGATCGTTCCAATCGGGGATGATGTTGTTGACCGGGCAGCCCTGGTGGCAGAACGGCACGCCGCAATCCATGCAGCGCGCGCCTTGCTTGGCCAGTTCAGCATCGGACAACGACTTGGTGAACTCGTTATAATGCTTCACCCGCTCTTCCGGCTTTTCATAGCCGGGAATCTGGCGCGGGAATTCCTTGAAGCCGGTCGCCTTGCCCATCTCAGTTGCCCCCCTGCTTGGGTTCCTGGGCCTTTTGCATTTCCATCAGCGCGCGGCGGTAATCCACCGGCATGACCTTGACGAACTTGGGCATGTGATATTCCCAATTCAGCAGGATGTCGTGAGCCCGCTTGGACCCGGTGTAATGCACATGGTTCTTCAGCATGGCCAGGATGCGGTCGGCATCGCCGCGGGTCATGTCGCCCATGACATCGACCAGCCCATGGGCTTCCAGGTCGTTGCTCATGCCTTCATGCTTTTCCATGGCGTCTTCCTCGGCCTGCACCGGTTCCAACTCGACCATGGCCAGATTGCAGCGCTTGGCGAAATCGCCGGCCTCGTCCAGCACATAGGCGACACCGCCCGACATGCCGGCGGCGAAGTTGCGCCCCGTGGGGCCGATGACCAGGACGCAGCCACCGGTCATGTATTCGCAACCATGGTCGCCCACGCCCTCGACCACGGCGATGGCGCCCGAGTTACGGACGGCGAAACGCTCGCCGCCGATGCCACGGAAATAGCACTCACCCTCGATGGCGCCGTACAGCACGGTGTTGCCGACGATGATGTTGTCCTCGGCGACGATCTTCGACACCTTGGGCGGGTAGATGATGATCTTGCCGCCCGACAGGCCCTTGCCGACATAATCGTTGCCTTCGCCTTCCAGCTCCAGGGTCATGCCCTTGGCCGAGAAGGCGCCGAAGGACTGGCCGGAAGTCCCGGTCAGCTTGACGTGGATGGTATCCTCGGCCAGACCGGCATGGCCCCACTTCTTGGCCACTTCGCCGCCCAGCATGGCGCCGGCGGTGCGGTCGTAATTGTGGATTTCCGCCTCGATGCGCACCGGCTGCTTGGTGTCGATGGCATTGCGGGCCTTGGCGATCAGCGTGCGGTCCAGCACATTGTCGATTTCATGGTCCTGGGTCTCGCAATTGTAGACCGGCTCGCCCTTGCTATCGACCTTGTGGAACAGTCGGCTGAAATCCAGACCGTCGGCCTTCCAGTGATTGATGGCCTTGTTGGTATCCAACAGGTCGGAGCGACCGACCATGTCCTGAATGGTGCGGAAACCCAGCTTGGCCATCCACTCGCGCACTTCCTCGGCGATGAAGAAGAAGTAGTTGATGACGTGCTCGGGCTGGCCCTTGAAACGCTTCCTGAGATCGGGGTCCTGGGTGGCCACGCCCACCGGGCAGGTGTTCAGATGGCACTTGCGCATCATGATGCAGCCGGCGGCGATCAGGGGCGCGGTGGCGAAGCCGAATTCATCGGCCCCCAACAAGGCACCGATGACCACGTCGCGACCGGTCCTGAGCGCGCCGTCGACCTGGACGGCGACGCGTTTGCGCAAGCCGTTCAGCACCAGGGTCTGATGGGTTTCGGCCAGACCGATTTCCCACGGCGATCCCGCATGCTTGATCGAGGTCAGCGGCGAGGCGCCGGTACCGCCGTCGAAGCCGGAAATGGTCACATGATCGGCCTTGGCCTTGGTGACGCCGGCGGCGACGGTGCCCACACCCACTTCGGAGACCAGCTTGACCGAGATACGGGCGGCGGGGTTGACGTTCTTCATGTCGAAGATCAGCTGGGCCAGATCCTCGATGGAATAGATGTCGTGGTGCGGCGGCGGGCTGATCAGACCGACACCGGGGGTGGAGTGACGCACTTTGGCGATGCTTTCGTCCACCTTGTGGCCGGGCAACTGGCCGCCTTCGCCGGGCTTGGCGCCCTGGGCCATCTTGATCTGGATGTCGTCGGCGTTGACCAGATATTCGGTGGTGACGCCGAAACGGCCCGACGCCACCTGCTTGATGGCCGAGCGCATGGAATCGCCATTGGCCATGGGCACGAAGCGTTCGGCCAACTCGCCGCCTTCACCGGTATTGGACTTGCCGCCGATACGGTTCATGGCGATGGCCAGGGTGGTGTGCGCCTCCCACGAGATGGAGCCGAACGACATGGCGCCGGTGACGAAGCGCTTGACGATTTCGCTGGCCGGCTCGACCTCGTCCAGCGGAATGCCGTTGCCCGCCGGCTTGATGTCGAACAGACCGCGCAGGGTCAACAGACGCTGGCTTTGTTCGTCGATCTGACGCGAGAAATCCTTGAAGGTCTCGTAGGAATTGGTGCGCACGGCGTGCTGCATGGCCTGGATCGATTCCGAGGTCCAGGCGTGATCCTCACCGCGCGTGCGCCAGGCATATTCGCCGCCCACGTCCAACGCGTTCTTGTAGATGGGGGCGTCGGAATAGGCCAGCTGATGCCGGCGCACGGTTTCCTCGGCCACTTCCTTCAGGCCGACGCCGCCGATACGGCTGGCGGTACCGGCGAAATAGGCATCGACGAAGCCTTGGGCCAAGCCGACGGCGTCGAAAATCTGGGCGCCGCAATAGGATTGATAGGTGGAGATGCCCATCTTGGCCATCACCTTCAAGATGGCCTTGTCGATGCCCTTGATGAAGCGCTTTTGCACTTCATAGGCTTCCAGCTTTTCCGGCAGGGTCGGACGCATGCTTTCCAGCGTCTCGAAGGCCAGATAGGGGTTGATGGCCTCGGCACCGTAACCGGCCAGACAGCACATATGATGGATTTCGCGGGCTTCGCCGGTTTCCATCACCAGACCGACCTGGGTGCGCAGCCCCTCGCGGATCAGGTGATGATGCACGGCGGAGATGGCCAGCAGCGACGGCATGGGCACGCGGTCGGCGCCGACCTTGCGGTCGGACAGGATCAGGATGTTATAGCCGTCGGCCACCTTGCTTTGCGCCAGGGCGCACAGATCGTTGATGGCTTGTTCCATGCCCGCCGCACCGGTCGCCGCCGCCCAGGTGATGTCGAGCGTCAACGACTTGAAGCCGGAATTGGGCACGTTCTCGATACGGCGGATCTTTTCCAGATCCTCGTTGGTCAGGATCGGCTGCTTGACCTCCAGCCGCTTGCCTTCGGCGCCATGTTCCATGGCCAGCAGATTGGGGCGCGGGCCGATCAGGTTGACCAAGCTCATCACCGATTCCTCGCGGATGGAATCGATGGGCGGATTGGTCACCTGGGCGAACAGCTGCTTGAAGTAATTGAACAGGTTCTTGGGCTTGTCCGACAGCACGGCGATGGGGGTGTCGGTGCCCATGGAGCCGATGGCTTCCTGGCCCGTGACCGCCATGGGCTGCATCAGGAACTTCAAATCTTCCTGGGTATAGCCGAACACTTGCTGACGCTTGAGCAGGGTGGCGCCGTCGAAGCCCTTGGGCTCGACCGCGATCTTCAAATCTTCCAGCACCACCTGGGCTTCGTCCAGCCATTGCTGGTAGGGCTTGGCCCCGGCCAGTTCGTCCTTGATCTCGGCATCGTCGATCAGACGGCCCTTTTCCAGGTCGATCAGCAGCATCTTGCCCGGCTGCAGACGCCACTTCTTGACGATCTTGTCCTCGGCGAACTTCAAGACGCCCATTTCGGACGCCATCATGATCTTGTCGTCTTCGGTGATCAGATAGCGGGCCGGACGCAGGCCGTTGCGATCAAGGGTGGCGCCGATCTGGCGGCCATCGGTGAAGCACAAGGCGGCGGGGCCGTCCCAGGGTTCCATCAGCGCCGCGTGGTACTCATAGAAGGCACGACGCTTGTCATCCATCAGCGGATTGCCGGACCACGCCTCGGGCACCAGCATCATCATGGCGTGGTGCATGGGATAACCACCCAAGACCAGCAATTCCAACGCGTTGTCGAAGCAGGCGGTGTCCGATTGGCCTTCGGCGATCAGCGGGAACAGCTTTTCCAGATCGGGGCCGAACACCGGGCTGCTCATGGCCTTGCGCCGGGCGTTCATCCAGTTGACGTTGCCGCGCAACGTGTTGATCTCGCCATTATGGCTGATCATGCGGAACGGATGGGCCAGACGCCAGCTGGGGAAGGTGTTGGTGGAAAAGCGCTGGTGCACCAGGGCCAGGGCCGAAACCATGGCCGGATCGGACAGATCCTGGTAATAAGCGCCGACCTGATCGGCCAGCAGCATGCCCTTGTAGACCAGGGTGCGCGACGACAGGCTGGGGATGTAGAAATCGCGCTCGGCCCCCGCCGGAATGGCGTTTTCCGCCTGCTTCCTGATGACGAACAGCTTGCGCTCGAACGCCTGCTGGTCGGCGCAATTGGCGCCCTTGGCGACAAACACCATGCGGACGAAGGGTTCGGTCGGCTTGACCGTCTCACCCAGGCCGGAACCGTCGGTGGGAACGTCGCGCCAACCCAGCAGAATCTGGCCCTCGGCGTTGATCAGCTTGTCGACCAAACCGACGCAGGCGGACCGAAGCGCGGCATCCTGGGGCAGGAACACGGTGCCGGCGGCATAAGACCCCTCGCTCGGCAGCACGATGCCCAGCTTGGCGGCTTCGGCGCGCAGGAAGGCATCGGGCATCTGGATCAGAATGCCGGCGCCGTCACCGGCCAACGGATCGGCGCCCACCGCACCGCGATGGGTGAGATTTTTGAGAATCTCCAGACCCTGCTCGATGATCTCGTGCGACTTGCGGTTCTTGATATCGGCGATAAAGCCGACACCGCAGGCGTCGTGTTCATAACGAGGGTCGTAAAGTCCCTGCACCTCAGGCAATCCGCTCATCGTACACTCGGTTCCCTTAGGGCCGCCCCCAGCACCATGACGGTACGGTCGGCACAGCCTAATTTCCAATGTTTTCCCATGGCGCCCGGCAAAGCCGCTGCACCATCCGGCGAAGGGTTTTATCCATCCGTCCGAAGCGAAGCAGACTTCATACGGCATTCCGCCGCGCTCGCCAAGCATCGCTTGCCCTCGTTTTCCACAACTTGGCGAATCAATGCATTTTGCCGCCCCACCCCCGCCCTGTCGGAGGGGGGAGGCCTACCCAACGGAAGGATGTCCAGCCCTTTTGGAACGCTTCCACGCATACCTCTCAGTCCTGCGATTTTCTTTGACTCACCCGATGAATGTGTTTTCCTGCTTGTGTCCGGTGCGGGGTAGTTGATCGAAAAGGGTGTCCGCACCGAAAGAGAAGCTATTTTAGACACTTAGCACTTAAACCATTAGGCCCGCATGACCGACGATTTCGAGCTGTTCGACGACGCCCCCGCGCCATCCGCCGTTGGTTCCGCCGCCGCCGGGGGCGATCTTTTCTTCGACGACGACGAACCTGGCGCCTCCGACGCCCCCGTCGGCATGAGCATGACCGAGCGCGTCACTCAGTATCTCGACCTGTTCCAGGTGGATGACGCGGCCCAGCGCCTGATCGCCGACAATTGCGGCAAGGTGGTCGCCTCGGTCGAAACCATGGTCAACCGGGCTTCCGACTGGGTGCAGCGCACGCCGCCTTTCGGCGAGAAGATGAACAGTGAAGCCGGCGCCACCTTGAAAAGCGCTCTGGTCGAGCATTGGTCGCGACTGTACCGGGCCGAGTTCACCGCCGATTACATCGCCACCGCCCAGCAATTGGGCTTCATGCTGGCCTATCTGGATCTGGGGGCGTCCTGGTATCAGGCCATGGCCGCCAATGCCGCATCGCAAGCCCTGGCCATGCTGCGCGATCAGCGCCATTTCGACACCCTGGCCGGGGTATTGACCCGAGCCAGCCAGTTGGACGTATCCCTGGTCACCCACGATTATTTCGAGGCGGCCAAGCAGACCCGTTCGCGCATCGTCACCGATCTGGCCCAGGGCTTTGAAAAGTCCATCAAGGGCGTGGTCGACGAGGTGGGCGCCATGGCGGCGACCTTGAAATCCAATTCGTCGCAGATGCTGCACCGGCTGTCGCACATGGATTACGAGACGGTCAACATGGCCGCCGCCGCCGAGGAAGCGGCCTTTTCGGTGCAGAACATCTCGGCCAATTCGACGGAACTGGCCGGATCGATCCAGCATATCCTGGGCAACGTCGTGCGCACGGCGGATGCGGCGGAGCAGGCGGCGATTGCCGCCAACGCCACATCGGAAGCCATGCAGGTGCTGTTGGGGGTGGCGTCACGCATCGGTCGCATCGGCGAAACCATCGACAACATCGCCCGCCAAACCCGCATGCTGGCGCTGAACGCCACCATTGAAGCGGCACGCGCCGGTCAGGCCGGTCGCGGCTTCGCCGTGGTCGCCCAGGAAATCAAAAAACTGTCGGAACAGACCAGCACCGCCACCCACGACATCGCCGCCAGCGTCGCCGAAGCGGTCGATGCCACCAACGCCGCCGCCGACACCATTCACAACACGGTTTCGGCGGTATCCGGCATCAATCAGGTGGCGGCGGAAGTGCGCGTCGCGGTGGAAGCCCAGACCCAGGCCACCGCCACCATCGCCGACCATGTGGGCGAGGCTGCGTCGGGAGCCAAGGCGGTGACCACATCGGTCAACAGCGCCATCGAAGCCTTGGGCGTTTCCGCCTCGGCCGCCGGGGAATTGAACGAAAGCGCCGATGCCCTGGCCATCAAGGCCGATCACATGCGTAGCGAGGTGGATTCCTACCTCGACCGCCTGCGCGCCCTGGGCTGAGCCCGTTCCCGGCAAGCGCCCCTCGATCGCTTACGCCTTGAGATCGCGGGCCACCGTGGTCATTTCGTCGGCGGTCTTGAACACCGTGGCGTTGGTGGTATAGGCCTTTTGCGTCACGATCATCTTGGTGAATTCCTGGCCGATATCCACGTTGGACGCTTCCAACGACGACGGCGAGAACCGGGGTGCGCCCACCGCATTTTCCACCGACGACACCGTGATGTCGCCAGCCTCGCGCGAGCGGCGGAACAGATTGCCGGAAATGGGCTCCAGATTGTTTTCCGCCACGAACTGGGCGATGGGCAGCTTGAACAGCGCCCGCGTCTTGCCGTTGGTGAACTGGCCGTACATCTCGCCCCGCTCGTTGAAGCCCGAGCTGATCAGCGTGCCCGAGCCGTAACCGTCGGTGGCGATGTTGTCGATGTGCAGATCACCATCATACTGGGTCATCCCATCCATATCCAAGGCGACCGTCGCCGCCCCCACCTCGGTTCCCGAAGTCCACGACAGCGCCAGACTGGCCGGCGAACCGGTGACCATCTTGCCGTCTTCATTGAAGGTCACGTTGATGGGCGTCGGATTGGCCCCGGTGGTGGCGTTGGAGCCGGGCAGCACATGCATGTACCAGGTGTTGATGCCCGAACGCTCGAACCCCAGCGTCACCGTGTGGGAATTGAAATTGCTGTCGAAAACCTCGAGGTAGATTTTCTGCATGGGAATCGACGGCTTGGACGAACTGAGATTGACGGTGGTGGCGCTGTCGGCGGTAGCCGCGCCATAGGCGGCGTCGTCCCAGTTGATGGTCACCGGCTCGGCGGCGAAAGTGGCCGGCGCGGTGATGTTGCCATTGGAATCCATGGTGACGGTCATGGCCGCGCTGGACACCGCGCCCACCGCCGCCGGTACCGACGGCGTCACCGTCCAGGTGGTGGCGTCCACCCGCGACCAGTTCAAGGTCAGCGTCTGCGAGGCGCCCAGGGGATCAGTGAAGGTGGAGGTGGAATTGAAATTGCGGGCACTCAGCGTCGCATCGCGGGGGATGTTGGCAAAGACGCTGGCTTCGGTGGTTTCCCGCCCTTCCATGGTGGTTTCCGGCAGGGTATAGACCGGCGTCAACCCCCCAGCCTCGTCGATGGTTCCGGTATCGTCGGCCATCCAGCCCAGCACATAATTGCCGCCGGCGGTGGTGAAATATTTTTCCTGATTGGGGCCGGCAACGAAATGGAACGAACCGTCGCGGGTGTAAAGCACGCTGGCCGGATCGTCGACGCTGGGCGAGGTCGGCGCATTGGACGATACCGTGGTGCCGGTGGTGGTGGTCGACGGCGGTGCGACCAGAAGGAAACCGCGACCGTTGATGGCCAGATCGGTGTTCCAGTTGGAGCCGGTAATGGTGCCTTGCTGTTCGATGTGATAGCGGTCGGCGGTCTTGACGCCGAAGATGTTGAGCTTGCCTGAATGGGTGCTGGGGCCGGCCTTGGATTCCGACATCACCGTCTTGAACAGCGTTTCCTTACGCTTGTAGCCGGTGGTGTTGACATTGGAAATGTTTTGGCTGATGGACCCCATGTCCCAGCTTGTCGCCATCATCGCCGTACTGGCGTTGTTCATTGCGCCCCAAATCATTTCCAGCCTCCTTGCCGGATAAAAATATTCCGCCTGATTTGGCTGCATGGTTCGTGCCAGTTGGTTAAGTCCAGGAATTCCGCCATTTTCGTCTTTCGCACCGCGGCAAAACCTGCCCCCCAGGACAGGAATGACCCGGTCTGACCCGGCAAAGCTTGCCCAGCCGAAAAAAGCGGCGCCCCCTGCCCGCCGATTGGGCGACACGATCCAAACGGCACGCATTTCCGCGCCTTTGGCCAAGGCATGATTATTGCGACCCGGCTTGACAGTAACAGGGGGGGGGGGAGCGATGCCGGGTTGGGGCCGCAGACGTTATTTCGCCGGGGCTTTCCTGCTGACCGTGGCAGGATGGCTGGCGGCGATCGCGGTGATCCAGGCCTGGGACGACCGGGCCAGCGGGCGCGGCATCATCAAGGTGGGCATCTTGCATTCGCGTACAGGCACCATGGCGGTGTCCGAACGCACCGTCATCGACGCCACCCTTTATGCCATTGATGAAGTGAACAAAGCGGGCGGCGTACTGGGCCGCCAGATCAAGCCCATCGTCGTCGACGGCAAGTCGGACTGGGCGGTGTTCGCCGCCCAGGCAGAAAAGCTGATCACCGTCGACAAGGTCTCGGCGGTGTTCGGCTGCTGGACCTCGGCCTGCCGCAAGACCATCAAACCCATCTTCGAGAAACACGATTCGGTGCTGTTTTATCCGGTGCAATACGAGGGGCTGGAGACCTCGCCCAACATCGTCTATACCGGCGCCGCCCCCAACCAGCAGATCATCCCGGCGATCAAATGGTCCATGGACAATCTGGGCCGGCGCTTCTTCCTGGTCGGTTCCGATTACGTCTTTCCGCGCACCGCCAACAAGATCATCCAGGCCCAGGTCACCGCGCTCAGGGGCGAGGTGGTGGGCGAAGCCTATGCGCCGTTGGGCAGCCAGGATTTCACCGGTATCATCGAGGCGATCAAGCAAGCCCGGCCCGACGTCGTCTTCAACACCATCAACGGCGATTCCAACCTGGGTTTTCACAAGGCGCTGCGCGGGGCCGGCATCACCCCGGACAGCATCCCGGTGATGTCGTTCTCGGTGGCCGAGGCCGAGGTCAAGGCCATCGGCCCGGCGGTGATGGCCGGCGATTATGCCGCCCGTAATTACTTCCAGACGGTGGACACGCCGGAAAACCATGCCTTCGTCGCCGGGTTCAAGGCCCGCTACGGCACGGATTACGTCACCACCGCCCCGATGGAGGCGGCCTATTTCGGCGTCAAATTGTGGGCGCGCGCGGTCAGCGAGGCGGGATCGGCGGATTTCCGCGATTTCCGCGCCACCATCAAGGGGCAAAGCATGGCCTCGCCCGGCGGCACCGTCACCATCGACCCGGCGACCCAGCACACCTGGAAAACCGTGCGCATCGGTCGTATCCGCGCCGATGGCGATTTTGAAATCCTGTGGGATTCGCAACGCCCGGTGCGTCCGGTGCCCTATCCGTCGTTCCTGGCCCGCAGCCAATGGACCGACTTCCTTGACGGTTTGTACCGGGGCTGGGGCAACAACTGGGCGGCACCGCCATGACCCCCATCCCCCGCCCCCGTCTTGCCGTCGAAATCGCCGGCGGTTATCTGTTGTTGGGATTGCTGCCGCTGGTGGTCATCGTCTGGATGTATTTCCATGCGTCCGAACGGGTGCTGATCGAGGAAATCAGCCGCTCACTGTCGACCATCGCCGACCAGAAGACGGCGCGGATCGAAGCCTTCGCCCGCGACCGCATGCAGATGGCGCAAACGCTGTCCTATACGCCCACCGTGCGCGACGCCCTGTTCGCTTTGCCGCGCGGCGCCGATGACGGCGCCTTTCGTCCGCTTTTGGCCCGCTACGGCGAAAGCGCCGGTGCCCGCGACCTGCTGCTGGTATCGGCGGAAGGTGAAATCCTGTTCGCGCTCAACCGCACGGGTCTGGTCGGCGCCATGCTGACCGACACAGCCCAGCGCGGCAGCCTGCTGGCCAATATCTTCGAGCGCACCCGCACATTGTTGGAGACCGAGATTTCCGATTTCGCCGGCGGTGCCGATTCCACCTCGTTCGCCGCCGCGCCGGTGTTGAAGGATGGCGGCCTGTTGGGCATCGTGCTGCTGGAAGTGGACCACACCGCGTTGTTCGACATCGTCGCCGACACCGCTGCCCTGGGCCGCACTGGCGAAACCATCGTCGCCGCCCGCGCCGGCCCCGGCATGATGGACATCCAAGGGCCGTTGCGGTTGGCCGCCAATATGGGCTTCCCCCGCCGCATCGCCGCCACCGATCCCATGGGCATCCCGCTTGATCGCGCCTTGCACGGCGAACGCGGCGTCGATTTCGCCACCGATTACCGGGGCGAGACGGTGCTGGCCGCCTGGCGCTATCTGCCCAGTTTCCGCTGGGGCATGGTAGTCAAGATCGACGTGTCGGAAACCCTGGCCAGCGTCGAGCGCCTGCGCGCCCTGGGCTGGTGGATCGGCTCCGCCGCCGTGCTGTTCGGGCTGTTGGCCGCCATCTTCATCGCCCGCGCCATCGCCGCCCCCTTGAAGGACCTGCAACAGGCAACGGAGGCGCTGTCGCAAGGCACCTTCCAGCCGCCGCTTGCGGTGGACGGCAGCGTCGAGATCGCCGATCTGGCCCATTCCTTCAACCACATGGCGCGCGAGATCCAAAGCTATCATCACGGCCTGGAACGCATGGTCGAGGAGCGCACCAAGGAATTGCGCGCGGCCAAGGATACGGCGGAAGCAGCCACCCGGGCCAAGACCGATTTCCTGGCGGTGATGAGCCACGAATTACGCACCCCCATGAACGGCATCATCGGCATGGCCGAATTGCTGCGCCGCCGGCTGGAAAACGACGGCGAAGCCCTGCGTTGGGCCGGCACCATCAAGCAATCGGGGGAAACCCTGACGGTGCTGCTCAACGACATCTTGGATATCTCGCGCATCGAAGGCGGCCACCTGACCTTCGAGCGCCGCGCCTTCGCCCCGCTGCGGCTGGCCGAGGATCTGGTGGCGCTGATGCGGCTGCCGGCGGCGGAGAAGGGCTTAAGCCTGCGCCTCGACGCCGCCCCCGACCTCCCGGACCAGGCCCTGGCCGACCCGGCACGGCTGCGCCAAGTGCTGCTGAACCTGTTGGGCAACGCCATCAAGTTCACCGATCACGGCGAAATCGTTCTGTCGCTGGCCATGTCCCCCCCCCATTCGCTGCGCTTCAGTGTCGCCGATACCGGCATCGGCGTCGCCGCCGCCGACCGCGACCGCCTGTTCGAGCCGTTCTTCCAGGCCGATTCGTCGGCATCGCGCCGCCATGGCGGCGCCGGGCTAGGACTGGCCATCTGCAAGCGTCTGCTTGACGGCATGGGCGGGGCCATCAGCTATGAACCCCGTCCCGGCGGCGGCTCGGTCCTGGTGGTCGATCTGCCTTTCACCGCTGCCACCGACACCCCCGAGGATGACGACGAGTCCATCCCCGCCTTGCCGCCGTTGAGGGTGCTGGTGATCGAGGACGAAGAGGTCAACGCCCAGGTGTTGACCGCCCTGCTGGTCCAGGCCGGCCACACGGTCAGTCTGGCCCGCGACGGCGCCGAAGCCCTGGCCCTGGCCGGCCATGATGATTTCGACGCTGTGTTGGTGGATTTGCGCCTGCCCGGCATGGACGGCTTTCAGGTCACCCGCCGCCTGCATGCGCTGCTGGCGGAACGCGGCGCCCATGTGCCGGTCATCGCCGTCACCGCCAATCTGATGCCCGAGGACCATTCCGCCTGCGCCGCCGCCGGCATGGTGGCGGTGGTGCCCAAACCCATCGACCCGCCCCGCCTGCACGCGGCCCTGGCCATCACCCAGGACCCCAGCCGGGCCATGCCCATGGCGACACCGTCCACCGGCATTCTTGATATCCGCTTACTGGAGCAACTGGCCGAGGATTTGGGCGCCGACCATCTGCGGTCGCTGACCCTCAACGCCCTTGATGTCATGGCCGAACGCCTGCGTCTGCTGGCCGAGGAACAGGATTTGGCGCAAATCGCCGATCTGGCCCACAAACTGGCCGGCGCCGCCGGCAGTCACGGCATGGCGGCGGCACGGCTGCAGGCCAAGGATCTGGAATATAACGCCCGCAACGGCGATGGCCCCGCCTGTCGCGCTGTCTTGGCCCAATTACGAACAGACTTCGCCCAAGGCCGTACCGCCTTGTTGCGATGGCTGGAAGACGCCGGCATGGGCGGACAGAACCAGCAGTAACGCGCCCGATCGAACGCCTATCCCCGGCTAACTGCGGGAACGAAGCGATAGCCATGGCCGCGACAGGTTTCGATCAGGCCATCCTCGCCGCCCAGTTTCTTGCGCAGACGGCTGATCAGGATATCGATGCTGCGCGGCCCCGATTCGGCGTCGTCGGACCCTAGGGCGACCATCAGCGCGTCGCGGCTTTGAATCCGCCCGGCGCGGCTGACCAGAATATGCAGCAGGTCGAATTCGGCTGGCGTCAGATCGGCGGCGCGGCCCAAGGTGTCGAGCACGGCCCGCGCCGTCAGGTCCATGCACCAGCCGGCGAAACGCAAGCGGTTGGCTGTGCCCGCCCCGCGCAAACCGGCACGGCGGTCCAGCACGCTTTTCACCCGCGCCAGCAATTCACGCGGATAGACCGGCTTGGCCAGATAATCGTCGGCGCCGGTTTCAATGCCCAACGCCCGGTCGTCGGGGCCGCCGCGTTCGGTCACCATGATCACGGCCACATCGGAATGCGCGCGCAGGTCGCGGGTCAGGCTGATGCCGTCGCCGTCAGGCAGGTTGACATCCAGCAGCACCAGATCGATCTGGCCGGTGGCCAGCCAGGCGCGCATACCCGCCGCATCCTCGGCCTGCTCGACCCGATAGCCGGCCTTGGCCGCCGACGCCGCGATCAGGGCGCGGACGGTTTCGTCATCGTCGACCACCAGAATGCTGGATTTGACGCTCATGCCGCCTCTTTTCTCGATCCGGGAAAAATACCAGAAACACAAGACCGTTACAGTCCCCTTCGTCACTCATTTGCACACACGGCCCGCGCCTGCAATAATAATTGCACGGCGCTTAAGTCTTTTGTGAATATGAAGAAACAATCCAGAAATATTGCAAAATAGACTGTGCCGTGATTTTGAGCAGCACATAACCATACATCATTTGTGGTCAAAAAATTTTGAACCCTTACCAGCCGCCACATTCACGGAGATTTATAATTTTTCCCACCACCACCAAAATGCATATATTTTAACCATGGCCGTGTAGATGGTTATTTTTTAAACACTTACTGCCGCCACCATCGGCACTTTTTCGCATTTGCACAAATAATTTGCACCGTCGCGCCAGAGTAAAACATTAAAAATCAATACATTAAGTGAAGTTATCCGACTTGGCCCGAGCATTGCCTATTCCCTCGGCACCTGCAATCTCGCACGGGGGATATCAGAATGAAGTTCAACCGGATTCTTGGCGCCGGGCTGTTCGCCGCCGCCACCGCCCTGCCCATGCTGGCGCAAGCCGCCGAAGACACCATCAAGGTCGGCGTGTTGCATTCGCTGTCGGGCACCATGGCCATTTCCGAAACCACCTTGAAGGACACCGTCCTGATGATGGTGGACGACATCAACAAGAAGGGCGGCCTGCTCGGCAAGAAGGTTGAAGCGGTGGTGGTCGACCCGGCCTCCAACTGGCCGCTGTTCGCCGAAAAGGCCCAGGAATTGCTGGAAAAGGAAAAGGTCGCCGCCGTGTTCGGCTGCTGGACCTCGGTTTCGCGCAAATCGGTGCTGCCGGTGTTCGAGAAGATGAACGGCCTGCTGTTCTATCCGGTGCAGTACGAGGGCGAGGAAAGCTCGCGCAACGTCTTCTACACCGGTGCGGCGCCCAATCAGCAAGCCATCCCCGCCGTCGATTACCTGATGAGCAAGGATGGCGGCGAAGTGAAGCGTTGGGTGCTGGCTGGCACCGATTACGTCTATCCGCGCACCACCAACAAGATTTTGGAAGCCTATCTGAAGTCCAAGGGCGTCAAGGCCGAGGACATCATGATCAACTATACCCCGTTCGGGCATAGCGATTGGCAGACCATCGTCGCCGACATCAAGAAGTTCGGCACCGCCGGTAAGAAGACCGCCGTGGTTTCCACCATCAACGGCGACGCCAACGTGCCGTTCTACAAGGAACTGGCCAATCTGGGCGTCAAGGCCGACCAGATTCCGGTCGTCGCCTTCTCGGTCGGCGAAGAGGAACTGGCCGGTATCGACACCAAGAATCTGGTCGGCCATCTGGCCGCCTGGAACTACTTCCAGTCGGTGAAGAGCCCGGAAAACGACGCCTTCATCAAGCAGTGGCAGACCTTCATCAAGAGCCCCAAGCGCGTCACCAACGACCCCATGGAAGCCACCTATATCGGCTTCAAGATGTGGACCCAGGCCGTGCAGCAGGCCGGCAGCACCAACGTCGATGCCGTGCGTCAGGCCATGTACGGCCAGCAGGTCAAGAACCTGACCGGCGGCACCGCGGTGATGAACACCAACCACCACCTGTCCAAGCCGGTGTTCATCGGTGAAATCCAGGCCAACGGCCAGTTGCAGACCGTGTGGAAGACCAAGGACGTCATCAAGGCCGACGCCTGGAGCCCCTATATCCCGGAAAGCGCCAAGCTGACCGCCAACTGGACCTATCCGTGGGTGTGCGGCAACTGCACCGAACCCAAGTTCAAGTAAGCCTGCCCGACCGGCCCCCACCCGGGGGCCGGTCTTTTTCCCGCCGGGGGTGCCCATGCGTGCGTTCCACCTGATTTTCGCCTTGGCCGCGCTGCTGCTGACGGCGCCCGCCGCCCGCGCCGACGATGCCTTCGCTCAAGCCCTCGGCGCCCTCAATGCCGAATCCTATGCCGACAAGATCGCTGCCGCCGAGGCCCTGGCCGCCCTGGGCGACGGGCGCGCCGCGCAAGTCCTCGACGCCTTGGCCGATGGCCGCCTGATGGTCGCCGCCGATGGCGCCATCCTGATCGACCAGGGTGGCAGCTATGCCGACCCGCTCAGCGGCAAGATCGTCGCCGCCCAGGCCGAGGCCATCACCGTCAACAACCGCCTGCGCAGTGTGGCGCGGGCCGCCGCCGGACGGCTGGCCCTGTTCAGCCCCGACGCCGCCGCCCGCAAAGCGGCGGTGGAAGCGATCATGAATTCCCCCGGCCCCGAGGCCGCCGACATGGTGCGCGCGGCGCTCGCCAAGGAGACAGATGACAGCGTCAAGGCGGCCATGACCACCGCCCTGGCCAGCCTGGATTTGACCAGCGCCGATCCGGCCCGCCGGCTGGACGCGGTCAAGCAATTGGCCGATTCGTCCGACCCGTCGGTGCGCAGCCAGATCGAGACCCTGCTGCAAACGGAAACCGATGCCAGCGTGCGGCAAGTGGCGGAAAAGAGCCTGGCCTCCATCCAGTTCCGCGTCACCCTGATGGGCTTCGTCGCCAATCTGTTCCAGGGCCTGAGCTTAGGCAGCGTTCTGCTGCTGGCCGCCATCGGTCTGGCCGTCACCTTCGGCGTCATGGGCGTCATCAACATGGCCCATGGCGAGATGATCATGCTGGGCGCCTATACCACCTTCGCCGTGCAGCAATTGTTTCGTGCCTTGCTGCCGCCCGATCTGGTCGACCTTTATCTGGTTGCCGCCATCCCCGCCGCCTTCGTCGTCACCGCCCTGGTCGGCATGGGGCTGGAGCGCGGCGTGATCCGTTTCCTCTATGGTCGTCCGCTGGAAACCATGTTGGCCACCTGGGGCATTTCACTGGTGCTGCAACAGGTGGTGCGCCAGATTTTCGGCGCCACCAACATGGAAGTGGCCAACCCCGCCTGGATGACCGGGGGCTGGGAACTGGCCGGCGGTTTCACCCTGACCTATAACCGCGTCATCATCATCTTCTTCTGTCTGGCCGTCCTGGGCGGGCTGGCGGCGTTGCTGCGCTGGTCCAGCTTCGGTTTGCACATGCGCGCGGTGACCCAGAACCGCCCGATGGCGGCGGCCATGGGCATTCCCACCGGCCGCGTCGATGCGCTCACCTTCGGCCTGGGTTCGGGCATCGCCGGCATCGCTGGGGTGGCGCTGTCGCAAATCGGCAATGTCAGCCCCAATCTGGGCCAAGCCTATATCGTCGATTCGTTCATGGTCGTGGTCTTCGGTGGCGTCGGCAGCCTGTGGGGCACCCTGGTCGGCGCGGTTTCCCTGGGCGTGGTCAACAAGTTCCTGGAACCCTATGCCGGGGCCATGCTGGGCAAGATCCTGGTGCTGGTCTTCATCATCCTGTTCATCCAAAAGCGTCCGCGCGGCCTGTTCGCGCTCAAGGGCCGCTCGGTGGAATCGTAAGGGGGCGCCTGAGATGCATGCCATGTTGAACCCCGCCCAGCGCGGTTTCTGGATCGGCTTTATGGCCTTGGCGGCCTTGTTCCTGCTGGTCATTCCGGGGCTGAACCTGTTGGTCCCCGTCGAGTCCGCTCTGCATGTGCCCAATTACATGGTCACCTTGATCGGCAAGTATCTGTGCTACGCCATCCTGGCCATGGCCATGAATCTGGTGTGGGGCTATTGCGGTGTGCTTTCCCTGGGTCACGGCGCCTTTTTCGCCCTGGGCGGCTATGCCATGGGCATGTACATGATGCGGGCCATCGGCACCCGAGGCTCATACGGCAATGCCGAGTTGCCCGATTTCATGGTGTTCCTGAACTGGAAGGAATTGCCGTGGTTCTGGATGGGCTTCGACAATTTCGCCTTCGCCCTGTTGATGGTCATGGTCATTCCCGGCGTGCTCGCCTTCGTCTTCGGCTGGCTGGCCTTTCGTTCGCGCATCAACGGCGTTTATCTGTCCATCGTCACCCAGGCCATGACCTATGCCCTGATGCTGGCGTTTTTCCGCAACGAAATGGGCTTCGGCGGCAATAACGGCCTGACCGATTTCAAGGATGTGCTGGGCTTCGACCTGTCGCAATCCTCGACCAAGCTGGGGCTTTACTGGCTGACCGCCCTGCTGCTGGGCGCCACCTTCCTGGTGGTCCGTTTCATCGCCGCGTCCAAGCTGGGCCGGGTGATGATGGCGGTGCGCGACGCCGAAAGCCGGGTGCGCTTTTTGGGCTATTCGGTCACCGGGGTCAAATTGTTCGCCTTCACCGTCTCGGCGGTGCTGGCCGGCATCGCCGGAGCCCTGTACGTCCCCCAGGTCGGCATCATCAACCCGTCGGAATTTTCCCCCGCCAATTCCATCGAGATCGCCATCTGGGTGGCGGTGGGCGGACGCGGCACCTTGTTGGGGCCGGTCTTGGGCGCCTTCGCCGTCAACGGCGCCAAGACCTGGCTGACCGGTGCGGCGCCAGAATTGTGGCTGTTCGCCCTGGGCGCGCTGTTCATCATCGTCACCCTGGCCCTGCCCAAGGGGCTGGTCGGATTATGGGCCGATTTGCGTACGCGCATGGCCAAGGAGAACGCCCATGACTGACGACATCCTGATGGACGAACCGCGCGGCCCCGGCATCGCCACCCCCGGCTCCATCCTGTACGTGGACAGCGTCACCGTCAGCTTCGACGGCTTCCGCGCGCTGAACGAATTGTCGCTGATCATCGAGCCGGGAGAATTGCGCACCATCATCGGCCCCAACGGTGCCGGCAAGACCACCATGATGGACGTCATCACCGGCAAGACCCGCCCGGACAAGGGCGATGTCTTGTTCGACGGCGGTGTCGACCTGACCCGGCTGACCGAGGACCAGATCGCCAATCTAGGCATCGGCCGCAAGTTCCAGAAACCCACGGTGTTCGAGCATCTGAGCGTGTTCGAGAATTTGGAACTGGCGCTGAAATGCCAGCGCGACACCCTGTCCACCTTGTTGTTCCGCCTGAACGGCGAGCAACGCGACCGCATCGATCAGGTGCTGGGCACCATCGGCTTGCAGGACAAGGTCACGATGCTGGCCGGCGCGCTGTCGCACGGGCAAAAGCAATGGCTGGAAATCGGCATGTTGCTGATGCAGGACCAACGCCTGCTGTTGCTGGACGAACCGGTGGCCGGCATGACCGATGCCGAGACCGAGGCCACCGCCGAATTGATTCTGGAACTGCATAAAGACCCGCACCATTCGCTGGTGGTGGTCGAGCACGACATGGAATTCGTCCGTGCCCTGGGGGCGCGGGTGACGGTGCTGCACGAAGGGTCGGTGCTGGCCGAGGGCTCGCTGGATGCGGTCCAGGCCAATGCCAAGGTCGTCGAAGTCTATCTGGGGCGCTGATCATGCTGATGGTGGAAAACATCGATCTCTATTACGGCGCCAGCCATGCCTTGCGCGGCGTATCGTTGCAGGCGGTCAAGGGCCGGGTCACCTGCGTGCTGGGCCGCAACGGCGTCGGTAAGACCAGCCTGATGCGGGCGATCATGGGCCAGCAGGCGGTCAGAAGCGGCGTGGTCCAGTGGGAAGGCGCCGACATCACCACCCTGCCCGCCTATGAACGGGCCAGGGCCGGCATCGGCTTCGTCCCCCAGGGCCGCGAGATTTTCGCCCGCCTGACCGTGCGCGAGAACCTGGAAACCGGCTTCGCCCCGCTGAAACGGGCCGAGCGCACCATTCCCGCCGAAATCTACGAGCTGTTCCCGGTGCTGGCCGACATGCACAATCGTCGCGGCGGCGATCTGTCGGGCGGCCAGCAGCAGCAATTGGCCATCGCCCGCGCCCTGGTCACCCGTCCGCGCCTGCTGATCCTGGACGAACCGACCGAGGGCATCCAACCTTCCATCATCAAGGATATCGGTCGGGTCATCCGCCTGCTGGCGGAAAACAAGATCAAGGCCTTCGGCGAAATGGCCATCGTCCTGGTCGAACAATATTTCGACTTCGCCAAGGAACTGGCCGACGATTACGCTGTCATGGACCGGGGCGAGGTGATCCTGGCCGGCGCAACCGCACAGATGGTCGAGGCCGATGTCCGTAAGCATCTTACCGTCTGACCCCGAACTCACCCGCATGCATGGCCGTGCCGAGTTGGGCTTCGTCCATGTGGACGGGGCCGACCGGCTGGCGCATCTGTACCAGCGCGCCCCCTTGCGCGTGCTGTTCCCCGACCCGCCAGCGGACGAGCCGCCGCAGGCCGCCCTGGTCACCACCTCGGGCGGGCTGGCCGGCGGTGACGTGCTGGAATTGTCCGTCCATGCCGGCCCCCAGGCCCGCGCTTTGGTGGTGGGCAGCGCCGCCGAGAAAATCTATCGCTCCACCGGTGCCGACACGGTGATGGCGGTGCATCTGACCATCGACGACGGCGCCCGGCTGGAATATCTGCCCCAAGAAACCATCCTGTTCGACGGTGCCCGGCTGCGCCGCACCACCCGCATCGACGCGGTAGCCGACGCCCGCGTGCTGGCCGGTGAAATGCTGGTGTTCGGGCGGACGGCAAAGGGCGAGCGCCTGCATACCGGCCTGCTGCGCGAAGCCTGGGAAATCCGCCGCGCCGGGCGGCTGATCTGGGCCGATGCCCTGCATATGGACACCGATCTGCGCGCGGTTCTTGATGCCGCCGCCGGCTTTGACGGGGCGGTGGCCGCAGCCTCCTTGGTGTTGCTGACCGATGATGCGACCGATCTGCGCGACCGCATCCGCGCCGATCACGCCGATTATGCCGGGCGCTTCGGTGCCGGCATCGTCAATGGCGTGCTGGTGGCGCGCTGGCTCGACCGCGACGCCCAATCCTTGCGCGCGGCCTTCGGCCAGACCTGGAAAACATTACGGCACCAGGCGCTGGGCCTGCCGGCCCAATTGCCGCGTCTGTGGGATATTTGAGGGGAGCGACAACAATGAACCTGAGCCCGAGGGAAAAGGACAAGCTGCTGGTGGCCATGGCCGCCATGGTGGCGCGGCGGCGGCTGGAGCGCGGCGTCTTGCTCAACTACCCGGAAGCGGTGGCCTTGATCACCGATTTCGTCGTCGAGGGAGCGCGCGACGGTCGCGCGGTCGCCGATCTGATGGCGGCGGGGGCAAGCGTGCTGACCCGCGCCCAGGTCATGGACGGCATCGCCGAGATGATCCACGAAATCCAGGTGGAAGCCACCTTCCCCGACGGCACCAAGCTGGTGACCGTCCACAACCCCATCCGCTAGGGGGCGGCCATGATCCCAGGTGAAATCATCACCCAGCCGGGTAGTATCGACCTCAATGCCGGACGTTCGACCCTTACGGTCGAGGTCGCCAATACCGGCGACCGCCCGATCCAGGTGGGCAGCCATTACCATTTCTTTGAAACCAACGCCGCCTTGTCGTTCGACCGGACCAAGACCAAGGGCTATCGCCTGGACATCCCCGCCGGCACCGCCACCCGGTTCGAGCCGGGCCAGACCCGTAAGGTGACCCTGGTCGCCTATGCCGGCACCGGCGAGGTGTGGGGCTTCAACGGTTTGGTCAACGGCAAGCTGGGGGGCTGACAGCATGGCTTACAAAATCGAGCGCAAGGCCTATGCCGCCATGTTCGGGCCGACCATCGGCGACCGCGTGCGCCTGGGCGACACCAATCTGTTGATCGAGGTGGAGCAGGATTTCACCATCTATGGCGAGGAAATCAAATTCGGCGGCGGCAAGGTCATCCGCGACGGCATGGGCCAGTCGCAGGCGTCGCGCGCCCAAGGGGCGGTGGACACCGTCATCACCAACGCCCTGATCCTCGACCATTGGGGCATCGTCAAGGCCGATATCGGCCTGAAGGACGGGCGCATCCATGCCATCGGCAAGGCCGGCAACCCCGATATCCAGCCCGGCGTCACCATCATCGTCGGACCGGGGACCGAGGTGATCGCCGGTGAAGGCCGCATCGTCACCGCCGGCGGCATCGACGCCCATATCCATTTCATCTGCCCGCAACAGGCCGACGACGCGCTTTATTCCGGCGTGACCACGCTTCTGGGCGGCGGCACCGGCCCGGCGGAAGGCACCAACGCCACCACCTGCACCCCCGGCCCCTGGCATCTGGGCCGCATGCTGCAAGCCGCCGAAGGCCTGCCGGTGAATATCGGCTTTTTCGGCAAGGGCAACGCCACCCAGCCGCAAGCCCTGGTGGAAATGATCGAAGGCGGCGCCTGCGGCCTGAAGCTGCATGAAGACTGGGGCACCACGCCTGCGGCCATCGATGCCTGCCTGTCGGTAGCGGACGAATACGACGTGCAGGTAGCCATCCACACCGACACCTTGAACGAATCGGGCTTCGTCGAAAACACCGTCGCCGCCTTCAAGGGCCGCACCATCCACGCCTTCCACACCGAAGGCGCCGGCGGCGGCCATGCCCCCGATATCATCAAATTGTGCGGCGTCGCCAACGTGTTGCCGTCATCCACCAACCCGACCCGGCCCTTTACCATCAACACGGTGGACGAGCATCTGGACATGCTGATGGTCTGCCATCACCTGGATGCCCGCATCGCCGAGGACGTGGCCTTCGCCGAAAGCCGCATCCGGCGTGAAACCATCGCCGCCGAGGATATCCTGCACGATATGGGCGCCATGAGCATGATGAGCTCGGACAGCCAGGCCATGGGCCGCATCGGCGAGGTCATCACCCGCACCTGGCAGACCGCCCACAAGATGAAGGCGCAGCGGGGCAACCTGCCCGGCGAAAACGGCAACGACAACGCCCGCGCCAAGCGCTACATCGCCAAATACACCATCAACCCGGCCATCACCCATGGCATCGCTGCTCATGTGGGTAGCGTCGAGGTGGGCAAGCTGGCCGATCTGGTCATTTGGAAGCCTGCCTTTTTCGGTGTCAAACCCGATCTGGTGCTGAAATGCGGCTCCATCGCCGCCGCCCTGATGGGCGACCCCAATGCCTCGATCCCGACGCCGCAGCCGGTGCATTACCGCCCCATGTTCGCCGGTTTCGGCCGCGCCCTTCAGGCCAGTTCGGTGACCTTCGTCAGTCAGGCGGCGACGCAACGGGACATCGGCCGCCGGCTGGGCCTCAACCGCGCCCTATTGGCGGTGACCGGCACTCGCGGCTTGGGCAAGTCGGCCATGATCCACAACAATGCCTGCCCGGATATCCAGGTCGACCCGGAAACCTATGAGGTGCGCGCCGACGGTGAATTGCTGACCTGCGAACCGGCGACGGAACTGCCGTTGGCGCAACGGTATTTCCTGTTCTGATGACCCGCGCCGTCGCCCTGCACCCTGCCGGCACATGGCCCCGATCGACGGAAGCCGGCACCGTCACCCTGGCCGCCGCCGACCGCCACCGCCGCCGGGTCATGCTGACCGGCGACGACGGCGCCCCCTTCCTGCTGGATTTGTCGCGTGCCCAGCAGATGAAGGATGGCGACGGGCTGGAACTGGACATCGGCGGCTTCATCCGGGTGGTGGCGGCGCCCGAGGAGGTGATCGATATTTCCTGCCGTACCGAGGCGGAACTGGCCCGCATCTCCTGGCATATCGGCAACCGCCATGTGCCGGTGCAGATATTGCCCAATCGGGTCTTGCGGGTGGGCATGGACCACGTACTGATGACCCTGCTGGACGGCCAAGGCGTGCAGGCGTGGCGACGGCGGGCGCCGTTTCAGCCGGAACCGGGGGCCTATGACCCGCATGGCCTGATCGACGCCCCCGCGCCCGTGGTGCGGCGGGCATGAACGCCCTGTTGCGCCTGATGACTTGGTTGTCGCCGGCCTTTCCGGTGGGCGGCTTCAGCTATTCGCACGGGCTGGAGCGGGCGGTGGAAGCCGGGCTGGTCACCGATCGAGACAGTCTGATCCGATGGGTGGAAACCGTTCTGCGTCATGGTTCTGGGCGGGCTGATGCTGGCTTGCTGCTGGAAGCCATGCGCGCCCATGCTGACACCGAGCGCCTGGACCGCTTGGTGGACCTGGCCGATGCCATGCGCGGCTCGGCGGAACTGGCGCTGGAATCAGCGGCGCAAGGCACCGCTTTTGTCGCCACCATCGCCGCCGCCTGGCCCGATCCCTGGCTGGACCAGTGGCGGCAAAGATTGAAACAAATGAACCGGCAGCCGGCCTATGCGGTGGCGGTGGGCGTGGTCGCCGCCCGCGCTGAAATCGCCGAGACGGACGCTTTGCTGGCCACCTTGCAGGCTTTCGCCGCCAATCTGATCTCGGCGGCGATCCGGCTGGTGCCCCTGGGCCAAACCGACGGGCAGAAGGCCATGGCGGCGCTGGAGCCGGTGATCGAACAGGCCGTACACTTGGCCCTGACCCGTCCGTTTTGCGATCTGGGCAGCGCCACCGCCATGGTCGATTGGTGCAGCCTGACCCATGAAACCCAATATACGAGGTTGTTCAGATCATGAGCGCATTCCGCGTCGGCATCGGCGGGCCGGTGGGCTCGGGCAAGACCGCCCTGACCCTGGCCCTGTGCCTGCATTTTCGCGATCATTACGACATCGCCGCCATCACCAACGACGTTTACACCCGTGAGGATTGCGAGTTCCTGACCAGGAACGGGGCGCTGCCGCCCAACCGCATCCTGGGGGTGGAAACCGGCGGCTGCCCGCATACCGCCATCCGCGAGGATGCCTCGATCAATCTGGCGGCGGTGGATGAAATGCACGACCGTCACCCCGGTCTTGAACTGCTGCTGATCGAATCGGGCGGCGACAATCTGACCGCCACCTTCAGCCCGGAACTGGCCGACATCACCCTTTACGTCATCGACGTGGCGGCAGGCGACAAGCTGCCCAGGAAGGGCGGCCCCGGCATCACCCGCTCTGACCTGCTGATCATCAACAAGACCGATCTGGCACCGCTGGTCGGCGCCAGCCTGGAGGTGATGGACCGCGACAGCCGCAAGATGCGGGGCGAGCGGCCCTTCGTCTTTTCCAACATGAAGACCGGCGCCGGTCTGGCCGAGATCGCCGCCTTCATCGTCAAGGCCGGGGGATTACGGACTACACCGACCGCGTGAACCCGTTGGTGATCGGGTAACGGCGGTCCTTACCGAAGGAGCGTCCGGTGATCTTGACGCCGGGGGGCGCTTGGCGGCGCTTGTATTCGGCCCGGTCCAGCATGCGCCAGATCCGGCGCACCATGGCGTCGTCATAGCCTTTGGCCGCCGTCGCCTCGACACTCAACTCGCCTTCGATCAGACAGGACAGGATGCCGTCCAGCACGTCATAAGGCGGCAAGGTGTCCTGATCCGTCTGGTCCGGCTTCAGTTCCGCCGAGGGCGGCTTGGTGATGACCCGCTCGGGCATCACCGGACCGTTGGGACCAAGGGCGCCGGCGGGGAAATTGCCGTTACGCCAACGGCAGACGGCGAAGACCGCCGTTTTATAGACGTCCTTCAGCACCGCATAGCCGCCGCACATGTCGCCGTAAAGGGTGGCATAGCCGGTGCTCATCTCCGACTTGTTGCCAGTGGACAGCACCATGGGGCCGAACTTGTTGGACAGCGCCATCAAGGTCACACCACGGGCCCGCGATTGCAGGTTTTCCTCGGTGATGTCGGCATTGGTGCCGACAAAGTGCGGCGCCAGCATGTGGTCGAAGGCGCCCATGGCCGGGCCGATATTGATATTGTCCAGACGGCAGCCCAACATGGCGGCCACACCTGCCGCGTCGTCCAGGCTTTCCTGGCTGGTATAAGGCGACGGCATCATCACGCACCACACCTTGTCGGCGCCCAGGGCATCGGCGGCCACCGCCGCCGCCAGGGCCGAATCGATGCCACCCGACAACCCCAGCACCACGCCGGGAAAGCCGTTCTTGCTGACATAATCACGCAGGCCCAGGACCATGGCCTGATACAGATCCTCGTCGCGTTCCGGTATGGGGGCGATGGGGCCGGCGACGCTCCAAGTACCGTCCTGCTTATGCCAGCGGGTGGTGACCACCTGCTCGGCCCAGGCGGGCAGCCGGACCGTGACCTCACCCTTGGCATCCAGCGCGAACGAGGCGCCGTCGAACACCAATTCGTCCTGACCGCCCAACTGGTTGACGTAAATCAGCGGCAGGCCGGTTTCCGCCACCCGTTCCTTGGCCCGGGACAGACGCACGCCCACCTTGTCCAGCTCGAACGGCGAGCCGTTGGGCACCACCAGGATTTCGGCGCCGCATTCGGCCAGGGTCTCGGCCACGTCCGAATACCACATGTCCTCGCACACCAGCACGCCCAGGCGCACGCCCCGGAACTGGATGGGGCCGGGCACCGGACCGGGGGCGAAGACGCGGGCTTCGTCGAAGACGCCGTAATTGGGCAGGTGATGCTTCAACCGGCTGGCGGCGACGCGGCCATGGTCCAACAGCAGGGCGGCGTTGTGCAGACGTCCCGCCACCCGCCACGGCGCGCCGACCAGGATGGCCGGGCCGTTATCGGCGGTATCGGCGGCCAGGTCTTCCACCGCCTGTTCAATGGCGTCGAGAAAAGCCGATTTCAGCACCAGATCCTCGGGCGGATAGCCCGACACCACCAGCTCGGGGAACACCACCAATTGGGCGCCGTCGGCAGCGGCCTGGGCCCGGGCGGCGCGGATGCGGGCGACATTGCCGGCGACGTCGCCGACCACCGGATTGATCTGGGCAAAAGCAATGGACAAGCTGTCGGACATGGAAACGCACCCGTGAAAAACCCAAGCGGCGAGCCTATGGCCCGGTGCCGGATGTGTCAATTCCTGCTAATCTTCATGGATAAACAGGAGGACGGTCATGAGCAGCAACGAAGCCCCCGCCGGCGCCAAGGCCTGCGAAGCCATCGCCAACACCATGATCGGCCATTTCACCACCCGCCTGGAAGTCGAGGCGGCCAAACGCGGCGCCCTGTCCGCCGCCGATATCCGCCAATTGGCGGAAAGCTTCATGGAAATCGAGTTCACCCGTTTCCAATCCACCTATCGGCGGTCCTACGACACCTGCACCGCCACGCGCGAGGCCAAGCAATGGGAAAGCACGCGCAAACGCCCGTTCGACCGCGTGTTGATGAAATCGTTCGCCCATCTGTTCCCGCCGCGCCAAGGCGACGACGGCGGCCAGGGGCTGTTGTCGCGCCGGGTCATTCCCGGCTTCAACCTGGCCATCGACAAGATGATCGGCCCCGCCCTTTACGAGCAATGCCAGCGCAAATCCCAGGCCATCCTGGACCGCCACCGGGCCAACAGCGGCCATGACTGGGACGCCATCCACGCCGACCCGGAAACCCACGCCTTGACCAACGACGTGTTGATCGTGGTCGCCCATTACTTCGCCAATTTCCAGCGCCGGCGCGAATGGTTTTTGGCCCTGGTCAATTCCCATCTGGCCAAGGCCGGGTCTGAAGCCGCCGATGCCCATTGGCAACTGACCGAACACGGCTTCGCCGAGTTGATGCGCGCCTTGTTCGCCGATCTGCGGGCCGCCCTGATCGCCTCGCCCCTGGTCTTGCGCCGCCGCTACGGCGACCACACGGTGGAAACGGTGGAAGCGTTCCTGCAACGGCTGGAACGGGAATGATGGCCCGTGCCGTCTGCGGCGATGCCGTCACGGGTACAAGCAACCAGCCGTAACACGGATAAACACGGATGCCGCTGCGCGGCTACACGGATAGACACGGATTTTCGGATGGCCGCTGGCGCGGATCAGAGCGGAAAGCGGAAATAGGCGCTGGCGGCGGCAAAGCCCAATATCGCCCCCAGCAGCACCAGTCCCAGACCAACCCCGATCTTCCAACCGGCACCGGGGCCGATGATGGCCTGGGCCATTTCGGGGGCATCGGTCCAACCGGGTTCGGGCGATTCCCCCGGCTCGGGGATGGCCAGCTTCGACCGCCGGCCGTTCAGCTCCGCCGACCACACCGCCAGCTTGTCGGCGGCGGTTTCGTGTTCCAGCGCCTCGGCCAGCCGGGCATCCTCGGGGGCGCCGCTCATGTGCAGGACACGGGTCAGCAGCAATTGCGCCAGCCGCAGATAGGCACGCGACGGCGGCGATTGCGGCGCCATGGACACCACCGGCAAGTCGCGCGCCGCCGCCTCGATCACCACGTTGTCGCGCGGCACCAGCACCGGCATCACCCGCGGGCCGAATTCGGCGATGATGTCCTCGGTCAGGCGCTGGGTCAGCGGCCCGTCCTCGGTCATGTTCAGCACGATGTTGATGGTGTGCAGATCGTGGTTATAGCTGGAGCGCACCCGGTTGACGTTCCACCACGCCTTGTGCAGGCCATCCAAGGCATGCGGGCTGGGCATCACCGGCATCACCACCACGTCGGCAGCGACCAGGGCGTTGACCGAGACGATACCCGGCGCCGGCGGACAGTCGATGACCAGGATATCAACGTTGGCGGGCAGCTTTTCCAGCGCCTTGCCCAGAATGCCCTGACATTCCGGCTGTAACGCCAGTTCGATGTCGGCCCAGGCCAATTCATCCGAGCCGCCGATCAGCCGCAAATTCTCGTAATCGGTCTTCTTCAGGCATTCATCCGCCGGGGCACGCCCGGTCAGCAATTGATAGGCCCCGGTCGAGATGGGCGGCGTCACCCCCACATTGGTGGTGGCGTTGCTTTGGCTGTCCAGGTCCAGCAGCACCACCCGCTTGCCCAAGGCGGCCATGCACACCGCCAAGTTGACGCTGGTGGTGGTCTTGCCGACACCGCCTTTCTGATTGAAGACGGTGATGATGGTCGGCTTGGCGGCGGGCTTGCCGACGGGTTTGTCGGTCGACTGGTCGGCGGCTTCTTGTTCGGCCATAAAGACTGCGTCCCCAAGACATGCGATGACAGCACAATACAATCCCAAACCAGACTGGGAAATACTCCAGATAGGAAAAAACCCTGTTGGCGGTGAGATTGGTTACACATATACTGCCGCGCCATGACCAAGCCGTATTTTGAAATCATCCGCCTGATCGAACGCCTGCACCGTCACTTCCTCGACGTGCTGCGCTCGGAGTTGCGCCGCTTGGGCATCGAGGACATCAATGCCGTCCAAGCCTTGCTCTTGTACAATATCGGCGAGAACGAGGTGGTGATCCGCGACCTCAAGGATCGCGGCTATTACCAGGGCTCGAACGTGTCCTACAACATCAAGGCGCTGACGGAATACGGCTACCTGACCCAGGAACGCTCGGCCCACGACCGCCGCTCGGTACGGCTGAAGCTGACCGACAAGGGGCTGGACCTGTGCAACGCCGTACGCACCTTACAGGACGACCTGTCGGCGGTGTTCGGCGACGAGGATTCGGCCAAGGCCCTGCAGGGTACCGTCGACACCATGCTGCGGCTGGAACGCACCTGGGGCGATTTCGTCCATTACGGTCGCCCGCGCGTCGTCTGATGCGCCCCTGAAATCAGCGTCTGTTTTCACCGTCGCCTTTGCAAGGCGGGCGGTTTTTTGCCATAACCCCCACTCTTCGTCCGCGCGCCAGCAAGAACCGAGGCCCGATCATGTCCATTTCGCGTTATTCCCGCCCCCAGATGTCGGCCATCTGGGATGCCGCCAACAAATTCCGCATCTGGTACCAGATCGAGGCCCATGCCTGCGACGCCCTGGCCGAGATCGGGGTGATCCCCAAGGATTCGGCCAAGACCGTGTGGGAAAAGGGCGACCTGCCCTATACCCCCGAGCGCATCGCCCGCATCGACGCCATCGAGGCCGAGACCAAGCATGACGTCATCGCCTTCCTGACCGAACTGGCCGAACATATCGGCGCCGAATCGCGCTTCGTCCACCAGGGCATGACCTCGTCCGACGTGCTCGACACCTGCCTGAACGTGCAGCTGACCCAGGCCGCCGACATCCTGCTGGCCGACCTGGACGGCCTGCTGGCGGCGCTGGAACGCCGGGCCTTCGAGTTCAAGGATCTGGTGTGCATGGGCCGCAGCCACGGCATCCATGCCGAGCCGGTGACCATCGGCCTGAAATTCGCCGGCTTCCACGCCGAGTTCCAGCGCAACAAGACCCGCCTGCTGGCGGCGCGGGCCGATATCGCCACCTGCGCCATTTCCGGCGCGGTCGGCACCTTCGCCAATATCGACCCCCGGGTCGAGGAACACGTGGCGGCCAAGCTGGGCCTGGCGCCCGAGCCGTTGTCGACCCAGGTGATCCCGCGCGACCGCCATGCCCAGTTCTTCGCCACGCTGGGCACCATCGCCAGCTCGATCGAGCGCGTCGCCGTGGAAATTCGCCACATGCAGCGCACCGAAGTGCGCGAAGCCGAGGAATTTTTCTCGCCCGGGCAAAAGGGCAGCTCGGCCATGCCGCACAAGCGCAACCCGGTGCTGACCGAAAACCTGACCGGTCTGGCCCGCATGGTGCGCGGCTATGTGGTGCCGGCCATGGAAAACGTGGCGCTGTGGCACGAACGCGACATCTCGCATTCGTCGGTGGAACGCTATATCGGCCCCGATGCCACCATCACCCTGGATTTCGCCCTGGCGCGTCTGACCAACGTCATCGACAAGCTGGTGGTCTACCCCGACGTGGTCGAGCGCAACCTCAACCAGTTGGGCGGCCTGATCTTCAGCCAGCGTGTGCTGCTGGCCCTGACCCAGGCTGGTGTCAGCCGCGAGGATGCCTATCGTCTGGTCCAGCGCAACGCCATGAAGGTGTGGGACGCCGCCGGCGAAGGCCGCGAAACCAAGGGCATGTTCCTGGCCAATTTGAAGGCCGATGCCGATGTGGCCAAGGCGGTCAACGCCCAGCAGGTGGAAGACATGTTCGACCTGCGCTATCACACCAAGCACGTAGACACCATCTTCCGCCGCGTCTTCGGACGGGCGTAAAAACAAAAAGACCCGCCGGAGATCACTCCGGCGGGTCTTGACCTTTTCAGCGGCTGAAGAAACTCAGCGCTTCAATTCGGCGGTCAACTGGGCGGCGGCCAAGTCGCGGCAGCGATCCACTTCCTTCTTGAACAGGCGATCCTCGATCTGGACGCCCTTTTCCGCCAGATCGCGGGCGACCTTGTGGGTGGCATCATGGTCGGGTTCGGTGAACTCGGCATCGACCACGGTCAGGGCATAGGCCTTGGCGGCATCGCCGGTGATGCCCATCTGTTCCGCAGCCCACAGGCCAAGCAGCTTGTCACGGCGCACATTCACCTTGAACTGCATTTCCTGATCAAGCTTGAACTTGGCTTCGAAAGCCTTTTCGCGATCGTCGAAGGTGGTCATGACAGGCGACTTCCCTTGATGCCCCACTTACTTTGGAAGTGGTTGTCGTTTGAATCCTTTGCCAGAGCGGCGAACGTGTTATAGCCGTCATTTCTTCGCCCCGAAACCGGATTTTCGCATGTGCACCTTGGTTTTGTCGCGCCGCCCCGGTCATGACTGGCCGATCCTGATCGCCGCCAATCGCGATGAGATGGCCGGACGGCCCTGGAAAGCCCCGGCCCGCCACTGGCCCGACCGCCCCGAGGTCAAGGCCGGCCTGGATGAGTTGGCACAAGGATCGTGGCTGGGGATGAACGATCATGGTGTCGTCGCCGCCATCTTGAACCGGGTCGGCACCCTTGGTCCGGCCCCAGGCAAACGGTCGCGCGGCGAATTGGTGCTGGACGCCCTCGACCACGCCGATGCCGATCAGGCGGCCCAGGCGTTGGCCGATCTGGACGGACGGGCATGGCGCCCCTTCAACATGATCGTCGCCGACAACCGCGACGCTTTCTGGGCCAAATCCGACGGCACCGGATTGGTCCACGTCAACGCCATTCCCCCCGGCCTGCACATGATCTCGGCCATGGACCTGGACGACAGCGCCAGCCCGCGTCTGGCCGCCTATCTGCCCCGCTTCCGTGCCGCCCCCCTGCCCGACCCCGACCATGGCGACTGGCAGGCTTGGCAGGCGCTGATGGCCGATGGCGGCGCAGGCTCGGACACCGAGGAAACCGCCGCCATGTGCTTCCTGCGCCCCAGCGGCTTCGGCACCGTGTCGTCGTCGCTGATCGCCCTGCCCGGCATGAACAGCGAACCAAAACCCTTGTGGCTGTTCGCTCCTGGACCACCGGACAAAAGTTTATATTCGATAACTTAGACGTTCGTATTATGTTGTTATGCACAGGCCATTGGTGTTAGCCATCCTGCGCTAGTGGGACAAGCAATCGGGAAAATCCTTCTGATGAACATTCGCACACAGATCGTTGCTGGTCTGACCATTGTTGTTGCCGTGTTCGCCACGACCAGCTGGTTGAACAGCCGTGCCGTCAACGCGCAAAAGCCGCTGCTGACCGAGATCAGTCAGCGCGCCGACACGGTGTCCAAGCAATCGATCAAATTGTACGCGGCCATCAAGGATATGAACCTGCAAGTGGCGCAGGTTCAGCAATTTCTCAGCGACATCTCGGCCACCCGCGCCCAGGACGGGCTGGATGACGGCTTCGACAAGGCGGAAGAAGCGGCCCAGGGCTTCGCCGAAGCCATGAGCCAAGCCCGAGCCGCCGCGCAAAGCCTGAAACTGGACGACATCCTGGAATCGCTGGACAAGGCCGACCAAGCCTTCGACCCCTATTACCAAACCGGCCAGATCATGGCCAAGGAATACATCCGCGGCGGCGCCGAAGCCGGCAACAAGCTGATGGGCGATTTCGACGAATCCGCCGAGAGGATGCATCAGCGCCTGGACAACGTGGCCGAACTGGTCGAGCAGGAAACCAACAATTCCCTGACCGGGCTGACCCTGGCGGCGGAGCGGGTCGAACAGGGCAACGACAAGGTTGCCAACACCCTGGCCATCGCCGGCGGCATCGGCCTGACCCTGGCCATCCTGATCGGCGGCACCCTGGCTTGGCAATTGGCGCGATTGTTCAATCTGCTCAGCCATGACGTGCAGGCGGTGGTCGAGGAACGCCACGACCAGCACCTGAACTTGCAGGAAAGCCGCCGCGACGAATTCGGCCCCATCGCCCGCGCCCTGGCCCAGTTCCGCTCCAACGCGTTGAAATTGCTGGCAATGCAGGCCGAGCAGGCGAAGCAGGCTGAATTGGCCGAGCAAACCCGCCGCCAATCGCTGCTGGACATGGCCGATACAGTCGAGGTGGAAACCGCCCAGGCGGTGGAAAACGTCGCCCGCGAAACCGTGCAGATGCGCGATCTGGCCACCGATATGGCCCATTCCGCCCATCAGGTGGGAGAAAACAGCCAAGGTGTCGCCGCCGCCGCCGAACAGGCCTTGCGCAACGCCCAGGCGGTGGCCGGTGCCGCCGAGGAATTGTCGGCTTCGATCCGCGAGATCGGCAGCCAGGCCAATATGTCCACCCAGGTGGTGGCCGGCATCGTCCAATCGGCGCGGGAAAGCGCCGACACCGTGCACAAGCTTTCCGACGCCATGTCCCGCATCGGCGACGTGGCCAAGCTGATCAATGCCATCGCCGAACAGACCAATCTGTTGTCGCTCAACGCCACCATCGAGGCGGCCCGCGCCGGTGAGGCCGGTAAGGGCTTCGCCGTGGTCGCACACGAAGTCAAGGGCTTGGCCACCCAGACCGCCCGCTCGACCGAGGAAATCAGCCGCGAGGTTGGCGCCCTGCAAGCCATCGGGCGTCAGGTCACCCAGGCCATCGGCAACATCACCACCACCATCGAGGAAATCAGCGCCATCGCCAATTCCATCGCCGCGGCGGTGGAACAGCAGGACGCCGCCACCCAGGAAATCGTCCGCAACGTGGTGCAGACCAGCCACGCCGCCGAAGAAGTGGCCGAACGCATCGCCACCGTCGCCTCGGAAGCGCAAACCACCGGGCAATCCGCCGAACTGGTCCAGCACCAGTTGGAAAGCATCGCCGTGCGGGTACGCGAGTTGAAAGGCAGCCTCAATCAAGTGGTCCGCACCGCCACACCGGAAGTGGATCGCCGCCAGACACCGCGCATCGCCTATGGTGAAACAGCGGAAATCAGGGTCGGCGACACCACCATGGCCGTGCGCATGGCCGATCTGTCGCTGTGCGGCGGTCGTATGCTGGACGTTCCCGACCTGCCCGGCGGCAATGACGGCAGCCTGCGGATTTCCGGTCTTCCGGGCACTCTCAACTTCCACATCATCGAACACGGCACGTCCGGCATGCGCATCAGCTTCGACGATTCCAGCCCAGAAGCAGCACAGCTTGCCCACTTCATCGCCGAGCGGCACCGGAGCAATCGTAACGCGGCATGACGGGCCAATTGTTTCGCCCCCTCATCCCTGCTATACCAAACCCGTGAGCACGGGGCCGAAACGGCCCCGCGCTTGTTGTTTCCCCGGCGCCAGCCGCACCAGGCCGCGCCTCATCGATCCGGAAGTTTCCCATGGCTCGACGCAGACAGATTTATGAAGGCAAGGCTAAGGTTCTTTTCGAAGGACCGGAACCGGGCACCCTGGTTCAGTACTTCAAGGATGATGCCACCGCCTTCAATAACAAGAAGAAGGGCACCATCACCGGCAAGGGCGTGCTGAACAACCGGATCAGCGAATACCTGATGATCAAGCTGGGCGAGATCGGCATCCCGACCCACTTCGTTCGTCGCCTTAACATGCGCGAGCAATTGGTGCGTGAAGTCGAGATCATCCCGCTGGAAGTGGTGGTCCGCAACATCTCCGCCGGTTCGCTGGCTCAGCGCTTCGGCCTGTCGGAAGGCACGCCGCTGCCGCGTTCCATCGTCGAGTACTACTTCAAGTCCGACGCCCTGGGCGACCCCATGGTCGCCGAGGAACACATCACCGCCTTCGGCTGGGCCACCACCCAGGACATCGATGAACTGATGTCCATGTCGCTGCGCGTCAACGACTTCCTCACCGGCCTGTTCCTGGGCGTTGGCATTCGTCTGGTCGATTTCAAGCTGGAGTTCGGTCGCCTTTACAATGGCGACGACATGCAGATCGTCCTGGCCGACGAGATCAGCCCCGACAATTGCCGTCTGTGGGATCTGAAGACCGGCGAAAAGATGGACAAGGACCGTTTCCGCCGCGATCTCGGCAACGTCGAAGACGCCTATCAGGAAGTGGCGCGCCGCTTGGGCATTCTGCCCGAGGGTGGCCCGCGCGACCTGAAGGGCCCGGAAACCATGCAATAAGCCTACACAAGGAATATTCCCGTGAAAGCTAAGGTTCATATCACTTTGAAGAACGGCGTTCTCGACCCCCAGGGCAAGGCAGTGCAGCACGCGCTGGGCTCGCTGGGCTTCGGCGGCGTCAACGACGTCCGTCAGGGCAAGTACATCGAACTGGATCTGGCCGAAACCGATCCGGCCAAGGCGCGCGAAGCGGCCGAGCAGATGTGCAAGCAGCTTCTGGCCAATACCGTGATCGAGAATTACAGCATCGAGCTGGTCTGACACGGTTGAGCTGAAAAAAAGCCGGAGCGGCGCAGGCCCTCCGGCTTTTTTATTGTCTGCTCCAGAGCCATCGCGGGCGGACAAAACCAGCCGCAACAAAGCACGCCTACAGCCGTCCCAGCACCATCCACCACAGCGCATCCAACGGCAGCAGAATCACCACCGAAACGCCCGCCGTCAGCAGGCACATGCGGACGAATTCGTGATAGGGCACGCCCGAGACCGGAACCGCCGCCATCAACGGCGGCACCTGATGCGGCAACAAGATGGTGGACAGGCCCGGCACCTGCAACATGGCGACGCTGTCGATGGAAAAGCCCGAGCGCGCCGCCAGGGTGCCGGCCATGGGCACCAGCACCGCCGGCACACCAGGGGCGGTGGTCAACACGCCCAACAGCATGGGCAGGATCACCAGCACCGCCCAGTCGTGCAGATGGCCGTCGCCCGACAACGGCATCCAGCCCAGGATGGCTTCCGCCATCCACGCCCCCAGGCCCAGATGGTTGGCCACCGCCCCCAGGCCGATGACCGCGCCCACATGGAAGATCATGGACATGTTGAGTTTGCGCATGGCATCGGCGCCCAGCACGCCGAAACGCGGATACAGGCACAATACCGCCCCGGCCAGGGCGACCCAAGCCGGCGATATATGATGCCAGGAATCGGTCACCCACAGGCTCACCGCCAGCAGTAGCACTGCGGCAAGACGGCGCTCTCCCTTGCTCAATGGTCCCGGCGCGGCGGCTCCGGCTCCGACCAGCGGCCCCGGCGGTTCGGCATAAAGCAGGCAGACCAGCGCCCATACCGCCAGCGCCCGTCCCACCCCCAGCACCGGGAAATGGACGATGAAGAACTCGACGAAGGTGAAGCTGTGGCCGGTCAGCTTTTCCAGCGTGCCGGCCAACACCATGTTGGGAACATTGGACGGCAGCACCGAGAAGGCCGGCAGAAAGGTGCCGAAGGCAGCGGCCAGCATCAGGCCGGAATAGCCGCGCGAGCCGGGATGATAGCCCAGATGCACCGCCAGGGGGGCGACGATGCCCAACAGCATGATGATGCGACCGGTCGCCGACGGCATGAAAAAGATGGCCGCCAGCCCCAGACCGACCACCACCGCCACCAGTCGGGGGTAAGACAATCCCTCCAATCCGCGCGCCAACCCGGCCATGCGCTTGCCCAGACCGGTTTCATCCATGGCCAGGCCCAGGACCAGTCCGGCCAGAACCAGCCACAAGGCCGATGACGTGAAGCCGGACAGCACCACTTCCGGCGGGGCCAGCTTGAACAACAGCAGGACGGCGAAAAAGCCCAGCGCGGTGACGTGGTCGGGCAGAAAACCACCCGACCACAGACCGATGGTCACCAGCAAAATGGGCAAGCCCCAGCCCGCCGCGCCGCCGCCTGCCGGCTGCATGATCAGCGCCACCAGGGCGGCGACGATCAGGCCAGCGCCCAGAATCTTGGGCAAGGTCCGGGCGTTGACTTTCATGGATTACAGGACTTCGCCGCTTTCCTCGATTTCCGCCACCCGCAGGATGTTGGTGGTGCCGGAACAGCCAAACGGCACGCCGGCGGTGATGACGATGCGGTCGCCGGGATGGGCGAAGGATTCATCCTGCGCCGCCTTGGCCGCCGTCTGCACCATTTCGGCGAAGCTGCGCACTTCCTGGGTCGGCACGCAATGCGCCCCCCACACCAGGGCCAGCTGGCGCGCCACCTCGATGCCCGAGGTCAGCGAGATGATCGGCTGCTGCGGCCGTTCGCGGGCGGCGCGCAAGGTGGTCGAGCCCGACGAGGTGAAGGTGACCACGGCGGCGGCCTTCAGCGTATGGGCGACCTGCCGGGCGGCGGCGGAAATGGCGTCGCGGGTGGTGTTTTCCGGCTGCGAGCGCGAGGCGTCGGTGATCACCGTATACTGGTCGTCTTCTTCCACCCGATTGATGATGCGGTCCATCATGGTCACCGCGTCCACCGGATAATCGCCCGAGGCGGTTTCCGCCGACAGCATCACCGCGTCGGCGCCGTCATAGATGGCGGTGGCCACGTCCGAGGCCTCGGCTCGGGTCGGCGACGGCGAATGGACCATGGAATCCAGCATCTGGGTCGCCACCACCACCGGCTTGCCGGCGGAGCGGCAGCACTTGATGATGCGCTTTTGCAGGATCGGCACCGATTCCGGCGGGCATTCCACCCCCAGGTCGCCGCGTGCCACCATCACCGCGTCGGACAATTCGACGATTTCTTCCAGGTAATCGATGGCCGAGGGCTTTTCCAGCTTGGACAACAGGCGCACGCGGCTGCCCACCTTGCGGGCGATCAGCTTGCGCGCTTCCAGGACGTCGCCGGGACGCTGGACGAAGGACAGCGCGATCCAGTCCGCCCCCATGTCGACGGCGAAATCCAGATCGGCCTTGTCCTTGTCGGTCAAAGGCGAGATGGGCAGCACCACGTTGGGGACGTTGACGCCCTTGTGGTTGGACAATTCACCGCCGACGATCACCCGCGTCTCGGCGAAATCTCCACCGTGTTGTTCGACCCGCAGCCGCAGCTTGCCGTCATCCAGCAGCAACTCGGTGCCCACGTTCATGGCGGCGAACACTTCCGGGTGCAAGAGCGGCGCGCGCACGCCAGTGCCCAGTTCCGGCGACAGATCCAGGCGGAAGGTGGCGCCGGTCTCCAGCTTGATCTTGCCATCGGCGAACTTGCCGACCCGCAGCTTAGGGCCTTGCAGATCGGCCAGCACGCCGATGGGACGTCCGATCTTTTGTTCCAGCGCGCGGATGGTGTCGTAGCGGGCCTGATGGTCGGCATGGCTGCCGTGGCTGAAATTCAGGCGGAAAACGTCAGCCCCGGCCCGGAACAGGCTTTCAATGGCCTGCGGCGTCGACGACGCCGGGCCCAGGGTGGCGATGATCTTGGCTTTTCTTGTTCTACGCATCTTGGGTCCTTAGCAACCGAAGGCGGGATATTTTGTGGTGCGCACCATAGCAGACGGGCGCGCCGCCGCCTACCGCGCCTGGATGACGGTTTTCCACTGCCCGATAGTGTGGGATCAGCTGCCGCGCTGGCTTTGCACCACGCGATAGCGCGCCACCACCCAGCCCAGATGGGCCTGCATGGCGACGGCGGCGGCATCGGCATCGCCGGCGGCGATGGCATCGGCGATGGCCCGATGATGCCCCAGGATGGTCTGATCATCCTCGGGCGTCGGGAACATTTCATAGCGGTGATAATCCAGCATCTGCTGCAAGATGCCGCGAAACACCCCCATCACATGCATGTAGACGGTGGAACCCGACGCTTTGGCCACCGCCAGATGAAAGCGGATGTCGTTTTCGGTCTTGTGCTTGCCGGCATTGATGTCGGCCTCGGTCGCAGCCATCACCTCGGACAACTCGGCCAGATTGGCGGGGGTGGCGTTTTGTGCCGCCCGCCGAGCTGCCCACACTTCGATCTGTCCGCGGATCTCCGCCAGATCAGCCAGGGTCTCATGGTTGGCCTTGACCAGTTGGGCCAAGGACGCATCCATGCAGGCGGCGTTGGATACCACACGGGTGCCGCCGCCTTGGACCGCGTCCAACAGGCCTTGGGTCTTCAGGGTTTGCAGCGCCGCCCGCACCGACACGCGCGACACGCCCATGTCCTCGGCCAGTTGACGTTCACCGGGGAGACGCTGTCCCACCGCCCATTCGCCGCTGGCGATGCGCGCAAGAATGCGGTCGGCGACGCGGTCGGAAACGCGGGTGCGGGGATCGGCCGGGACCGTATCTGAAGTGTCATTGGTCATGCCGGATGGTGAGCATAACCACCCGCCATCGTCAAGTGGGGTTCGCCTTGCGAGCGAGATGAATGCCTGCCAAAACCACCATGGCCCCGACCACCTGCACCATCCCCAGCGTCTCGGCGAACAGTACCCAGGCCATCAACACCGCCACCACCGGCTGCAACAACAGCACCACCGCCCCGAACGAGGCTGACACATGGGCCAGCCCCCAGGCGATCAACCCCTGGCCGGCGCATTGCGACACCAGGGCGAGGCCCAGCACCACCGCCCAGCCGCGCGACGTGGACGGCCACACGGTTTCGCCCAAGGCCAGGGCGGCAGCCAGGATGACCAGGGCGGCCACCGCCCCCCCCACCGCCATCAACATGGGAGTCGGCAAATCTGCGCGGGCGCGGCCCACCGCCAGGATATAGCCGGCATAGAACAGCCCCGACAACAGCGACAAGCCATCACCAGCCAGCCGGTCCAGGGACAAATCCGGGGCACCGCCGACCAGGGCCAGGGCGCCGGTGAAGGCGACCAGCAAGGCCAGGGTGAAGCGGGCCGACGGGCGCTGGCGCCAGATCAGCCACAGGGCCAAAGCGACGAAGATGGGCGCCATGTTGGTGAACAAAGAGGCATTGGCGACGCTGGTCAGCATGATGCCCAGATGCCAGACGATCATGTCGCCGGCGAAGAACAATCCCGACAGCCCCATCACCCGCCATTGGCCGGGACTGGGCCGGCAGGCCGGCGCCCGATACATCAGCAGCAGAAACACCGGCACCGACCAGAACAGGCGATGAAAGCCGGTAGCCACCGGCCCCACCTCCGACAACCGCACGAAAATGGGGGCGAAGCCGATGGCCACCGCCCCCAGGATCAATGCCGCCAGACCGCGGCGGTCATTGCCGGCGATCACCGCACCACGACCCGCTGGCTGCCCAATCCGTCCACGCCCGCCGCCATGACGTCGCCCGGTTGCAGGAACAGGCCACGGCCCATTCCGACCCCGGCGGGGGTGCCGGTCAGGATGACGTCGCCCGCCGCCAACGCCATGAAGTGCGACAGATGGGTGATGATCTCGGCGACGCCGAACACCATGTCAGCGGTGCGGCCATCTTGCTGACGGATGCCGTTGATTTCGGTCCACAGCCCCAAGGCTTGCGGGTCGGGCACCTGGGCGGCGGGCACCAGATACGGCCCCAGCGGGCAGAATCCCGGCCCCGACTTGCCCTTGATCCACTGGCCGCCCCGATCCATTTGCCAGTCGCGGGCGGAAACGTCGTTGGCGGTCATGTAGCCGGCCACATGAGACAGCGCCTGGTCCACCCCCACCTGCCAGACCGGGCGCCCGATCAGCACCGCCAGTTCCACTTCCCAATCCAGCTTTTGCGTCCCGGCGGGAAAGGCCAGATCGTCGAACGGACCGGCCAACGCCCCGGTATGCTTGGAAAACACCACCGGTTCCGCCGGCGGGGCCAGACCGATCTCGGCGGCGTGGTCGTGATAATTGAGACCGATGCACAGAATATTGCCGATACCGGCCACCGGCACGCCCAGGCGCGGGCGACCGGGCACCACCGGCAAGGCCGCCGCGTCCACACAGGCCAGGGCGGCGAAATCCACGTCGGCACAGATATCGGCACAGCGGCCGGACAGATCGCGGACGACACCGTCCGCATCCACCAGACCGGGCTTTTCCGCCCCCTTGTCGCCCCAGCGTACCAGTCTCATGGATTGCCCCATGGACCCAAGGCGGCGGGCGAACGCTTAAGGTCGAGAAACTCGGTCATTTCAGTCCCCGGCAAGGGTTTGGAGAGCAAGAAACCCTGGACCTTGTCGCAGCCGAAGCCGGTGAGGAAATCCAGTTGCGCCTTGTTCTCGATCCCCGGAGCCACCACGGTCATGTGCAGGCCACGGGCCAGGGCGACGATGGCGGTGACGATCTCGGATTCGTCCTCGGAACTGGACAGGTTGCGGACGAAGCTTTGCGCCACCTTCAAGATGGTCACCGGCAAGCGGCGCAGGAAGGCGAAGGACGAATAGCCCGAGCCGAATTCGTCGATGGCCAACCCCACCCCCAGGGCGGCGAAGCGGGCGAACAGCGCCGAGGGGTCAAAAGCCTTGTCGATGACACAGGTTTCCATCACCTCGAGAACCAGGGCCTGGGGCGGCAATTGCGACACCTCCAAGGCGGCGGCGACCATTTCGATCAGATCGGGCTGGCGCAACTGGCGTGGCGACAGGTTGATGTGCAGGCGCAAATCCACGTGGCCGGCATCACGCCAAAGCTTGGCCTGACGGCAGGCCTGGTCGAACACCCAGCGTCCGATGGGAACGATCATGCCGGTTTCCTCGGCCAAGGCCAGGAATTGGTTGGGGGCAACCACCCCCACTTCCGGATGACGCCAGCGCAGCAAGGCCTCGACCGCCACCGCGCGACCGCTCTTGACGTCGAAGATGGGCTGGTAATGCAACAGGAACTGGCCCTGATCGACGGCACCGCGCAGGGCATTTTCCAGCGCCAAACGCTCGAACGCCTCGGCGTTGACCGCCTCGGAATGGAACTGGCAGGAATTGCGGCCCAGATGCTTGGCCCGATACATGGCGGCATCGGCCAGCTTCAGCAAGGTCTGCGGATCGCCGGCATCGGTCGGGTAAAGCGATACGCCGATGGAGGAACTGATATGCGCCTCGCCGCCGGTCAAGGCGACCGGCTCTTGCAACAGGCGCAACACCTTGTGCCCGACCACCGCCGCGTCACGGGGGTCTTGGACGTCTTCCAAGATGATGGTGAATTCGTCGCCCGACAGCCGCGCCACCGTGTCACCCTGGCGGATGCACGACGACAGCCGCTCGGCCACCTGCTGCAACAGCATGTCGCCGGCCAGATGGCCCATGGTGTCGTTGACTTGCTTGAACCGATCCAGGTCGATGAACAGCAGCGCCACCAGATTATGATTGCGCGAGGCTCGGGCGATGGCTCGGGTCAGGCGTTCCTGGAACAAGGTGCGATTGGGCAACCGGGTCAGCGGATCGTGGTTGGCGGCATAGGACAGCCGTTCCTCCACCTGCTTGCGCGAGGTGATATCGCTGATGACGGCGACGAAATTCTGCACCTTGCCGTCGGTATCGCGGACCACGGCGATATTTTGCCAGCCGGCGAACATTTCGCCGTCCTTGCGGCGATCCCAGATTTCGCCTTGCCACTTGCCGTCGCGCAGCAAGACGGCCCACAACTGGATAAAAAAATCGTGGTCGTGCCGTCCCGAGGCCAACAAGCTGGGATTACGGCCCAGCACTTCATCGGCGGCATAACCGGTGATGCGGGTGAAGGCCGGATTGACATGAATGATCCGATTTTCGGCATCGGTGACGAACAGGCCGTCGCCGGAATTCTCGAACACCGTCGCCGCCAGACGCATATTGTCTTCCAGGCGCTTTCTCTCGGTGATGTCCTCGACCACGGTAACGGTAAAGGGCTGCTGGCCATCGGCCTCGCGCATCACCGTGCAGGTCAGCTTGGCCCAGATGATGCGTCCGTCCTTGGCGACATAGCGCTTGGTCAGTTGAAAACCGTCGCGGCTGCCGTCCAGCACCTCGGCCCGCAGCGTGTCATTCAAGCCGATATCGTCGGGATGGGTGATGGCGCGGAACTTTTCCCCGCGCAACTCAGCATCGCTATAACCGACCATGGACAAAAAGGCGGGATTGGCCTCGACCATGCGGCCATGGGCGTCGGCCAGCACCACGCCCAGGCCCGCATTGGCGAAAAGAGCGCGGAACCGCCCTTCCGACCGTTTCAGCGCGCTGGCCGCATGGGACCGCTCGATGGCATAGAAAATGGCCCGGCGCACCAGATTGCCGTCGCCTTGACCCTTGACCAGATAATCCTGGGCGCCTTGGCGCAGGGCCTGAAGCGCCAGAGCCTCATCGTTGGTGCCGGTCAGCACCACCACCGGCACCAAAGGATGGGCGGCGCGCAGGCGGTCCAGGGTATCCATGCCGAAGGAGTCGGGCAAGGACAGGTCCAGCAGCACCACGTCGATGATGTTGGTATCAAGAAGACCAAGCGCCGCCGACAGCAATTCCGCCTTCAGCACGCGAAAGGGCGAGGTAATGTCTTCAAGCAGATAAAGCTCGACCAGCCGGGCGTCGCCTGGATTATCCTCGACCACCAGGACGGTACAGCCGGAGCGTTGGCCTCCCGGCTCCATGACGGCTCAGCGCGGCGGCAGGGTGACGACCGAACACCAATACTCCTCAATGGAGCGCACCACCGAGATGAAGCGGTCCAGATCGACCGGCTTGGTGATGTAGCAATTGGCGTGCAGATCGTAGGTGCGCATGATGTCCTGTTCCGCCTGCGAGGTGGTCAGCACCACCACCGGAATGCGGCGCAGGTTGGGATCGGCCTTCATCTCGGCCAGAACCTGCCGGCCATCCTTGCGCGGCAGGTTGAGGTCAAGCAGCACCAGATTGGGCACCGGAGCCTCGGCGAACGGACCTTCGCGGCGCAGATAGGTCATCGCCTCGACACCGTCGACCACGACCTTGAGTCGGCTGGACATGCGGCCTTCCTTCAAGGCCTCCTGCGCCAGACGGGCGTCACCGGGATTGTCCTCGACCAGGAGGATGTCAAAGGTGTCGGGGGCGGTACGCAGGCTCACGCAAAGGCTCCTTCAAGGTGCCGGTTTGGGCAATAACAACAGCACTATAAAGGCCTTCTGTAAACTTGCAAATGTCCAACACCAAAAATGGCACCGCCGCGCTTAAACGTTCTCCCATCCTTCATGGCAATAATCCACCAGCACCGCCAGATCGGCGATGGCCACATTCTGGCCGTCCACCACTACGCCACGCCCTTTCAACTGGGCGAAAGCCCGTGACAGGGTTTCCGGGCGCACGCCGACACGGGCGGCGATCAGGCCTTTGTTGTGGGGCAGCCGCACGATCACCGCGCCGCGCCGCCTTGCCGTCAACCCCAGCAGGTAAAGCGCCAAACGCTGGCTGGCGGATTTCAGCTTCAGATCCTTGATTTCGCGCACCAGCAGACGGAAATGCCGGGCCAGCGACCCCAACATGGCCAAGGCCAGATCGGGGCTGGCGCGCAAATCGTCCAACAGCGCCTGACGCGGCAGTTCCAATACCCGTGCCGGAGCAAGCGCGGTGGCCGCGATCAGATAAGGCTTGCCGGTCAACACGGCGGCGGCGACGAAGGCTTCGCCCGCATCCAGGATTTCCACCACCGTGTCGTCGCCCAGATCCTCGACCTTGCCCGACAGGCCGATCTGACCTTCCAGCAACACATAAAGCGCCTTGGCTTCATCGCCTTGAGAAAACAGCACCGTCCCCCGGGGCAGCCGGACCACTCGCGCCACTTGGGCCATGCGGGTCAAGGTGGGGGTGTCGATACCGGCGAACATGGGCACCCGGGCCAGGATGTCCACATCCTCGCCCCGCAACCCTTCGGCCATTTGGATCATCGTCGTCATCACGGCCCCCCAGATCGGCGAGTTTCGACCACTGCACCTGAACGGCGACGAAATTGGTTTGATCCCGGTCAAGAAAAAATAAGACCGGGTCCGAAGTGAGGGGGAGTTCGGACCCGGTCTACCCGGCACGTTCGGCATGAGCGTCATTGGGTATGGAGCATCATCTGCATTTCAGCGTTATTGCTCTTTGACTTCCGTCAACAGGACAGCCGAAATACCCATCGCAGCGTTATTGACATCAGTCAAATCCGGCACTTGACCACAGTCAATCACATAATGCTAATAAACAGAGCACCATGGAGCAAACATCAGCGGGGCGGCAGACCATGACCGAGGTGGATACGGAAGGCTATCTGATCGATCCCAGCGCCTGGGACGAGGATTTCGCCCAACAGGCGGCGCTGGCCGAGGGCATCAGCTTGACCGATGACCATTGGCGGGTCATCCGCTTCATGCGCCAATGGCTGGACGAGCATCAGGTCGCCCCCGACGCCCGCCACGTGATGAAGCACCTGACGCAAGCCACCGGGGCCGGACGCAACCGTTTGTTCGAGCTGTTTCCCTATGGCTATGTGCAGCAGGCCTGCAAGATCGCCGGCATGAAGCGCCCGCGGGCGTGGAGCACGGGCTAGGCCCGCAATTCCGCCGGGGCGCGGAAGCTGAAATTAGCCGGCGCGGCGGCGATGGCCTGACGGGCGCGGTCCAGACGGGCGCGCAGATCGTCGGGCAGATGCTCCTCGCCGCCGATGGCGCGGGCGATCTCCACCAGGGACGGCATGCCCTTCTCACCGCCGGTCACCTTGCCGCCGCCGGCAATGGTGGCGCGCACCAGATCGCGGATCAGGGTGCGTTTGCCATCCAGCACCGCCTTGCGCACGCCGTCCAAATCGTCGTCGCGGCCCAGATCGGCGACCACCGTCACCCGGTGATGGGGGTCGATGCCGTGCGGCGACAGATGGCCATAGGCCGACAATTCCACGTCGACGCCCTGGGCCACCTGCCCGGCCAAGTCACGCACCAAAGCGCGGTAATCGGCATAGGCGGTCAGGATGGCGGCGATGGTGCCGGCATCGGCAGGAACCGAGACATTGACGTCGGTGGACGTGCTCCACGGTTTCATCCGCCCGTCGGGGATGACCCGGGCCTTGGTGCGGGCCATATCGGGAGCACCTTCGCGGATGGCGCGAAAGGTTTCCATCTCGGCCCCGGACGAAAAGCCGACGCCGAATTCGATCATCACGCCGCCGATGGTCTCCGTCTCCGGGTCCATCAGGCTGAACAGGACGTCGTCCACCGATTGTTCCGACCAGCCGGTGATGCAGGCCAGCATGTCGGCATTGGCGTATTCGCACGATTGCAGCAGCCCTTGCGCCTTGCTGCGGGCCGGATCCTGGGCGTGCTCGATAAAGGATTCCAGTGAATCGCGGCTGACCAGTTCGACGCCGTTCAGGACGGTGTCACCATTGCCCAGCCGACCGCCGGCCCCCGGCAAATTAACCCGCGTCCACGGCTCCAGATAGGCCAGCAGACCGGCCACCGCGTCGATATCGGTGCCCTGCACCGGCAGTACCAGACCGAATTCCGCCGGCGGCACCTCGTAGAAGCGGAACACCGCCGCCACCACCATGCCGGTCCAGCCCTGCATCCCCTCGACCAGATCCAGATCGTCACCGGCCAGCAGCCGCGCCCCGCAACCATCGGCCACCACCACCGCTTCCAAGGTGGAGCTGGGACGCATACGCAACGGCCCCATGGCCCCGGTGGCGACGACACCGCCCACATAGGCCGAGCCGACGCTGGTCAGATCCACCAGCACCCGGGCATTGCCGCCCACATGTTCGGCCAGGGCGGCGTTGACCTGGGTGAAGGTCAAGCCGGCACCGACGATAATGGTACCTTGCTCACGGCGGATGCACAGCTGATGGGTCTTCAAATCCACGGGTGCAGTATGGGCATCGACCAGTTCGGGGGTAAGCGCGCCCTTAGGCCGGATGGCGATGACGCCGTTGAAACCGCTGATGCCGTCGGCCTGGTAATCGTACGAGCCGATGGCGCTGGTCAGGCCGCCGGTGGGCATGACGGCATAGCCCTGCCCCACCGCCTGGGTGACAGCATCGGCCACGTCGCCGGTGACCAGCAACAGGGCTTCCAGCTTCTTGCCGCCGTCATCCACAAGCTGGGCGCGGCTGAGGCTGGCGAAATCGATGGCGGCGGATTCCATGGTCATGATCGCAGGATACAAGCGGCTTTCCGGCAGCGGAGGCGCGGACAATAGCATCAACATTGCCCTGGAAGAAGCCATTCTATGTCCAGTTTAACGGAGGCGGCCATGCCGGGACCGCACATCACTACCCCAACAGGTGGGATAGCCCGTAAAGGGCCAGTCCGGCCAAACCGCCGACAAGGGTGCCGTTGACCCGGATGTACTGCAGATCGCCGCCCACCTGGGCCTCCAGCTTGGCCACCAAGGTAGCGCCGTCCCAGCGTTCCACCACCTGGGCGATGAAATCACCGATCTGATGGCGGCTGGGGACCAAGGCGCGCTCGACCACCCGGATCAGCCGGCGGTCCAGCCGGGCGCGGGCGGCCTGATCGGCGGCCAGGGCGCGGCCCCAGCCGGCAATGGCCGCACTCAGCCCCGGCAACAGACGATCGTCGGCCAGCCAATCGGCCAGGGCCTTTTCCCCCGTCTTGGTCAGGCGCGCATCCAGGTCACGATCCTCGCCCAGACGCTGGGCCAGAGTGTGCAACCAGCGCTCAAACCCCTGCCGCCACGGATGGTCGGCGCGGCGCAGGTCGTCGAGGCCGGCGGCCAGGGCGGCACTCAGCTTTTCCGCCAGCTTGCGGTCGACCCAGGCGGGCACCCAGCGGCCCGAGCCATCGGCGACCTTGGCGACGATGAAGGAATTATCGGCGGCCAGAGCCCCGGCCACGCCATCGAGCAGACGGTCGAAGGCGCGCTGATGGCCGTGATGGCGCATGATCATACGCAAACCACGCGCCAGCGACGGCCCCGGCTGGATCAGCGCCAACAAGGCGGTGCGGCTGTCGGCATCATCGGCCAGACGCAGCAGCCGACGGGCGAGGACGCGGGCGATTTCCGGCTGCGCCAGCCGGTCGGCCAGCCACGCGGCGGGCGAGCCCTGACGCAGCCGCGCCGCCACCAGATCGGGGGCGAGGAAGTTGTCGCGGACGAAATCGCCCAAAGCCCGCCCCAGCCGCTTTTGATTGGCCGGGATCAGGCCGGTATGGGGAATGGGCAGGCCGAGCGGACGACGGAACAAGGCGGTGACGGCGAACCAATCGGCGATGCCGCCGGCCAGGGCCGCCTCGGCAAAGGCTTTCAGCGCCGGAATGTGGAAATGCCAGGCCACGCCGAACAGCACCGCCATGACCAGCAACAAGCCGCCGGCCAGCAAATGCGGCGGGATAAGCTTGGATTTTCCCATCATTGCCGCCATGTCATGCTGGAGGGAAACCATGAAGCGAGAATTGGGCGAAGATGACCGACACCTTGCAAGCCGAAATCGTCGGGTCCATCCATGCCATCCCCGCCTCCGACTGGAACGCCTGCGCCGGCACCGGCAACCCCTTTGTCCGCCATGGCTTCCTGGCGGCCTTGGAACAGTCGCGCGCGGTCGCCGGCGAAACCGGCTGGCTGCCCCGTCATGTCCTGATACGCGACGGGCATGGCGAAATCGTGGCGGTGGCACCCATGTACGTCAAAAGCCACTCCTATGGCGAATACGTGTTCGATTGGGGCTGGGCGGAAGCCTATGCCAGGGCGGGCGGTCGATACTATCCCAAACTGCAATGCGCCGTGCCCTTCACCCCGGCCACCGGGCCACGCCTGCTGTCGCGCCACGACGACCCGGCCCACCGGCTGGCCCTGGCCGAAACCATGGTGCGGCTGGCGTCGCAGGCGGGGATGTCGTCGCTGCACATCACCTTTCCCACCGAGGCCGAGGCGGATCTGCTGGAAAGCGCCGGCTTCATCCGCCGCCTGGGCTGCCAATATCATTGGGAGAACGCCGATTACGGCTGTTTCGATGATTTCCTTGGGCACTTGTCGTCGCGCAAGCGCAAGCAGGTGCGCAAGGAACGCCAGGCGGTGGCGGCCCAGGGGTTCCATATCACCACCTTGGTCGGCGCCGACATCAAGGCCCGGCACTGGGATGCCTTCCATCGCTTCTACGAAAACGTCATCGACCGGAAATGGGGATCGGCCTATCTCACCCGTGAATTCTTCGACCATCTGTCGGGATCGGAAGTGGCCGACAAGGTGGTGCTGGTGTGGGTGGAACAAGATGGCCAGCCGGTGGCCGCCGCCTTCAACATGCTGGGCGACGACACCTTGTTCGGGCGCAACTGGGGCTGCGCCCCCGGGCTTCAGGCGCCCTTCCTGCATTTCGAGGCCTGTTACTACCGCGCCATCGATTTCGCCATCGCCCACAAGATCAAGCGGGTCGAGGCCGGGGCCCAGGGCGAACATAAGGTGGCACGCGGCTATCTGCCCAATGCCACCCATTCCGCCCATTGGATCAAGGACGAGGGTTTGCGCCGTGCCGTCGAGAAATTCGTCGCTCATGAACGTGCGCTTTTGGCCGAGGACATGACCGAACAGGCGGAGCTTGGCCCCTACAAACAATCCACTTGAACCCCTTGTCGGCGAGAGAGACAATGACCAAGTGGAAAAGTCGTCTCCCCCGGGGCTGTGACGCCAAGAGGGACACGGAGTACGGGAGTGCTCGCCATGGCCTATGTCATCGCACCGCAAACCACCTTCGGGGCCGATTTCAGCCGCTGCCGGCCACTGGTCTTCGACCCTTATCTGACCAACCGGCGCCTGTTGCGCGACATGCTGTCCGGCATGGGCTGTGAACGGGTGATGGATTGCGGTCGCCTGCGCGACACCATCCTGACCATCGAATCCGAACAACCCAATGTCCTGTTTCTGGACTGGTCCGAGCAGGTGGATGCCATCGACTTCCTGCATCGCCTGCGCGCCCCCGCCAACCAGCATCGGTTCCTGCCGGTGGTGGTGATGACCGCCTATGCCGGCCTCAACCACATCGCCGCCGCCCGCGACGCCGGCAGTAACGAATTCATGCTGCGCCCGTGGTCGCAACAGGTTCTCGCCAGCCGCCTGCGCTCCATCGTCGAACATCCGCGTCTTTACATCCAAGGCGGCGGTTTTTTTGGCCCCGATCGCAGGCGCCGTCGACTGGATTTCCAGGACCACGACCGCCGCCGCCACGAAAACTGGCGCAGCGCCGACCGCCGCGACCCCATAGGCGTCGTCTGGGACGGCCCCGAACGTCGCCAGGGCCACCGTGGTTTCCAGCCGCTTGAACGCCGCGATGCCCCGCGGGTCTGACCGAGCCCGCCGGGTATCGCCTTCCTCCGTTCGTGCCGGGATCTGCCGTCATCTCCCCCGGCACGGCGGAGGAGGGTGAGTTTGCACCGACGTAGAGCGGTGATAGGATCGCCACCCATGAGGTGATCGGGGAGCAGGCGAACATGGCCGACGGGCCAAGTCCAGAACAGCAGGCGGATTATCTGGTCCGTAAGTTGGAACAAACCATCCGCGACAACCGTACGGTTAAGGGCATGTCGTTCCGCACTTGGCAGGCCATCGCCCGCGAGGAGATCGTCAACACCCTGCGCGCCGCAGAACGCCGCCACACCCAACACGACCGCACCGTCAACCGGGTCATGCTGATCGGCGCCGCGTCCCTGGTCAGCATCGGCTTTTGGGGGGCGGTGGTGGCGGTGGACCGCACCTTCGGCGGCTGGGCCGCCCTGGTGTCGGTGCTGGCCGGCGCCTGCCTGTTCTTCATCGCCGCCGATTGGGGCATCAAACGGGCCAGTGCCGGCTGGAGCAAGCGCAAGCGACAGGAACGTCTTGCCAATATCGAGGACCTGGACCGCCGCATCAAACGCATGGAAGAGGCCTTGCGCAAAAAAGAAGGCCGCCTCAAGGAAAAAATGGAAGAAGTCGGCTTGCTTTAACCCCGGCACGGCCCCCATGTGCAAACCTGGGCGGGCATGATACGGTGAGTCCTTAAACCTTCCCGTAGAGAAGGTAACGAGGCTAGGAGGCAAGCCATGACGCGATCGGTCCTGGTGGTCGACGACGAACCCAATATCGTCCTGTCGCTGGAATTCCTGTTGAAACAGGTGGGCTATGACGTGCACGTGGCCCGCGACGGTGACGCCGCCCTGGCCGCCATCGCCGAGCATCGTCCAGGTCTGGTTCTGCTCGACGTGATGATGCCCAAACGCGACGGCTATGACGTGTGCCAGACGGTGCGCGCCAATCCCGACTGGGCCGATATCCGCATCATCATGCTGACCGCCAAGGGCCGCGAGGTCGAGCGCGAAAAGGGCATGGCACTCGGCGCCGACGAATACGTGACCAAACCGTTTTCCACCCGCGACGTGGTGGAAAAGGTGCGGTCGTTCCTGGGTAATCCCTGATCCGACGAAGGAGGGCACCATGACCGAGCGCAAGCGGGTCACCCTCCTGATCGGCGCCACCGCGCTTTCGGTGCTGCTGGTCGGCCTGGCCTCGCGGATGCCGGCACCGGCACCGCTGGTGGCCGGGATCGGAGTGATCCCCCTGGCCCTGCTGTTGATGCTGTGGCGCCGCTGCGCCCCGCAAGAGCAGGTCGCCCCGCCGCCTCACGCCGAGGCACCGCCCCCGCCCACGCGGCGCGAACCGGCCCGTGCCTGGGTCGCCGGCGTGCTGGCCGAGCTGCCCGACGCCGCCATCTTGTGTGAATGGCCCAGCCACCGCATCGCCTGCGCCAACACTGCCGCCGCCGCCCTGTTCGGGCGCTCGGCCCTGCCCATGGGCGGCGACATCGCCATGATCCTGCCCATGGAACCGCTGTTGCGGGCCTTGGAAGGTCTTGAAGCCGGCGGCCACACCGCCTTCACCTGCGCCAGTGCCGATGGCGCGGCGCTGTTGCGGGCCAGATTGCGCGTTCACGACGGATTCTACCTGCTGACCCTAACGCCCGAGGACGCCGAACCGACGCGGGCCCTGCGCGAGCTGAGCCTGCGCCGCGCCTCGGTGCGTGATCTGCGCCGACCTTTGGCCAATTTGCGGGCGGCGGCGGAAACCATCGCCCTTTATCCCGACATGACCCCGCGGGAACGAGCAGCCTTCGACGAGGTGATCACCGAGGAAAGCGCCGCCCTCTCCCGCGCCGTCGAACGGCTGGAAGCCGACATCGCCACCCAGATCCCCAGCGCCGCCAGCACCGATCTTTATTCACAGGATCTGTTCAACTGTCTGGCCCGACGGCTGACCGCCCATCGCATCCGCCTCAACATGGTGGGCATCCCCCTGTGGCTGCACGGCGACAGCCGTGGCTTGCTGGATGCGCTGACCGTCCTGGCCCGGCACCTCGCCCAGGCCACCGGCCACAGCGAATTCGATTTCGAGGCTCTTCTGGCCGATCGCCGCGTCTATGTGGATTTGGCCTGGAACGGCACCGCCATACCGGCGGCCATGGTAGAAGTGTGGCTGGACCTGCCCGCCGGCGATGGCGGCGACAGCGTCCGCGAGTTGCTCGACCGTCACCAATCCGAACCGTGGAGCCAAAGCGGCGGCGGCCCCTTGTCGGTGTTGCGCATCCCGTTGCCACCACCGCATCGTCCGCAATTTTCCCCTAGCGACCGACCGCGCCCGCCGCGCCCCGAGGTGCACGACCTGGATTTGATGCAGCGCCACCTGCACGCGGGCGGCCTGACCAATGAAAAATTGAGCGACCTGACCTTCGTCGCCTTCGATTGCGAAACCACCGGCCTGCGCCCCGACCAGGGTGACCGGCTGATCCAGGTGGGCGCCGTCCGCATCGGCCAGGGCCGGGTATTGTCGGGGGAAAGTTTCGAGCGTCTGATCGATCCCGGCATCCCCATTCCGGCACAATCCATGGCCTATCACGGCATCAGCAACGACATGGTCAAGGGCAAGCCGCCTTTGGCGGTGGTGCTGCCGCAATTCGCCGCTTTCGCCGGCGCCTCCGCCCTGGCCGGCCACAACGTCGCCTTCGATCTCAAGTTCCTGCATGCCGCCCAAGGCGAAACCGGCATCGCCCTGCGCCAGCCGGTGCTCGACACCATGATCCTGGCGGCGCTGTTGGACCCCGGCTATGACCTGTCGCTGGAAGCGGTGGCCGGACGGTTGGGGGTGCCGCCCCTGCCCCATCGCTCGGCCCTGTCCGACGCCCTGGTAACGGCGGAAATCCTGGCCCGGCTGATCGCGCCTTTGGAAGCCCGCGGCATCCGCACCCTGGGCCAAGCCTGTCAGGCCAGCCTGGATTGGCTGACCCAGGGGCACCGGTCATGAGGCCGGGCCCGTCGCCGCGCCTGCGCCTGACCCGCCCGGCGGGCAAGCGCGAGCGGCTGATCGCCGCCTTCCTGCTGGGGCTGGCGCTGTTCTCGCCGCCGCTCCTGAACGTGGCGTCGCGCGATTATATGGTCGCCGGCATCCCGTTTCTGGTGCTGTGGCTGTTCGGCGGCTGGCTGGCGCTGATCGTCATCATGGCCCTAGTGGTGGAACGTTCCGGCGACGGAGACTGACATGGTTTCCGGCCCCGTCGTCGTCGCCATCTCCATCGCCTATCTGCTGGTGCTGTTCGCCATCGCCTGGTACGGCGACCGCCGCGCCGCGCAAGGCCGCTCGCTGATCGCCAACCCCACCACCTATGCCTTGTCCATCGCCGTGTTCTGCACCTCTTGGACCTTCTACGGCAGCGTCGGACGCGCCGCCTCGGGCGGGCTGGCCTTTCTGCCCATCTATCTGGGGCCGACCCTGGTGGTGGCGTTGTCGGGCGTCATCATCGGCAAGATGGTCCATATCGGCCGCACCCACCGCATCACCTCCATCGCCGATTTCATTTCCGCCCGTTACGGCAAAAGCCCGGTGCTGGGCGGCGTCGTCACCATCATCGCCGTGCTCGGCATCATGCCTTATATCTCGTTGCAGCTTAAGGCGGTGTCCACCACCCTGACGGCGCTGCTGGAATGGCCGCACACCAACCTGCCCATGTCCAATATCCCGGTCCTGGGCGACACCGTCTTGCTGGTGGCCATCTTCCTCGCCGCCTTCGCCATCTTGTTCGGCACCCGCCACATCGACGCCGCCGAGCACCACGAAGGCATGGTGCTGGCCATCGCCTTCGAATCGGTGGTCAAACTGGTGGCTTTTCTGGCGGTGGGGATATTCGTCACCTACGGCCTCTATGACGGCTTCGCCGACATCTTCCTGAAGGCCGCCGACAACCCCGACCTACGCGCCCTGTTCACCATCAGCGGCGGCGGCTATGGCGATTGGGTCGCCCTGGTCATCCTGTCCATGCTGGCCTTCACCTGCCTGCCGCGCCAATTCCAGGTCACCGTGGTGGAGAACGTCGACCGCCGTCACGTGGACAAGGCGGTGTGGCTGTTTCCGCTTTACCTGCTGGCCATCAACATCTTCGTCCTGCCGGTGGCCCTGGCCGGACGCATGACCTTTGCCGGCCAGGACATCATCCCCGATCTCTACGTCCTTGCCCTGCCCCTGACCCACGGCGCCACCGGGCTGGCGGTGCTGGTGTTCCTGGGCGGGCTGTCGGCGGCGGCCAGCATGGTCATCGTCGAGACCATCGCGCTGTCCACCATGGTCTGCAACGATCTGGTCATGCCGCTGTTGCTGCGCCTGCGCTGGCTGGGGCTGGCCCAGCGTTCCGACCTGTCGGGGCTGCTGCTGACCATCCGCCGCGGCACCATCGCCGCCGTCGTCCTGCTGGGCTATGCCTATGTGCGGCTGATCGGTGATTCTTACGCCCTGGTGACCATCGGTCTGGTCAGTTTCTGCGCCGCCGCCCAGTTCGCCCCCGCCTTGATCGGCGGCATCCTGTGGAAAGGCGCCACCGAGAAAGGCGCCCTGGCCGGACTGCTGGCCGGTTTCGCCGTGTGGACCTATACCCTGCTGCTGCCCAGCTTCGCCCGCTCCGGCTGGCTGCCGGTGGCCTTTGCCGAACAGGGGCTGGCCGGCATCGAATTGCTGAAGCCCTATGCCCTGTTCGGCCTGAGCGGGCTGGAGCCGGTGACCCATGCCCTGGTGTGGAGCATGCTGGCCAATGTGGGCGCCTATGTGTCGGTGTCGCTGCTGACCGGCCACACCGCCATGGAGCGCATTCAGGCGTCTTTGTTCGTCGACGCGCTGCGCCCCAGCGGTCCCCATCGCGGGCGCTCGCGCTTTTGGCGCGGCACCGCCGCCATCAGCGAATTGAAGGCGTTGTGCGTGCGCTTCGTCGGCCCCGACAACGCCGAGCGCGCCTTCACCCAATGGGCCGAGCATCGCGGTATCGACCTGGACACGCTGACCGAAGCCGATTCCGAACTGGTGGACATGGCCGAAACCCTGCTGGCCGGGGCCATCGGCGCCGCCTCGGCCCGGGTCATGGTGGCGTCGGTGTCGAAAGGCGAGGTGGTCGGCCTGGACGAGGTGATGGAAATCCTGGACGAAGCCAGTCAGGTCATCGCCTATTCGCAACGGCTCGAAGCGGCCACCGCCGAGTTGAAGGCCGCCAACGAACGGCTGACGGAACTGGACCGGATGAAGGACGACTTCATCTCGACGGTGACCCATGAATTACGGACGCCGTTGACTTCGATCCGCTCGTTTTCGGAAATCCTGTTCGACAACCCTGGCATCGACGAGGCGCAGCGGCTGGAATTCCTGGCCATCATCATCAAGGAAAGCGAACGGCTGACCCGGTTGATCAACCAAGTGCTCGACATGGCCAAGATGGAATCGGGGCGGATGACCTGGCATTTCGTCATGGCCGAGCCGCGCCAGTTGATCCAGGACAGCATCGCTGCTACCGGCGCCCTGTTCGAGGATCGCCGGGTTGCGCTGGAAACCCACTTGGCTGACGACTTGCCGCCCTTGCGCACCGATGCCGACAAGTTCATGCAGGTGGTGATCAACCTGCTGTCCAACGCCGTCAAATTCGTCGAACCCGGCCAGGGCCGGGTGCGGCTGACCCTGGCCGCGACCGCCCTCGGCATCCGCGTCGAGGTGGCCGACAACGGCCCCGGCCTGCCCGCCAATGCCCTGGAGGCGGTGTTCGACAAGTTCCATCAGGTCGGCGACACCCTGACCAACAAGCCCAAGGGCACCGGCCTGGGACTGGCCATTTCAAGGACCATCGTCGAGCATCTGGGCGGGCGCATCTGGGTCGACAGCATCGAGGGCCAGGGCGCCACTTTCACCTTCGAACTGCCCACCCAGCCGCCAGAGGCAAACGCGGGCTGAATTTCCAGCTTCATTCCAGCGGATATATCCACCCGGTTTGGCCGACGACAGGACCGGGATAATCGGCTATAAGCCGCCCATGCAATACGACATCATCATCATCGGCGCCGGCGCCGCCGGCCTGATGGCCGCCGCCAGTGCCGGCCAGCGCGGCCGCAAGGTCGTGGTCCTCGATCACGGCGAAAAGCCCGGGGCCAAGATTCTGATTTCCGGCGGCGGGCGGTGCAATTTCACCAATCGCAACATCGCGCCGGAACGCTATCTGTCGGCCAATCCGCATTTCGCCAAATCGGCGTTGAAGCGCTATAGCCAGAACGACTTCATCGCCTTGGTCGGCAAATACCGCATCGCCTATCACGAACGCGATCTCGGGCAATTGTTCTGCGACCAGTCCTCGGCCCTGATCCTCAATATGCTGCTGGACGAAGCCGGCGCCGGCTCGGTCGAACTGCGCCTGGGCGCCAAAGTCGGCGGCATCACCGGCTCCGGCCCCTATACGATCAATACCGAGGACGGGCCGATCACCGCCGGTTCGGTCATCGTCGCCACCGGCGGCTTGTCCATTCCCAAGCTGGGCGCCACCAGCTATGCCCATTTCGCCGCCCGCGATTACGGCCTGGGGGTGACGGCGATCCGCCCGGCCCTGGTGCCCTTGACCTTCACCGATGCCGATCTGGATTTCGTCCGGGTGCTGACCGGCATCGCCGTGGATGGCGTGGTCAGTTGCGGCAAGACCAGCTTCCGCGAGGCGGTGCTGTTCACCCATCGCGGCCTGTCGGGGCCGGCCATTTTGCAAATATCGTCCTATTGGCGCGAGGGCCAGGACATCACCGTCAACCTCGCCCCCGACCTGGACGTGGCGGCCAAGCTGATCGAGCGCAAGGACCAAAGGCCCAAGGCCGAGGCCAAGACCATCCTGGCGGAAATGCTGCCGTCACGGCTGGCCGACGGCATGTGCGAGCGCGCCGGCATCGGCAAGAAGCCCATGGCCGAATTGTCCAACAAGGCGCTAACCCAGTTGGGACAAATGGTCAATGCCTGGAAATTGCTGCCCGCCGGCACCGAGGGCTGGCGCACGGCGGAAGTCACCTTGGGCGGCGTCGACACCGAGGCGCTATCGTCCAAGACCATGGAGGCCAAGGCCCATCCCGGCCTGTTCTTCGTCGGCGAGGCGGTGGACGTCACCGGCTGGCTGGGCGGCTATAACTTCCAATGGGCATGGTCGTCGGGCTGGGTGGCCGGGCAGCACGCCTGACCACCCGGCAAGGTCTTACGCCTGGCCCTTGGCCTGCTCCAACACCCCAAGCAGGTGATCGCGCTGGCCCAGGATGTTCTGCGCCTGCTCGGTGTGACCCAAGGTGTTGAGGATCGAGGCGAAGGTTTCCAGGGTCGGCACCAGCGGCCCAAGGGCGCTGGCCGGATCGATCTTGGCCTGTTCCTGGAACACGCCCACCGCTTCCACCGCCGCGTCCAAGGCCTCGGCATCGGCATGGGCCTCGTGCTGGCGACTGGCCAGATTGGCCAGGGACTGGGCCAGGAACAGACGATACTGGTCGGGCGCGGCTTCGGCCAGGGCTCGGGCCAGTTCGGCGGCTTCCTCCACCAGCGGCAACGATTCGCCATAGAAACCGTCGCGGCTTTTGGCGAAAGCGCCCTGTTGCAGGGTCAGAGCCAACAGGTGATGCACCGCCATGGGCACCTGATCTTCAGGGAAGACTTCGGCGGTCATGCGGCGCACGGCAATGGCTTCTTCCCACAATCCGCCTTCGGCCAGGGCCATGGCGTTGCGGTGCAGGGCGTCGACCATGATGCCGAGGAAGGAATAAAGCGCCTCGCCGCCGTCGCGGAAGATTTCCACCGCCTGACCTAATTCGTCGATGGCGCGCAAGCTTTGCCCCGCCCGCCACGACCGTCCCGACTGATTCATCAGGGTCGAGACCAGGACGAAACGAGCCTCGGCCGGGGCGGTGTCGATCGCCCGCTTGCCCAGGGCCAAGGCCTCGTCGCCGGCCAGCCGGGCTTCATCGTCGCGGCCCAAATCGGACAGGCGATTGGACATGTTGTTGAGCGCCGAGGCCAGATGGACGGCAAAGGTGCCGACATCGCTGTCGGTCAGCAGCCGCAGATGATCGACGCCCTCGATGGAGGCGGCCAGGGCGCGTTCCATCTCGCCGGCTTCCGACAATTTGGCGGCCAGGGCCAGTTGCGCCTCGGCGAAGGCGGGAACCAGGGCCGGCGGATCGGCCTCGACCTCGGCGCGGTGGCTGGCGATGACGTCGCGCAACTCGGCCACGTCCATGCTGGTGAAATCGGTCATCTGGGCACTCCTGTCACAGGTGTTCACATCCCCACGACCACGGCCATCAGGAGCGACGATATCAAAAGGGAAGGTCAGCAGCCGCGCTTGGGCAATGCCTCGACCGAATCAAGCCGGCCCTTCAGGCTGAAGCTTTTGAAGGTCTGGACGATTTCCTGAGCCACCCCGTTGGGGTGATAGGCCAGCGACATCTCGAAATTGGGGACTTCCTCGGGGCTGGACACCGGGAAGAAGGCCAGATGCATGGGCCAATGGGGCGTGCCCAGCAAGGCCGACACCGGCTTGGCCGGCAACGCCTGACTTTGCTTGCCGATCAGGGCGTTGACCTCGTAGGGGCCATCCAGACCGGAGCCGTCGAACACCACCCGCCAGAACGACCGTCCGCCGCTTTGTGCATGATCGATCAGCCGCAAGGTGTGCTCGGTCGGGAACAAAGTGCCCTTGGGCAAGGCCAGGGTCATGGGCTCGGGACGGGAGAAACGGGCGGTTCCACCCTGGCCCTTACCCTTGAGGTCAGCATGGCCCTCAACGTCCTCGGTCACCTGACCGTCGCGGGTATTGCGCATGCGGAAACGGTAGTGCAGCCCGTCCTTCGATTCCCAGGTGATGAAATCGGTGGCCGACAGCGCCTGTCCGCCCTCGGTATAGGCATAGGTGATGGCGATGCGGTTTTCCACCACCCAGCCGTCACAGGTATCCTCGAACTGATAGCTCATGGTGCCGCTGGCGGCGGCGATGCCGGAGCCGGGCTTGGTGGTCGACAGCCCCATGGAATAGACGGCCCGATGTGGCGCCAGATCGGCCGGACCGGCCAGGGCTTGCCCCGCCGCCGTCACGACCATCGCGGCCACAGCCATCCGCACGCCACGCACCATCAGGAACCTCCAAGACAAACTGGCCGCATTATACATGGCACTGCAACAACCACCAGCAAAGTATGTGCCGGTTTATTTCTGCCGCCCATCCGGCACTTTCTGCCCAGAGACCGGCAAAAAATGCCCGTTATCCCCGCCGTTTTGGCGGCTTTGTCCGCCTTGGCCTTGGCACGAAGCATGCAAAGCACTCTGTCGAAGTGTTGCGAACACGACACGGAGGATGGGAATGACCTTCGACTTTACCCCCGACTGGCAGGACAGCCTTGCCACCCAAAGCACCGACGAAGGCGCCATGGTTTCACTGCGCCCCCTGTCCGCCCCGGCCAAGCCCAAGGCC
>Ga0209066_10000231_pt1 | contig 84936 bp, 72 predicted proteins | sample All_14_2_FD_187198 | JGI IMG/M metagenome (GOLD analysis project Ga0209066, IMG submission 187198) | Freshwater microbial communities in response to fracking from Pennsylvania, USA - Allegheny Zone_MetaG_DW_15 (SPAdes) (version 2) ...
CCTCGGCCAATGCCGCCCTGCGGTATCTGAATCTGAATTCGGCCGAACAGTCGGATGCGTTGAACAGGCTGGCCAGCGGGTCGCGCATCAACAAGGCGTCGGACGACGCCGCCGGGCTGGCGGTCGCCACCAAGCTCAGCTCCGATGTCAGCGTCCTGAACCAGGCCCAGACCAATGCCTCCCATGCCAGCTCGGTGCTGCAGACCGCCGATGGCGGCGCATCGCAGATTTCCGACATTCTGGAACGCATGAAGGAACTGGTCGCCCAGTCCCTGTCCGGTGCGGTGACCGACGACGAACGCGCCTATATCGATGCGGAATTCTCGCAGCTGATCGAAGAAATCGATTCGATCGCGACCGGGACCCGCTTCAACGGCGAAGCCCTGCTGGATGGCACGGGCGACCACGCAGCAGGCGTCGACTATCTGGTGGGTACGGATGTCGCCTCCGACACGCTGACCGTGACGATTGACGATCTGAGCGCGGCCACGCTTGCGGTGGATGCGCTCACCGTCGGCACCCAGGCCGATGCGACCACCGCCGCCGCGGCCATCGATACGGCGATCGACACGGTGGCCGCCGCGCGGGCCGATCTGGGCGCCCAGATGTCCCGCTTCGAATACCACTCCAACCAGCTTGCCAATGCCGAGGAGAATCTGTCCGCGGCCCAGTCGGCCATCATTGATGCCGATGTGGCGGAAGAGCAGACCAATCTTTCCTCGGCCCAGGTGAAGACCAATGCGGCGATCGCGGCCCTGTCCGCCGCCAATGACATGCCCCAGTCGCTGCTGCAGTTGCTGCAGTAACGATTGCGGCCGGCGCGGACGATGTAGGTACCCTTCCCATCGTCCGCGCCGCTTCTTCCGATCCAGGGGTAGCCGAGGCCAGACCCATGTCGACCATCGTCACGTCCAGTTCGGTAACCGGCAGCAGCAATATCTACGTCACCGGCACCAATTCCGATGTGGATTCCAGCGCCCTGATCGAAGCCGCCGTGGCGGCGAAGATGGCCAAGGCCGATACATTGGAAACCCAGATCGATACGCTGGAAACCGAACAGGCCGCCTATGAGGAGATGGACAGCCTGCTGACGACGCTATCGGAAACGCTGGAGGATTTGTCCGGCTCATCCGACGACAGCGCGTTCAGTCAGAACAGCGTCTATCTGTCTTCCGCGACGCTTTCCACTCCGACCAACTATCTGAGCGCGACCGTGACCGAGGAGGCGGAAATCGGCACCTATTCCATCGTAGTGGAGCAGGTGGCGACCAGTCACAAGATCGCCTCCAGCGAACAGGCAAGCGATACCGCGCTCGGCCTCAGCGGCAGTTTCACGGTTGCGACCTCCAGCGGCGAATCGGTGGAGATCGCAATCGACACCGACATGACCATTGAGGACATCGCCTACGCGATCAACCTGCAAACCGATACCAGCGGGGTGAAAGCCAGCCTGGTCCGCACCAGCGACGGCTCCTACACGCTGACGCTGGCGGCCACGGCTACGGGTGTGGAGATCGAACTGGCCGCCAGTTCCGGCGACGACGTGCTGCAATCCCTTGGCCTGACCGACGCGGATGGCAATATCGCCAATGAACTGCAGGCGGCCCAGGGGGCAATCATCACGGTCGACGGGCTGACCGTCACCAGCACCACCAACGAGATCGAGGATGTCATCCCCGGCGTGTCACTCGACCTCTACAACGCAACCGCAGGAGAAAGCATTACCCTGGAAGTGGAACAGGATCTTTCGAGCCTGCAAACCGTAATCGACAGCTTTGTGGACGCCTACAACGCCTATCGCGATTTCGCCCTGGCCCAACAGGAAGTCGACAGCGATGGCGGTGCTGCGGACGGCGCGACCCTGTTCGGCGAGGTGCTGCTGCGCCAGGCCAACCGCGCCATCTATGACTCCCTGCTGACCAGCGTGGAGGTGGATGGAACCACCTATACGCTGGCCGATATCGGCATCACCTATGGCGATGACAACATGCTGGAGATCGACGAGGAAACGCTGGAAAACGCGCTGCTCTACAATGCCGATGTCGTTCAGGCCCTGTTTTCCGCTTCGTCCACCACCAGCACTGCGGAACTGGGCGTGGTCGGCCTGCCCGGATCGCTGGACAGCGGCAGCTATGAGATTTCCATCATCCGGGATGCCGACAGCGGCACCATCACCTCCGCCTCGATTGACGGGGTCGCACTCAAGGTATCAGGCTCCACCCTGTCCGGCGTTTCGGGTACGGCCTATGACGGGCTGTGGATGGTTTATACCGGCGAGGAGGACGCGACCGTAACCCTGACCGTGTCCCAGGGTCTGGCGGACACGCTGATCGACACGCTGGACGGCTATATCAACGACACCGATGGGCTGATCCTGGGCCGAACGGAAAGCCTGGGCAGCGCGATCAGCAAAAAGGAAGACCAGATCAGCCGCATTGAGCAGCAGGCCGCCGATCTGGAGGAATACCTGATCTCCTACTACGCCAAGCTGGAAGCCAAAATTGAGGCGGCGAATATCACGCTGGCCCAGCTCGAAGCCCTGCTGAACAGCGACGACTGATATCCGAAACAAGGATGACGCCCATGGGACAGCAAGCCGCCATCGCCAACAGGGCCTATCGCAATGCCCGTTTGACACTTCCGCCGCTTCCGGCGATCGTCGCTTTGTATCAGACCTGCATTGCGCAGATCATGAAGGCGCGTGACGCCAGGGTCGCCAACCGGCGCGACGAAGAATTCGCGATGAATGTGAAAGCCATCCTGATTCTGCAAGGGCTGAAGAGCAACCTTGACCGGTCGACCCCGGCCCTGCAAGACATGAGCGGCAATCTTTCAGCCTTCTATGATCGAACCGTGGCCCAAATCCATATGGCCCAGCGCTTGCGTGGCCAGGACAGCCTGGATCGCTATGACAGCCTGCATCGCCAGCTTCTGGAGATGTTGGAGGCCTGGAAGCTCGTACTTGCAACCGTCGATTCCCGTGGTTCGACCTCGTCCGGCCAGATGGCGGGTCCGGCCGCCGGGAGGAGGCGGGATGCATAGGGGCGCGACGTTGGCAAGACTTGGGATGGGGGTTGGGCCGGCATGCTATCGCATGACTGCCTGTTGGCGGAATCGAATTGGACCGGAATCCTCTCCAGGGATACGCCATCATGGGCGCTGACGGTGGCATGCGCCCGTCCACCCTCGCGCGTGCCGGCCATGGCAGCTTGGTAATGCGGGACAATTCAGGGCCCGCGCCGTCTTCCCCGACCGAGCGGGCGGAAGGTGTTGACGAGGCGCTGATGCGCTTGGTCGCAGAGGGCGACCGCCAGGCTTTCCGTCAGTTGATCCAGCGACATCTGGATCGGATCATCATCCTGGCCAGACGCATCGTCGGGCCGGCGGAATCGGAAGATATCGCCCAGGAAGTGTTCCTGAAAATCTGGCGGCAACGCCAGCAGCATGGCACAGAGGTGCTGCACTTCAAGACCTGGCTCTACCGGGTCGCGGTGAACCAGTGCCTGGACTGGAAGCGCAGGGCATTGCCGGGCGGAACCGAGGAGATGCCGGATATCGAAGATCCCGGCGCTTCGCCCTTTGCGGAAGTCCAGAACCTGGAACGGGCGGAACTGGTGAAGGGCGCCATCGCACAGCTATCGCAACGTCAGAGAATCGCGATTACACTGTACTATCAGGAGGATTTGCAGGCGAGCGAAGTGGCGGAAATCATGCAGTGTGAACTGAACGCTGTGGAATCCCTGCTCAAGCGCGGGCGGCAGAAGCTGCGGGAGAATCTGGAGAGAGATTCGTTTCTCTGATTCACCTGGCGTTACGGGAAGTCGAGAATGGACATTCGGGAGTTTTCGTCCCTGCTGGCCGTCTATGGCGGCAGGCTGGACAAATGGCCACATACCCATCGCCTGGCAGCAACGCGATTGCTGGAGCAATCGGCGGATGCACTTGCCCTGCTGGAGCAGGCGCGTGCGCTGGATGCGGATTTGCGGGCAGAGATGCCAGCTACATCCCCCGCCCGGCTGCGCATGATGGAAGACAGCATCCTGGCGCGGTTGGAGGCGGAGGAAGAAGAAGCACCCACGCCCGAGCTGCGCAGGCCGGTTCCGGCACAGCCCCAGGTGCGGACGAAGCCCGCTGCCGGGCGACACGGGCAGGCGATGATGTGGGCGGGCTTGCGAGCGGGCCGTCCCGCGCTCCGACCTTTCGGCCATTCGGGCTCGCGGTTTCTCGTCGGCAGCATGACGGGCTTCGGGCTGTCCATGGTCCTGCTGGCTGGTGTGGGTCTGTGGATTGGCAGCCATCTGGGGCAGATCTCGTCCTACAGCCAGCAGCAGGCTCTGGCCTATTACAGCATCGATCTTTGGTTGAGGTAGCAGCATGGCGCAGGGCCCAAAATTCCGGCCGGGGTTAAGTCTCGGGTTTCGCCTTTCCCTGGCGCTGAATGTATTGCTTGTCTGCCTGGTGGTAGGCTTTGTCTTCGTGGGCTTCCGGGGACCGCCGCCCATGTTTCCGCCGCTCGCCTTCCTGAATCGGCCGCCATCGCTGCTGGAGAAGATTCTTTCAGCATCATTGGAGCCTGATCGCCTCGCGGAAATTCGGGAAACCATGGATCGCGCCTTTCCTCCGGGTGAAAATCCGCTCGCACCACCACCGCCTCCCGGTTCGGACCGGGACACGCGCGGCAAGACCGGATCGCCCGAGCAGTTGATGCAACGCTTTCTGGAAGGCTCCTTGACGCAGGCGGAACTGACCAAATGGGCAACCGAACGCGATGCATTCCGCCAGGCGCAGGATGAAAGAATGGACAAGGCCATTCTGGAATTCTCGAAAATCCTGACCCCCGAGGAGAAGGCTCGGCTGGTCGAGACGGTGAAAACCTTCGGCAAGAACATGCGGGCCTGTGAAATGCAGGCCCTGCCGTAGAGCAGATCAGCTCCGCGCTCGTTGCACCAGATGAAGGCGCAGGACCAGGGCCAGGGATATCGCCGCCATCGCGACCAGCATGCAAGCCCAGATTCCCGTCAGCCCATAGTCACATTCCAGGCCCAGCCAAGCTGCTGAAGGCAACCCCAGCCCCCAAAGTCCGATGATGGCTGTCGTCGCCGGCCAGCGCGCATCGCCCAGTCCGCGCAGGATGCCGACCAGCACGATCCGGCCGCAATCCAGCGGCAGGCTGAACGCGGCGAACAGCAGGGCTGAACGCGCCAAACCGGCGGCTTCCGCCGCAAGGTCCGTCCCCGCCGTCATGACCAGGGCAACCAGCGGCCCCCGCATCAGGGCCAGCGCCGCGCCGAACAGGATGGACAGGCCAAGCGCCGCCAGCGCGGCCTGCCATATGGTCCGCCACGCAGTCGGCATCTCTTTCCTGCCATGATGGAAGGCGATGGTGATCGCCGCCGCCTCGCCCAAGGCAAACAGCATGGCTACCCCGATTTCCGCCGCCTGCAGGGCGATGGCATTGGCCGCCAGCGCCACGGCGCCCAGCAATCCGGTCAGCAGGGTGATGGCGGCGAAGAAGCCCATGGTGGCGCCTTCCAGCAGTGCCAGCGGCAGGCCATAACGCAGAATATCGGGCAGATGCCGATCAATATGCAGCGCCTCGCCGGGCCGGAACAGCCCGGCCAGCGCGCCCTGCCGACGCAGCCAGAACAGGAGCGCCAAGGCCTTCGCCAGGGTGGTCAGAAAGGGCGCGAGACCGGCCCCGACAAGCCCCAGCGCCGGCAATCCGGCCAGGCCGAACATGAACAGCGCATTGCCTGCCGCATTCACGACAATCGCCAACAGGGAGATGCGGGCAATGGCTTTGGCATGGCCCCGAATGGCCGCCAGGCTCCACAGCCCGGCAAAAACACCGATGGCGGGGCTGGACCAGCACAGCCAGCCAAGATAGGGCGCGCCCCTGACCACCAACGCGCCATCCTGCCCCAGGGCCAGAAGGATCGGCGCACCCAGCACCGACAGGCCCAGGATGGGAAGAATCAGAGCGCCAGCGGCAATGCCAAGCGCCGCAAAGCTGCCGCCTACACCCTGCGCATCGCCGGTCCCGAGTTTCCTGGCCAGCACCGCACCTGCCCCGCCCACGAACCCCAGCAGGCAGAACAGCGGCAGATAGAACAGGTTGGCTGCCAGCGCGGCGGCGGCCAGATCATCCGGCCCCAGCCAGCCGATCATCACCAGATCAGTCGCCGCGATGGCGATATGCGACAGGTTGGCCAGCCCCAGCGACAGCGCCAGCGGCAACAGGCGCGGCCCGGCTTCAGCCATCGTCCCGCAGCGGATGCAGAATGTGGATGGCGATGCCGCCATCGGGCCTTGTCGACACCTCGGCCGCGACCTGGAACACGGTGGCGAGATTGGCGGCGGTCAGCACCTCGGCCGGGGGTCCAGCGGCCACGATCCGGCCCCGGCTCAGCAGGGCCAAATGGTCGCAATAGCGCGCGGCCAGATCGATATCGTGCAGGGCTGCGATCGCCATGCCGCCCTGGCGCGTCAACCGGTCCCGCACGAGGTCGAGCACCACCAACCGCCAGCGCAGATCCAGCGCCGAGGTGGGTTCGTCCAGCAGCAGCAGATCCGGCTCGCGGATCAGCGCCAAAGCCAGCCCGACCAGTTGGCGCTTGCCGCCCGACAGCGTATGCAGCGGCGACAGCGCCACCGGCAGAAGGCCAATCGCCGCGAAGATGGCTTCGATGCGCCGCCCCAGCTCGGCGTCGGACAAAGCAAGGTCAAGCGCGCGCGCCGTGCTCCACATCAGCTCCATCGGCATCAGGGCGGACGGGGCGGGTGGCGATTGCGGCATGGCGGCGACCTTCCCGCGCCAGGGCCGCGCCCCTGCCCTGTCCTGGCCCAGGCCGTCCAGCTCGATCAACCCTGTCGCCCGCTTTTCGCGCGACAAGCAGCGCATCAGCGTGGACTTGCCCGATGCGTTCGGCCCGAGCAAACCCAGCATCTGCCCATCCGCCAGATCCGGCAGATCGATATCGCGCAGCACCTCCGTCGCGCCATATCCGGCAGCAAGGCCACGCACGCGCAGGCGGGTCATGCCTGCCTCCGCCGGCCTATCAGCAGCCCCAGCAGCATCGGCACGCCGACAATGGCGGTCAGAATGCCGACCGGCACGATCACGCCGGGCAACAACGCCTTCGACAGGAAGGAGGCGGCGGACAGGATCAACGCCCCGCACAGGGCCGAACCCGGCACCAGCAGGCGGTGATCCTCCCCCAGCAGCAGGCGTGCGACATGCGGCCCGACCAGACCGATGAAGGCGATGGTGCCGACGAAACAGACCGCGAAGGCCGCCAGGATCGACGCCCGCAGAATGCCCCAGAAACGCAGCCGGGCGACATCAATGCCCACACTGCGGGCATGCGCCTCGCCCCCGCGCAGCAGGGTCAGAAGCCAGACCTGGCGCAGGCTGAAGGGCAGTATCAGCATGAAGCAGGCTGCGACGATCCACACTTCCGGCCAGCCGGCCTTGGTCAGATTGCCGATGGTCCAGAACACGATCTGCTGGCTGCTATCGGCATCGGCCACGTAATGCAGGGCCGCCGTCAGCGCGTTGCACAGGAAGACCAGGGAAATACCGAACAGCACGACCGTTTCGCGCCCGCCACCGGCATAATGCACGATCACCAGCACCAGAACCCCGGCGCCCAGCGCAAAGACCAGGGCCATTGCCGGTAAGATGGCGGCTTCGGGCAGCAGAGGTACGACCGGGGCCAGCACAATCGCAATGCTGGCACCCAAGGCGGCGGCGGACGACACGCCCAGCGTGAAGGGGCTGGCCAGCGGATTGTCCAGGATGGTCTGGGTTTCCACCCCCGCCAGGCCCAGCGCCGCCCCCACCACAAGCGCGATCAGGGCATCAGGCAGACGGACCTGCCACAGGATGATGCGATGGCGCAGTTCCAGGCTGTGCGGATCGAACAACCCCTGCAGAATCTGTTCGGCGGACAGCCCGGCCGGCCCCGCCATCAGGTCGAGCCAGAGACAGCCCAGCAACCCTGCACCCAACAAGCCCAGGATTGTCCAGCGGCGCTTCCGGATCGCACCGAAGCGGCTGTGCAAGGACGCAACGGCTTCAATCACGCGGCACCGTGGCGAAATAGGTTCCTTCCAGATCGAAGGGCAGGAAATCCCGATGGATCGCCGCCAATGTCTGCTGCGGGTCGATATCGGCGAACAGTTCCGGATGGATCCAGCGCGCGAAGGCTTCCAGCGCCACGATGTTGAAGGGGGAGTTGTAGAAATTATGCCAGATCGCATGCGCCCGGCCGCTACGCACCGCATCCAGCGCCTGGAATTCCGGGACGGACAGGTAACGCTGCAAACTATCCGCCGCCTCCGCCACGCCCATGCCCGGCCCCAGCGCCACCGGGCTGGCGCCCTGGCGATATTCCCCCACGGTTCCAGACGCCGTGCCGATCCAGACATCCGGATTCTCGGTCAGCAGGAATTCCGCCGTGTGCTGCGCGGTCGGCCCCGGCGCCACGGCATCGGCAATATTGTGCCCGCCAGCCAGCCCGACAAAGGGCCCCAGCATCCCTTCCGCCATGCCCCAGCAGCATTCGAAGCGTCCGGGATGGGCCTGAACGAAAACCGATGGCCTTCGGGTCGCCACCTCCACCCGCCGTTCGACCTCGGCCCGGCGCATGCTGTGGAAATCCGCATAGGCGGCTGCCCTTGGTTCCGCGCCGAATATCCTGCCCAGCAATGCGATGGATGGCAGGGTGTTGCGCATCGGGTCCTGGCGGAAATCGATGAAGACGATGGCGATACCCGCTGCCTGCATCTGATGCAGCAGTTCCGCATTTCTGGCGCCGGGGCCATGATCGCCCAGCCCGAAAATCGCAAGCTGGGGCCTCAGATCGATGATCTTTTCCACAGACACGCTGTCGGCACTGCCGCGCCCGAACAGCGCAATATCCCGCGCTTCGGGAAACTGCTGGAAAAGCTGCGTCTCCAGCCCCGGCTGGGTATGGCCCAGCGGCGACATCATGCCGACCAGCCCGGCCACGGGATTGTCCGGCCGCAGCAGGGCCAAGAGCGGGATATAGCGGCCCTCGCTGATCACGAAGCGTTCGACCGGAAGCTCCAGTGCGACGGCGCGGCCGGCCAGATCGACGACCTCGATCCGCTCCGCCCGCGCGGGCTGCGCCAGAGCTGCCAGCAGGACAATGACAGCCAGAAGACAGCGCATTCCTAGAAAGTAGCCTTGGCTTTGACCAGGAAGGATCGGCCCGCCTCGCGCAGCGGAATGACATTGCCGAATTCCTGGCCATAGGTCGCGCGGTCGGCATACAACTCGTCCAGGATGTTGTTGCCTTCCACGCGCAGGGTCAGGAATTCCCATTCCGCCGGCTGGTATTCGGCATAGAGGTTGAAGACCTTGTAGGAATTCAGGGCCTTCTGATTGCTTTCCTCCTGATCGTCATCGCCCAGTGCGATATCCATCGTCCCGCCCAGGGTGACGCCGGTCCCGGTCAGGCCATGGCTGACTTCCAGCACGAACAGCCGCCCGATGGGCGTGCCGAGATACTGGCCGGTATCGGAATCGCCTGGGCTGCCGTCGATCCGAAGCTCGGTATCGGTATAGGTCAGGCGCGCGAAGCCCGGTCCCCAGTTATAGCCGACCGACAGGTTATAGCCCCGCGTCTCGAAATCGGAGGTCAACGACGGGCCACCGGCCGAGGTTTCATTGCGGGCATTGTCGAATTCGCCACGGAAGCCGCCCGCCCCGAAGGTAAAACCTTCGTAATGTGTTTCGAAGCCCAGCGTGGTGTTCTCCGACCGCACCGGCTCGATACCCCGGCTGTAGTTCCAGTTCTGATTCATCACGAAGTTTTCGGCCAGGCTGACCCCGCCAAAGACACGGGAATGGCCGGCCTTCAGGGTCAGCCAATCAGTCGCGTCATAGGCAGCCGATGCATTGCCCGACAGGCCGTTATGGTCGATCTTCGTGCCGTTGATGCCCTCGAACCATTGTTGGTCGCCGCGCGCGCCGAAGGACAGACGTACTTTCTCCACCGGTTCGATCCGCGCCTGGGCATACACACCGATATTGGCCGCCTGCTCGTGGATATCGGTGCTCGGATCCTTATAGGTCGCCCGGTCATTGTAGAAATCGACGCCGACCGCCACGCTGTCTTCCCGGCTGAAATTGAAGTTGTTTTCGACCTTGCCGGAAAAGCTTCCGGTCTCGCCGATGCTGCCGAAGGGCACGGGCACGCTTAGATCGGTATGGCCATAGCCCAGCACCAGCTTCGGGTCCCACAACCCGTCGGCCTTCGGCATGGAATAGTTGAAGGCGAAGTTCTGGCGTTTCAGATCATACTGGCGCGGGGTTTCGTTGCGATTGGTCAACAGGCCGATATTGGCGCGGAAGGGGCGGATCGCCCGGTCCTGTACCTGTTCTGCCGACAATTCGATGCGGTGGCCAGCCTGGCTTTCATAACCGAACTTACCCAGCCCGCTCTGCAGGCCCGCCGCCGTGCCGGGGACCGTGCTGCCATTGCCGTCCTCGTAATTATTGCCATCGGCATTCTTGTAGAAGGCCAACAGTTCAAAGCCCTCATGGCGGGCATAGGTGGAGCCGCTATAGACCACCGTGTCGCCATTGCTGCTGTATTCGGTCGCGGCAAATCCACCGACCGACCGGCCCGGCGCCAGCAGATCGCCCACATCCACCGTTTCATAGACGATGGAGCCGCCCAGGGCGGCGGGGCCGGCATCGGCCGGGGCGACGCCCGGATCGACCCGTGCGACCTTCAGCAGTTCCGGGTCGATCAGATTGGTGCCGTTATGGTGGAAGACCTTGTTGTTCTGGCGGGCACCGTCGATGCTGACCGCCAGATTGGTTTCCTCCACACCCTGGACATAGACCTTCTGGCTCATCATCTGGCTGCCGCCGACCGACACGCTGGCCTCGCCCGCGAAAACCTGTTTCAGGCTCGACGGGTTGCGCCGCGCCAGCTCCTCCGGCCCGACGGTGATGGAATTGGAGCGATCGGCCGCCCCGGCATGCTCGTCCAGCGGCGCGCCGCTTTGCACCAGCACCGGCGCCAGCATGGTGGCCGACGAACTGGTGCCCGCCGCCAGCGCATGGATCACCGCCACGCCCTGTTCCATCCGCACGCCAAGCCCGGTACCGGCCAGCAGGCGCTGCAGGGCAAGTTCCGGCGCCAGCATGCCGTTGACGCCCTGGGTCCGGATATCGCGGACCACATTGCTGTTGGCCGAAACCTGCATGCTTGCCTGACGGCCGAACTGCGCCAGCGCATCGGCCAACGGCTGGGCCGGAATATCAAAGCTGCGCTGCTGCGCCTGGGCCAGCACGGCCTGATCCGCCTGCGACAAAGCAGGACCCGCCATCAGCGTGGTCGCCAGCGCCGTGGTCACGGCCAGGGTCGCGGCCCAGCGCTGCGCCGATCCATTGCTGTTCGTCATCTGTGTCAACTCCCCCAAGGACAGAAGGCATCACGCAATCGCCGACCTGCGATTACGACGCATTCTTAATGTCTGTCTGGAAGACGAACGGCCCCGGCCCGCTGTTCAAAAAAAGATTCAAAATTCTGAAATCAGCACGATCCAGGGCGATAGCTGGCGGAAGGAAGCCCCTTGCGTGCTGGCAATGGCCCGCAGCGCCGTAACGGGGTCCGACAGGCTGTAGATGCCGGTCAACGGACTTGCTGCAAGGCTGTCGCCCTGCACCAGAATGACGCCGGAATAATAATGCCGCAGTTCCGTCACCACCTCGGCCACCGACCGGTCGCGCACCACCAATTGCCCGTCCCGCCAGGCAGCGACATCCTGCACGGCGATATGCCCCTGCCTGATCGCGCCTTCGCGCGGCAGCTCGATCCAATCCCCCGCCCGCAGGGTCTGGCCCGCCTCCGCCGCCCCCTGGCGATTGACCCGGACGACCCCCTCGCGGACCGAAACCTCGGTCGCGTGCCCGGTCAGATGCACATCAAAGGCGGTGCCCAGCACCGTTGTATCCACGCCATCCGAAGAGACCTGGAACGGACGCTGCGCATCGGGTGCGACTTCAAACAACGCCTGCCCCTGCAGCAGCCGCACACGGCGTGTGCCCGGCGCATAGTCGACCGCCAGTGCGCTTTCCGGCCCGATATGCACCATGGAGCCGTCTTCCAGGCGCAGACTAAGGCTTTCGGCCGTCCCGGTGGTGTAATCGGCATTCCAGCGCAGCACCATCGCCGGACCTGCCCAAACGCAGACCAAGCCAAACAGCGCCATAGCCAGAAGCCCACCCCCCAGGCGCAGAGCGCGCCGGGGACGCGATGTGGCGGGCATGCCTGCACCAACTTCCACATCCGGAAGCGGCCGGGGCCCCGGGGCAATATCCGGCCAATGGGCTGGATGGGCCGGCAGGGTCTCGCCCATCGCGGCATAGGTGGCGGCGATCTCGTCCCAATCGCGGGCATGATCGGGGCTTGCCGCGATCCAGCCTTCGAAGCAGGCGCGCAGATCATCGTCTTCCGGCTGGTCCAGCAGGGCAATCAGCCAGGCGCTTGCCCTGTCGGGTTGGCGTCGGTCAACCATATCGCGTTTCGTCTCCTCGCCACCGCTCCATGCCATAGACGATCCGACCGTGGGTCCTGTTCAAAAATTGTTCGATCATTGCTTGCGAAACAATCGATCGCGGCAATGCTCCAGCCCGTCGATCACCAGCGCATGCGCGGTGCCCACCGATATATCCAGCCGGTTGGCAATGTCGCGGATGGAACATCCGGCGAAGCGATGCAGTTCCAGCGCCACGCGGGTTCGTTCAGGCAGTTCGGCCATCGCCTGGGCGACCAGACGCACCTCCGCCCTTGCCGCGGCTTCGCGTTCCGGGGAAGGACGGTCTTCGGCGATATCCGCCATGGCATCGACGCCGCCGGCGGTGCGGCTGCGTTCGCGGGCAAGTTTGCGCTGCACGTCCAGCGCCAGGTTGTGGACGATGCGATAGAGATAAGCCAAGGGATCCAGCACCGCTTGCTCGCCCATCACCGCATCCAGGCGCAGATAGGCTTCCTGCACCACATCCTCGGCATGACCGCGGTCACCAAGGATGCGGGCAGCATAGGTCACCAGCGCGCCGCGATGCGCCGTAAACAGCTCCGCGATGGTTGGCCCGCTACCCAATCCCGCCCTCACATTTGCGAATGACTCGCAAATGCGACAGGTAGAGACAATTTCGCTGAAGCGCAACGGGCTTGCTTGGCGGTCCGCGCCTCAGCCCTCCAACAAGGCGCGGCGCACCTCTTCCAGATGCACGGTCATTGCTTCTCGCGCAGCCTTGGGTGACCGTAGGCGCACCGCTTCGATGATATCGGCGTGCTGTTTGACATAGCGCGCCTTCAACTCCTGCGAATAGGCACGCCGCTTGGCGGCAAGCCAGTCGGCATTGGCCCGCATGCCGCATAGTGCGTGATCCACATGCAGCATCACGCTGTTGCGCGTCATGACGAACAGCAGGCGATGGATTTCCGCGTCCTGACGCTCGAATTCCTCCATCACATCGGTATTGCGGCTGGCATCCTGCGCGCGGGTCAATCGCTGGACATCGGCATCGGTGGCGTTGGCGGCCGCGGCCGCCGCCGCCTGAGGCTCAATCAACAGACGGGCCTCTATCAGGTCGCGCGGGCTGATATCCGCCAGGGCGGCAATGGTCAGGGGCCTTGCCGACAGGGCCGCGACATCGGCCCCATCGGTCAGAAAGGTGCCGCGCCCGACCTGGCGATGGATGCGCCCGTCACTGGACAAGGTCTGCATTGCCCGACGCACCGTGTTGCGCGCGACACCGAACCGCGTTGCCAGTTCACGCTCGGTCGGCATCCGGCCCGTACCGGCGAACTCTCCCGACGCGATAGCTTCGGCCAACTCGTTTGCAATACGATCTGACAAACGGTCATTCATCGCCCGGTCCAATCCTGCTTCCGCTTTTCTTCGTATTCTGGTTCAATTGGTTCATATACGCAAGATTCACCTATTCCGCAAAATAGCGTTTGACAGGCCGCGCCAAGCTGGGCTCCAATAAGGAACCAATTCTGGTATTGGATCATTTGGTTCAATATCTGCTTTGGGGGAATAAGCAAGACGGAGGCTGAAGCCGAAACAGCTTCGGTACCGGATATCTCACTGGCAGGTCAGGTCATCAAGACGCTCGTAGTGCCTGATCGCCATCTTTTGCCCAAGCATCGCTACAAGATGCGGGGCGAGCGGGTCCGCATGCGGCCCCGTACAGAAAAAATGGGCTGCGGGCCCACCGCGCGCCCGATTTTGGGAGGAAGGCGATGTCGATCCTTTCGGCAGCCGTCGCGTTTACGTGGTCATCGGCGATCGCACCCGCCTGTCCGGTTGTCGGGATGGGGGAGTGGTGATGCGCCAGTTCCTCGAACGCCATACCTTCTGGGCGCTGATCGTTTTCCTGGTCGCGGCGACCCTGCTGTGGATGATTTTCGCGGTCTGGCCGGACTGGCTTGAAGATGCGATCGGGCGCAAGCGCACCTTCGTCAACACCCTGCTGAACGGGGTCACCCTGGCCGGGCTGTATTTCCTGGTAGCAAGTGGCTTTACCCTGGTTTTCGGGCTGATGCGCAATGTCAATCTGGCGCATGGGTCGATGTATCTCCTGGGCGGCTATATCGGTTATGACGTGGCCGACGCGACCGGCAACTGGTTCGTCGGCCTGGCCGCAGCCTTCCTTGCCATCGCCGTCTCCGGAATCCTGCTGCAGGTCCTCATCTTCCGCCGGATGGAAGGCCAGGATCTGCGCCAGACCCTGGTCACCATCGGCATATCCATCATCGCCGCCGATCTGATGCTGGCGATCTGGGGCGGCACGACCTATCAGTTTTCTCCGCCCGAATGGCTGTTCGGGGCGGCGGAGTTGCCCGTCATCTCCTCCGTCAGTGCGGCCGGCAAACCGACCTGGATCAAGTATCCGATCTATCGCCTGACGGTACTGGGTGTCGCTGTCGCCGCGGGTATCCTGCTCTGGCTGTTTCTGAACCGTACGAAGCTGGGCATGATGATCCGGGCCGGCGTGAACGACCGGGACATGCTGGCCGCCTCCGGCGTCAATGTGCAACTCGTCTTCGCTCTCGTCTTTGCCATTGGCGCGGGCCTGGCCGGCTTCGCGGGCGTTGTGGGCGGCACGGCCCTGTCCATCGCACCGGGCGAGGATATCCGCTACCTGCTGGCTTCCCTGATCGTGGTGATCGTGGGCGGGCTGGGTTCCGTCACCGGGGCCGCCATCGGCGCTTTGGTGATCGGGCTGGCGGAACAATTCGGCCTTGCCTATTTCCCGACCTATGGCGTGGTGCTGACCTTCCTGATCATGGTGGTCGTGCTGGCCGTGCGCCCCCAGGGCATCATGGGGGGGCGCTGAGCCATGGCCTTGCGGGACGTCTCCCTGTCCGACCGGCTGCGCGCGATGCCGGTTGCGGTCTGGCCGGCTCTGGCCTTTCTCCTGGCCTATCCGGGCTTTGCCTCCCCCTTCTTCACCTTCCAGATCGGAGCCTATGCGCTGATCCTGGGCACGATCGGTCTGTCGCTGATGCTGCTTGCGGGATATGGCGGCATGGTCAGTCTGGCGCAGCTTACCGTTGCGGGCATTGCGGGATATCTCGTCGCCATCCTCGGCACCAACTCCTCCGGCGTGCTGGGGCTGGGCTGGCCCTGGTGGCTGGCCGCGCCCTCGGCCATTCTGGGAGGCGCGGTCTTCGGCGCGATGATCGGGGCGATCTCGGTCCGGACCGAGGGCATCTACACCATCATGATCACGCTAGCGATCGCGGTGGCCTTCTTCTATTTCGCGCGCCAGAATTACACGATTTTCAACGGCTTCGACGGCTTTGCGGGCGTGGAGCCGCCGACCCTGTTCGGCATCTATTGGCGCGATCCGGTTCCCTTCTACTACCTGTCGCTGACGGTGGCGGGCGGCTTCTTCCTGGCCGCGATCTATGTCCGGCAGTCGACCTTCGGGCTGGCCTTGCAGGCGGTACGCGACAATCCCCGGCGCATGCGCGCACTTGGCTATGACGTGGCCCTGCACCGCATCGCAGCCCATTTCGGCGCGGGTGTGGTGGCGGGAATGGCTGGCGTGCTGTTCGTCTGGTTCAACGGGCGCATCTCCCCCGGCTCGGTCGGCGTGGATGTCGCGATCGATATCCTGGTGATCGCGGTGGTGGGTGGCCTCGCCCACCCGATCGGCCCCTTCATCGGCGCCATCGCCTTCGTGCTCTTGGAAAATTTCGCCATCGATCTGATCGACCGCGAACGGTTCAACACGGTGATCGGCTGTGTGTTCCTGGCGGTCGTGCTGTTCTCGCCGGACGGGCTTCTGGGCGTCTTTGCGCGCCTGAAGGAGCGTCTCCGGCCGAGGAGAACCGGGCGGGCAAACCCCGTGCCGGACGAAACGGGGGATGGGGCCACAAGCCCGGCCGCCCGGCCAACCAAAATCTAGGGAGGAAGTTGCATGCTCAGAGTTTCGAAAGGCAGCCTGGTCGCGCTGGGCATGGTCGCCATGGCGGCCCCCGCCTTCGCACAGGATACGATCAAGATGGGCGGGCTTGCGACGCTGGAAGGCGCGTTCGCCGTGCTTGGCCAGGATGGCATGCGCGGGATCGAGCTTGCCCTGAAAGAGGCCAGTTACATGGCCGGGGGCAAGAAGATCGAGTTGATCTCCGGCTCGTCCGACGCCTCGCCCGACAGTGCCGTGCGCGGCGCACGCAAGCTGGTGGAACAGGACGGCGTGCAGGTCCTGATCGGCCCGCTCTCCGGCTCGGAAGGCATCGCGGTCAAGGATTACGCCAAGACACAGCCGAAGGTGACCTTCCTGAACGGCTCCTCGGCCGCACAGGATACGACCCTGCGCGATCCCGCGCCCAACTTCTTCCGTTTCAACACGGAAGGGGCGCAGTGGATGGCCGGTCTCGGCGAATATGCCTATAAGGAGAAGGGCTATCGCAGCGTCGCCGTGCTGGCGGAAGACTATTCCTTCCCCTACACCCAGGTCTTCGGCTTCCTGGAGCCGTTCTGCCGCCTGGGTGGCAAATCGCCTGCCGATGCCCGCTTCTGGGTTCCGATCGGCAACAAGGATTATTCCTCGGTCATCGCGGCCCTGCCGGATGATGTCGATGCGATCTATGTCGCGCTTGGTGGTGCCGATGCCGTCAACTTCCTGTCGCAATACGAACAGGCGGGCGGTGACAAGCCCCTGATCGGCGGGTCGATCACCGTCGACCAGACCGTGCTCGGTTCCAAAGGCCGTGCCCGCGATTTCGTCAAAGGCACGCCGTCGGCCGGGCCGATTTCCGATACCTGGGACGATCCGAAATGGCAGGCCTTCGTGACGTCCTACAAGAAGGCGTTCCCGGATGGCTTCCCCTCTCCGTCGCTGTTCGCCCATGCCTATTATGTGAATACCAAGGCCGCCCTTCTGGGGCTGGACGCGGTGAAGGGCGATCTGTCGGATGGCGGCGAAAAGTACCGTGCGGCCCTGTCGAAGCTGGAATTCGATACCCCCACTGGCAAGGTGCATCTGGACGCGCGCCGCAATGCGGTCGCCGACATTTTCCTGACGGAAGTGGCGGATGGCCCGAACGGCACGCTGCTGAACAAGACCATCAAGGTCATTCCCCAGGTCAGCCAGACCCTTGGCCTGTCCTATGACGACTTCCTGAAATATGGCGAAGTCAGCCGTACCAACCCGGTCTGCGAATAAGCGGTAAGGATCGGGAGTTCTTTCGATGTCCAGGACCGATGCGCTGTCGCGTCTGCAAGGCACCGGCCGTTTTGCGCTGGAGCTGGAAGCCGTCAGCCGCCATTTCGGCGCGCTGGTGGCACTGGCGGATATCAATCTGGCCGTACGCGCAGGCGAACGGCGCGCGGTCCTGGGTTCGAACGGGGCGGGCAAGACCACCCTGTTCAACGCGATCACCGGCGATTTCCCGCCCACCACCGGTCGCGTGCGTCTGTTTGGCGAGGACGTGACGGATCTGCCCGCGCATGAGCGGATCCGTCGCGGCCTGCGCCGCACCTATCAGATTTCGCTGCTATTCGGTGGCCTCAGCGTCATCGACAACATCTATCTGGCCTGCCGGGGTGTCAGCCGGCGCCGCTTTTCACTGATCCGGCCCCGTCGCGACGATGCCTTGATGCATCAGGCCGAAACCCTGCTCGCCGCCGTCCATCTGGATGACGTGCGCGAGGCGCGGGTGGACACGCTGAGCCATGGGCAGCAGAGGCAGCTTGAGATCGCACTGGCCCTGGCGGGTGCGCCGCGCCTTATCCTGTTCGACGAGCCGGCGGCGGGGCTTTCGCCGACGGAACGGACCGAACTGGTTGAAATCCTGCAGGCCCTGCCCGACCATATCGGTTTCATCATCATCGAACACGACATGGACGTGGCGCTGCGCGTCGCGGAAAGCGTGACCATGATGCACAATGGCCGGATCTTCAAGGAGGGCTCCCCGCAGGAAATCGAATCCGATCCGCAGGTGCAGGAACTCTATCTGGGGCAGGGTCATGGCTGATCTTTGGGGCAATGTCACCCGGCGCGGCTCCGGTTCTGGCAATGTACGTGGGTCCGCACTCGCGATCCGCGATCTGCATGTCTATTACGGACAATCCCACGCCCTGCAGGGTGTGAACCTGACGCTGGATTCGGGCGTGCATGCCGTGGTCGGCCGCAATGGTATGGGCAAAACCACACTGTGCAAAACCATCATGGGCCTGGAAAAGGCGCGCTCCGGCTCCATCAGCGTGGGTGGGGAAGAGATGCTGGGCCTGCCGCCCTATAAGATCGCCGCCCGCGGTATCGCCTATACGCCGCAGGGTCGTCGCCTTTGGCCGTCGCTGAGCGTCGATGAGCATCTGAAGCTCTGCGATACCGGCAAGGGCGCCTGGAATACCGAGCGGATCTACGCCACCTTCCCGCGCCTGGCGGAACGCCGCCGCAATGGCGGGGCGCAGCTTTCCGGCGGTGAACAGCAGATGCTCGCCATCGGGCGCGCCCTGCTGCGGAATCCCCGCCTCCTGATCATGGACGAGCCGACCGAAGGGCTGGCGCCGGTCATTGTCGAACATGTCGAACGCCTGCTTGCCAGCTTGGCGGAGGAAGGCGATGTCGCGATCCTGCTGATCGAACAGAACATCGCGGTTGCCACATCGGTCGCCAAGGATGTGGCGATCATGGTCAATGGCCGGATCAGCCGCGTCCTGCCTGCCGCCCAGCTTGCCGGCGACCGCGCCTTGCAGGAACGCCTGCTGGGTGTCGGCCGCCATTCGCATGAGGATGTTGCCGAGATCGAGATTCCGGCCTGGTCCCTGGAGACATCGCGCACACCCGCACCGGAGGCGCCCTCCTCCCCCCAGGAACCCTCCTCCCGCGAACCGGTCGAGGATGTGCAAAGGCCCCGCCTGGATTATGTTCCGCCGACCCGCTGGTCCGCTGCCCGCTGGAAGGCGGATGCAACACAGCCGGTCGCGGACAAAGCGCGCCCCTTCGACCGCCCGGTAGAACCGCTGTTCACCGCACCGATGCCCGCCTTGGGGGAAGTGCTGGGCAATGAGGTGATCGTGGCGGGCACCTTCGACACCAAGGGGGTAGAGCTGAATTTCATCCGCGACCGGATCTCTGCCCAGGGCATTCGGGTACGCAGTGTCGACCTCTCCACCTCCGGCAAGCCGTCGGCTGCGGACATTCCGCCCCATGCCATCGCCGCCTATCACCCCAAGGGCGCTTCCGGCGTCTTCACCGGGGATCGCGGTCAATCGGTGCGTGCCATGGCCGTCGCCTTCGAAGCCTGGATGCGCCGCCAACGTGGGATCGGCGGGGTTATCTCGGCCGCCGGATCAGGCGGCACGGCTTTGGCAACGCCTGCCATGCGCGCTTTGCCGATCGGCCTGCCCAAGGTGATGATCTCCACCGTAGCCTCGGGCGATGTGGGCGGTTATGTCGGCGCCTCCGACATCATGATGATGTATTCAGTCACGGATGTGCAGGGGCTGAACCGCATCTCCCGCAGGGTGCTGGCGAACGGTGCCGATGCCCTGGCCGGCATGGTGCGCGCCGCGCAGAGGGAAGCGCAGATGCATCGCCGCGCCTCCACCACCCAGGAGGCTGACAAGCCGGGCCTTGGCCTCACCATGTTCGGGGTGACGACGACCGCCGTGCAGCAGATTTCCGCCGGTCTGAAGGACCGCTACGACTGCCTTGTCTTCCATGCAACCGGCGTCGGTGGCCGGTCGATGGAGAAGCTGGTCGATAGCGGGCTGATGCAGGCCGCCATCGACCTGACCACGACGGAAGTCTGCGACATGATGATGGGCGGGGTCTTCCCGGCCGATGAGGACCGCTTCGGCGCCTTCATCCGTACCCGCATCCCCTATGTCGTATCCCTTGGCGCGCTCGACATGGTGAATTTCGGCCCGCGCGATACGGTGTCGGATAAGTACAGGGGCCGGCTGTTCGTCGAACATAATCCGCTGGTGACGCTGATGCGCACCACGGCGGAGGAAAACACCCACATGGGCGAATGGATCGCCGGGCGGCTGAACCAGATGACCGGGCCGGTGCGCCTGCTGATTCCGGAAGGCGGCGTTTCCGCTCTCGACGCGCCGGGCCAGCCCTTCCACGATCCGGCAGCGGACAAGGCTTTGTTCGATGCCATCGCCCGCAATTTCCGGGAAGCTGGTAACCGCCGGATGGTCCGCCTGCCCCATCATATCAACGATCCGGAATTCGCCCGTGCCTGTGTCGCGGCGCTGGCCGAAATCCATCCGCTGACCGCGTCCGTTTCCGCGACCAGGAGTGACCGCCATGCCGCGCTTTGACCGCAAAACCCTGATGGACCGCTTCCAGGATATGAAGCGCCGCCGCATTCCCATCGTGGGTGGCGGGGCCGGAACTGGCCTGTCCGCGAAATGCGAGGAAGCAGGCGGCATCGACCTGATCGTGATCTATAATTCCGGACGCTATCGCATGGCGGGGCGTGGGTCACTGTCGGGATTGCTGGCCTATGGCAATGCCAACGACATCGTCATGGACATGGCGCATGAAGTGCTGCCGGTGGTGAAGCATACCCCCGTTCTGGCGGGCGTGAACGGCACCGATCCCTTCTGCATCTTCGATGAGTTTCTGGACCGGGTGAAGGCGAAGGGCTTTGCGGGGGTGCAGAATTTCCCGACCGTAGGCCTGATCGACGGCACCTTCCGCGCCAATCTGGAAGAGACCGGCATGTCCTATGGGCAGGAGATCGACATGATCCGCTTGGCCCATGAAAAGGACCTGTTGACCACGCCTTACGTCTTCAATGCAGACGAAGCCAAGGCGATGGCGCAGGCAGGTGCCGATATCATCGTCTGCCATCTGGGGCTGACCACGGGTGGGTCCATCGGCGCGGAAACCGCGCTGACCCTGAAGGATTGCCCGGCCCTGGTGGATGCATGGGGTGAAGCAGCCCTAAAAGTAAATCCAGACATCATCATCCTGGCGCATGGCGGCCCCGTCGCCATGCCGGGGGATGCGCAGTACGTGCTCGACCATGCGCGCGTGTGTAACGGTTTCTATGGCGCCTCCTCGATGGAACGGCTGCCGACGGAAATCGCACTGACGGAACAGACAAAGGCCTTCAAGGCCTTGAAGATCGGCAAGTAGGGAGAAACGGCCATGACCGGCGGGCTGATCGGCAGCATCATCCTTTGGCTTATCGTCGCGATCATCGTGATCGCGGTGGTGGTCTATCTGCTCAACTGGCTTTACCACCGCTCCACGAAGGAAGTCGCCTTCGTGCGCACGGGCTTCGGCGGCGAAAAAGTGGTGATCAATGGCGGAGCCCTGGTCCTGCCGATCATCCATGAGGTGACGCCAGTCAATCTGAACGTGATGCGCATCCCCGTCTCCCGCACCAGGGAAGACGCGGTGATTTCGCGTGATCGCATGCGCGTGGATATCGAAGCCGAATTCTTCGTCCGGGTGATGCAGAAGAAGGATGCCGTGGCCGCAGCCGCCTCCACCCTCGGCGGGCGAACGACGGAACCGCAGGGGTTGGCCGATCTCCTATCCGGCAAGTTCGTGGACGCGCTGCGTTCGGTTGCAGCCGAAATGACGCTGGATGAGATGCACGAACGCCGCTCGGATTTTGTCAAAGCCGTCGCTGCGCGCGCCGCCGATGCCCTGACGATGAATGGGCTGGAACTGGAAACGGTCGCGGTCGTCGATCTGGACCAGACCAATCTGGAATTCTTCAACCCCGCCAATCGCTTCGACGCCGAAGGTCTGACGCAGCTGATTGAGGCCATCGAAGGCCGCCGCAAGGCCCGCAACGATATCGAACAGACCGCCATGGTCGCGATCCGGATCCGCAATCTGGAAGCCGAGCGAGAAACCCTGAAGCTGGAGGAGGAAAGCGAAAGCCTGCGCCTGGCTCAGGAACGCGCGCTGGAAGCCCGCCGGGCGGAAAGTCGCACCGAAATTATGCGCACCCAGCTTGCCAGGCAATCGGAAGCCGATCAGGCCCGCATTGCCAGCGAACAGGAAACCCGTGCCTTCGAGATCGCCCGACGCAAGGCGCTGGAGGAAAGCGAGATCGAGGCGAAGCGCGAGGTGGAACGCGCCCGCATCGCCCAGGAAGAAGCGCTGGAGGAGGCTCGGATCGAGCGCGAACGGCGCATCCGCTCCCAGCAGGTGAAGCAGCGCCACGATGTGGAAACGGTCGAAATCGCCGCAAGCGAGGACATCGAACGCGCCAAGATCGTCTCCGAACGCCAGCTGCGCGAGGCGCGCATCCTGGCCGAGGAGGAGATGGAAACCCGCGACATCGCCCGCCAGCAGCAATTGGAAGCGGCCCGCATCGCCTCGCAGAAGACTGTGGAAAGCGCGCGGATCGACCTGGACCGCACCCTGGACAAGGCCCGGATCGAACGCGACAAGCTGCTGCGAGCCCAGCAGATCGCCCAGCGACAGGCCGTGGAAGAGGCGGAAATCGCGGCAAGCGAGGAGGTCGAGCGTGCCCGCATCACTTCCAGTCGCGGGCTGGAGGAAGCGCGCATCCTGCTCGATCGCGACGTGAAACGCCTGGAGCTGGAGCGCGGCAAGGCCCTGCAATTGGTCGAGATCGAAGGCCAGATCGAAGTGCTGCAGAAGCGGGCCGAGGAAGCCGATGCCCGTGCAGGAACGGAGGCGGCCAACGCCAAGGCGGTGGCGGCGGTGGAGAAGACCATCACCATCCGCGAGCACGAGATTGCCGAACGTCTGGTTGCCATCGACCGTCTGCTGGCGGAGAAGAACGCCGATACCGCCAAGATCGCGGCCGAGGCGGAACGCGTCAGCGCCGCCGTCGCGGCGGAGGCGCTGCGCCTGAAGAACGAGGCGGAGAATGTGCTGACCGAAGACGCGCGTGCATCTGCCCTGCGCGCCATGCTGATCGAGCGCCTGGAAGGCATCGTGCGCGAAAGCGTCAAGCCGATGGAGAAGATCGAGGGCATCAAGATCCTGCATGTCGACGGTCTGGGCGGCACGGGCGGGAATGGCGGCCCGCGCTCACCAACGGACGAAGTGATCGAAAGCGCGCTGCGCTATCGCGCCCAGGCCCCACTGATCGACGAGATGCTGAAGGAAGTAGGCGTTCCCAATCCGGGGGTTGCCAGGATGGGCGATATCTTCCGCTCCGCCCGTGACGCCCAGAGCCTCGCCAAATCGAACAAACCATCCGGCGGTTCGGACCGCGAGGATTGATGATGGCCGAAGTCTATGTCTCCACGGTGATCGCCGCGCCCGCCACCCAAATCTGGGCCGTGGTCCGGGATTTCAACGCCCTGCCCGACTGGGTTCCGGCGGTCGCCGAAAGCCGTATCGAAATGGGCAAGCCATCCGACCAGATCGGCTGTGTCCGGGCCTTCCGGCTGAAGGATGGCGGGTTCCTGCGCGAACAGCTGCTTGGCCTGTCCGACTACGATTATTCCTGCTGCTACTCCATTCTGGAAAGCCCGATGGGCGTGGAAAACTATGTCGCCACGCTGAAGCTGACTCCCATCACCGACGGCAATCGCAGCTTCGCGGAATGGAGCGCCAGCTTCGACTGCGACCCGTCCCGCGAAGCCGATCTGGTACAGGGCATTGGCCGCGATGTGTTCCAGGCCGCTTTCGGCAGCCTGAAAAGCCGGTTCGGGGGCTAGCGCATCATGCCGGTCGTAACCCGCTCCACCGTGATCGACGCGCCCATTGAGGCCGTCTGGGCGGTGCTGCGCGATTTCAACGGCCATGCTGGCTGGCATCCCGCCGTGGCGGAAAGCCGGCTGGAAGACGGCAGAAAGACCGATGAAATCGGCGCCGTGCGCGCGTTCTCCCTGATCGGCGGGGAGCGGCTGCGCGAACGGCTGCTTTCCCTGTCCGACAAGGACCATTCCCTGCGCTATTGCATTGAAAGCAGCGAGATCCCGCTGATCGACTATGTCGCGGAAATCCGGCTGAAACCGGTCACGGATGGTGGCGGCACCTTCTGGTCCTGGCGCTCCAGCTTCCGTACCCCGCCGGGGCGCGAGCGTGAATTGGCCCGCATGGTGGGCGATGGCGTATACGAAGCAGGCTTCGAAGCCATCCGCGCGAAGTTCACCAGAACCGCATCCACCACTCTTCCCGGTCCGACGCAGAAACCGGCGGGTTCCATCGAAGGGCAGGGCGTTGCGATGGCGGCCTTCGGCGGGCCGGAGGTTCTGCGCCCCTGCTCCGTTCATGCCCCGCCGCCCGGACCGGGCGAAGTGCGCCTGCGCCAGACGGCCATCGGGGTGAACTATATCGATGTCTATTGCCGCAGCGGCTATTTCAGACTGGCCGAACCGCCCGCCGTGCTGGGCATGGAAGCCGCCGGAACGGCGATCGATGCCGGGCCGGGCGTCACCCATATCCGTCCAGGCCAGCGGGTCGCCTATGCCTGCCCCCCGGTCGGTTCCTATGCCGATGTGCGAACCATGGCAGCCGATCTGGTGGTGCCCGTACCGGACGGGATTGATGACCGGGTGGCGGCGGCGGCCTTGCTGAAGGGAGTCACGGCGGAATTCCTGCTGCACAGGGTCCATGCCGTGAAGCGTGGGGAGATCGTGCTGGTCTATGCCCCGGCGGGCGGGGTCGGGCGGTTCCTCTGTCAATGGGCGGCCCATCTGGGCGCAACCGTGATCGGCGCCACCTCCAGCCCGGAGAAAGCGCGTATCGCACGCGAAGCCGGCTGCCGTCATGTCGTGCTGCCGGGGTCACGCAGCCTGGAAGAGCAGGTGATGGAGATCACGCGCGGCCATGGCGCCGATGTGATCTATGACGCGGTCGGGCGCGACAGCTACGCCCATTCCATCGCCGCCCTCGCCATTTGTGGCCATCTGATCAGCTTCGGCCAGGCTTCAGGCGATATCGGGCCACGCGATGTTTCAGCGCTTGCGTCAAAATCCGTCACCCTGTCCCGACCCAATTACGGCCATTACACCGATACACCGCAGAAAATCCGCGCCAGCGCCGCGCGCCTGTTCGATGCCATCGGTCGCGGCATTCTGCGGGTCGAGATCGGCAGCGCGCTGCCCCTGTCGCAGGCCGAAGAAGCACATCGCGCGCTGGAAGGGCGCGGCACCACCGGTTCCACCATTCTCATACCCGACACCGTGTCAGGAGACCGTCGATGAAACTTGCCTGTTTTGAATGGAAATCCCGCCCCTGGGTGGGTGTCGTGGATGCGGCCGTCGGAACCGTCTCCCCATACGATCTGGATGCCGATCAGGTGCGCGAGGCTGGTGTCGCGGCCCTGATCGGGCGGGCCGAACCCAAAGCCGGAACACCGATCAACCTGTCGGATGTGACCCTGCTCGCCCCGATCCCACGCCCGCGCCGCAATGTCTTCTGCGTCGGCAAGAATTATCACGAGCATGCGCATGAATTCGCCAAATCGGGCTTCGATTCCTCGGCTGCCAAGGGAGCGGTGCCGCAATCGCCCATCGTCTTTTCCAAGGTCCCGGAAAGCGTGGTCGCGCACGGCGTGCCGGTCGGCATCGACGCAGGCGTGTCCACCGCCATCGACTACGAGGCGGAACTGGCCGTCATCATCGGCAAGGGCGGGCGCAATATCAGCAAGGAAGACGCCCTGGCCCATGTCTGGGGCTATACCATTGTGGACGATGTGACGGCGCGCGACCTGCAAGGCCAGCACAGCCAATGGCTGATCGGCAAGTCGCAGGACGGTTTCTGCCCGATGGGGCCCTGGGCGGTGACGGCGGACGAGATCGACCTGACCGACACGCCCGTGAAATGCTGGATCAATGGCGAGCTGCGCCAGGATTCCAACACCGGCCTGTTGATCTTCGACGTGCCGACCATCATCGCGGCGATTTCCAACGGCATCACGTTGATGCCGGGTGATGTGATCGCCACCGGCACCCCTGCCGGCGTTGGCATCGGCTTCAACCCGCCGCGCTATCTGGTGCCCGGTGATCGGGTGAAGATCGAGATCGGCGGAATCGGTGTCCTGGAACATCCGATGAAGGCGATCTGACGATGGCGGATTTCCGGCTCGGCTCCATGGTGGCGGAGGTGGAGGGCGACGGTCCCGCCATCGTGCTGATCCATGGGCTTGGCGGCAGTTCCAACAGTTTTCAGCCTTTGATGGCAGCGCTGGAGGGCTATCGCACGATCCGTCCGGATCTGCCGGGGGCAGGCCGATCAGCCGCGCGCCCGGGACTGCCGGGTATTGCCGGCATGGCCAGGGCCGTAGAGGAGATGCTGGGCGCGCTATCCATCCGTCATGCCTATCTGGTCGGCCATTCCATGGGCACGCTGGTGGCACAATGCCTGGCTGTGTCACGGCCCGGTCTGGTTCGCGGCATGGCGCTGTTCGGATCGATCACCGAACCGCCACCCGCCGCCAGGGACGGGCTGAGGGCGCGGGCAGCCAAGGCGCGGGCCGACGGGATGGCGGGCATCGCCCAGGCCGTCTCGCAGGGCAGCGTTTCCGCCACAAGCCGCGCTGCCAACCCGGTGATCGCGCCCTTCGTGCGGGAAAGCCTGTCCCGGCAGGAGCCCCGCAATTATGCGGCCCATTGCGAGGCATTGGCCGATTGGCATGGTGTCGATGCGTCCCGCATCGCCTGCCCCACGCTTCTGGTGGCCGGGGCTGACGACCCCGTCGCGCCGCCCGCCATGGCGCGGACCTTGGAGACGGCCATTCCCGATGCGAGGGCGGAGGTTCTGCCAGGCATCGGACACTGGATCATGCTGGAGGCGCCGGCGAAGTCGGCGGAACTCCTTACCGGCCATCTGAAGAAAACGGTCGGGTGAAGAACAATGCGCAAATCCCAGGGAGGAGACAGGGATCATGCCGGACATCTATGAGGGCTGGGGTGCCGGTCGCGGCGCAAATGGCGAGCCGCGCAGCATCACCTTCACCAATGTGCGCATCCTGGATGCAACGGGCGAGCAGCCTTTTTCGGGCGAAGTCGTCGTGGAAGGCAACCGCATCAAGCGGGTGACCCGCAGCGGCCTGGGCGGGGCATCTTCCTGGTCCGGCGGCAATTCGCTGGGCTGGTCGGGCTCCGGCGGCAATGGTCCGACGCTGCGCATTGACGGGCGCGGCATGACCCTGATGCCCGGTCTGATCGATGCCCATCTGCATCTGAGCTGGAACAACGCCCCGGGCATCAACCCCATCCAGATGATGCCGTTGGAGGAGCATGTCCTGAACTGCGTCGAAATGGCCAAGGTGGTGCTGGATGCCGGTTTCACCTCGGGCCGTGGGGCGGCGGCGGCCAAACCGCGCCTGGATGTAGTGATCCGCGATGCGATCAATGCCGGGCGCTTCCCCGGTCCGCGCTACACGGCGGCGGGGCCGGAGATCACGACGCTGGGCGGGCTCGGCGACGCGACCCCGCCGCATATTCCCCATGAGGGCCTGAACCTGGGTATCGTGGTGTCCGGTCCGGAAGATGTGCGACGCAAAGTGCGCGAGTTGATCAAATGGGGCGTGGACACGATCAAGCTCAACCTCTCGGGCGAAGAAATCGTGGGAATGCCCGCCGAAATCACCCAGATGTCGGAAGAAGAGGTGGCGATGGCCGTCGCCGAGGCACGTCGGCGGGGCAAGACGCTCGCCGCGCATGCCCGCTCCTCGGATTCCGTGATCCAATGCGTGCGGCACGGCATCGAGTATATCTATCATGCTTCTTTCGTGAACGAGGAGGCCCTGGATCTGCTGGAAGAGCACAAGGACAGGCATTTCGTCGCCCCGGGCCTGGCCTGGCTGATCTGCACCGCGCGCCATGCCGGTGACTACGGCATCAAACCCGGCAGCTACATCACGCAGCGCTATGAGCGCGAGCTGGAACATGCCGTCGATGCCATGAAGAAGATGCACAAGCGCGGCATCCGCGTGCTGATCGGCGGCGATTACGGCTTCGCCTGGACGCCGCACGGCACCAATGCCCGGGACCTGCAGTATTTCGTGGAGATGCTGGGCTTCACCCCGATGGAAGCGATCCGCGCCGGCACTTTCTTCGGCGGCCAGATCATGGGTATGGGCAACGAACTGGGAGCGATCCGCGAAGGCTGGCTGGCCGATATGCTGCTAGTCGATGGCGATCCTCTGGCGGATGTGCGCATCCTGCAGGACAGGAAACGGATCTGCGCGATCATGAAGGATGGCAAATTCCATCGCGCACCCGATAGCCAGATGGCCCGGGTCCAGTAGGGCAAGGACACCGCATCATACTTGTCCCCGCCCGACCGGGTTCGGCGGTCCCCGGGCCGTAATTCCTGCGCCATCGCTGGAACAGACGGCCCGGTTTGCTCCATGCGCGCACGACCGGCATCGCGCCGGACCTGTGGCAACCGGTGACGCAGCGGCAAAGCTGTTTGACGCCCCCTCAAAAGCCGACGGCTTGGCATCGCAGGGCACACGCTGATAATGATAATCGTTATTAACATGTTTCGCTGGCCGGTTCCGCGCCCCCCGTGATCGCGAAACCGGCTTGCCTGTAACGTTGTAGAGAGATCATCCGATGAACCATCTGCGTTCCGCCCTGCTTGCCGCCCTTATCCTGACCGGGGGGCCAGCCCAGGCCGATGGACGCCAGACGATCACGGTGACCGATCTGGCGGGGCGTGAGGTGACCGTGCAGGCCCCGATCAGCAGCATGATCCTGGGCGAAGGGCGCCATCTGCCCGCGATCGCGGTTCTGGACAGCGACGATCCCGTGGCGCGCATCGCGGGCATGGGTGGCGATCTGAAAAGCCTGGACCCGTCGACCTATCAGCAATTCCAGGCCCGTTTCCCCGCCATTGAAGAGGTGCCGATCATCGGCCAGGGCGCGGCCGCCACCTTCAGCGTGGAAAAAGCCATCGCCTCCGGCCCGGATGTCGCCATTTTCGGTCTGGCCGGCGGGCACGGTCCCACCGCACGGGAAAAGCCGATCCTGGATCAGCTGGAGAAGGCCGGCATTCCCGTTCTGATCGTCGATTTCCGTGCCGACCCCCTGGTCAACACCCCGAAAAGCATGGCCCTGCTGGGCAGGATCATGGGGCAGGAAACCCGCGCGGCGGAGTTTCTGGAATTCTACAACAATCAGCTCGCCCTGGTGCAGAATCGGCTGGCCGGCGTGACCGACCGGCCGCGCGTCTTCCTGGAAAGCCGCGTCGGATTGAACGAAGCCTGCTGCGAGACCATCGGCGCGGCCATGCTGGGGCGTTTCGTGGAATGGGCGGGCGGCACCAATATGGGCTCCACCCTGGTCCCGGGGGTTTCCGGCCTTGTCAGCATCGAAACCCTGCTGACCAACCAGCCCGCCATCTATGTCGCGACCGCCATCGGTTCGCCCCTGACGGCGGCCGAGATGCCGAACCGGATCGTGCTGGGCGCAGGCGCAGGGATCGAACAGGCCCGCGCTTCGCTTGCCCATGCCATGACACGCAGGGGCGTGGCCGAGCTGGATGCGGTCAAGGCAGGCCAAGTCTTCACGCTCTGGCACCATTTCTACAACACACCGATGAATGTGGCGGCCGTGCAGGCCATGGCGAAATGGTTCCATCCTGCGCTGTTCGCCGACCTGGACCCGGAAGTGACGCTCAGGACCTTTTTCGAGCGCTTCCAGCCCTTCCCGGCGGATGGGGTCTATTGGGCGGCATTGAAGGAATGAGCTTGGCGCAGCCCTCCGACGAGGACCCTGCCGGCGTGCCGGGCTTGGCCGCCGGCTATCGCCGCTTCGTACTGCGGCGCATGGCCTGGATGGCCGTACTGGCCTTGGTGCTGGCGATCAGCCTGATCGTCAATGTCATGACCGGGCCAGCAAGCCTGCCTGTTGCGACCGTGCTGGGCGGGCTGATCGATCCGGCCGCGCTGACGCCCGCGCTGCATGTCATCATCTGGGATGTGCGCCTGCCGATCGCCATCATGGCGGTGGTGGTAGGCGGCTGCCTGGGCCTGGCGGGGGCGGAAATGCAGACGGTGCTGAACAACCCGCTCGCCAGCCCCTCCACCCTTGGGGTGATGCATGCCTCGACCCTCGGCGCGTCGCTGTTGATCGTGCTGAAGCTGGATATTCCGGGCCTGCCCCTCACCTATCTGCTGCCGCTCGGTGCCTTTGCCGGGGCCGTGGCGGCGGTGCTGCTGGTTCAGTTCCTGGCCCGGATTTTCGGTGCCACGGTCGACACGGTAATCCTGTTCGGCATCGCGGTCGTGTTCGCCCTGGAAGCCCTGATCTCGCTGTTGCAGTTCGTAGCCGACAGCGACGCGCTGCAGCAGATCGTGTTCTGGACCATGGGCAGCCTGGCCAAGGCCAGCTGGAACAAGGTGGGCATCGTCTCGCTGGTCTTGGCGATCCTTCTGCCCCTGTCTTTGCGCCATGCCTGGACCATGACGGCACTGCGCGGCGGGGATGATTACGCCAGGAGCTTCGGTCTGGCGGTCGAGCGCTTCCGCCTGATCGTGCTGCTGCGCGTCAGCGTGCTGGCGGCTGTGGCGGCGGCCTTCACCGGGGTGATCGGCTTCATCGGGCTGGTCGGGCCGCATATCGCGCGCCTGGCCTTCGGGGAGGATCACCGCTTCTATCTGCCCGGCAGCGCGCTGGCCGGCGCCTTCATGCTCTCCACCGCCTCCATCGCCTCGAAGCTGCTCGTGCCGGGGGTGATGATCCCGGACGGGATCGTCACCGCCCTGGTCGGCATCCCGCTGTTCCTGGCCCTGATCCTGCTGCGCCGCCGACGGGGAGGCTGAATATGCTGCAGGTCGAAGGTCTGACCCTGTCCTATGGCGCCACGCCGGTTCTGCAGAACCTGACCCTGCCAGCGATGACGCCGGGGCGGCTGGTCGGGCTGCTGGGTCCGAACGGGGCAGGCAAATCCACCTTCCTGCGTTCCGTGGCGGGTTTGCAGCCCTATCACGGCGCGCTCCGGCTTGAGGGGGAGGAGATCGCAGCGCTGCAGCCGGCATTCCGACGGGCCCGGATCGGCTATCTGCCCCAGACCCTGCCGCAGGGAACGACCCTGGTCGCCTGGGAAGCGGTGATCAGCGCCTGCCGGGCGGTTCGCCCCGATCTGGCCCGGGTCGAGGTGGAACGGCTGGGCGAGGATATCTTCGCGGCGCTCGGCATCTCGGCCATCGCCTTCCAGCCACTGAATGCTTTGTCGGGCGGGCAGCGCCAGATGGTGGGGCTGGCCCAGGTGCTGGTCCGACGCCCGCCCGTGCTGTTGCTAGACGAACCGACCAGCGCGCTTGACCTGCGCTGGCAACTTGCGGTGCTGGGCGTGGTCCGCCGGATGGTGGAGGCGCGCAAGGGCCTGTGCCTGATCGCGCTGCACGATATCAACATCGCACTACGTCATTGCGACGATCTGGTCGTGCTGGGCCCGGACGGGCTGATCGCCAGCGGCCCGGCAAGCGCGGTGATGACCCCGGCAGTGCTGCGTCAAGCCTATCGCGTTGAAGGCCGGGTGGAGCGTTGTTCGCAGGGCAATCCTATCGTGGTAACGGATGGTGCGCTGGATTGACCGCGCCCAAGCCTATTGGTCGTGGTCATGCTCTTCCGGTGGGTTTTCCGCATGGCCCTGCCGCCAATAGGCAACGGCCAGAAGCTGTCGGCGATCAAGCCCGCAATCCTGTCGAAAATACTGCCGGCTGGCCTGGATCAGCCCGAATTCCCCCGCCAGCCAGACAAAAGGCCTGGACCCATCCCGCGGAATGGGCACGGCACGCAGCGCCGCCGCGAGCGGAGAGGCCGGGCCAGCCGACTTGCCGTCGCGAAACAGCCAGTGCAGATCGAACCCGGCCGGGTGGTGCAGTTTGATCCGCTCCGCCTCCTCGGCCGCCTCGATCAGCACCACGCCGCGCGCCGTGACCGGCAGTGTTTCCAGAATCCGGGCAATGGCAGGCAGCGCCGTTTCATCGCCTGCCAGCAGGTGCCAATCCGCCTCGCCCACACTGCCGCCACCGGGTCCGGCCATGCCGACCAGATCGCCGGGACCGGCATGCTGCGCGAAGCCGGATCCGGGGCCATGTGCCTGAAGATGCAGCACCATGTCGACCGTCGCCTGCCGGGCGGCGGGATCAATCCGGCGCAAGGTGTATTTGCGGTCGGCCATGCGATAGCCGCCTGGCCAGCCGATCCGTCCGGGCGCTTCCAATATGGGCCAGGCAGGTTCCGCCAGCCCGGCCGGCGGAAAGATCAGGCGCATATGCAGGTGATCGTCGACGGCGAAACGATCCAGATCCTCGGCCGGGTTTGCCGGCACCAACACCAGACGGCGCATGCGCGCGGTCAGGTGCACAACCTTGTCCACCCGCATCACCCGGAAATTGTCGGGTCGCGGCAGGGTCGGCGGGAAGTTCGGGTTACGCATCAGCCAGGTCCTTGCTGGATATCATCGACTTGTGTTCACCGGGACCGGCAAGAGCCGGATCGCGCAGCGCCGCTTCCCTGCCCGCCCGAAAAGCATGTCCGACAAGCAACGACAGCAGCGCGCCGCAGAACCCGAAGCCCAGGGCAGCCCCGACGGGTCCAAAGGCCTTCACCAATATGCCGACCAGCGTCGCGCCCAATCCGTCGGCCAGGGCGTCCTGCGCCGTCCACAGGGCATTGACCCGCCCGAGATGGCTGTCCGGCGTATGGCCCTGCACCATCGTGTACTGCAGCAGCCCCGCGATCGACCCGGCATAGCCGCTGGCGATCAAGGCAAGGGCGGCCTGGCTCGCATCCTGGGACAGGCCGAACAGCATCACGGTCCCGCAGGACGCCAGGGCGGACAGGGCAAGCACACGGACCGGTCTGGTCAGGCGTCCAATCCAGCCGCAGGACACCGCGCCCAGAACCGCGCCGGCAGGGATCGCAGCAAACAGAAGCCCCGCCATCAGCGCGTCCGTACCGCCATGCCCCTGGGCCATGGTGGGGATCAGCACCCGCACCGCCCCCATGGCGGTCGCTATTGCCCCAACCAGCACCACGCCGGCCACGATCCGGTTGGTCCACAGGAAGCGGAATCCATCCCCCAGCATGCGCAACGCCGGTTGGCGCGGTGCGGCAAGGGGCAGCAGGGGCGGCAGGCCAAGAAGCGTCAACACCGTCAGCAGCGTTGCCGCCGCCGTGCCGGTATAAGCCCAGCCCAACCCGGCTGCGGCCATGATCGCCCCACCCAACAGCGGCGACAGGATGGTCACGAAACGCATCGACAGCATGGATAGCGCGCGAGCCTGCAACAGGCATTCGCGTCCAACCAGGCCCGGCATGGCCGCGAGCAAGGCAGAGACACCGATGGCTCCGAAAAACCCATCCCAAAGGGCGAGGCCGAATAGAACTGTCAGCGAGGGGCGCGGCAGAAAGGCATTGATGGCGAGCCCGGCATAGCCCATCCCGCACAGGCTGCGCGCCATCAGGATCAGGCGACGACGGTCGGTCCGGTCCGCCCATACGCCGCCAAGCAGCAACCCCGCCGCCAGCCCGGCCCCTTCCAGCGCCATGACGACGCCAACCGCCAGGCTCGACCCGGTGGCGTCCTGCACCTGCACCGGAAGGGCGACGACCAGAAAACCCAACCCGAACAGCGAGACCATCCTGGCCAGAAAGACCCTGCGGAAATCGCGATTCTGGCGTAGCAGGCTGACATCAACGACATACTTGCGCAAAGGCATGCGGGATATCCCGGCTTCTAGGGCCTGTGGGCCATTAGGGTTTGGAGTGTTGTTTCTGGTTTGTCCGCACGGAAGAACGGGCTGCACGGTCGCAACCCGCCCCTGCCGATTGCCCTATGCCGGTCAGAACCGGTAGGTCGCACCGACATAGTAATTGCGGCCCAACTCATGCTGCAGGAAGCGGGCATCCTCATCCGTCAACACGACATCGGTCAGGTTCTGCACGCCCGCCCGCAGGCTCAGATCCTTTCGAACATCGGCAACCAGGCCCAGATCGAAGGTCCGGTAGGTCGGCAGCTTGTTGGTGCCTTCCAGTTGGCTGCCGGTGAAGTTCGCGCTGGCCGTCGCCGTATAGTCAGGGATGAACTCCCAGGCCAGATTGACGGTGCTCTTGTGGCGCGGCCGGTTTTCCAGCTCGGCCCCGGCGGAAGTCCGCGTCGTCAGATAGGAATAATTGCCCGACAGCAGCACCTCCTCGGTCAGGTCGACGGAGCCGGAAACCTCGACCCCCTTCAGCCGGACCGAACTTTCATTGATCCAGCGACGGGTCTGCGGCGGACCGGCGCTGTAGCGGGTGGTGATCATGTCTTCCACCAGATTGCTGAAGCCTGCTACGCTCAGATCCCAGCTTTTCTGCTCGATTTCGAAGCCGATTTCCCCCCCGCGGCTGGTTTCCGGCTTGAGATTCGGATCGCCGCTGATGAAACAGGCGCCGCCACAGCTGACGATCCTGTATTCCGGGCTCAACTGATACGCATCGGGTGCCTTGAACCCTTCGCTATAGCCGCCCTTCAGCGAAACGCCCGGCATCAGCTGGTAAACCAGATTGGCGCGGCTGGTCACATGATCGCCAAAAATCTCGTGATCGTCGAGCCGGCTGCCCAGGGTCAGCATCAGCTCGTCGGTCAGCGAGATTTCGTCCTGCAGATACAGCGCCGTCTGCTGGATCTCCATCCGGCCGGTGGTCTGGTAGGATACTGCGTCCTTCACCACCTGTTCGCTGAACTCCGCCCCGCCCGTCACGGCATGGCGGCCGAGCATCTGCGCATCCAACGGAACGGTGCTGCGGCCATGCAGGAAAGTATTCTCCTCCGTCAGGCTGCGCTGCGACGGTGCATTGTAGGAGGTGTTGAAATCGTCGATATCGCTGGTCTCGAAGCTGCCTTCCAGCAGGCTGGTGCCCCAGGACCAGCGCCCGTCATGACTGAGGCCCACCGTGTGGCGGGTGATTTCCTGCGCCCGATAGGACGGTACGGTGTCATAGGATTGGTAGGGGCGTCGGTCATTCTGCAGACCGTAGCGCAGCGAGACATCCTGGCTTTCGGTGGCCGCCCAGTTGATCTCGCTGGAGAAATCCTTCAGCGTCTTTTCTTCCAGCGCAGAAACCGCGCCATTGTTCTTGCTGTCATGGAACCAGGCGTCGCGGTCGTAGAACTCGCCGGAGAAATTGGCGGACACGCCATCGACCACCGGGCCGGACAGGTAGAAGTCGACACTGCGCTGGTCACCCCCGTTGCCGGAATCAACATAGCGATAATCCGCGCCAATGGACCCGGTCCATTTCCCGTCCTCCGGCTCACGGGTGATGATGTTGATGACACCGCCCATGGCGTCGGAACCGTAGAGCGCGGACATCGGACCACGCACGATCTCTATACGCTCGATCGCCGACAGCGGTACGGAATGGAAGTCGAAATCTCCGCCGCGCCACAGCGCGGAGGAGGAGGAAACCCGTTTCCCATTCACCAGCATCAGCACATAGCCATTGCCAAGACCGCGCATCACGACCTCGTCGCGACCATTATTGTCGGAGCTGTTATTGACGCCGACATAGCGCCGCAGCAGGTCGGGCAGGCCGTTGCTGGCCGGCGCGTTCTCGATCTCTTCCCGGTCGATCACCGTGGTGAAGGACGGACTCGTCAAGGTGTCGTGTTCAGTCGCGGTGGCAGTGACCACGACAGGTGCAAGGCGCACCGCCTGCTCCTCGTCCTCGTCGTCCTGCGACCAGCCGGCGGACGGGGCCAGAAAGGCGCTGAGCGCGACCCCGCACAACAGCCAGGACAGGCGTCTGCCGCGCGATCCATGGGAATGGGCCATCGTATACCCCCTTGTTGCTAGTGATCCGGGCAGCAGAACCAGGATGCTGCCGGACAAGACCGCGACAGCATCGGAAAGCCCCTCTTTCCAATTAATCGCTAATGACTCGCAATCTCATACGAAATGGGAAGGCTTCGGCCCAGCGGCTTGGGCTCTGCGAAACGGTCAAAGGGATTTGCGCATTGCCCGTGCGCGAGAGCCGAAAAGGTCAGCCATGGGCTTCCATGCCGGGGGGATAGCCATACTGGCGACGAAAGGCGGTGGAGAAATTGGCCGTCGTCGAATAACCCGCGCGGAAAGCCGCCTCCTTGACGGAAATGCCCTCGAAGCGCAGCGCATGACGCGCCTGCTCCAGCCGGGCACGGCGAATATACTCCACCGGGCTGATGCCATGAACGGCCAGGAACAGCCGCTGCAGCGTGCTGATGCTGACCCCGGCGCAGGCGGCAAGTTCGCTCAGACTGACATTGCCTCGATGCTCTCCGGCCAGAATGAAATCCTCCACCCGCCGGACACGCTGGCGGTCGCGCTGTTTCAGTCGATGGGATTCCTGGTTCGAGGCGGGATCGGCGATGCGGGTGAAGGTTTCCGCCAGCAGATCAATCACCCGGCTTTCCAGATGCAGACGCCGCAGCGAGCCGCTGAAGGGCGAGACCTGAAGGATATACTCGGCCGCGGCGGCAAGGCTGCGATCTGGCCGCCAGGACAGCTGCGCCAGATGACGTTCCGCGAAGGCAGCGATATCGCAGCCGTCCCCCTTGGTATCCAGCCCGCTATCGGCCAACCAGTCGGTAGTCACGGTAATGGCCACCTTGCTGGTGTATCGACCAAGCTGGCTGTGCCGCAACAACAGTTCTGGTCTGGCGCGCGAGACCAGAACTGCCTGCGGCCCTTGCCCGGCACCGGGTAAATCCGGCAGTAGCGGCCGGCCGCCCAGCGTCGCATGCGGTCGCCCCGCCAGAAAGATATAGAGGGCGAGGCCAGGCAACAGTTCGACCTGGCCGGTATGGTCATGGCGATCAACCCCCGCGCAGTAATGCACCGACAATCCCTGCCGCAGCGGGACCTTGCCATGTTCCCCGTCGAATCCCGCCGATGGGGCTCCTTCGGGGTAGTGCCAACCGCTGTCGGCATCGGGGAAGGGCTGCGTGCTGGCGTCTATCATCTCTGGCGGTGTCCCATGGACGCGGTTCCCGGGGGCGATGGCCCCGCCGTTGGATGTTGCTTCGCAGCCACCCCGGCAAGGGCCGTGATGCCGCGGCAAACAGGTTTGACCGGGCGTCAAACGCCTTCGTCCTTTATCTTGCCGCGAGACAGGAATATGAAATTAATAATCAATCGCAAACAAAGCAAGCCTCCGCTTCATCGGGAAAGCCGAAAGGTGGAGGGGGAAGTGACCCGTACCATGCCCAGCCGGGAATTCCGTACCCGCCCTTTCACGGCCCTCATGATCGGCCTGTTGTCCATGATCACCATACCGGCCCGATCGGCTGAGCCGCTTAGACCCGGCGATACGGCAACGGAGCGAATGGGCAATGCCACGCCGGCCCTTGTCTTCGCGCTGGATGCCGCGTCGGGCCGCTATGTGCAGGGCATGCTTGCAGCTACCGGGCAGGGGGTCGATCTCGACCTGGTCGACGGGACCGGCAGGCCTCTGCGCCGCCTGCTAGACCGGGCGCTGGGGGAATCGAGCTTTCGCTTCATCATGCCGCCGGATGGCCAGGCCCTGCGCCTGTCCGCGCGCGATGACGGTACAGCCACGATCTCACTCAAGCTTGAGCATGTGCTGGATGCGGAGCTTGCCATTGCGCCGGCTCGGGACCAATCCCAGCCAATATTGAGCCCCGCCATCACGTCCCTTGCCGACAGCCTTGCCCATGGCGGCGATGCAGCCGCGTTCTGGAGAAAGGTCGAAGCATCGGGCACGCCTCTGGTTGAGCCGCATGGGACGGATGAGTTCATCATCACCTTCCTAGTACGCGGCGCACAAGGGAATGCCAGGGTGATGGGCGGCCCAACCGCCGATCATGAATGGCTAGCGCGGCTGGACACATCCGATGTCTGGTATCGCAGCTTCATCGTCCCGCGCGGCACGAGGCTGGGTTATCGCATCGCGGTGGATATTCCCGATATTCCCGGCTCCGCGCGCGAGAAGCGGACAGCCATCCTGGCGACCGCCCGGGCCGATCCGCTGAACCGCCACCCCTGGCCCAAGGATGCGCCCGACCCGTTCAACCAGGAATCGATTCTGGAACTGCCCGGCGCAGCGCCCGAACCCGGCGTGCTGGAAGGACAGATGGCACGCGGCGAGACGCGCAGGCTGATCTTCACCAGTCCCAGCCTGGGCAACCAGCGGGAAATCCTGCTCTACACGCCGCCGGGTTTCGATCCTGCCGCGCCGGACGCGGTCCTGCTGCTGCTGTTTGACGGGCGCAAATATGCCGATCTGGTGGGCGTGCCCGCCATGCTGGACAACCTGACGGCGCAGCACCGCCTGCCGCCCGTGGCCGCCGCCTTCATCGAGAATGCCGGCATGAAGGCGCGCACCGACGAGTTGCCGGGCAGCACCATCTTCGCCGAGGCCATGGCGCGGGAACTCCTGCCCCAGGTTCGGGACGAGTTGGGCTTCCATCCCCCCGCCGACCGCACCATTCTGGCCGGGTCGAGCTATGGCGGCCTGGCGGCCCTGCGCATCGCCTTCGCCCATCCCCAGGCCTTCGGCAATGTGCTGTCCATGTCCGGCTCCTTCTGGTGGGGGCCGGGTGACGGCACCGCGACGGGCAAAAGCCATACCGCCCGCGCGGTGCAATCCGTCGGGCTTCAGCCGATCCGTGTCGTGTTGACGGCAGGACTGTTTGAACGGGGACGTGGCGGCGAGCAGGGCATCCTGGACAGCAATCGGGGGCTGCATGACGTTTTGAAGGAACGCGGATACTGGGTGACCTACCGGGAATACGCCACCGCCCATGGCTATCTGGGCTGGCGCGGCGCGCTGGGCGACGGGTTGATCGCCCTGTTCGGCCTGCAGCCCGGTTGAAATGCACCAATTCCAGGATTACTGGATAAAGGCGGCCTCCAGATCCTCGACCAGATCGTCGATATGCTCCAGCCCGGCATGGAAGCGCACCATCGGCGCATCCGCCGGATAGCCAACCAGCGACGGCCGATCCCGCTCAGGGGAAATCGGCATGGCCAGGCTCTCGAACCCGCCCCAGCTGCTACCGACGGCAAACAGCTGCAACTGATCGAGCAGGGCTTCGCTGTCGAAGCCGGGTTGGAATACCACGCTCAGCAGGCCGTTCGACCCGATGGCATCGCGTTTCCAGATGGCATGGCCCGGATGATCGGGCAGGCCGGGATAGAGAACACCCAGCACTTGCGGACGCTTTGCGAACCAGGCGGCAAGCGCCAGCGCATTCTGCTCGTGGCGTTCGAGCCGGAGCGACAGCGTGCGCATGCCCCGCAGTGTCAGATAGGCCTCGTCCGGGGCCAGGGTCTGGCCGGATGCATGCACCGCGCTGCGAATACGCCGGGCGGTCTCTCCCGTCGCGCTGACGGCCCCCATCATCACATCGGCATGGCCGCCCAGATATTTGGTGCCGGCGATGATCGACACATCGCAGCCCAGCGAGATCGGACGATAGAGCCAGCCCGAGCCATAGGTGTTGTCCGCCACGACGATCAGCCCGGCCTTGTGCGCGCTGTCCGTAAGCGCCGGCAGATCCATCACCTCATAGGTCTGGGAACCGGGCGATTCGACATAGACCAGCTTGGTTTCCGGCTTGAGAAAGGGCGTGATGTCGGTCGTCCCGCAGGGAAACAGGTCGAAGCGGATGCCAAAACCCGACAACACCTCCTCGCAATAGGTTTTCGTGGCCCCAAACACCGTATCGACCAGCAGCAGATGATCCCCCGGCCGCAGCAGCGCCATCAGTGTCGCCGCAATGGCCGCCACACCGGTCGGGAAGAGCCAGGCCCCTTCGGCCCCTTCCAGATCGGCGATGGCCTGCATTAGTGCATGCGCGGTCGTCGTTCCCCGCCGGCCATAGGACAGCACGTTGTCATCGGCTTCCCGACGCTTCTTGGTGTCGCGATAGCTTGCCACGCTGTCATGCAGGATGGTCGAGGCCCTGACGACCGGCGGATTGGCCGGTCCCGGGCGCTGCGGTTGCCCATAATGGCAGAGCCTCGTTTCACGTCGCATCTCAGGTCAACTCCTCGCGCTTCACCTGGAGCGGGTTCAGAACGCCGCGCTCCTGCTCATCCAGCTGCTCCAACAGCCCCATTTCCCAGCGCAGATATTGCCGGGCGGCTTCCAGATTGTCGTCATGGCGATCATGCACGAAAAACAGGAAGTCGATGCAATCCGACTGGGCGGGAACATCCGGGCTCTCCACCACGGTCAGACCGGCCGTTTTCCATTCCGCCGGGCCGCCTACCGCGCCGGCCACGCGGGCAGCCCCCAGGGCCTGCAGCCGCTGCAAGACGCCGGCCACCAGCGCCGGGCTTCGCCCCAGCACCACGACCGGCTCCGACCCGGCCAGTTCGGCACCGATGCGGGCACGGGTCACCCAGCGCGCGCCATCGACATGGGCTTTGCGATAATCCACCCCGCGCGATGCGTCGAGCAGAAGCACCTTTCCAAGGCCCGCCTTGACCTCGGCGAGCGGGATGCTGGGCAGCACATCGATCTGCGGCATGGCTTCCGGTCCGCTTTCCCCGCCCTGGCGCGCATCGGCATTCAACAGATGCACCTCATGGCCCATGCCCATCAGCCAGATCGCGGTGGAAGCGGCCCGCAGCCCCAGATCATCGCTCAGCACGATACGCGCATTGCGCACCGCCAGGAATTCATCCGTCGCCTGAACCAGTTGCCCACCCGGGGCGTGACGCGCGCCCGGCCAATGCGCGGCCAGGAATTCCTCCTCAGTGCGCACATCCAGAAGATAGGTGGTGCGACCGGAATCTTCCCCCCACAGCTTCAGCCGGGCGGACGTGATGCGACTGAGGCCGTAGTCCCGCACCAGTTGCTCGGCCCGGCTGCGGGCCAGGGCTTCCGAAGCCGGGCTCAGGATCGGCTGCGGCTCCGGCTCCCGCCCATTTTCCAGCTCGAACCCGGCAAGGCGCCAGCCCTGGGTCCCGTTGCGCAGCGCAAAAATCGGGTTCTTCAGACCAAGATTGCGCAGCGATTGCGCCCCGATGATGGACCGCGTCCGCCCGGCACAATTGACGATGACGGGCGTCGTATCATCCTGCACCAGTTCCGGCAGGCGATAGGCAAGCTCCGCATTCGGGCAGGATCGCGCGCCCGGCAGCGACATCTTGGCGAATTCGCGCGGCCCTCGCCCGTCGAGCACGATCAAAGGGCTGCGATCCTGCTGACGGGCATGCAGCTCCTCCGCCGAGATCGACGGGGTATGGCAGGCATGCTCGACCAGTTCCCCGAAGGTCTTGGACAGCACGTTCACGCCCTTGAAATGGGTGAAGCCCGCCTTGGCCCAGGCCGGCGCGCCCCCATCCAGGATCAGCAGATTGTCATAGCCCATGGCGGTCATGCGGTCATGGACCAGGGCGGCCACCCCGTCGCCGTCATCCATCAGAATGCACAGGGTCGAACGCCGAGGCACTAGAACCGGGACTTTCGCCTCGATCTCGCTATAGGGCGCGTTGACACAGAAGAACGGATGTCCTTCGCCATACTGGCCATGCTCGCGCACATCCAGAAAGGCATACTCATCCGTCCCGCCGAGGATTTTCTTCAGCGAGTGCGCGGTCGTCAACGTCATCGGACAAATCCTGTTCAGGTACGGGTCTTCACGCCAACCGACATGATCTTGTAGCTGTCATGGTCCAGATCGAAGGCCTTGCGTGCCGTCAGGGTCTCCAGCGGACGGCCATAGAAATGCAGATGGCGGATGATCTGCTCGCCCCGGATTTCCACGCTGTGGATATCGTCGGGCATCAACGCCACCGAACCGCCGGGGGCCACATCCATTTCGCTGGAAAAGGCCAGCTTCGCATAGCCTTCCTGCGAGCCATCATCCTGACGGTCATACAGGGTGTTGATCTCGCTGCCTTCCACGGCGGCGACACAGGCCCAGGTCGTGTGGTCATGCGGCGGGATCTTCTTTCCGGGCCGCATGACGTTCAGATAGAGCGTGATTCCGTCCGGGCTTTCCTGACCGATCAGATAGCGGGCCTGGCGTTCCTCCCCTTCCGGCGGGGCGAAATCGGCTTCGCTCCACAATTCCCGGCGCGCCGCCAGATCCTGCACGCGCTGGCGGATTGCGTTCAGCAGGTCACGGTCGAACTCCCCGGCGTCGATCTCGGCCCGTGTCCAGGCGATCAACTCGCGGGCAGCGGCTGCGCGCGCCTGAGCGGTGGCGGACGGATTTGCATCGGACATGCTTTTCTCTCCTTGCGGTATATTATGTTTTATCGGGCAGCGCGGCGGCGCCGCCAGGCATTCAGCGGCGGGGCGATCCACATCACCACCGCCAGCGCCACCATGAACGCGCTGATCGGATGGTTCACCGGATCGACGAAAACCAGCCAGTTGCCTTGCGAGATGGTCAACGCGTTGGAGATGGAGGCTTCCATCTGCGCGCCCAGCACCAGCCCCAGAATGGCAGGCCCCAGCGGGATGCCGGCCAGATTCATGGCGAAGGCCACCACGCCACCGCCCAGCGCTACCCAGACATTGAACAGATTGTTCCCGTCCGAATAGGCGCCCAGCACACACAGCAGCAGAACGACACCCGCCAGCACCGGCTTGGGTATCGAGAAGATGGTGCGCGAGACGAGGCCGATCACCACGAAAGCGGCCGGCCAGATCAACAGATTGGCGACCAGGAAGGCCACGATGATCATCCAGGCGATATCGCCATTATTCGCGAAGAGCAGCGGGCCGGGGACGAGCCCATGCAAGGCCATGGCACCGATGAACAGGGCCGAGGTGGAATTGCCCGGAATGCCCAGCGACAAGAGCGGCACCATTGAACTGGCAGTAACCGCATTGTTTGCGGCCTCTGGCGCGGCAATGCCTTCCGGCGTGCCCTTGCCCCACTCCATTTCGCCCGGACGGCCAGCGAATTTGCGCTGAAAGCGGCGGGCGGCCTGATCATAGGCAAGGTAAATCGCCATCAGCATGCCCGCGCCCGGCAATACGCCAATGAAATTGCCGATGGCAGAGCTGGTGCCCCAGACCGGCAGCAGACGCCGGATCAGCCCCGCTTCCAGCCGCATGGACCCGATCTTGGGCAGGCTTTCCGGTGCGTTGCCCTGAGCGCGTTCCCGGATGATGTCGCGCAACAGGTCGAAGGCGGCGGCCACACCGAACAAGCCGACCAGCAGCGGGACGAAGGGCACCCCTTCCACCAGGTTGATGCTGCCGAAGGTGTAGCGCGGAAAACCGGTCACTTGGCTGAAGCCGATGGTCGAGACCAGGAGGCCCAGCGCGGCCGAGATGATACCCTTCAGGATCTTTCCCGACAGCAGGCCGACCACGCTGGACAGGCCCAGCACGGTGAGCGCGGCGTTTTCCACATAGCCGAAGCGCAGCGCCAACATGGCCAAAGCCGGGGCGCAGACCAACAGCACAACGGCGCTAGTCAGACCGCCCACGACGGAGGAGGTCATGGCGATGGACAAGGCGCGGCCGGCCTGGCCGTTGCGCGCCATGGCATTGCCATCAATCGTCGTCATCAGCGCCGATGCCGTGCCCGGCACGCGCAGCATGATGGCCGGAATGGCACCGCCGGCAGCGGCCGCGCAGTAAACGCCCACCATCAGGGCCAGGGCCTGATCGGCCGGCAAGGTGAAGGAGAAGGGGATGAACACCGCGAAGGCGATGTTGTCATTGATGCCCGGAATGGAGCCGACCACCATGCCGGCCAGAACGCCAATCGACAGGAACAAGAGCACGTCGATCTGCATCAGCCCGGCGAAGCCAAGAAGAATCTGGTCCATCTTTAGAGCCCCGACAGGATGAAGGACAGGAAGGAGCGCGGCAGACGCACATCCAGCAGCATGGCGAAGGTCAGATAGGCGGCAACTGCTATCAGGGCCGAAATCAGCGCGGCGCGCAGCAGCCGACGTTCGCCGGCCAGCCACAGCAGGCCAAGCTGCAGGGCAAAGGTCGAGATCACAAAACCCAACCCGGATGTGAGCGCCACGATCCATAGGGCGATCAGCCCGACTGCGAGGCCTACCGCACCCATCTCCCGCCGTTTCAGGGGGTTGGATAGGCGGCCCGACAGGCAGCGTGCCAGCAGCGTCAGCCCCGATATGGTCAACAAACCGGAAACGATCAGGGGAAAGCTGCGCGACGTGCTGTCGAAGCCTAGCGCCTGATACAGGGCGACACCGCCGATACCGATCAACACGAGGCCGATCCAGAAATCGGCATCGCCGAGCGCGCTTCGGCCGACACCCGCGAAGGAAGGAAGATTGGGCATGACTTTTCCAGTCGGCAAGATCGATCCATTCATTCCGCCACCCCGCCCCCGCTTGACAGGGAACGGGGCGGCGGAACCGAAAAGCTAGAGCGGGTTTCGACCAGTATGAACCGGTTCCGTTTCTCGATTGGCGAGATGGGCCGGAGCGTGAACCGGGCGCGGAGCGATGTGGGCCATCGCGCAAGACCGGTTTACCGCCGGACGTCCGCCAATCGGAAACCTGAAAGGGCGGGCGGATTTGTCCAGCTTCCGAGCTGTTCGTCCTTGAATATGCACAGGCATGTCCTTCGTCCTCACAACTCGAAACCCAACCAAATCCGCTCCGTCGGAACGATTCATACTGGTCGAATCCCGCTCTAAGGCGGGACGAACCCGCCCTATGCCTATTTACCCAGCTTGTGCTGTTCGATGATCGAAGAGGCCTGCGCCGAATAGGCAGCCATGATCTTCTTGAAATCGGCGGCGTTGCGATAGATCGCATCATAGCCGCCATCCTTCATCTTCTGCTGATAGTCCTTGTCTTCCGCCACTTTGCGCATCAGGTCGGACAGATAGGCGACCACGGGTTCCGGTGTGCCGGCCGGAACGGCCCAGCCGCGAAACGTCGCCCAGATCGACATGCCCAGACCGGCTTCCTCGAAGGTAGGCACGTCGGGGAAATTCGGATCGCGCGCGTCCGAGGCAATCGCCAGAATGCGCACGGTGCCGGATTTGGCATGGCTCATCGCCTCGCCCATCGCCCAGAAGGTCACATCGGCATGCTCGCCGACGATCGCCTGCAGCTGCTCGCCAAAGCCTTTCGAGGGCACATAGTTGAACTTCATGCCGGCGGAGGATTCCAGCCCCAGACCCGCCATGTGATGCGAGGTGCCAATACCCGCCACCACGGCATTCAAGGGCTTGTCCTTAGCCGCCGCCACCAGATCGGCAATCGTGGCGAACCGGGATTTGGCCGGGACCACGATCACTTCCGGGTCGATGTTGTAAGCGGCCACGGGCACGAAATCCGCGACCTTATAGGGCGCGCCCTTCAGCTGCGGATTGGTCACGACCGAGCTGGTCATGGCCAGCAGCGTGTAGCCATCCGGATCGGCGCTGGCCACGAAGGCCTGGCCAACAATGCCACCACCGCCATCACGGTTCGACACCACGATCTTGTGCCCATCTATATAGCGGTTCGCCGCTTCGGCGATGAAGCGCGAGGTCACATCCACCGCCCCACCCGGCGCGAAGGGAACCACCAGATCGATATCACGGGTCGGATAATCCTGTGCCAGGGCGCCATGAAACACGGCAGCGCTCAGAATCAGGCCAAGGGCCAGGGTTTTCTTCATTTCTCAGACTCTCCTGTCAGCTTCTTTCACCGCACGCAGGCTGGCACGGCGCTCGTTATCGGCCCGGGGACTGTAAGACAAGCGAAACATCAGGAATATTTAGAAATATATTGCGTTCCATAAGCATTGCTAATATTTTTAGGTGCCATGCGATTCGATTTTCACCTGTCCCATCTGCGCACCCTGCTGGCGATTTCCGACGCGGGCAGCTTCGAAGCGGCCGCCCTGCGGATCGGGCGCACGCAATCGGCCGTCACCCAGCAGATGCAGAAACTGGAAGCATTGACCGGCGCGCAGCTGTTCCGCCAGATCGGCCGCAGGCGGGAACTGACCGCCGCCGGGCTGACCCTGGTCAGCTATGCCCGCGAAATCCTGTCCATGTCGCGCTATGCCATGACAGCCCTGGCCCAGGCGGACGAACAGGGTGTGGTGCGCATTGGTGCCCCGCAGGAAATCGCCGAACAGCTGCTGCCCGGCATTCTGACGGATTTCACACAAGGCTGGCCTTCGGTACGCGTCATCATCCATGTCGGGCGCAGCCCGGATTTGATGACGATGCTGCAGGAAGGTCGGCTGGACATGACCTTGAGCACGCGCCGGGCGGAAACGCTGGAAGGCCAGCTGGTTGCCAGCATTCCCGCGCGCTGGCTGGCGGCACCCGGCTTCCTGTGGGATAGGCATATGCCGGTGCCGCTGATCCTGGCGGACGAACCCAGCATGTTCCGGCAGATCGCGCTGGCCGCGCTGGATGTACACGGCCTGTCCTATATCGAACGCATCACCTCGCCCTCGCTGGCGGGTGTCCGCCTGTCCGTGGCAGCGGGGATCGGCATCACCGCCCGCACGGAAAGTTCCTTCTTTTCGGAGATGAAAATCCTGGGACCGGATGACGGCCTGCCGCCCTTGCCACTCGTGAATTATTACGCCTATCTCGGCAAGCGCGAAGCCCCTGGCTATGTGCAGGCGTTGTTCGACAGCATCCTGCGGAAAGGAAAGAGCGAGCTGGACTGACTGTCCAGCCCGCTCCAGTTCGCAGGGTCTATTCTTCGCGCGCCTCCGCCAATCTTTCGCGCAGCGTGGCGGCAAGCGCCTCGTCGGGCGTAGTAAACTTCGCCCCGTCATGGGCGCGAACGGGTGGCGGCTCCACCTCCAGCCGGGCGATTTCCACCAGCACCACCTGGCCGGCGCAGCCCTGCGCCAGGCTGGAGGTGCCGATATCCTGGGTCAGGACGTTGGGGTTGCCATGGGCGCAGACCTCGCCCAGCCCTTCCACATATTGCGGGTCATACCAGGCCCCGGTGGAAAGCTGGGCAACGCCCTGGCGGACAAGCTCGGAAATCCGTACCCCGGCCAGACAGGTCCCGCGATCATTGAACACCCGCACCACATCGCCATCGGCAATGCCGCGCGCGGCGGCATCAAGCGGATGCAGGCGCAGGCGTTCACGGCCCGCCACCTTTTCCGACTGGCTATGCGCCCCGAAATCAAGCTGGCTGTGCAACCGGGTCGCGGGCTGGTTCGCCACCAGCAGAATGGGAAAGTCCCTGGCGCGGTCCCCGCCCAGCCATTCCTGCGGCTCCAGCCAAACCGGATGGCCGGGACAATCGGCATAGCCGAAGGAGGCCACTGTCTCGCTGTGGATTTCGATCAACCCGCTGGGCGTGCCCAGCGCATGGGCCACCGGATCGGCGCGGAAGCCTTCCAGCAGGCCCGGCTTGTCGGTCAACGGCAGATGGATTTCGCCCTCCTGCCAGGCCGTATCGAAATCCGGCGCGTGCAGTCCCTTATCGGCCAGGGCCTTGCGGGTCGGTTCATAGAGATGGCGCAGCCATTCCAGGCTGCTGCGGCCTTCGGTAAATTCCTGCCAGCGGCCCAGGCGTTCCGCCAGATCGGCGAAAATCTCGAAATCGTCGCGCGCAGCGCCGAACGGCTCCACCAGTTTCTTCATGGCGATCAAATGCGGGTCATTGCCCGATGCGCCCCAATCGTCCCGCTCCAGCGTGATGGTGGCAGGCAGCACGAGATCCGCGAAGCGCGTGGATGCGGTCGCAAACGCATCATGAATGACCACGGTGTCGACCTTGGCAAACGCCTCCGCGAACCGCTTCAGGTCCTGGTGATGATGGAAGGGATTGCCGCCCGCCCAATAGATCAGCTTGATCTGCGGATAGGTCAGGCGATTGCCATTATAGGCGAACTCTGTTCCGGGCTGGAGCAGCATGTCGGCTATGCGGGCCACCGGAATGTAATCGGCAACGCCATTCTTGCCCTGCGGCAGGGTCGGGATCGGCACGCCCAGCGGCTTCTTGCCGACATTGCCGATCGAGCCAAGCGCATAGGCATAGCCGCAACCGGGCAGCCCGAGCTGGCCCAGCATGGCGCCCAGCACCAGCCCCATCCAGACGGGCTGTTCACCGAAGCGGGCACGCTGCAGGGCATAGGCAACGCTGACCAAGGTCTTGGACCGGGCCATGCGCCGCGCCAGATCGCGGATCGTAGCCGCATCAATGCCGGTAATGCCCGCCGCCCAGTCCGGGGTTTTCGCTACCCCGTCCGACTGCCCCAGAAGATAGCGTTCGAAGACCGGGTAGCCTGCGGTATAGCGCTCCAGAAACGCGGTATCGGCAAGGCCTTCGCTGGCCAGCACATGGGCAATGCCCAGCATCAGCGCAGTATCCGTTCCGGGCACGGGCGCCAGCCATTCGGCATTGATCTCAGTCATCAGATCATCGCGCAGCGGGCTGACCACCACAAAATGCGCGCCGCGCGCCACAGCCTTCTGCAGGGACCCCGGTGCGACATGGCGGCTGTTGCCGCCGCCGCTGACCATGGAATTGCGCACCGGCAGACCGCCGAAGGCAACGACCAGTTCCGTCTCCTCCGCTAGTTCGGCCCATAGATTGTTGTGGCGCGTCACCGGTTCGCCACCAGCCAGCACATGCGGCAAGATCACCGCCCCCGCGCCGGAGGAATAGGTGTTTACCGACCGGACATAGCCGCCCATCACACAATTGAGGAAGCGATGCACCTGGCTTTGCGCGTGATGAAAGCGCCCGGCGCTGGACCAGCCATAGGAACCACCGAAAATGGACCCGGCGCCATGTTGATCGCCCACCCGGCGCAGTTCCGCCGCCAGCAGGGTCAGCGCGTCATCCCATTCCAGTTCGATGAATTCATCCTGGCCCCGGCGCGGATCGGGACCCGGCCCGTTTTCCAGCCAGCCTTTGCGCGCCAGGGGCTTGGCGATACGGCTGCGATGGCGCGGCGCATCGGGAATATTGTTCAGAATCGGGGATGGCGCGGGGTCGTCCGGATGCGGACGGATATCCAGGTTCTGCCCATCCCACGACCCCGAAAACGCACCCCAATGGGAGCTGTGGCTGCCATATTCGCCGTCATCCATGACCGAACCTCATCCTTCCTTCAACGCGCCGGGCGATCCGTGATCAGCTTGCCCGGGTTCATGATGCCGGCCGGGTCGATGGCCCGTTTGATCGCCAACATCAGATCGTGCTCTTCGGGGGAGCGGAAATGCTCCACCTCCTCCACCTTCAACAGCCCGATGCCGTGCTCGGCGGAAATGGACCCGTTCAACCCAGCCGCGATGGCATGAACGATGGCATTCATCTCATCCCACAATTCCAGGAATTGCGCCTTGTCCATGTCTTCCGGCTGGGTCAGGTTGTAATGCACATTGCCGTCGCCGACATGGCCGAAGGCACAGATCCGCGTGCCCGGCAGGCGTGCCAGCACCGCCGCCCCAGCCCGGTCGATGAAATCGGGGATGCAAGATACCGGTACGGAAATGTCATGCTTGATGCTACCGCCCGCATGTTTCTGCGCCTCGGGGATGGATTCGCGCATGCGCCACAGCCGGGCCGCCTGGTCCAGCGATTCCGGCAGGACTGCATCCTGGACCAAACCGCTCTCGAAGGCTTCGCCCAGCATCGCCTCGAAACTCTCGCGCAGATCGGTGCCCGGACGCGAGGTCGATAGCTCGACCAGCGCATACCAGGGATATTCCCCGTCCAGCGGGTCAGGCAGCGACAGGTGCTTGTCCAGCAACTCGATGGAAAAGCGCGACATCAGCTCAAAGGCCGTGACGGCATCGCCGCTGGCCTTGCGCGCCAGCGACAGCAGCGCCAGCGCATCGGCAACGCTGTTCAGCGCACAGAAGGCCGTTTGTTTTTGCTGCGGTGCCGGGAACAGTTTCAGCACCGCCCGGGTGACGATGCCCAGCGTCCCTTCGCTGCCGATGAACAGATTCTTCAACGAATAGCCGGTATTGTCCTTCAGCACAGGGCGCATGCCGTTCCAGATGCGCCCGTCGGGCAGCACGACCTCCAGCCCCAGCACCAGCTCACGCGTATTGCCATATTTCAGTACGCCGACACCGCCGGCATTGCTGGCGATATTGCCGCCGATGGTGCAGCTTCCCTCCGCCCCTAGGCTGAGCGGAAACAGGCAGCCCGCCGCCCGCGCCGCATCCTGAATGGCTGCCAGGATGACGCCCGCTTCCACCGTCATGGTGAAGCTGACCGGATCGACATCCAGGATATGGTTCATCCGATGCAGGGAAACCACGATTTCCCCCTCGGCCGACACCGCCCCGCCGACCAGCCCCGTATTGCCACCCTGCGGCACCAGCGCCACGCCCGCCTTGGCACAGATGGCGACCGCCGCAGCCAAGTCCTCGGTACTGACCGGCGCCAGCACCGCCCGCGCCTTGCCGTGAAACTTGCCGCGCTCCTCCACCAGATGGCGTTCCAGCGCGCCCGGATCGGTCAATAGGCTGCCCTGCGGAAGGGTGGATGCCAATTGTTCCAATACCGCATTCAGGCAATGAAGGGCCGTCATCCCGCGATCTCCCTGATTGCACCCATATCCGCACCCAGCGCGAAGATGTGTCCGGCCCGCCAGCCCGGCGAACCCTGCAAGCCGGCAAACGCCTTGGCCCAACCATGCAAGGCCTGCACATCCACCGCCATGGCCGATAGACGCAATATGTCTTGTGCCCGCACGAGCAGATCCTGTTCGCTCCAGGGCGCTTCCGGATCGCCCCGGCGAAAGGAACGCTCTTCCGTCAGGACTTGCCCATCGCGCAGGGTAACTTCCAGGCGGGCCGGGCGTTCCCTGGGGAAGCGTGCGTCGAAGGCCGCATCGGCGATCACCGCCACGCGCTGCGCCAGGTTCCGCACCCGGTCATCCGCTACCAGTTCCGGCCCCAGACCGACGAAATCGGGCGGCGAGCCGGCCAGTACGGCGGCAATACAGAAGCTGGTGGAGAATTTGGCCTTGGACACTGTCTGCGGATTGTCGATCGCGGCGATGTTCAGGCAGGCCTGTGGCACCAGAAGACGGACGGATGCGATCTCATCGGGGTCCGGCGCATAGGCTGCAACCAGATCAACCGCACAATCCAGTGCACTATGCATCTGCCCGCAGACCGGCCAACCCTTGATCGTCACATCATGGATCATCGCGCGCGCGCCGGGGATCAGCCGGACCGGATCGCCAGCGGGCAGATTCCAAGCCTTCAGCATGCCGCGCGGCCCTTCCAGGATATGCGCCGCCCCGGCAATGCCAGCCCGCGCCAGCAGCGTGGCCGCCAGACCGTTGCGCACGGCATTGGCCCCATGGAAGGCCTTCGCGTCCGTCGCGCCATCATCCAGGATTTGCCAAAGCCCCGCCGCCTGCGTGCCCGCATGGCCGAAGGCCGATAAGGTCGCGGCACCATCCAGCCCCAAGGCATGCGACGCGGCGGCCGCTGCCCCGAAGGTTCCCGCCGTCCCCGTGGTATGGCAGGTCGCGTAATGGCCGGAACCGAGATAGGATCCGATCCGCATGATCGCCTCATACCCCGTCACCACCGCCCCGGCCAGACGATCGCGCGGTATCTGCGGGAAGGCCTGGGCGAGAGCCAGCACGGCGGAGATCACCGTGATCCCGGGATGGCTGGTGGAGACGCGGTCGGCATCATCCACCTCCCAGAAATGGGCGATGGCGGCATTCATCGCAGCGGCATGGGCAAGGGGGAAGCCCCGCGCATCACCGGCGACCGAACAGGGGCCGCTTTCCCCCGGCACGCCGGCCAGTGCGGCCAGATAGGGGTCATACAGACCATGCCCGGTACCGGACCACAGGGCGCAGCCATAGTCGAATACAGATGCGAACAGGCGCTCACGCGTTTCGCTGTCCAGGGCACCACCGTCATAGGCGGCAACCCAGTCGGCCAGCGGCGCCAGAAGAGGAGGCTGCGCCATCACCCCGCCTCGCCCGTCACTACCGGCAGATCCGGCCGGCTGTCCTGTCCCCATTCCGACCAGGACCCGTCATAGACCGCGAAGGGCGCCAGCCCCGCCGCTTCCGCGCCCAGGGCCAGCACGGAAGCCGTCACGCCCGACCCGCAGGATGCGATAACCGGCTTCTCTCCCGTCAACCCGGCCTGGCGGAACAGATCGGCCAAGACGGAGGCATCGCGATAGGCCCCATCCTGCAACAACCGATCGAATGGCAGATTCCGTGCCCCCGGCATATGACCCGACCGCAGCCCCGCCCGCGGTTCCGGCTCCACCCCGGTGAAGCGCCCGGCCGAACGGGCGTCGATCACCTGTACCCCGCCCGCGTCAATGGCGGACTTCAGCCCCGAAGCATCGCTGATCAAGCCCGATTGCAGCCTTGCAGTGAAATCCCCCGCCGCGACCGACTTTTCGGGGCCTGCCTCGACGGCGCCGGCGGCGGCCTTCCAGGCCGGCATGCCGCCGTTCAGCACCGCGACATTCGCATGGCCCATGGCGCGGAACATCCACCAGGCGCGCGGCGCGGCGAATATCCCCGCCCCGTCATAGCAGACGATCCGACTGGTCGCGGAAATGCCCAAGGCACGCGCGGCCGCCTGAAATTCCGGCTCGGCAGGCAGCATATGCGGCAGGGTGGAAGCGTGATCCTTCACCTTGCCATCGAAATCGAAGCGACGCGCCCCGGGGATATGGCCGGCGGCATATTCCGCCTCCGGATCACGGTTCTGGGCGGGCATGTACCAGCTGGCATCCAGCACCACCAGATCACCATCGCCCAGATGCGCCTTGAGCCAGCCCGCATCCACCAATGGGGGAAGAATATCCGTCATAGCATCCTCACACAGATAACAGGGTTCGGGTTATTCCGTCACCTCGACGGGTTGCGGCAAGGATTTGCGACCACGCCAACGCGCCAGCACGAAGGGCAGGATCAGACTGCCGATCGCGACCAGTAGAATGGCGCCGGAGATCGGACGGGTGAAGAACGGCACCACCGAATTATCGCCGAAGGCCAGCGCAAGGCTGAGCTGCTCTTCCGCCATCGGCCCCAGGATCAGACCCAGGATGACCGGCAGGACGGGCACGCGGGCGATCCGCAACAGATAGCCCAGCAGGCCGAAGCCCAGGAAGCAGTAAACGTCGAACATGCGGTTGTTCAGCGAATAACAGCCCACCGTACACAGGATCAGCAGCACCGGGATCACATATTGGCGCGGGACCGAGATGGCCTTGATCGTGATCGGGATGAAGAAATGATAGAACAGGGCACAGAAGGCGAAAGCCACGAAATAGGACACGAAGACGACCCAGACGATATCGCCATGGTCGCGGAACAGAAGCGGTCCCGGATCGATGCCATGCAGCATGAAGGCCCCCAGCATCATCAGGGTCGATGCATCGCCTGGAATGCCCAGGGTCAGCATCGGGATCAGCGCGCCACCCATGGAGGCATTGTTGGCCGCTTCCGGCGCCACGATGGATTCCGGCAATTCGCCGGTGCCGAATTTCTCCGGCTGCTTGGAGGCGCGGCGGGCCTGGCCATAGGCCACGATATTGGACAGGCCCGGCCCCACCCCCGGCAGAATGCCGATGACGATGCCGATCACCGTGGAGCGCGCCAGATCGCGCTTCACCCGCAGCACTTCCCAGAAGGCCGCCGTGAATTCCTTCAGCCGGAACTTGATGGCGAGCACGGAGGATTTCTGTCCGATCCCATCCACATCCGCCAGCAATTGCGGAATGGCGTACAGGCCGATCAGCGCGGGCAGTTCGTAGAATCCAGCCTCCAGCGATGTGAAGCCGAAGGTCATGCGCACCTGGCCGGACGCCTCGTCCAGACCCACCAGGGCCAGCGCCAGCCCGATGAAGGCCGCCATGAAAGCCTTGATCACCCGCCCCTTGGCCGACATGGCCGAAATGCAGGTGAAGGTGAAGACCACCAGCGCAAAATATTCCCACGGGCCGAAGCTGAGGGCCACTTTCGCCAAGGCCGGCGCGATCAGCACCAGCGCCAGGCCGGACAACACGCCGCCCAGCATGGAAGCATAGACGCCCAGCCCCAAGGCGCGCAGCGCCTGGCCCTTCACGGCCATGGGATAGCCGTCCAGACAGGTCGCCGCCGAAGCGGGTGTGCCAGGGATGTTCAGCAGGATGGCCCCCACCAACCCACCCGATATCGCGCCGCAATAGACGCCCATCAACACCGATATCGCGAAATTGATATCCATCGCATAGGTAATGGGCACCATCAGCGCGATGGCCATGGTACTGGTCAGGCCCGGTATCGCACCGATCACAAGCCCGCCCAGCACGCCCATGGCGATACCGAACAGCGTCCAGGGCTGGAAGACGTCGACCACCCCGGATAGGAAAAGGTCATACATGTCAGCTTGTCCTCTTCATCAGGGCAGGAAGGCTTCGAGATAGACGACGAGCAGCAGATGGATGAAACCCACGGTGCCCGCCGCCAGACAGGCCGCGATCACGCAGGTCTTCGCGCTGATCTTCGGCGTCAGGCAAACCACCGTCAGGAAACAGAATCCAGCTGTAGCCACCAAGAATCCCAGCGGCACAATGAGAAATAGATAGAGCACGAACAGGCCCAGCAGCAGCATCCGCCGCGCCGCGAAGGATTTCGCCCAGACTTCCCGCAGGCTGGGGCCATCACTGGCCTTTTCCAGGAACAGCGTGCGCAGGGTTTCCAACCCACCCATCGCCAGACCGACGCCAACCACCAGCCAGGGGTAAAGGTGACTGGAGACAGTGCTGCTGCCCCATACGGCAAGGATGTTGATCTGCGTCGCCGCGATGATCAGGGCTAAGAGGTAAAGCAGGGAAAAGGCAAGGTCGGATGTACGCATGACACCTCGCTTCGCGATGGCCCGCCGGCGAACGGGCGGGCCACGCTGTCGGTTCCGATTGTGATCAGGCGATCATTATTCCTTGTCGATCAGCCCGAATTTTTCGGTCAGGGCCAGGATGCGGGCATAGCGGGCGTCCAGGGTCTTCTGCAATTCCGCACCCTTCTCGGCATCCACCGTCATGGACTGTTCGGCCAGCTTGGCCTGGCAATCCGGGTCTGCAGCGGCTTTCAGCCAGGCATTGGCCAACACATCGATGCGGTCCTGCGGCGTATTCTTCGGCGCGAAGGTCGTGAAATACATGGCGAACTTGCTATCGATGCCCAGCGTTGCGCTGGTCGGCGCGTTGGACAGGCGGGAATCCGGCTTGTCGCTCATGATGGCGATGGTCGACATGTCGCCGGAATCCACATAGGGCGCCGCCGCACCGACGGCCGTCGGCACCAATGTCAGCACGCCCTGGATGGAGGCCACGATGCGCGGCTTGTCGCCCGACATCGGGATCGACTTCAACTGGGTCGCATCAATGCCGGCGGCTTCCAGGAAGTCCAGCGCCGCGAAATGGGAAAAGCCGTTCAGCGCCACGCCGATGGTGTTCTGGCCCGGATTTGCCTTGACCGCCGCCTTCAGGCTTTCCAGATCGGTGACGCCCGTAGCCTTGCCGGCGAAGATACCGTAGTTCATGGCAACCGAGCTGGCCACCGCCGCGAAGGCTTCGTAATTATAGTCCGACCGCTTGGTCGCAAGGCCCATATCCATGCCCTGATGCGACCACAGCAGCTTGTAGCCGTCAGGGCGTGCATCGCGCACTTCCACTTCGCCGATCTTGCCACGGGCACCGGTGATGTTCTTGATCAGCACCTTCACCGGAAGTTGCTTCTCCAGGCAGGACGAGAAGATGCGCGCCGATACGTCGCTGCCGCCACCCGGCGCGAAGGGAACGACCAGTTCAAGGGCCTTGTCCGGATAGACTTCGGCCAGAGCCGGCGAGGCGAGGGCGATCAGGCCCAGGGACAACAGAAGCTTCTTCATTTATTCCTCCATGTTGGCATTGCTTTTTAATTAAGGGCGCCCGCATCCGCGACACGGGCGCCATTCCGGCTTCACCTACTGCAGTTGAAGCCAGGGCGCCTTTTCCTGGTTTGCTACGACGCGGTCCACGCTTCGTCCCGCCTCTCCCAGATATTTCAACGGATCGGTCAGGGCTTCGATCTCCTGGTCGGAGAAAGTGTCGGCGATATGCTCATGCCCGCGCAGCGCTTCCGCGAAAGCCAGCCCGCCTTCAATCCCCGTCATCGATGCTTCATAGAGCCATTCATGGGCGGTGTTCTTACCCACCTTGTCGCCCAGTTCCAGCATCACGCGTTCGGACAGGAGATAGCCCTTCATCATATCCATATTGCGCTGCATGCCGGCCCGGTTGATGCGCAGGCCTTTCAGCAGCGCCCCGGCCTGGAACAAGAGCGCGCCCGCGACCAGGCAGGTTTCCGGTACGGCCTTCCATTCCGATTTCCAGGCAATACCGTCGCGCTCGCTTTCCTGCACCACCGCTTCCAGCATCATGGCGGCGCTATGGCGCACGCTGCGCGACAGCATGGCGACATTTTCCGCCGCAACCGGATTGCGCTTATGCGGCATGGTGGAGGAGCCCAGCTTGCCTTCGCTGAATCCTTCCTCCACCTCGGCGAATTCATTGCGCTGCAGATTGAACAGCTCATTGCCGATCTTGCCCAGCGTCGCCGCGATCAGGGCCAGCAGGCTGGTATATTCGGCGAAGCGGTCGCGCGATGGGGCCCAGCTGATATCCGGCGCGCCAAGACCAAGGGCCTTTGCCACCCCTTCTTCCACCGCACGCGCCTGTTCGCCATAGGAAGCCTGGGTGCCGACCGCCCCCACCACCATGGCGACGAAGACCCGCGGCTCCAACTGCTCCAGCCGCTCCGCATGGCGGGCGACCTCGTCCAGCCAGATCGCGCATTTATGCCCGAAGGTGATGGGTAGGGCCTGCACGCCATGGGTGCGGCCCACCATCAAGGTGTCTCGGTGCTCCCGGGCCAGACGCAGCAGTTCCCGGCCGATTACGGCCAGATCGCGCTTCACAACGGCATGGGTTTCCTGCAGTTGCAGCACCACACCCGTGTCGACCACATCCTGGGTCGTGGCGCCGTAATGCAGATATTCGGCCGCATCCTTGGGCAGGTGGCGCTGCCATTCCTTCAACACGGGCATCAGGGTATGCTTGATGCGGCGCACTTCGGCGGCAATCGCTTCCACATCCAGGTTTTCGATCCGGCCCGTGGCGGCAATTGCATCGGCCGCGGACTGCGGAATGATACCAAGCGCCGCCTGGGTGTTCGCCAGCGCTACCTCGAAATCCAGCCATTTCTGCAGGCGATTGGATTCACTGAAGATCGACCGCAGCTCCGGCGTGCTCCACAAATGCTGCATGGTGATCATATCAAAAACGGACACACTCATTCTCATCTCTCCTGGGCTTCGCCCCTGCTGTCGGACCCGCCGGTGAAAGCGGGGCCGATTCCACCCGAATCCGGCGGATTGGGCGGGTAGTTCAACGCGTGGTCGACAGCCATTCCGCCGGTAGTGGCACAGGGCCGGGCATGGGGAAGCGGCCGATTCCTATCATTCCCGTCATTGGGTAATCCATGTCGATCTGCGCCATTCCGCAACCTTGCCGTTCCAAATCCGGTACCGGATTTGGAAGGATTTCTTCCCGGCGGTAACCGACCCCGGTCCCCACCATCCGACTGACGGATGTGACCGAATAGCCATGATGCGTTCCCCCGCTCGTTGGGACGAATGGGATGAAACTCAGGGACGCGATGAGCCTGCCGGCACGGGCGGGCGGATTTGTGATGGATGCTGGCGCGGACAGGTCATGACATTTCCCCCAAAACTTTTTATTGCATTTCATTTATTGAAATGCATATCATCTATTAAAATATGCGCCTTGCCGCTTGTCAAGCATGTCGCGGCCGGGGCATGCAGTTGAAAAAAGCAGACCGACAGAAAAAGGGGATCAGAGGTTGACCAAGGCAGCTAATCCGCCAAGCGGGGTGCTGGAACGCGGCCTGCATCTGCTGGATTGTTTCACGCAGGACCAGCCACGCCTGCAACTGCGCGAACTAGCCGAAATCAGCGGGCTGGACAAGGCGACCGCGCTACGCGCGCTGAAAACGCTGGTGGAATATAATTATCTGCAGAAATCAGCCGACGGCTATTACTCGCCGGGTCCGATGAATCTGCGGCTTGCAGCCCTGTTCCGGCGCACATCCAACATGGTTTCGCGGCTGGAAGATCCGATCCAGGCCATCAGCACCCGGGTCAATCACACCACATCCTTTTTCGTGCGCAGCAATGACGACCGGATGTGCCTGGCCCGCGATCACGCCGTGCGTGATTTCCGCTATTTCATCGAGGTCGGCGCATCGGTTTCAATGAAACAGGGCGGGGCCGCCGCCAAGGTGCTGGAAGCCTTTACTGATCCGGACAGCGAGGTGAATGCCCGCACCCGCCTGAACGGCTATTACATTTCCCGTGGCGAGCGCAACCGGCATCTGGCGTCGGTCGGCATACCGGTTTTCGAAGGCGACGGGTCTTTCCTGGGTGCCATCGCCATCACCGGCATGGCGGTGGATCTGACGGATGAGATGCTGCTGGACTTCGCCCGCATCGCCGCGGAAGAGCTGTCCAAAGTGGGTTTCCGCACCCGCCAATAGGCATGGCACCCCTCACCCCAGCCTCAGAACATCATCTGCGGCAGTAGCAGAACCACCTGTGGGTAAAGCACGAAAATAACCTCGGCCAGGACCAGCATCAGCAGGAATGGCAGTACCCCGCGCGAGATTTCTTCGAGGGGCTTCTTTGTAATTCCTTGCAACACGAACAGATTCACACCGACCGGCGGCGTGATCGCTGCCATTTCCGTGAACAGCACCATGATGACGCCGAACCAGACCGGATTGATATCCATCGCCAGCACCACCGGAAAGATCAGCGGCAGGGTAATGACCATCATGGCGGCGCCGTCCATGAACAGGCCGAGCACGAGGAAGACCACCGTCACGATGACCAGGAATTCGGTCCGGCTGAGGTTCAGATCGACGACAAGCGAAATCAGGTATTGCGGCACCCCCATATTGGAGAACCCATGTCCCAGAATCATGCCGCCCAGCAGCACGAAGAAGATCAGCACGCTGATGGTCACCCCTTCGCGCAGCGCCTGGGACAGGTTGGCAAGCGTAAGCTGACGATAGAGCGCGGCCACGACCAGCGAACCGGCACAGCCAAGTGCCCCTGCTTCCACCGCAGTGGCAATGCCAAGATACATGGTTCCCAGCACCATCATGAACAGCGCGATGACCGGCCAGATGGCCAGGACCGCAAGCAGCGTTTTCCTTACCCCCAGGAATGGTTCGGACAAACCATCGCGCAGATAGGCGGAACGCCCGGCGATATAGGCCATGAAAAGAAGGGCGATCACCAGACCGGGAACGATGCCGGCCATGAAGAGCTGTCCGATGGAGGTATCCGTCATCACGCCATAAATGATGAAACCAAGGCTTGGCGGTATCATCGGCCCCAGCGTCCCACCCGCCGCGAGCGAACCGAGCGCAATGCCGTCGGGGTAGCCGCGCCGGCGCAGTTCCGGCACGCCGATCGTGCTCATCGCCGCGCAGGTTGCCGCGGTCGAACCGCAGATCGACGCGAACAGCGCCGACCCGGCGATATTGGCATGCAGAAGCCCGCCCGGCAGTGGTCCCACGACCGCCGCGCTGCTATCATAAAGTCTGCGCGAGATGCCACAGGAGGCAAGAATCGTGGCCATGAACACGAATAGCGGCAGAGCCACGAATTCATAGCTGGTCAGGCTGTTGAAGGCGACAAACCCTACTGCCTGCAGCCCATCCAGGCCATCGCGGAAGAAGTACAGCAGCATGCCCGCCGCGCCGAGCGCCACCCCAATCCAGACACCGCACAGCATAAGCGCCAGGAACAACAGCGCGACCAAGCCCGCAACATCCATCATCACCATGTCTGAATTCCCCTTGCGGAACGGCCCACGGCCATGCACCGGCGGTCTGCCGTTGAAGAAAGCTGCCGGTTCCTGCCCCCGGCCGGGCCAGACCTTATGCGTGCAGGGTTGCTGTTTCGACGGGTTCGGCGGAAACCACGGTCTGAAATAGCCGGAAGAAAGCCGCGCATCCCAGCAGGATGAACCCGAAGGCGAACGCCGCCTGGAACGGCCAAAGCACGATCCCTGAAACATCGAATTTCGAGTTCATCATGAAGGAAATATAGATCAGGTTCTTGGATGCCCAGACCATCAGGACCGACAACAGCACCGTGACCAGATAGGAAAATCCCGTCAGAACCCGCTGCGTCCGCGCACCAAGCTGTCGGGTCAGGATATCGACCCGGATATGCATCTCGCGCACCAGCACGCTGGCGAAGCTGAAGGAGCAGAACACGACCAGCAGACCGGAGACCACATCGACCTGGAACAGGATCGGCGCGGAAAACACATAGCGCATGATCACGCCAACGGTCATGAGACCGACCCAGACCAGCAGCACCAGCCAGGACAGATATTCGCAGATCTGCACGCCGCGATCAGCCGCGCGCCGACAGTTGGTCACCAGATTCTTCACCGGATTGCTTCCATTTTTTTCCGCGTTCACGCCCTGCCTCATCCGGGCACGCGCCGTCCTTCGGGAACCACATTCTACACCGGATGGGTTCCCGAGGAAGGAGCGCCTTGCCCGAACCGCCGGATCAGTTGGACAGGGCAGACCTTGCGGCTTTGATCGCCTCATAGGCCTTGGCCGCCTTTTTATCCTTTGCCACGAATTCCGCGACGGCCTGCTCGTGGATCTTCTGGAAGACCTGCTGGATGTCGTCACCAGGCACGATCACTTTCATGCCATGCCCGGCGGCATAGGCATAGGGATCGCCGGACAGGGCGGGGTCGGTACCCAACTTGCTGAAATCCTGCTCCCAGGCGGCGAACACCTTGCGCACGATCTCCTGGTCCTTCGCGTCGATCTCGTCCCAGACCTTCTGGTTCAAACCCAGGATATGAGGCAGGAACATCACGTCGAGCTGGACCACATTGCCAATGACCTCGTCCAGCTTCATTTCCTTGGCGGCCGTGATGCCGGTGATCGCGCCATCAATCGTGCGGCGCTGCAAAGCCATGTAAATTTCGCTCTTCTGGATCGAAGCGGGCACCGCCCCCACCGCCGTCACGATGGCATTGGTGTTGGGGTCATAGGTCCGGATCAGCATGCCCTTGAAATCGGCAAGCGACTGGATGTCCTTGTTGGAATAGATCACCAGCCATTTGTCCAGATGCAGCGGATAGGCCAGCGGAACGATCTTATGGTCCCTGGAAAACTCTTCCAGCATCGGCCGCGTCGCTTCCAGCATCGGCTGGCGGGCATGGATGTCAGGCGCCAGGAAGGGAATGCCGTAGACGCCCAGCCACGGGTATTCCAGCGCGGAGGCGCTGGTGGCGATCAGCCCGCCATCCAGCATCCCGAATTCCAGGGCGCTGACATACTGCTTCGCGGCAAAGCCGGAGCCATTGCCGTAGAACACCTGGAAAGACACGCGCCCCTCGGTTTCCTGCTTGATCCGCTCGAAGGCCTTGTTCATCTCCACCGACAATTCGTGCTGTGGCGACTGTAGGGTCGCAAAGCGCACGACAACGTCCTTCGCAAGGGCGGTATCGGCCAGGAACGGCAGCACGAAGGCTCCGGCCGCCAGAAGCAGCGTCCGCGTCCGTCCCACGCATGCGTTGAGCATAGTCATGAAACACCTCTCTGTTGTGATCTCGTTTATATTGCGCCAACTGTGAAACGTCGCGGCCCGGCCGGTCCAATAGCGATATCGCCCCATTCCATAAGCCATCCTTATGTGCGGGGCCGCTGTCCGTATCACAGCCCGGCGATCTGGAATGTCTTGGTCTCCAGATACTCCTCGATCCCCTCATGGGCGCCTTCGCGCCCCATGCCGGATGTCTTGATGCCGCCGAACGGCGCTTCGGCATGGCTGATCAGCCCCGTATTCAGGCCGACCATGCCGAATTCCAGCGCCTCGCCAACGCGGAAGGCACGGGCAAGGTCGCGCGTGAAGAAATAGGCGGCCAGCCCGAAGGGCGTGCCATTGGCAATCGCAAGCGCCTCTTCCTCCGTCTCGAACCGGAAGATCGGCGCGACAGGGCCGAAAGTCTCCTCCCCCGCCAGGCGCATATCCGTCGTAGCGCCCGTCAGCACCACCGGATCGGCATAGCGGGAATCCAGCTCGCGTCGCCGGGTCGCGCGCCTGGCGCCAAGCCGCAGCGCATCTTCGACATGCGCTTTGATCTTGCTGATCGCGGCGGCGTTGATCATGGGTCCGATGGCCGTATCGGCCTCGGTTCCGGGACCGACCAGCAGCGCATCCACCCGTGCGGCCAGGGCGGCCACGAAAGCATCATGGATACCCGACTGGACCAGAATGCGGTTCGCACAGACACAGGTCTGGCCGCCATTGCGGAATTTCGATGCCATCACCCCGTCAACGGCTGTTCCCAGATCGGCATCATCGAACACGATGAAGGGCGCGTTTCCGCCCAGTTCCAGCGACAGTTTCTTGATCGTAGGCGCGCATTGCGCAGCCAGGAGGGAACCCACCCGGGTTGAGCCCGTGAAGGACAGCTTGCGCACGATCGGCGAGGCGGTCAGCGTGGCACCGATCGCCTCCGGCCGTCCGGTCAGGACATTCAGCACCCCGGCGGGAATACCCGCACGCTCTGCCAGCACCGCCAGGGCCAGCGCGGAAAAGGGCGTGAAGTCCGATGGCTTGATCACCATGGTGCAACCCGCCGCAAGGCCTGGCGCCACCTTGCGCGTAATCATGGCGATGGGGAAGTTCCAAGGCGTGATGATACCGCACACCCCGACCGGTTCCTTCATCACCAGGATTTTCTTGCCACGTACCGGCGATGGGATGATGGCCCCGTCGATCCGGCGCGCCTCCTCGGCGAACCAGCGCACGAAGGAGGCGCCATACTGCACCTCGCCACGCGCTTCCGACAGGGGCTTGCCCTGCTCTGCCGTCAGGATCTGCGCCAGATCTTCGCCATGATCCAGCATCAGATGGTACCAGCGCATCAGGATATCCGCCCGTTCAGCATGGGTACGGGCACGCCAGCCCTGCATCGCCCGGGCAGCCGCGCCTATCGCGCGCTCAGTCTCCGCCGCCGTAATATCGGGAATCCGGCCCATTTCGGTATCGGTCGCCGGATTGATCACGCCCATGTCGGCGCGCGCGATCCACTCCCCGTCAATCAACGCGGCCTGGCGGAAAAGGTCTGTATCGGTCAACTGCATCTTGGCATCTCCTTGTGGCCATCCCTGTCCGGCCCGTTCAAACCTGTCAGGGATGGATAGATCGCTGGTCCTGCGGGGGAAGCGAGCAGATATCGGCCACCCGCACCGGGCGCACGGGTGGTTGCGCGCGCAGGCGCCCCACCTCGACAGGTCGACAGCCCGCTGCGGCAGCGCTCACTTCCGCGCCTGCAAGCTGGCAATACCGGCCCTGACAGCGCCCCATGCCGACCCGGCCCAGGGATTTCGCCCGGTTTGCCTCCGGCCCGGACAGGGGCAGCGTGGCGCGCAGCGCGCCGGCCGTCACCCCTTCGCAACGGCACAGCACGGCATCGTCCGGCACGGTGCGCACCATATCTGCTGGCCAGGGAAAAGCCCGGGCTATACCCTCCGCGAAGCGTTGCATCCGGCCGAGCCTGGCCAAGTCGCGCGCCTGTTCATCCGTCGCCACGTCCAGCCCCAAATCCTGCAGCAATGCGCGCGCCGCCAATCTTCCAGCGATCTCCGCCCCATCGGCGCCAAGAATGCGCAGGCCATCCCCGGCCAGGTAGAGGCCGCCGCCCGCGCGGCCCTGCGCATCGCTCCGCACCAGCCATTGCTGCCAGACCGGCGACCAGTCAAAAGACGCCCCGGCCAGATCGGCCAGCGCCGTCTCGGCACGCAGATGCCAGCCCAGCGCCACCGCATCGCAATCCGTCAGCCGATATCGTCCGAAAGCATCCCGCCAGTGCAGCACACGGGGGCCGCTATCATCCGTTTCGATCCGCTCCAGCATGACCCCGGCGTGATAACCCCGTCCCAGCCCGGCGCGCATCGCGATGCCGCGCGCCGTAACCCAGGGACGCGCCAGCGCCATCCGCAATCCGCCAAGCACCTGCACATGTAGGGGTGCGGTATCCAGGATGGCTACGACACCCGCCCCCGCCTTGCGAAGCTGGCTTGCAACCAGGGTCAGCAGCGGCCCGGATCCTGCCAGTACGATGCGCCTGCCGAGCGCCACGCCTTGGGCCTTCAGGGCGATCTGTGCCGCGCCCAAGCTATAGACACCGGCGGATTGCCATCCCGGCACAGGGGCCAGCCGGTCCATCGCTCCGGTCGCCAACATCAGCCGATCAAACGCAACCGTCTCCGCCCCGCCCGGCCCGGCCAGATGGGCCACGCCATCGGCAAGCCCCAGCACGGAACGCTGGGGGCGGTAGTCAATACGATTGTCTGCAACCAAGCGGTCGAAGAGCTGATGCAAGGCCGCCGCCTTCGCTGCTTCACTGCCATAGAGCACCGTTGCAGGCCGGGTAAATCCGTCGGGGGGTCGACGGTAGATCTGGCCGCCCGCTTTTGCGCCTTCATCCACCACGACCGGATGCAATCCGCCCGCGACTAAAGTTTCAGCCGCGCGGATACCGGCCGGCCCGGCCCCCACCACCAGAATGCGCGTCATGCCGAAAGCTCCGGCCAGGGCTCGGGTGCCACGCTCAACAGACGCATCCCCGGTTCCAGCAGGGTGGAACAGGCGCGCAGGCGCGGCCCATCTTCCTGCCAGACCCAGCAATCCTGGCAGGCCCCCATCAGGCAGAATCCCGCCCGCCGTTCCGTCCCGAATTCAGCCGCGCGCAGGCTGCGGGCAATCTGCAACACCGCCGTCAGCACGGTATCACCCTGCATCGCCTGATATTCCACCCCGTCCAGATGAAAGCGCAGGGCGGGACGCCCGGCCTCGGCCAGCCGTACCAGCCGCCCCAGCCCAACCATCCCCGCCGCCTTCGTCATTCCGCAGCCTCGGCCAGATCGGCAGGACGGGGTAGCTCCGGGAAGCGCGCACAGGTTTCGGCAAAGGCCGCCCGGACCCCGTCGGCACCCGCGCCCCCCTTCATCCGGCGGAAAATTTCCGTCTTGGTGAAGAAGCGCCAATGCACCGGCAGCGCCGCCAGAATTCGGGTCAGAAGATCATAGGCCGCCGTATTCCATTGCGCCTCATAGCTATCGCGTTCCGGGCCGAAATGGAAATGATCGCGATGCGGAACCGCTTCGGCACGCAAAGCCGCCGTTGCCGGCTCGTCCACCGCGCCATCCACCAGTACGACGCCATAGTCGCACCTTGCCACTTCCTGCGAGACGTGACCGCGGGCAACATCCTGCGCCACGCGCCAGGGTTCGCGCTGCATCGGGTCGCCGCGCCCGCCGCCACCCGCCGAGCGAATCTGCAACACATCGCCGGGCTGCAGAATAGCCGTGTCGGAACTGCCCAGCCGGCGCTCGTCTTCCGTTCCCGGGTTCACCACCATGTCGGCCAACCCGGCGGCGCGCCCGCCCAGAACACCCCAGGGACGGAAGCGGGACCGGTCCCGATTGCGGGCGGTGATGCGGGAATCGGGCGCGAAAACGCGGAAGGCCAATTCGGTGGCAAGGCCGCCACGCCACCGCCCGGCTCCGCCGGAATCGCGCGCCAACCCGTATTTCACGAACTCGACCGGCACTTCGGTCTCGGTGATTTCGATCGGTGTGTTCTTCAGATAGGCCGCATCCGCGCCTGACCCATTGGTGCCATCGCGGTCCGGCATGCCGCCGCCGCCGCCCACTACCGGGTTAACCGCCGCAATCACCGGCTTGCCGCTGCGTTCGTCATAGGTCATCACATTGACGATGCAATTGTTTCCGGCGGGGGCCGCCGGCATCCGCTCCGGAATCGCCTGGCTGAAGGCGCCGAAAATCACCGAACGCAGCCGCGCGCAGGTCAGCGAGCGCATGCCCACCGCCGCGGGAGGCAGCGGATTCAATACGGTTCCTTCCGGTGCAATGCAGGTGAAGGGCCGCGTCAGCCCGGTGTTCAGCAGGATGCGCGGGTTCAGCGTGTAGAGCACGTAATAGATGCCAACCAGCAGCACGGTATGACGCGGATCCCCGCCCGTCGGTACATTGAGGGAGGAACCCAGCTGCGGGTCCGAGCCGGTAAAATCCAGCACCGCTTCGTCGTCGCATATGCGCAGGGTCAGCTTAAGTCGGCAGGGATTGGCGAAGTCGCTGTCCTCGTCGGCGTAATCCGCGAAGACATACTCACCATCCGGCACCGAGCGCAGGATTTCCCGCGCCTGGGCTTCCGACTGGTCCTTCAAGGCCTCCACCCCGGCCAGGAAGCCTTCCTTGCCGAAGCGGGCAAGCATGGCCTGCACCTTGCGCTCGCCCGTATTCAGCGCGCCCACCAGCGCCTTGATATCCCCGACATTCAAGGCTGGCTTGCGCACATTCGTTTCCATGATGCGCAGCACCGTTTCGTCATAGACGCCTTCGCGCACCAGCTTCATCGGCGGAAAGCGAATACCTTCCTGATAGACCTCGGTCAGCGAACGCGACAATGAAGCCGGAACGGCACCGCCCATGTCGGTGTTGTGGATATGCCCACCGGTCCATGCAACGATCTCCCCCTCGCAGAAGACCGGTTTCCACAGATGGGTATCGGGCGCATGGGTGGCCACGAAGCAGGCATAGGGGTCGTTGGTGAAGCCCACATCGCCCGGCCGGTAATCATCGATCATGTCGATGGCGCGCCCGAAGGTCAGCCCCGGATACCAGGTCGCACCCAGATCCATCGGCACGGCAAAGGTATCGCCTTTGCGGTCCATCAGCATCACGGTGAAGTCCTGCGTTTCCTTCACGAAGGCGGAATGCGCCGTGCGGTGCAGGGTATGGGCCATGTTTTCCGCGGCGCCACGGGCATGGTTGGCCAGAACCTGAAGGATCATCTTGTCATACACGGCGCCTTACTCCGCAAAACCGAGATGGATGTTGAGATGCTGATCCACCCGGGCATGCGCGCCCGCCGGAATGGCAAAGGTCGTGTCTTCCTGTGCCACGATGGCAGGGCCCTGGAATTGCGCCCCGGCACGCAATGAAGTCCGGTCATAGAGCGGGATTTCGGCAGGGCCGTTGGCATGGATGTGGACCAGGCGGCTCGGCTTTGCCTCCGCCCCCTCCTCTTCCGATGTCGTCGGGAAGACCGGCTTCGGTCCGCCACCCACGGCCGACAGGCGGAGATTGACGATCTCGATCCGGCCATGCGGATCGTCGAAATCATAGGTCTGCAGGTGATTGGCATGGAAAGCCCGGGCCATGCGCTGGGGTTCGTCCAGCCAGTCGGGTTCCAGCGCCGTTTCGATTTCATAGCTTTGCCCGGCATAGCGCATGTCTGCCGACAGTTTCAGCTCGATCGCGCCGTCATGGCCCTGCGCGGCAAGCCAGGCCCGCCCTTCCTCCGCCAGTTCACGGAAAGCCGTGCGCAGCCGCGCGGTACAGTTCGCGTCCAGGTCGGAAAAGACCGTGCGCACGAAATCGCCGCGAATATCGGCCACCAGCCCGCCAAGCGCGGACACCACGCCGGGACGGCGCGGGGCGATCACCCGGGCCATGCCCAGCTCCTTCGCCAGGAAGGCGCCCAGCATGGGGCCGCCGCCACCGAAGGGCATCAGGGCGAAATCACGCAGATCGACGCCAGCGCGCGAAGCGAGCTTGCCCACCTCCACGAACATTTCGGAAATCGCGATATCGATGATGGCCTGCGCCGTCTCCTCGACACCGCGCCCCAGGCGCTCCGCCAGCGTTCCCACGGCGGCACGGGCAAGGCCTGCATCCATGCGCAACTGGCCATAGGCCATGTCGGAATGGCCCAGCCAGCCGCAAACGACGATGGCGTCGGTCACGGTGGCCCGTGTCCCGCCACGGCCATAACAGGCCGGACCAGGGGTGGAACCGGCCGATTCCGGGCCGACCTGCAACAATCCCTGCCCGTCCACGCTGGCGATGGACCCGCCGCCAATGCCAATGGAACTGACGGAGACGGATGGGATGTGCAGCGGAAATTCGCCGATCAACTCGTCGCTGCCATATTGCACGGCCCCATCCACGATCAGTGCAAAATCTGCGGAGGTCCCGCCGATATCCAGCGTCAGAACCTTGGCTTCGCCGGCCTGCCGTGCCAGCCAGGCCGCCCCGATTACGCCGGATGCGGTGCCAGACAGCAGCATTGCCACGCAGTCCCGGCGGCCGGCATCGGCCGTCATCAGCCCACCATTGGATTTGGTCAGCATGGCGCGCGCCGGAACCCCGCGCTGCGCCAGACGGCCTTCAAGCGCCTCCAGATAACCAGACACGCGCGGATGGACATAGCCGTTCAGGATCGCGGTCGATGTCCGCTCATATTCCCGAATCACCGGCCACACCTCGGCCGAGGTGAATACGAACAAATCCGGCGCCTGTGCTTCGATCATGGCCTTGACGGAGGCTTCCTGCGCCCCGTCGCGCCAGCTATGCAGCAGCGCCACGATAATGCCTTCCACGCCCCGCTCCCGCGCCTTCCCTACCGCCGCCGCCACCGCCTGCGGATCGGGCGCCTGGCTCTCGCTGCCGTCGGCACGCATCCGCGCCGGAATACCGAACACGCGGTCACGGGTCACCAGCGGTTCTGGCCGGTGGCAGAACAGCGAATACATATCGGGCATGCGCAGCCGTGCCAGTTCGATCACATCCTCGAACCCGGCATTGGTAATCAGCGCCAGCGTTGCACCCTTGCGCTGCAGGATGGTGTTGATGCCTACCGTCGTGCCGTGGACAAAGCGACTGATGGCCTCCGGTTGAACCCCATCGCGTTCGGCAAGCAGATCAAGCCCGGTCAACAGTTCCGCGCCCGGATTATTCGGCGTGGTCAGAACCTTCAGCGACGCAATCCGGCCCGAACGTGTTTCGAGGGCGCAGAAATCCATGAAGGTGCCGCCGACATCGACACCAATCTTCCAATCCGCCTGTGGGGCGCTGCCATCCATGAGCTTGATCCCGTTCCGACAATCTGGGCCGGAACCCAATCAAAACCAGGCGGCGTCGTCCAAGACGGATCATGCCGTGGCGCATAAGCGGGACTTATGGCCCCTGGTCCTGCATGGTACGGATCAAGGCCTGCATCGCTTCCTCGGCGCGGGACAGAGGCTTGTCGCGCAGGGTCAGCATCGACACCGGCAGCGATGCCTGCTCGGCCAACGGGCGCAGCTGGATGCCGGGGAAGAAGGTCCAGGGCATCATCGCATCCACCACCGCTACCCCCAACCCGGCCAGCACGAAGCCGGCGGCCGAGAGCGAGGAATCGATTTCCACACCCGGGACGAATTCCACGCCGGAAAGACGAGCGGCCGCCTGCAATTCGGTATGCGGCCGCGTGCGACCGCGATAGGAGATCACCGTCTCCCCCTCCAGATCGGAAAACCGGATTTCTCCGGCTCCGCTCAACCGATGCCCCTCCGGCAGCAGACAGCAGAAGGAGGTCTCGCCAATACGCTCCACCGCGATATCCGGCGGCAGCGCATCGTCCAACGCCAGCGCCAGCCCGGCATCGCCCGCGCGCAGCATTTCAATCATCGACACCAGCGGCGCCACATGAGTACGCAGCACGACGTCAGGGTGCTGCTTGCGATAAACCGCAAGCACGCGCGGCAACAGCGACATGCCCGGCGGCGGACTGGCCGCGATACGCACCAGCCCCGCGCGCCCCTGACGCAGGTCCGACGTCTTGCGCCGCAGACCTTCCAGCCCCGCGAACAGACGTTCGGCTTCGGGATAGAGTTCCAGGGCCTCCTGGGTAGGGTGCAGCCGACCCTTCTCGCGGTCGAAAAGCTTGAAGCCAAGCTCGTCTTCGGTATGCAACAGGGTCTGGCTCAGGGCCGGCTGGGAAATATTCAGCAACCGCGCCGCGCCGGTCACGGTGCCTGCACGCATCACAGCGGTGAAGACTTCCAACTGGCGCGCGCGCATGCCCCTCGTCCTTGCGACTGAACCCTGTATTTCCGCCAGCGCGGCAGGGCGGCGAATCTGGCGCGCCGACACCCTCGCAGCACGATCATAGGATCAGCTTATAGCTTGCCCCCTTTCCCGTCTTGGACGCAAGCCCGGCGGTCAGGCTTTCATACACAACACGGTTCGAATCCAGCGAGTAACGGCACAATGCATGTGATCATCCTGGGGGGCGGTCTGATGGGCAGTGCCGCCGCCTTTTTCCTGACCAGGCGCGGCCAGCGCGTCACCCTGATCGACCGCGGCCCGATCGGTGCGGCGGCCACCGTGGCATCCTTCGGCAATATCCGCCGCAGCGGCCGCCACCTGACCCAGCTTCCGTTGGCCCGGCGCTCGCTTGCACTGTGGAACCAGGCGGTCGAACTGTTGGACCGAGACGTGGAGTTTCGCGCAACGGGTCATCTGAGGCTGATTTTCGACGCGGAGGGGCTGGAAGATATGCGCCGCTTCGCGGCAGTAGCCCAACCCTACGGCCTGGAGTTGGAGGAGTTGTCCCCTCCCGAGCTGCATCGCCGCTTCCCGGGCATCGGCCCCGGCGCCATCGCCGCCTCCTACTCGCCCGAAGACGGGTCCGCCAATCCCCGGCTGATCGCACCCGCCTTCGCCGCGGCGGCGGCCGGGTTGGGTGCGCAGATCATCGACCACGCCCCCGTACACCGCATTCTGCGCCTGGAAAGCGGCTTTTCGGTCGAAACGGCGCGCGGTAGTCACACGGCCGAAATCCTGCTGAACTGCGCCGGCGCCTGGGGCGCGCAGATCGCAGCCCAATTCGGTGAACCGGTTCCCCTCACCCCGCGCGGTCCGCAGATGGGCGTTACCGAACCCTTGCCACACCGTATCCTGCCGGTAGTGGGCGTCTGGTCGCGCGGGCATGGCGCCTATCTGCGCCAGGTAGAGCGCGGCAACATCGTGTTCGGCGGCGCGGTCCGGCAGGTGCCCGTCGATCCCGATCCAGGCCACGCAAAGGCCTATCCCGGAAGCCTGCCCGTGCAACTCGCCGCCCTGCTACCGATGCTACCAGCCCTGCGACAGGTCGCGGTGATCCGGCAATGGTCAGGCTGCGAGGGCTATGTGGAGGACGGCCTGCCGATCATGGGCGCATCCTCCACCACGCCCGGGCTGTTCCATGCCTTCGGCTTCTGCGGCCATGGCTTTCAGCTCGGGCCGGGGGTGGGCGATGCGATGGCCGAGCTGATCGCGACCGGCGGCTGCGAAACGCCCCTCAGCCCCTTCGACATCGCCCGGTTTGGCACGCTCCCCCGATAGCCGGGCAACGGCCGTCATGCGATAGCCCTTCTGGCCCGCCCGTCGGTGCGGAAGAAGCAGATGCCGCATAGCAGGATCGCGCCGCATAGCCACGGCCAGCCCTCCGCCGCGGGTCCTACGGTTCCGTAACCACCCATCAGACTGCCCAGAATCAGAAGACCCCGATCAATCGGATCAAGCGCCGAACGCCAGTAGCCGGTCAGGGCCAGTTGCAGCGCGGCCAGACAAATACCAAGCGTCAGCGTATCAAAAGCGATCTGTGCCGGGCTGTCATCCAGCAGGCTGCCAAAGGCAAAGACGAAGGGGATGATGTACAGCGCCTTGGCCAGCTTCACGCATTGCCAGCCGGTCTTCATGGGATCGGCCCCGGCGATCCGTGCCCCCACCATGGCCGTCATGCAGACCGGTGGCGTGATGGTGGAATCCTGGGCGAACCAGAAGATGATCAGATGGGCCGCCAGCGCGGTAACACCCAGATCCTGCAGGAATGGCGCGCCCAGCGCGGCGATGATCACATAGGAAGCGGTGACCGGCATGCCCATGCCGACCACATAGCTGATGATACCGATCAGGACGATGGCGATGAAGGCGGAACCGCCGGAGAAGGCAAGCAGGATCGAGGTGATCTTGGTCAACAGACCGGTCTGAACCACCACGCCATAGATGATGGCCGCACTTGCCAGCAGCGCGGAGATGCTGAGCGCGACGCGCACCCCCGCCTCCATGGTGATGATAATCTTGCGCCATCCGATTCGCGTGGCCCTTCTGGTCAGGGCCATCGCCAGTGTCCCCACCACACAGGCACCCGCCGCGAAGAAGGGCGTGTAGTCCAGCAGCATCAGCACGATCAGTACCGAAATGGCGATCAGAATGTGCCAGCCTTCCGCGACGACGGCGGAAAGGCGCGGCAGTTCTTCCTTCGGCAGGCCTTTCAGATTGCGCTTGGCCGCGGTCGCATCCGTGAAGACATAGATGGAGAAGTAATAGAGCAGCGCCGGTGCGATGGAGTACAGCAGGATCGTGACCAGTGGCAGGCCGGTCAGATTGGCCATGATAAAGGCGCCGGCCCCCATCAAGGGCGGCGTCAGCCCACCGCCGACGGACGCCACTACCTCGATCGCGGCGGCTTCCACCGGGCGATAGCCGGTGCGCTTCATCAGCGGAATGGTCATGGTGCCCGTGGTCGCCACATTGGAGATGGACGAGCCGGACAGCATGCCCATCAGGGCCGAGGAGATCACGGCCACCTTGGCCGGGCCGCCGCGCCGATGCCCCGCCAGGGACAGCGCCAGATTGGTGAAGATGGCATCGCCACCCGTGGCCCGCAGCAGCACGCCGAACAGCAGAAAGGCGAAGAGATAGGTCGCCATGATACCGGTGATGAAATTGAACAACCCGCTTGTGTCCATGTAGAGCGTCTCGATCAACTCATCGAGCGGCACCCCGCGATGCTGGAACAGCCCCGGCCAATACGGCCCGGTAACCGCATAGACGATGAACAGAAGGTTCAGCGACACGATGATGGACCCGACCGTCCGGCGCGTCGCCTCGAAGGTCACGATCAGGGCAATGACACCCAGCACGATGTCATGCAGGGGAATATCGTCGAAGCCGACATAGCGGCCAAGCCAGCGTTCCTGGGAAACCGTTGCCCAGCCAAAGGCCACCGCCCCGGCCACGGCCAGCAGCCAGTCCAGGGCTGACGGTCTGGCCCGGCCGCTGCGCGCCAGCGCCGGATATAGCAGCATGCTGAGCGGCACGGTTATCGCCAGGTACAAGGCGCGCGTCGAAATTTCGCCGATGGTCGAGGTGAAGGCGAAGTAGAGCGTGACCAGGGTGAGCGCCACGCAGGCGCCCGTGATGACGATCTTCAACCAGCCCGTTGGCGCCCGCTGCTCGGCAGGGAAAAGACGCGCCTCGAACTCAGCCGTCGATACGCTCGCGGCATCCACCTTGGATTCGGAAATCTGGACTTGGTCCTGCTTGCTCATGCCCCACCCCGACGCAAAGCGATGAAAATGCAGGGCGCCCGTTCAAGATCGAAGCGCCCCGCTGCGACTGGATAGGAGGTGCTATTTGATCCAGCCGACATCCTTGAAGTACTTTTCCGCGCCAGGGTGCAGTGGAATTGGATTGCCCTGTGCCATGGATGCGGGCTCCCATTTAGCGAAAGCACTGTAGGCGGAAACCAGCCGTTTCTTGTTTTCCGCCATGGCCTTGACCATGTCGTAGACGATCTCGTCATCGACATCGGAATTGGTGATCACCAGGGTCGACAGGTCGAGCGAAGGCACCGCTTCCTTCTGGCCGTCATACGTGCCAGCCGGAATGTCGAACTTCACATAGCCCCAATGCTCCACCATCTTGTCGCGGATGCTTTCGGGAATAGCGAACAACCGCGAGTCGCGGGCCGAAGCGGCCTGCTGAAGGTCGCTGGCCCCGATTCCCACCGTATTGGTGTACACATCGATCTGACGGTTCATGAACGCATCGAGCAGGCCTTCCTGCGCCCCTTCCATTACATAGCCGCCGGCCTTGGTGACCGCGTCGAAATCGGCGCCATATTCCAGCAGCAGTTTCTCCAGGCCGAAAATATTGGAGGAGCCCTTGGCGCCTACGCCGATGCGCAGCTTGGCTCCGTCCTTGACCGTGGCGAAGGCATCATCCGGCACATCGCTGGACAGCACGATCTGCATCGTGTTCGGCACGATATTGGCGACGACCCGAAGCTTGCCCAGGCCGTCCTTATCCAGAATCTCGTTCTTGCCCTTGTAGATCGCCAGCAGGAACGGGCCATAGGACAGGCCGAACTCCGCCTTGCCCGAGCCCACCGTCAGGGCATTGCCGATCGCCCCTTTGCCGGGGATGGAATTCACCGGCTGACCATCATAGGCGGCATTGACCAGTTCCGCGATGGCCGTGGCCGTCGGGAACCAGGTGCCGCTCGGCCCACCGGAAATGAAGGTCGCGGTCGGATGCGTCTTCGTCTGCGCCTGGACAGCGGGAATCGCCGCGACGCTCAACCCAACCAGGGCCGCTGCGAAGAGTTTTGTGTGCTTCATTGTGAACTCCCTGTGTTCATCGCCGGTTTCCGGATCCGGTATGCCCGGCCCATTTGTGTTTCATATACTATCTTGTGTTTAATATGAAAAACAACCCTCCAATTTTCGCCACCTGCGCCAGGGCAATTGTGGAAACCTTGTTTCAGGACTAAAACCTCCAGCATGCAGACACCGCCCGAACAGCCTTCGAACCATTCCGTCTACCTCGTGCCCGGCCTCCAGCGTGGGTTGCAGGTCCTTGAAACACTTGGCGCCGCCAGCGAACCGATGATCCTGTCGGATATCGCGCGCGCTCTGGGGATGAGCCGGTCATCCGCCTTCAGGCTGGTCTACACCTTGAAGCACATGAACTTCCTGAAGGAAGGCGAACAGAAGAACACCTACACGCTGGGCGCACGGGTTTTGAATCTGGGCTTTGCCTATCTGAACCAGCAGCCGATCACCGCCAGTGCACGGCCGCATCTGTCGGCCCTGCGCGACGAGGTGGGCGTCAGCGCGCATCTGAGCGTGCTGGAAGGCCATGACGTGCTCTATCTCAGCAGCCATCAGGCCCGCACGGGCTATGTCAGCAATCTGACCACGGGCACCAGACGACAGGCCTACTCCTCCACCATTGGCTGGATACTGCTTGGCGATCTGACCGAGGAGGAGATGCAGGCCTTCTGCGACGGGCTGGACATGGCCCCCGGGACCGAGTTCACCCCGCGCAACGCGGAAGAGCTGATGCAACGTGTGCGCGAGACGCGCGAACGCGGCTATATATTCTCACACGGGCTGACCAGGCCGGGCGGTTCCAGCCTGGCGGTTCCGGTGCGCAACAATGCAGGGCGCATCGTGGCCTGCGTCAACATATCGGGACCGGACAGCGCCTTCGATTTCGACAGGATAGAGAGTTTCTATCTTCCCGCCGTCCAGGCCGCTGCCGCGCGCATATCCGAAGAGCTTGGCTATACCGGGCGTTAGCCGACCAGCCCCAGCATCTGACGCGCTTCGGCCGGGCTGGCCATCGCCCCGCCAAGGCTTTCGACGATAGCCACCGCCTTCTCCACCAATTCCCCATTGCCCTTGCACAGCGCGCCTTGGGCGGTGTGCAGCGTGTCTTCCATGCCTATCCGCACATGCCCCCCCAGCAGGAAGGCCTGTGCCAGCATGGGAAAGGCCATCCGCCCGATGCCGAAGGCGGCCCAGATCGTGTCCGGCGGCAATTCACCCACCAGATAGGCCATGGTCGCGGGTGACGCCACCGCCCCGAACCGCACCCCCAGAACCATCTGGACCAGAAGCGGTCCGGCCAGCAGCCCCTTGTCCAGGAAGTATTTCGCCATGTGCAGGTCGCCAGAATCGAAAATCTCGATCTCCGGCCGCACCCCGGCCGCCGCGATCCGGGCGGCCATGATCTCCAGATTGCGCGGGCTGTTGATCACACTGGCCTGGCCGGACCACATGGTGTTGAAGTCGAGCGTGCAGATATCGGGCTTCAAAGCCTCGACATGGGCCACGCGCAGTTCCGGCGCGCACAGGGTCGACCCGGGCGCCGCCATGCGCGGATCCTGGTCGGAGGGGATGAAGCGCCCCCCTTCCCCCGTCGTCAGGTTCAGGATCAGCGCCTCGTTTTTGTCCCGAATGCGCTCCACCACCTCGCGATAGAGCTCCAGCCGCATCGAGCCCTTGCCCGTCTCGGGGTCGCGGACATGCAGATGCACGACGGCGGCACCGGCAGAGGCCGCATCCAGCGCCGCCTGGGCGATCTGGGCGGGCGTGATGGGCAGTCCCGGATGCTGGTCCGGTCGGGTCAGATTGCCGGTAACCGCCGCGGTCAGAATGGTCTTGCGTTTCATCTCAGCCCCCCAGCGCGGCATCGATGGCCGCCCCCAGCCTGTCGACGATCAGGTCGATTTCTTCCGGCGTGGAGGTATAGGACGGCGCCAGCAGTACATGATCACCCCGCACGCCATCGACACAGCCCTGGCCCGGATAGATCATGACGCCCCGCGCCATGGCTTCCTTCTGGATCAACGGGGCTAGGGCCCGCTTCGGGTCAAATGGTTCCGCGGTCGCGCGGTCGTTGACCAGTTCGACGCTCCAGAACAGACCCCGGCCACGGATATCGCCGATATGGGGATGGTTGCCAAAACGCCCGCGCAGACCGGACTCCAGCCGCGCTCCCATGGCACGGACACGCTCCAGCAGCCCATCCTCCTCGATCGTGCGGATGACCGCCAGCGCCGCCGCCGTGGCAATGGCGTGGGACATATAGGTATGGCCGTTCCACAGCCGACCGCTTCCGGTCGCCATGGCGCCCACCACACTCTCCGAAGCAATGACCGCCGCAATGGGCTGATACCCGGCACCCAGCCCCTTGGCGATGGTGGTGATATCGGCGTGGATGCCTTCCTGTTCCAATGCGAACCAGCTTCCCGTTCGCCCCATGCCGCACATCACCTCATCGGCGATCAGCAACACGCCATAGCGGTCGCAGATTTCCCGGATGCGCCGGAAATAGCTGGCGGCCGCCGGCTGCGTGCCCAGCGTGGCCCCCACAACGGGTTCCGCGATGAAACCCGCCACATTCCGCGGCCCGATGGACAGGATGCGGTCTTCCAGCAGATCGGCCATGCGGTGGCCGAAATCCTGTTCCGCCTCGCCCGGCTTGCGGAAGCGATAGGCATAGCAGGGGTCGATATGGTCGACCTGCATCAGCATCGGTGCGAAGGGTGCGCGCCGTCCGGCATGCCCGCCAATGGCCAGCGCCCCCAGCGTATTGCCATGATAGCTTCCCAGGCGCGCGATGAAGCGGTGGCGGGACGCCTCCCCCCGCTCCAGATGATATTGCCGGGCCAGCTTCAGCGCGGCTTCCATCGCCTCCGACCCGCTGCCCAGGAACATGGCCCGCCCGTCACCCGTTCCGGCCGGGGCCTTGCGCAGCAGTTCCGTTGCCAGCTCTTCCGCCGGATTATTGGTGAAGGTGCCGGTATGGGCGAAGGCCAGACGGTCGGTCTGATCATGAATGGCCTGGCGCACCCGGGCATTGTCATGCCCCAGGCAGGACACCGCCGCGCCGCCGCAGGCATCCAGATAACGCCTGCCCTCCCTGTCCAGCAGCCAGTTACCCTGCCCCCCGACAATGGTCGGCAGGGGCTGTGCGAAAACTCTGTGCAGAATCTGTGTCATGCCATTCTTCGTATTGCATAGAAAACGATGTTTTGTATATTGGACAAAATCAAACGCCTCGCAAGCCGCAAAATCAGCGACGGACGGATAAAGAGACGATGAGTGGAGCACTGGACGGCATTCGCGTGATGGCCTTCACCCATGTCCTGGCCGGGCCGTTCGCGGCCTATCAGCTGGCCCTGCTGGGTGCGGACGTCATCAAGATCGAAGACCCGCACCAGCCCGACTGCGCGCGTGGGCGCGGGTTCAACGACACGCAGAACGCAGCCGGCATGGGATCGACCTATCAGGTCCAGGGCGCCAATCAGCGTTCGCTGGCTTTGAACCTGCGCGACCCGCGCGGCGTCGCCCTCGCCCGGACCCTGGCGGAAAGCCGGGACGTGCTGATCGAAAACTTCCGCACCGGCCGGCTGGCCGGGTTGGGGCTGGGTTATGACGCGCTGGCCGCCGACAATCCCGGCCTCGTCTACTGTTCCATGACGGGCTATGGCGATACCGGCCCCAGGGCCGAAACCGCAGCCTATGACAATGTCATACAGGCGGCCAGCGGCGCGGTGGCCCAAAGCGGCGGCGTCAAACCCGGCCTGTCTTTCGTCGATTATGCCACGGGCTATGCGGCGGCCTTCGCTGTCTGCGCCGCACTGATCCAGCGCTTTCGGACCGGGCACGGCACCCATATCAGCCTGTCGATGCTGGATGTTGCGATGACCCTGATGGCACCGGAGGCCGTTGCGGCCCTGGCCGGCGGCAAGGGCAAGTTGAAGGAACCCGGCCTTCAGGCTTATGAGACGGAGGACGGCATCCTGATGCTGGGCGTCTTTCAGCCGCATCAGTATCGCCGTCTGGAAGAATGCCTGCGCGCGCATGGCTGGACCGTACCGGAACTGGCCTCCATCCGCGACTGGCCGGACATCCAGGCCGTCGCACCCCAGCTTTCGATGGTGCTGAAGGCGGTGTTCCGTAGCGGACCGGCCGTGCAATGGGCGCAGCGTCTGCAGGACTACGATCTACCGGCGGAAAAGATCATTCCCCTGGCGGAAGCCGTGCATTCCCCCCAGTTGCAGGCCCGCGGCTTCTTCGCGACACCACCAGGCGGCACGACCCCCGTTCCGCTGGCCCCGTTTTCCCTGCGCGACGGAGGCGCGGCCCTGACCCGCCCGGCCCCGGCTCTGGGCGCCCATTCCGACGAGATTCTGGCGGAGCTCGGCCTGTCGGACGAGGATATCGCCCTCCTGCGACGCGATGGGGTAGTTCGATGATGCGCAACGCACCGATCCTGGAAGCGGAATTCCTGACGGAATTACCCGAGGAACTGCACCACAGGGGGCCGCCAACACCCTGGGCCGCCATGACCCGGCCGGGACAGAACATCCATTCCTTCCTGGAAGGTGCCTTTTTCGATGCCGATGGCGCGCTTTGGCTATGCGACGTGCCGGAGGGCCGGATTTTCCGCGTTACCGCCGCCGGAGAATGGGAGTTTGTGCAGTCCTATGAGGGGGAGCCGCATTCCATGCGCTTCGCGGCCGACGGGCGGATGCTGGTGGTGGATTACCGGCATGGGCTGATCGGCCTGCAGGGAAGCGATATCCTTCCTTTGGCCACGGAAATCGATGGACGCCCTTTTCTCGGCCTGTCCGATATGTGTCTGGCCCCCGACGATACGCTGTGGTTCACCGATTCCGGCCGAACCAGCCTCAGCGATCCGCGCGGCGGGGTCTGCTGCAGGAAGCCCGATGGCAGCCTGCGTCGGGTATTGGACTACATCGCCTATCCCAACGGCATTGCCGTGTCGCCGGATGGCGCCTTCGTCTACGTCGCCTCGACCCGCGCCAACCAGATTCTGCGTTTCGCCTCGGCTCTGCCCGCCGAAGGTCCACCCATGCTGGGGACCTTCCTGCATCTTTCCGGTGGGCTTGGCCCGGACGGGCTGGCTACGAATGCGCTGGGCTGGCTGGCCATCGCCCAGGCCCAGGCGGGCCGCGCCTATGTCGTCGATGCGCTGGGCGACCCGGTCGCCGAGATCAGACTTCCCCGGGGAATGTGGACCACCAGCGTCGCATTCCATCCCGAAGACCCGCTACGCCTATACATCATCGAGGCCCAGTTCGGGGCGGTGTTCGTGGCGTCCCTAGGGCCTGTTGACATTATGAAAGTGAACAGATGAAGCGTGAGGATTTGCACGGATTCGTTCCCGCCATCGTGACCCCCTTCGACGAAAAGGGTACGATCCTGGAGGAATCCTATGCCGAGATTTTCGAGTTCCTGATCCGGCGCGGCGCAACCGCCATCTGCGTGGCCGGTGACAATGGGGAAAGCTGGACCCTGTCGGCCCAGGAGCGCGGGCGTCTGGTGCGCCTGTCACAGGACCTGTCGAAGGGCCGGGTCAAGGTCATTCTGGGTGTATCCGCCCCGACCCTGGAAGCCAGCCTGGCCTATATCCGCGCGGCGGAGGAGAACGGGGCCGATGCCGTGCTGGCCATGCCACAGACCTATGTTCTGAAGGCGACCGACGCGGAAGTGATGCAGCGCTTCGAAGCGCTGCATGCGTCTTCGCGACTGCCTGTTATTCTGTATAATTCACCGCGCCGCGCCGGCTTTTCCCTGACCGTCGACACGATAGAACGTCTGACCGACCGCTGCGGCGTGATCGGTATCAAGGAATCGCATCGCGACTTTTTCCATCACAGCCATCTGCTGCACCGCATGGCCGACCGGTTCGCCGTCATGACGGGTCCGTGCCATTTCATTCTGCCCAATTTCGGGCTGGGCGCGCGCGGCTTCATCGCCACCGGGCCGGAATTCACCACCGAAGCCCCCGGTGACTATGCCGGCATGGCGGCGACAGCGCCCGATGCGCGCTATCGCAGGACCCATCATGAACTGACCGTGGTCTATGAGATGCTGATGGGCATCGCCACCTGGCCCGCCGCCTTCAAGGCTGCATTGAACCTGATCGGCCTGCCGGCCGGCGTGCCGCGTGAGCCGGTCCATGCCGCGACGCCAGCCGATCTGGACCGGATCCGGGCCACATTCGATCGCCTGGGAATCGCAAGGACATCATGAGACTGGTTCGCGACCAATCGCACCTGATCCGGCGCAGGCCCGCCATCCGCTTCACCTTCGATGGAGGAATGGTGGAGGGCCATGAAGGCGAGAGCGTGGCCGCCGCCCTGTGGCGGGCGGGCCTGCTTGGCCTGCGTCAGGCGCCGGACCGGGGTGGCCCGCGCGGCCTGTTCTGCTGCATGGGCCTGTGCCAGGAATGCGTCGTGCGCTTGGACGGGCATCTGGTCGAAAGCTGTCGCCTGACGGTATCGGAAGGCCTGATCCTGTCCCGTACGGAGCAGGGGCTGTGAGTACCGAAGCAGACATCGCTATTCTTGGCGCGGGGCCGGCCGGGGCCAATGCCGCCCTGGCAGCCGATCAAGCCGGCGCACGCGTGCTGTTGGTCGACGATCAGCCAGGGCCAGGCGGACAGGTCTGGCGGGGAAAATCAGCCGCGATCCTGGAAGCCCCACCCACGCCGGAATCGCGGTCGGGCGATGCACTGCGGCGGGCGATTGCGGCATCCGGCATGGGTCATCTGTCCGATAGCCGGGTCTGGACGATCGAACGCGGCGATGCCGGCTGGCATTTGCATCTGGCCGACGGCGCTGGTCAGCGCAGACGGATCAATACACGCAGCCTGATTCTGGCCCCCGGCGCCCGCGAATATGTTCAGCCCCTACCGGGTTGGACGCTGCCGGGCTGCATCGGTCTGGCCGGTGCCACGGCCATGATGAAGCGCGACCTGCTACCGGCGGGCAAGCGAGTGGTGGTCTGCGGCACGGGACCGCTGGTCTTCTTTGTTGCCAGCGAGATTCGACGCCTCGGCGGTGGCGTCGCCGCGATCATCACGGCCAATTCACGGTCGGACTGGCTGCGCACCCTGCCCGCCCTGGCGTCCCGACCGGGCCTGGCGGCGCGCGGCGCCCTATGGATCGCCGATCTGATCACCGCCGGCGTGCCGATCCTGTGGCGGCACACCGTCACCCGTATCGCAGGGTCGGAGCGCGTGCAGTCCGTGGAGGTCCGGAGGGTCGACGCGGATTGGACACCCGTCGGCGCCCCCCTCTTCATCGAAGCGGATGCCTGCTGTATCGGCCATGGGCTGGTCCCGAACAGCGAACCCGCCAGCCTGGCCGGATTGAAACCTCGTTTCGACAGGAAGGCCGGCTATTGGGCGCCACAGGCAAAGCCGGACGGCACGACCGCCATCCCCTCCCTGTTTCTGTGCGGGGATGGTGCGGGCATTCGCGGCGCGGCGGCAGCGGAAATCCATGGCAGGCTTGCCGGGCTGTCGGCCGCCCACAGCCTGGGATTCGGACCGGGGCCGGACAATGCCCTGCACCTCCGCTATCTCAAGGCGACTCGTTTCGGCGCGGCGATGGAGACCCTTTCCCATCCGCGACCCGGCCTTGCTGCCCTGACCACCCCGGAAACCCCGGTCTGTCGCTGTGAAAACATCAGCCGTCTGGCCTTGGAAACGGAAATCGCCAGCGGTGCCGCCAGCGTGATGGCCGTGAAATCCGGCATCCGCGCGGGGATGGGTGCCTGCGGCGGACGCTTCTGCGGCACGGCCGTTGCGCGCATTCTGGCGGCTGCCAACGGCCGCTCGGAAAGCGAGGTTCCCCCGGCAACCGCCCGCCCGCCGCTCTGTCCCGTTTCCATCGCCACCCTCGCCGGTGATTTCCGCTACGAAGATTTACCGATCCGCAAGCCGGCGCCGTTATGACGAGCAATCCCGACATCATCGTGATCGGCGGCGGCATCATGGGCGCGTCCACCGCCCTGCGCCTGGCCGAAGGCGGCATGCACCCGCTTCTGCTGGAACGTGGCGATATCGGCCAGGGTGCATCGGGCGTGAATGCCGGCACGCTGTCGCTGCAGATCAAGCGCGTCGCGCTGATGGACTACGCCCTGCGCGGCTATGATCTATGGCGGTCGATGGGCGCGGCCGTTGGTTTTCACTGCACCGGTGGCTATACCCTGGCTTTCACGCCGGACGAGGCGGAGATGCTGGAGACCCGCCAGAGACTGAAGCGGGAGGCGGGAGCCCCCATCCGCTTTGTCACGCCCGCTGAATTGCGGATCGCGGAACCCCTGCTGTCCGACAAGGTCGTGGCGGCCAGCCATTGCCCGCTGGACGGCTATGCCAATTCCTCGCTGACCGGGCAGTATTTCCGCACGCGACTGAAGCAGGCGGCGATTCCCTACCGTGAGGCCTGCGCCGTGGAGATCATCCATCGCGACGATCCGGGTTTCACGCTGCAGACCACACAAGGCCGTTTCCAGACCCCGCGCATCCTGCTCGCCGCCGGCGGCTGGCTGGCCCCGATGACCGACATGCTGGGAACTCCTTTACCCGTGCATGCCCGGATCAACACGGTGACCGTGACGGAACGCCTGCCGCGTCTGACCACGACCGTCATCGGCCATGCCACTGGTCTTCTGACCATGAAGCAGAAACCCAATGGCACCATGCTGATTGGTGGTGGGTGGCAGGGGCAGGGCACACCCTGGGAAGGGCGCGGCCGGGTATCGGCCGAAAGCGTGATCGGCAATCTGGCCCTTGCGCGCTTTGTACTGCCAGCGCTTGGCACCGCGCGCGCTTTGCGCAGTTGGACCGGCTTCGAAGCCCATGTGCCGGATTTCTATCCCCTGGCCGGTGCCCTGCCCAGCATCGAAGGGGCCTTCGTCCTTGGCTGCGTGCGGGGCGGCTACACCATCGGCCCCTATATCGGGCGGCTGATGGGCGATTTCATTCTTGGTCGGGAACCGGAACTTCCGCTGTTCGATCCAGGCCGGCGTTTTGAGGAGAACTGACATGCCGGATTCCCTGCCTTCCGCCCGCCTGGACGGCAAGATCGCCCTGATCACCGGGGGCGGAACGGGTATCGGTGCGGCCATCGCCCGTTTGTTCGCCCAGGCAGGCGCGCAGGTGATCGTATCGGGCAGGCGGGCCGCTCCCATCGAAACGGTGGCGGCGGATATTAGCGGGTTGGCGATCCCCTGTGACGTATCCCAGGCCGATCAGGTGGAAATCCTGTTCGACACGATCCGCGACCGCTACGGCCGCCTGGATGTCTTGGTGAACAATGCCGGCGGCCCCGGCCCCATCGCGTCGGTGGCGGAGGTCGATATGAACGCCTGGCAGGAATGCCTGTCGATCAATCTGGTGGGCGCCATGCATTGCCTGCAGCATGCCGCCCGCATGATGACGGCGCAGCGTTCGGGTTCCATCATCAACATGTCTTCGCTGATGGGGATTCAGGGCTATCCGATGCGCTCGGCCTATGTCGCCAGCAAGTTCGCGCTGGTGGGTATCACCGAAACCATGGCGCGGGAATTAGGGCCGCTGGGCGTGCGGGTGAACGCCTTGCTGCCCGGCGCGGTGCGCGGCGATAACATGACGGCGATACTGGCCCGCCGGTCCGCAGCCGAAGGCAAGCCGGCCGAGGTGATAGAGCGCGAGGCCTATACCAACGTTTCCGCCCTGAAGCGCTGGGTGGAACCGGAAGAGGTGGCCAAGGCCGCGCTCTACTATGCCTCCGATCTTTCCTCGGCCATTACGGGCGACAAGATGAAGGTCGATTGCGGCCGCTTTTAAGCCGCCACCGGGATTCTTCCGTTCGAACGCCACATCAGACTCCATTCAACCCGGATGGGCGCCGGGTCAGGCCCAGCTCCGGCGGGGCGACGTTTTCCAAGGGAACGCCGCAATCCTTCAACACGGATTTCGCCGTCTGCAGGAAATACCAACCCAGCACCCAGCGCGGCATCAACCGCATCAGGACATTGCGCAGGCGGAAGCCGAACGGCGTGGCCGGAATGAACCAGGCCGCCATGCTGCGGCTGCGTACCTGCAGGCGCCGGATCGCCGGCCGCAGCCTTTCTTCATGCCGCGCCAGGGCCGCCTCGATGGCATCGCCCTTATGCAGCTCCTCCGCCAGGATACAGGCGGAGGTCAGCGCCATGCCGGCCC